>Ga0207416_1000225_pt1 | contig 105467 bp, 105 predicted proteins | sample PaiPotPPM11metaG_FD_184107 | JGI IMG/M metagenome (GOLD analysis project Ga0207416, IMG submission 184107) | Iron sulfur acid spring bacterial and archeal communities from Banff, Canada, to study Microbial Dark Matter (Phase II) - Paint Pots PPM... ... | reverse complement strand
AAACCCGTTACCAGTAGCGCTCTTCTTTCCAAGGATCCGCGTCGTTATTGTAGCCGCGAACTTCCCAAAACCCGGGCTCATCGGCGCTGCGAAATTCGATACCGTCGCACCACTTGGTGCTTTTCCAAAAATAGCGCTTCGGGATGACCACGCGCATCGGTCCGCCGTGTACCGGCTCGATCGGCTCGCCTTCAAATTTGTACGCCAGCAGAGCGTCCGGCTCCAGCGCCGCCTCGAGCGGCACGTTCGCCGCGTAGCCATTGGCGCCGTGGGTCACGACGAATTTAACGCCCGCTGCAGGCCGGGCGAGCTTCACGACCTCGCCGAAGGGCACTCCTTCCCAATGGGTGTCGAGCTTCGTCCAGCGCGTCACGCAGTGGATGTCTGCCTTTACTAGCTTAGTCGGTAGCGAGGTGAACTGCTCCCACGTCACTTCGACCGGTTCACGGACGTCGCCGAAAATCCTCAATCGCCACGTCGCCGCGTCAAAGCGGGGAACGTTGCCAACGTGCAGCACCGGAAAGTCGCGGACGAGATACTGGCCGGGAGGCAGGCGCTGTTCGACTGATTTTTCCGCTCGGTTCGCCGTCATGGAGCATGGTGATTCCCACGCATCCGTGCGATTTCCCGCGCCGCGGCGCTGCGCCAATCGCCAGGAAAGCGCGGCGGCGGCGCAAAGTCTGGCCCCTAAATCATGAATCGACGCCGCCTGAGATTCTCCGGCATTCTCCTCATGTGCGCCCTGGCCGCCGCATGCGCTCATCGCTCCGGCGCGCCGCCCGGCGCCGGCGGTTTTTCAATGCCCGTGTCCGCAGCGCCGATCGAGCGGGGCGCGATCACGACGTACTTCAACGTGACGGGCAGCGTGGTGCCCTTGCAGTCCGCCTCGCTGTCGTCGGTCGCATCCGGTACGGTCCGCATGGTGGCCGCGCAAATCGGCGAACACGTTCGGGCGGGCGAGCTGCTCGTTCAAATCGACGACAGCACCTTGCGCGCTCAAGCATCGCAGGCGGCCGCGAATCTCGCCGAGGTGCGCGCGAACAGCACCGGCGGCTCAACCACCGCACAAGCGAACCTCGCTTCCGCGAACACCGCATACCAAACTGCCGAGGCAAACTTGCGCCGCAACGCGGACCTCTTCAGGCAGGGATATGTATCCAAGGCGGCGCTTGACCAGGCGACCCAGGAGGCAGCGTCCGCGCAGGCGGCATATCGGGCCGCCTTGGTGACCGCTCAAAACGCGAGCCTCGGAGCCGGACAGGACAGCGCCGCGGCAGCCGCGGTCCGCAACGCCGAGGCGGCGCTGCAGACGATAAATACGCAAGTCGCGCAAGCTGGCGTGCGCGCGCCCTTCGACGGCATCGTTACGGCGCGCAACGTCGACCCGGGATCGCTCGCCTCCCCGGGCACCGTGCTCATGCAGGTTGCGCAGCTCGATCCGGTGTTCGTCGACGCCGGCATCGCGAGCGCGGACCTCGGCTACGTGCGCGTCGGAACACCGGTCGCGGTTTCCATCGGCGGCATGCCGGGGCGCGTTTGGCACGGCAGAGTCGCGTACCTCAATCTCGCCGCCGCGCCGGGCACCGGCATATATCAAGCGCGCGTGCGTTTGGCAAATCCCGATCTGGCACTGCGCGGCGGCATGATCGCCAACGTCACGTTCCAGCAGTCGCGCAAAGCGGGCGTGCTGCTCGCGCCGCGTAGCGCGGTGTTTCAGACGGATGCAGGCTACGCGATATTCGTGATCGAGAACGGTAAAGCGAAGTCGGTTCCGGTGGATGTCGGTTTGGAGAACGATCGGCAAGTCGAGGTTTCCGGCGCCGGCCTGAAGCCGGGCCTGCAAGCGATCCTCAATCATTCGGTGGCTCTGCAACCCGGCATGCCGGTGCAGGTTCTGCCGAGCCAGGCCGGCTCGCGCAACTAGTGCGTTTTTTTATTTCGCGGCCGATCTTCGCATCCGTGTGCGCGGCGGTGATCTTGCTCGTCGGCGTGATCTCGCTCCCCACCTTGCCGGTCGCACACTATCCGTCCGTCGCGCCGCCGCAGATCACCGTGCAATCGGAATACATCGGGGCGAATGCCGAAGCCGTCGAGTCATCCGTTACCAATCCGCTCGAGCAGCAAATCAACGGCGTCGAGGGCCTGCGCTATATTTCGTCGAGTAGCTCGGACGACGGATCCAGCCAAATCGTCGCGACGTTCGACCTGGGCAGGGATCCCAACTTGGCCGCTCAGGACGTTCAAAATCGCGTCAACGTCGCCCAAGGCGTCTTGCCGGCGCAGGTCAAGCAGACCGGCATCACCGTCAGCAAAAACGCCACGTCGTTCGTCATGGGACTGGCGCTCGTTTCAGATAATCCGAAGTATAACACCCTATTTCTGAGCAACTACGCCGACCGGTACGTCACGCAAGCGCTGAAACGCGTGAAGGGCGTCGGCGACGTGATCATCTTCGGCGAACGCAAGTACGCGATGCGGCTGTGGCTGGATCCGGCGAAGCTGCAGGCGTTCGGCTTGACCCCGGACGACGTCGTGACGGCGCTGCAGCAGCAAAATGTCCAGGTCGCCGCAGGGCAGATCGGCCAGGAACCGGCGCCCCCTGGACAGGCGTATCAATACAACGTGCGGGTCGCCGGGCGCCTGACGTCGCCGCCTGAGTTCGCGAACATCATCGTTAAATCGGGCCCGAACTATCTCGTCCGCGTGTCCGATGTGGGACGCGTGGACCTTGGCGCTCAGGATTATTCGAGCGATATTAACTTCAACGGAACGACATCCGTCGGTCTGGGCGTCTTGCAGCTGCAGGACGCGAACACGTTGACCGTGTCGCGCGGCGTGCGCCAGGCAATGGATCAACTCGCCCGATCGTTTCCGCCCGGCGTCCGCTATCAGGTCGCGTTCGATTCCTCGGTATTCGTCAACGAGTCGATCAAAGAGCTCTTGAAGACGCTGTCCATCGCGATCGCCCTGGTCGTGCTCGTGATCTTTTTGTTTCTGCAGGACTGGCGCAGCACGCTCATTCCGGCAATCACGATACCGGTGTCCCTGCTCGGCACTTTTGCCCTGCTCAAGGTATTCGGGTTTTCGATCAACGTGCTCACGCTGTTCGGCCTGACGCTCGCCACGACGCTCGTCGTCGATGACGCGATCGTCGTGATCGAAAACATCGTGCGCTACATGAGCGAGCACAAACAGGATTCCAAAAGCGCGGCGCCGCTGGCGATGCAGGAGATCGCCAGCGCGGTCGTCGCGACTTCGCTCGTGCTGCTCGCCGTCTTCATTCCGGTCGCATTCTTTCCGGGCACCACCGGCGTGCTCTACAAGCAGTTCGCGCTGACGATCGCCTCGACGATCTCGATCTCCGCGTTCACGGCGCTCACCCTCACCCCGTCGTTGGCGGCGTTGTTCCTCGAGGGTGAGGCGCCGCGGCACAGCCGTTTCATGCAGCAGGTGGCGCGCGCCATCCAGGGCATCCGCAACGGCTACAAGGCGGTACTGCCGGTGGTGCTGCGCCATCGCGCCGTCGTGCTGACGGCGTTCGTCGTGCTCTTGGGCGCAACCGTGCTGATGCTGCGCATCGTGCCGAGCGCCTTCGTGCCGGATGAAGACCAGGGATATTTCATCATCGTCGCGCAAGCGCCGCCGGGCTCGTCGCTGCAATATACCGAACGGATCATGAATCAGGCACGGCGCATCGTGCACGGCGAGCCCGACGTCGTAGATACGTTCAGCGTTTCGGGCTTCAGCTTCAGCGGCAGCGGGCCGAACAACGGCATCATGTTCTGCTTGTTGAAGCCGTGGGCCGAGCGGCGCGCCCGCGACGATTCCGCGGCGGCGATCGAAAGTCGGCTGAGCGGCAAATTTTTCGGCATTACCGGAGCGGCGGTCTTCGCGTTCAACCCGCCGTCCATCCAGGGCGTGGGGAATTTCGGCGGCTTCGACTTCGAGGTCGAAGATCAGGCCAACCTCGGCGTGCCTGCGCTCGCCACGACGGCCGGCGCGATCGAGTACCGCGCCAACACCGACCCCGCGCTGCGCTCCGTGTTCACGACGTTTCGGGCGGACAGCCCCCAGATTCAGCTGAACATCGATCGGAACGCGGTGCAGGCGCTGCACGTCGATTTGAGCGACGTCTTCGACACGCTGCAGATCATGCTCGGCTCGGACTACGTCAACGATTTCAACTACCTCAACAAGTCCTACCGCGTCTACGTCCAGGCTGACGCGCCGTTTCGTTCGCGCGTTGCGGATCTCAGCCGGTTGTACGTCCGCAACAAAGACGGCGCCATGATTCCGCTCAACGCGTTCATGACGGTCACGCGCATCCTCGGACCGCCGTCGATCTATCATTACAACCTGTTTCGCTCGATCGAATTCAATGGTTCGGCGGCGCCGGGATACTCGTCGGGCCAAGCGATCTCCGAAATGCAGAACATCTCGAAGCAAACGCTGCCGCAAGGCATGACCTACGAGTGGACCGGCATCTCGCTCGATCAGATCGAGGCGGGAGCGGTGACGATGATCATCTTTGGCCTGGCGGTGGTGTTCGTGTTCCTCGTGTTGGCCGCGCAATACGAAAGCTTGGTCGACCCGCTGATCATCATCATGGCGGTGCCGCTGTCCATCTTGGGGGCGCTGGGCGCGATCTGGCTGCGCGGCCTGCAAAACGACATCTTCGTCCAGATCGGGCTGGTGATGCTCATCGGCCTGTCCTGCAAAAATGCCATCCTGATCGTGCAGTTCGGCAATCTGCTGCGGCGCCAAGGCGTGCCCGTCGCCCAGGCGGCGGTACAGGCCGCACAGACGCGGCTGCGCCCCATCCTCATGACGTCGTTCGCGTTCATCTTCGGCCTCACGCCGCTCGTCTTTGCGACCGGCGCCGGTGAGGCCAGCCGCCATTCGCTGGGCACGGCAGTCGTCGGAGGCATGCTCGTGTCCACGCTGCTCAATTTGTTCCTGATTCCGCTGCTGTACATCATCATAGCCGGAGCCGAAGAGCGCTTCAGCCGCCGCCGGCAATTGCAACCGGAATTGTAAGAGCGGTTCGGGCCGGGCGGTTCACGCGGATCGTCATATGAGGATGCCGTCCGAAGTCCGCGATCCGTGTGAGCGCGCGCGAGTAAATTCGCGTTTTGCGTTGAAGGTGTGTCTCACGTCACACGCCGTGCCGCTGTGACACGTCCTTCGGCGGATGTATGTCACACCAAGGACCCCCTTGTCACACGTAGAGGCCGCTTTAGAAACCATTTTATTGACTCACAATCACGCCGCTGCCGTCGATCGCTTCGCTCGCGAGGCCGCCGACGCCATGCTCGACGGGCTGCTCCTTGTCACCCGCCCCGCATCGTCTGCATCGCTCGGCGACGCCACGATAGACTACTGCAACGCGGCCGTCGAGCGGCGAACCGGTTTCGTCCGTTCCGACATCGTCGGGAAACCTTTGTCATGGCTCGCGCCCGGCATTGCATCCTTCGATCGCGCAGCAGGTTCGCCCGCCGCCTGCGCGGTGGCGTTGCGCGACGGCGGAACAACGATGCTGGACGTTGACGTTCGCCCAATCGGCGCGCGCGGCGGCGAACGCTGCGCCGTCACGTTGCGGGATCCGCACACCGCCGACGTCCGCTTTCGGTCGCTCTTCGAGGCCAACCCGGCGCCGATGTGGGTGTACGATGTCCGCAGCTCGAGCGTTCTCGCCGCCAACGAGGAAGCGCGGCGGCGCTACGGCGCTGCGGAACTCGACGGTCTTTCGAGCTCGCTCTTCGCGGACGATCAATCCGTCGAGCGCTGCATCGTCAAAAAGCATGCCGTCGGAGACGGCTCGGTGATCGACGTCGAACTTCACGCGAAACCCGTCTTTTGGAACGAGCGCCCAGCGTGTCTCGTCATAGCAAACGACGTAACCGACCGGCTTCAGCTGCTCGACGCGCTGCGCCGCAGCGAGAACGTTTTGGCGAGCGCCCAGCAAACGGCCCAACTCGGCAGCTGGGACTTCGATTACGCCTCCGGCCAGCTATTTTGTTCTGACGAACTGTACGAGCTTTTCGGCCGGCCGGCCTCACCGCCGTTTTCCAGAATGGAAGATTTGTGGCGCTTGGTGCATCCCGAGGACGTCGAATTCGTCCGGCGCTCGATCCGGGAAGCAGCGAATTCCGGCATACGATATCACATCGATCATCGCATCTTGCGCGGCGACGGCCTGGTGCGCTGGGTCAGTCAACACGGCCAGTGCGCGCTCGACGACGGCGGGAACCCGCGCCGGCTCGTCGGGACGGTGATCGACATTACCGAGCGTAAGGAAGCCGAGCAACGCCTGGCGTTTCTCGCCCACCACGATAGCCTGACGTCGCTGCCGAACCGGACGCTGCTCGTCGACCGTCTCAGCCAGGCCATCACGTTCGCGCAGCGCAACAAGCGGTTGGCGGCCGTGCTCTTCTTGGACCTCGACAATTTCAAAAGCATCAACGATACGCTCGGCCACGTTTCGGGCGACAATCTACTTCGCGCCGTGGCGCAGCGGCTGCGCTCGATCGTCCGCGCCGGCGACATCGTGGCGCGGCCGGCGGGCGACGAGTTCATCATCGTGCTCACGGACGTGGCGCGGATCGACGTCGTTGCGAAGCTGTCGCAAAAGGTTATTGCCGCCTTCGGCAAGCCGTTTGCCGTGGAGGATGGCGAGCTGTTCGTGAATACGAGCATCGGGGTCAGCATCTACCCGTTCGACGGCGAAGACGTAGAGACGCTCATCCGCAACGCCGACACGGCGATGTATCAGGCCAAAGACCGCGGCAGAAACAATTTCCAGCTCTACACGCCGAACATGCACGCGGCTGCGCTGCGCCGCCTCGGGCTGGAAAACGATCTGCGGCGCGCGTTGGCCAAAGGCGAGTTGGTGCTGCACTACCAACCCATCGTGAACATCGCCTCGGGAGCGGTGATCGCGGTCGAGGCGCTCGTGCGCTGGCGGCACCCGACGCGCGGGCTGCTGGCGCCGGCCGACTTCATTCCTCTCGCCGAGGAGACCGGCCTCATCGTTCCGATCGGCGAGTGGGTGCTGCGGACCGCGTGCCGGCAAGCACAAACGTGGAAGCCGGCGACGGGTGCACGCTTGCGATTGAGCGTCAACGTATCGGCGCGGCAATTCGCGCAGCCGAAATTGCTGGCGACCGTGGCGGACGCGTTGCGCGACAGCCTGCTGCAGCCGACCAATCTGGAGCTGGAGTTGGGAGAGAACGCGTTCTCCAAAGATCCCGACAACGCGCAGCGCATGATCGGCGGCCTAAAGAATCTTGGCGTGCGCATCGCCGTCGCGCAGTTCGGCTCCGGATACAATTCGCTCGAGCAATTAAAGCAGCACCCGATCGACGCGCTCAAGATCGATCGCGCGTTCGTGAGCGGCATCGATTCGAGCCCGTCCGACCAAGCGATCGCCGCGAGCCTCGTGACGTTGGCGCGCGGCCTGAAGCTGCGCACGACGGCGGTCGGCGTGGAGCGGCAGGATCAACTGGCGTGGTTGAGCAGGCTGCGATGCGACGAGATGCAGGGTTTCGTGTTCAGCGCGCCGGTGCCGGCCGACGAGGTGGCGCCGCTGCTTGACGCCAGCGCCGCCCGCGCCCTTATCAGCTAATACGCGGCGCTACATCAAGTCCATGATGGCGCGCGTGGCTCGTGCCGGATCGTCGGCGTTTGAAATCCAGCGCAGCACCGAGACGCGCGTCGCACCGGCCGCCAGGATCGGCGGCAGCGTCAGCGGATCGATTCCGCCGATTGCGAAAAACGGCTGCGTGGCCTGCGCTGCCGCATAGCGCACAAGCTCGGTGCCGACGGCAGGCCTGCCCGGCTTCGTCGGCGTCTCGTGGATCGGGCCGACGCCCAGATAATCCGCCGCGCCGCCGCGAGCCGCGTCGAGCTGTTCGCGCGAGTGAGTCGAAAGTCCGATGATAAAGCCCGCGCCGGCTATCGCTCGCGCCGCTTCCACCGGCAGGTCGTCTTGACCGAGGTGTACGCCGTCGGCGCCCGACGCGAGCGCCAGGTCCAATCGATCGTTCAAGACAAACAGCGCGCCGGCGGACCTACACGCGGCCGCGAAACGGCGCGCGCAAACGAGCAGCGCGCGATCGCCCAATCGCTTTTCGCGCAGCTGCACCATCCCGACGCCAGCGCCAATGACGTCGTTTAGGAACCTTTCGAGCGGTTGCGCGCGAGGCGTCGTATCGGTTATGAGGTACAGCTTCACCGCCTGGAGGCTTTGCGGTCCAGCCGCGCGGAGGGCCATCTACCCGCCGCCGACCATGTGCGCGATCTCGATGCGATCGCCGTTGGCCATGACGGTCTGCGCGAATTTCTCCCGTTCGAGCGGCTCGCCATTGCGCTCGACGACCACCTGGAGCGGGCGGAGTCCCAAGTCCTCGAGCAAATCGCCGATCGTCATGCCGCTGCGAAAGGCGCGCTGCCGGCCGTTGATTTCTGCCGTCACGTTGCCGTCGGTCGACTCCGTCACCGCACGAGCCGGCCGTCTAAAGGCGAGCGCTCCAACTCGGCGGACGACGGCGTCATGATTTCCCAATCCTTGAAAACGGGATCGTAGCCGCGCTCCCGCAGTCGCGCCGCGACGGCTTCGGGCGAACGCGTGTCTTCGAGTGCGAATTGCTCGCCCGCCTCGCCGGGCCGCGTGTATCCGCCCGGCTCGGTGCTGGAGCCGGCGCTCATGTGAGTGACGCCGAGGCCGACGAGCCGATCTCGCAGCTGGGACGTCTCGCGGGTTGATAGCACGATGCCCGCGCCGGGCAGCGCCAGCCGCAAAAAGCACAGCATGTGAACGAGGTCGCGGTCGTTCACCGGACGCCGCGGGGCGAAGCCGCCGGCGGCCGGGTTAATGCGCGGCAGAGAGACGTTGAGCTGCGAGCGCCAGCAGCGGCGCTGCAGCCAGCGCGCGTGTTCTACCAGCGAGAGCGCTTCGAAGCGCCAGTCGGACAGGCCGAGCAGCGCGCCGAGACCCAAGTGCTTGATACCCGCGCGTGAGGCGCGCTCGGGGGCGTCGAGCCGAAAGCGATAGTCTTTTTTGGGACCGCCGAGATGATGCGCAGCGAAGGCTTGCGGATCGTAGGTTTCTTGATAGAGGACCACCCCATCGCAGCCTGCGCCGACGTACGCGCGATAGGCAGCTTCTCCGGCGGCGGCGATTTCGATGCCGACGTACGCCGCCTGCCGCTTCGTCTCGCGAATGCACTGCGCCACGTAGTCGACGTTGATGCGCTTTGGGTGTTCGGCCGACACGAGCAGAATGTTTTGAAAGCCGCGCGCCCGCAAGTGGCGCGCTTCGCGCATGACCTCGTCCACCCGCAGCGTGCGCCGCTTGATGTCCAGTCCCATCGAGAAGCCGCAATACGTACACGTGCAGACGCACTCGTTGCTGAGGTACAGCGGAGCATACATGCCGATCGCCTTGCCGAACCGGCCGAGCGTCAGGCGGTGCGCGGCGCGAGCGAGCTCCTCAATGATGTCTGACGCAGCCGGCGACACCAGGCGCGCGGCGTCGGCGAGCGAGCGGACGCCGGCAGCCAGGACGGCCCGCACGCCCACCAATCCCGTGCTGCGGTTTCGCTCCAGCGCCTCGACGACCGCCGCCGGCTCGAACGATTCGGAAAACGGCATGTGGATCGTTTACGCGGAGCCCAAAAATCCGGTGAGTGGGCTCGACGCCCTCGCCATGTTCAATTCCAACGCGCGTCCCGCAAGGTAAGCTGCGCGGCCGGCGGCAACACCGAGCCGAAAAGCCAGCGCCATGTGCGCCGGATTTGCCGCGGCTGCGATAGCGGTGTTGACCAGCACCGCGTCGGCGCCGAGCTCCATCGCGGCGGCGGCGTGGGATGGAACGCCGAGCCCTGCGTCTACCACGACGGGCACCGTCGACTGCTCGATGATGATTTCGATGGCGGCCTGCATTTTCAAGCCTCGACCCGAACCAATAGGGGCCGCCAGCGGCATGACCGCTGCCGTGCCGACCTCTTCCAGCTTTTTCGCCAGCACCGGATCGGCGTGGATGTACGGCAGCACGACGAAGCCGTCGTTGACCAGCGTTTCGCAGGCTTTCAACGTTTCGACGGGATCGGGCATCAGGTAGCGCGGGTCCGGAATGACCTCGACTTTGATCCAGGCCGGCATGCCCGCCGAGCGCGCCAGGCGCGCTAGGCGCACGGCCTCGTCGGCATCGGTAGCGCCGGACGTGTTGGGGATGATCAGACACTTCGTCGCGTCGATGAAATCGGTGATCGGATTGGACGGCGCGTCGAGATCGACGCGGCGAATGGCGACCGTCACCAGCTCGGTCTCAGCCGCCGCGATGGCATCCGCCATCACCTCCGGGCTTGAGTACTTCCCCGTGCCGACGATCAGCCGCGACCGGAACGTCCGGCCGCCAAGTTCGAGCGGGTCGCTCACCGTAAAGGTTCCCATAATAAACCTAGTGCGAATTCTTTCCATTCTGCGAGAGCGCACCTGATTCCCCGCGCGCGCGCCCGCAGGAGAACCTCCGGCGCGCGAAATACAACGGAGGCAGCGGCAGTCGAAATTCGGACCGGCCGCACACGTTCGTTTCCGGAGGTTGCCTGATGGTCAGCCGTCAGATCGACGCAATGTCAGAATTGACAAATGCGGTCAAGGTCCTTATGAATAACTGGGTTCTCGCCATTCCAACTGCGGTGGCATCCCTCATCTTCATGCTGATCCTTTTCTTCACCGTCTTCGCCGCCATTGGCTCCGTGATCGGCGCGGGCGCCATGGGGGGCATGCATCCGGGCGGGGCGATGGCCATGCTCGGCGGCTTCGGGGTCCTGGGCACCGTGCTGCTCATTGTGGCGATCCTCATCGCGCTGGTCGCCAACGCCGCGGTGATTGCCGCGTCGGAAGGCGTGTGGCAAGGGCGACCGCCCGATCTTTCCGGCGGGATCAGCCGCGCGATCGGCAAGCTGCCGCATCTCATCGTCGCTGCCATCCTCATCTTCCTGATGGCAATCATCCCGACGTTGCTGATCTTTATCGTCATCGGCATCTTTTTGCTTATCGCGCTCTACTTCTTCATGATGTACGTCTTCCCGGCGATCATGGTTGGCAACGAGGGCGCCACGTCTGCGATCGGAGCTTCATTCCGGCTGGCAAAGGAGAACTTCGGCCCGAGCGCGATCGCGTTCGTCGGCATCATCGTTGCGCTGGTCATCGGGCAGATCATCAATACGATGTTCTCACACATCATCGGCCTGAACTTTATCGTCGCCTTCGTGGTGGGCGGATTGACATCGGCGTACGCCGCGCTCGTGTCGGTTCGGTTCTATGACTTGCTGCGCGGCGTTGCCGTGCCGGCAGTCGCAGCCCCGCCGCCCTTGCCGACGTCGAACCCGTAGCCGATTACTGGTTCGCGAACACCGAATCCGGCACGTCGACGTTGAGGTGATAGCCGTCATACACTGACACGGCGTGCGCCTTGTATGACGGAAAATTGAAATCTGCAACTTGCTGCTTCGGCAGCAAGAATTTGCCGACGCGCTCGTTCGACTGTTGCATGACGATCGTAGCGCCCGATTTGTAGAACCATTCTTGCTGGACGACGCCGTAGTTGCGCCCGTCGACGCTCATGAGCATATGATCGAGGCTGCCGCCGCCGTTCCTCGGCACGAGCCGCAATTGATAGAGCGGGTTTCCGAGGCTATCTTGCGACTGACCGACGATTGAGATATCGTACGTCGCGGGCCAGGTCTCCGGCGTGCCGATCGATCCATAAAAATGCTGGAATTGCTGCGCGGCGGGCGGCAGCGAGTCGAAAACCAGCGCCGACTTATCGGGCCGCTTGTAATAGTAGGTCGCTTGCGGGCTGAAATGCAGGTGCAAGAACGCGCGCAGATCGATGTCGAATGCGACGCGAACTTTAAACGTGTTCAACGACGCCCGGTCCGCCGCCATGCGGGCGAGCACGTCGGACGCCGAGGGCGTAGCGGAAGGAGCCGCGCCCATAAGTGCCACCGCGGCAAGGACGACCAATCGCTTCATACGGAGTGTATAACGAAGTACCGGTCTGAAGGGTCGCACACCTGTGCGCCGGCCGCGGCCGCCTTGAGACAAAGGCCGCATTCCCGAGCACGCGGCCTCATCAATTTTTCACGCCGAGTTTCTCGGCTATCGGCAAGTTCAGATTGCTCGAATGGACCGGCTGCACTTTCTGCTGCGGATGCAAGTACACCATCGCCTGGTTCACGGCGATCGCCGCCTCGGACGTGCCGCACGCGATGAGCTTGAGCTTGGCGGGATGGCTGATGATGTCGCCGGCGGCATAGATCCCCTTCACGCTGGTCTCCATGCTGATCGGGTCGACCAGCACGCCGTGCCCTTCGACCGCGATCCCCCACTCCCTCAGCTCGGCGAGGTCGGAGATGAACCCCAGCGCGCACAGCACCGCGTCGCACGCTTCACGCTCCTGTTCTTTCGTCTTGGTGTTCATGATCGTGACCGCCTCAACCCGGCCATCGCCGTGAACCTCTTTGATCTCGTGGTCCGGCTGACGGATGTGGACGGTCGCCGCCCGCAGCTGCTCTACGGTGTGCGGGTGGGCGCGAAACTGCGAGCGATGCACCAGCGTCACGTTGGCGGCGCGGTCTTTGATCGCCAGCGCGTAATCCACGGCCGAATCGCCGCCGCCGACGATGACGACACGTTTGCCGGTGAATTCGTCGAACGTGCGGGCATAGTACGACAACCCCCTGCCCTCAAATTGCACGGCGCTCGGCGCGGCGAGCTTGCGCGGCGTCATCGCGCCGATGCCGGTTGCGATCAAGATGGTCCGCGAAAAATGTTCGCCCTTGCTCGTCGCGAGCCTGAACGTCCCGTCAGCGAGTTTTTCGACGTGTTTGACGCGCTCGTCCAGACACACCGCATGCGGCCATTGCATGGCCTGCTCCACGCATGCGTTCACCAGCGCCTGCCCGAGAATCGCCGGGTAGCCGGGCATGTCGTAGATGTACTTCTCGGGATACAGCGCGTACAACTGACCGCCGAGTTCGGGAAGCACGTCGATGACTTTGGCTTTGGCGCCGCGCATGCCGGCATAAAAGAGCGCGAACAAGCCCGTTGGGCCGCCGCCGATCACGGTGAGGTCGAACACGTCCACGTCAGCGTAGATTGGACACGCGGTCGGCGACTCTTCTCGTCACGAACGGCATCAAAAAGGTGCCGCTGCGAGCCGGGGGAAAAGCCGCCGCGGGAGGACGAGCATCATGCTGCCAAACTCATCCGAAGCCGGCTGGCTCGCCGTCATCCGCATTTACACCGGCGTCTTTTGGCTCATCCACGGAACCGGAAAGCTGATCAGTCCGCAATTCGCATCGCCGGCCGGCATGTTCTCAAAGATTCTCCAAGACATGATGGCTGGGTCGAGCGGACCGTACCATGAATTTCTCGTCAACACCGTTTTGCCGCATGCGTCGACCTTCGCGCATCTCGTGGCATGGGGCGAAACGCTGACCGGCGTCTCGCTCCTGCTCGGTTTGCTTTCTCGGGTCGGCGGCATCGGGGGCATGTTTTTGACGCTCAACTATATGCTCGCACAAGGTGAGCTCTCCAAACTGAACGGCTACGCGGGCCTCGATGCGGCGGCATTCGCGTTGAGTTTTCTGAACCTCGTACTGCCGACCGGCATGCGCTTCGGGCTGGATGGACTGCTGTTCGGCTCAAGGTCGGCGAACAACGCACCCGGCTGGGCGCGCTCCTAGGTTCTCGACGGCGCTTTCCAGAAATGAGCAGACTCGCCTAATCGGAGGTCACCCATGCTCACCAAGGTCAAGCGCCCGACCATCGACGAGCTCCCGCTTTCCACCGGCAAACGAGCGCGGCTGCACCGTCTGCTGTACGAGTACGGTCCGGGTAACGGCACCCTGCTTTTGCTGCCGATCGACCAGGGAGTCGAGCACGGCCCGGTGGATTTTTTCGATAACCCGGAGAGCATCGACCCCGATTATGAATACCGCCTTGCGCTCGAAGGCAACTATTCGGGCATCGCGCTGCACTACGGCCTCGCACACAAGTATTTCTTCAAGTACGCCGGTAAAGTACCGCTGGTGCTGAAGGTCAACGGAAAGACGAATATCCCAAGCGATGACGATGCGTTCTCGCCGATGACGTCGGACGTTGAAGATGCCGTGCGGCTGGGCGCCGACGCCGTAGGCTACACGCTTTACGTGGGTTCGCCGCGGCAGGCTGACGACATCGCGCAGCTGACCCGGGTGCGCGAGCAGTGCGACCGCTTCGGCATGCCGCTCATTGTGTGGGCGTATCCGCGCGGCAAGGCGGTCAAGGAAAAGGGCGGCGTCGACACGCTCTATGCCGTCGATTATGCGGCCCGCATGGCCTGCGAGATGGGCGCCGACATCGTCAAGCTCAACGTGCCGAAGGCCGGCGAAAATCTCGACAAGCAGCCGAAGCCGTACAACACGCTGCAAGTGTCCGAGGAAGAGGCCATTCGCAAGGTGGTCAAATCCGCAGGCCGGACGCTCGTGCTGATTTCGGGCGGCAGCAAGATTTCAGACGAAGATCTGATTCACAAAGCGCGTGTCGCGATGGATGCCGGCGTGACCGGGTTGATTTTCGGCCGGAACGTGTGGCAGCGCAAGTACGACGATGCGCTGGCGATTACGTCGCGGATTCACGAGCTGCTGAAAGCCTACTCCGCCTAGCTCCTGCTGCGGTCCATCTTGCGAAGCGCAATGGCACCGTCGGCCGCCGCCGCTTCGACTGCGTCGCCCGCGACAAAATCTTTGGCGAGCATCGCGCTGGCGAGCGGCGCGCCGATGCGGCGCTCCAACACGCGGCGCACGAGCCTCGCGCCCTGCCGCGGGTCGTCCGCCTCGGCCGCCAAGGCGGCCACCGCGCCGGCCGAGATGCGCAGCTCGATGCCCTGAGCGCTCGCGGCCGCAACGATCGGCGCGGCCCGCAACTCGACGATCGCCTCGAGCTGCGCCCGACCGAGCCGCGTAAACACGACGGCATCGTCGAGCCGGTTCACGAGCTCGGTGGACAGCCGCTCCCCGAGCTTTGCGAGGTCCTGCGCTTCCGGCAGGTTGGCCGTCAGGATGACGATCGCGTTGCGGAAATCGACCGGCCTGGATTGCGCGTCGGTGAGCCGCCCGCGATCGAGAATCTGCAGCAGCAAGTCCACGACTTCGGCGTGCGCTCGATCCACATCGTCGAACAAAATGACCGAATAGGGCCGCCGGCGGACCGCCTCCGTAAGCTCGCCGGCGCGCTCGAACCCCGCATAGCCCGGCGGAGCGCCTACCAGGCGCGACGCCGAATGGGGTTGCGCGAACTCAGACATATCGAAGCGCAGCAGCGCATCGTCGCTGCCGAAAAGCGCCGCGGCGGTCGCCTTCGCGAGCTCCGTCTTTCCGACTCCCGACGGGCCGACGAACAACAGCCCGGCAAGCGGGCCGCGCCGCTCCTTCAAACCAGCACGCGCTCGGCGCACCGCTTCGGCAACCGCTCGTATCGCGCCGGCTTGCCCCGCCACGCGCGCTTCCAGCAGCTCTTCGAATTTGAGCAGCCGGTGAGCTTCTTCGTCTTCGATCGTTTCGACCGGAATGCCGGTCCAGCTGGAAACCACCCGTGCGACGTCGGCCAGACGCATCTCAGAATCGCCGCGCAGCGCTACCATCGACGCGGCTTCATCGATCACGTCGAACGCTTTGTCGGGCAGATACCTGTCCGCGATGTAGCGCGTGCTCAAATCAACGGCCGCCGCTAAGACGTCGTCGCCGATGCGCACGGCGTGGTGCCGCTCGTAGCGGTCGCGGGTGCCGCGCAGCATCGAAAGTGCCGCGGCCGGGCTTGGTTCGGTGATGACGATCGGCTGAAAGCGCCGCTCGAGCGCGGCGTCGTTTTCGATATAGCGGCGATACTCGTCAAACGTCGTCGCACCGATGCAGCGGATGTCGCCGCGCGCGAGCGCCGGCTTGAGCATGTTGGAAGCATCGACGTTCGAGCCCTCGGCACTGCCGGCGCCGACAATCGTGTGCAGTTCGTCGATGAACAGGATAACGTCGTTTGCATTGCGCTGCAGCTCGTCGAGCACGCGTTGCAGCCGCGCCTCAAACTCGCCTCGGTACTTCGTGCCGGCCACGACGCCGGCGAGCGACAGCGCGAGTATTCGCCGACCGCGCAACGGTCCGGGAACGCGGCCGGCCACGATGCGCGAGGCCAACCCCTCGACGATCGCCGTCTTGCCGACGCCCGCCTCGCCGATCAGCACTGGGTTGTTCTTCGTCCGGCGCGCCAGAATGCGCACGATCCGCTCGATTTCAAGTTCGCGGCCGATAACGGGATCGAGTGCGTTCTGGCCGGCCAGCTCGGTGAGATCGCGCGACAGCGCGTTCAGAAAAGGCGTCCTGTGGCGAGCCGCCACCGGCGAGCCGGCGGGAAGACCAGGGCGCTGCGGCAGCCGCGTTTCCGCGGCCGGCCTTTGGAACGCCGGCCGGCTCGCCAGCACCGCGGCGCCGATGCCTGCGGCCAGCGCGGCAAACGCCGCTGCGCCCCCCGCGAGCAGCCGGTTGCGCGCCAGCGTATCCATGCATTCTCGGCAGAGAGCGGCCACTTTGAAACGCCCGTGCCGCAGAATGACATCCCTGCCGGCGGCCGGGTTGCGGCCGCAGCGATCGCAGTTCACGAGTCGTCCTCGCGCGCGGCCGGCGGCTGAAGGATTTCGAGCAAATTGTGAATGATGCGGCCGGTCGCGCCCCAGATGCGCCGCCCGTCGAACAGATACGAATAGCGCAAGCCCGTCGACCCGGCATATTCGAAGGATTCTTCACTCTCGGTGCTGGGATCCATCAGGTGCACGAGCGGCACGACGATCGGCAACTCGACCTCCAGCGGATCGGGCACGATCGCCGGCATGCTCCGAAGAAAACCCACCACCGGGGTTACCACGTAGCCCGACACGTGCGTCGCGACGTCGTCGAGCAAGCCCAGCACCTCGACCTCGGCGGCGCCGATGCCGAGTTCTTCGCGAGTTTCGCGCAGCGCCGCCGCAACCGGCCCATCGTCATTGCGCTCGAGCGATCCGCCGGGAAAGCAGATCTCGCTCTTGTGCTCGAAAACAGCCTTTGTTCGAAGGAAGCACAGCAGGTCGATCTCACCGCCGCGCTGGACGAGCGGCACAAGGACCGCCGCCTGTTTCGCTGTGCCGCTCGGCAGCGCAGCGCGCTCGCGGCGGATAAGCGAGCGCCGCAGCCGGCCGATCAGCGCTACAGGCGAACTAATTGACGGAGAATTTGACATCGAACGGCGCTTGCGCGTCCGGTCGCACGGCCGGCTCCAACTCGCCCGCCTTGAGCGCGCGCAGCCTGCGAATTTCTGCATCCATGAGCGTGATTTCGAGGCGCAGGCGCTCGACGGCGGTTTCCGTTTCGAGCAGCCGCTGCTTCACCACCGGCGGCACCTGCAGCGTGTCGGCGATCAGATAGGACGTTGCCGCCGCATCGTCGGGAAGCTGGACGTCGTCGAATTCGCCGCCGAGCAGCGCAAGCAGCGCTTGCAGGTAGTCGTTGAAGCGCTCTCCCGCGGCCGCGCGCAACGCCGGCGCTTCGTGGGCCGAGCCGAGCGCTTCGCGCAAGAACGAAACGCGCGCGGAAAAAAACGGCTGCTTGCCGATGATCTCGTCGACCTGGAAGCGAGCGATGCCGCGCGTGACGATGAACATCCGCCCCTCGTTGAGCGTCGCGACCTCCTTAATTTGGGCGGCCGTGCCGACGCCCATCGGGTCCAATCCGTCACCCACCTCTTTGCCGTTGCGGTCCAGAACGACGCCGAACGCTTCGTGTCGGGCGATGCAGCCGCCGATCAGCTCCTTGTAGCGTTCTTCGAAGATATGCAGGCGCAGCACGGCACCGGGAAAGAGCACCGAGCTGAGTGGGAAGAGACCGAGCGTGCGGATCATCAGACGACCATACTTCTGTCGGCACGGCCGCGTCGCCTGGACGCCGCCGGCTATTGCCGCTCCGGCGTGCGCGGGAAATGCTCCGAGAGACGCTTTCCGACGTCGGCGATCGCATCGACGAGCGCTTCGCTGATGCCTTGCGTCCGCGCATGCTCGGCAAACGAAGCGGCCAAGCGTTGCCAGTATTCCTCACCGACGCGATGATGAATCCCGGCGTCGCCGAGCACGGCGAATTGCCGGCGCGACGGAACGACGAAAAAATATACCGCGTTGCGGTCGGGGGTCTGGTGCAGCCGCCTTCGGCTGAACGCCGTTTCCGCGGCACGGCGCACGTCACCCCAAAAATGCGGCGCAACGGACACGTTGATGCGACCCGTCGAACCCCGTTCGGCCGCCTCGATTGCCCGCTCAATTTTCTGCGGTTCGACGTGCCGGCTCAACCGGCGCTGCAAATATGAACCCATGCTCACCAGCCTCCGGAGGCGCCGCCGCCGCCGCCCATACCGCCGCCGCCGCTGAATCCGCCGCTACCGCTTCCACCGCCCCAGAATGACGATCCGCCGGAGCCGATCGTGTAGGCCGCCCAGCCCGCGTAGCCTCTGCTGCGGATGATCAGCAAGATGAACGCCAGCCAAACGAGCACGAACAGCAATGTCGCGAGCAGGAAACCGGCGTTCGAGCTCGTGCCGGTCGCCGGCTCCGCCGGCGGCGGATTGCCGCCGATCGTCGCGATGATCTGATCGACCCCGGCCGTCACTGCGCCGTCCGGATCGCCGGCTTTGATCCGAGGCACGATCGTGTCGCGGATGATCCGCGCTGCGATGACGTCGGGCACCTGGCCTTCGAGCCCGTAGCCGACTTCGATGCGCAGCTTGTGATCTTTTGCGAAGACGAAAAGCGCGAGGCCGTCGTCGAGCGCTTTGCGGCCCACGCGCCATTTGGTGAACGCTCTGATCGTCCAATCTTCGAGCGGCACGTCGCCGGTCGTATCTCCGATCCAGACGATTACCTGATGGCCGGTTGCGCGTTCGTAGGCTGCTAACTTCGCATCGAGTTGCGCGCGTGCCGACTCGGAGATAAAACCGGCGCTGTCGGTCACCCAACGCGCCGGCGCCGCTGGAATCTCGTCGGCCCGGGCGGCGCGGGCGAGAGAAAGTGCCGCTGCGCAGGCGCACAGCAGGGCGAAGCCGGCCCGGATCACGGACTAGAACTGCACCGTGGGTGCGTTTTCGGCGCCGGTATGCGCCTGGAAATACGGTTTTAACGGAAAACGGCTGCCGAATAAACCCGCGATGACGTTGGTCGGAAACGTTTGGCGCTTGGTGTTGAACGCTTGCGCGGCTTCGTTATAGCGCCGCCGCTCGACGGCGATGCGGTTTTCCGTGCCCTCGAGCTGGGCCTGGAGATCCAAGAAATTTTGATTGGCTTTGAGGTCCGGGTAGTTTTCGACCACCGCGAGCAGTCGCGAGAGCGCGAACGAAAGCCCGTCTTGCGCGCGCTGGAACTGCGCGAAGGCTTGCGGGCTGTTCGGCAGGCTTTGCACTTGGGCGGGTGCGATCTGGCCGACTTTCGAGCGGGCCTGCGCGACCGCGAGGTAGGTGGATTTTTCGAAGCCGGCAACGCCTTTGACGGTTGCGACGAGGTTCGGAATCAAGTCCGCGCGCCGCTGATAGACCGTTTGCACCTGCGCCCACTGCGCCTGAACGGATTGATCGAGCGCGACCAGACCGTTGTAGGTGCCGGCGACCGACGACCCGATGACGACGACGATCAGAACGAGGATAGCCGGCCATAACCATCGAGTGGACATGCCTTTTAGGCTCGTTGCGCGAGCTCGTCCTTCCAGGCGCGCGAAATGCGCTCAAGGGTTTTTTCGTCGGCCCGCTCCGGGTCGTCCTCAAAATCGTCCAAATCGGTGACCAGCCGGAGCAATTCGGGTAGCGCGACGTTGGCGGGATCCTCATCCGGATGCGCCTGCGCCAGCTCGAATGCGATGTCTTCGACGTCCTGCCACGTCAGGCTCATGCCGGTCCTCTCCCTTGCAGTGCGGTGGAGCGTGTCGTTTTGCACGCAGCGCCGCGGACCCTTTCTGCGTCAGATGCCGACGATGTGAAAACCGGCGTCGACGTAGAGGACGTGTCCGGTGACGGCGCCGCTGAGCCCGCTGGCAAGAAAGACCGCTGCGTTGGCGACGTCGTCGGCGGTCGCGTTGCGGCGCAGCGGGGTGCGTTTTTCCACTTCGCCTAAGATGCTGGTGAAACCGCTGACCGCACGTGCCGAAGCCGTCTTGATCGGCCCCGCGGAGATCGCGTTGACGCGCGCGCCGAACTCGCCCAGATCGACCGCCAGATAGCGTATCGCGGACTCCAACGCGGCTTTGGCGACGCCCATCACGTTGTAATTTTGAACCGCGCGCACCGAGCCCAGATACGTCAGCGCGATCACCGACGCGGGCGCATTGAAGAGCGGATGGAGATAGCGGCACAGCGCGACGAGCGAGTAGGCGCTGATGTCCAGCGCGAGCCGAAAGCCGTCTCGCGACGTTGCGTAGAATTTTCCCGCCAGCTCCTCTTTGCGCGCAAAGGCGATGCTGTGCACGAGAACGTCGAGCTTGACGCCCTTCGATTCAAGCGAGTCTTTGAGCTGCTCGATGCTCGTATCGCTGCCGACGTCGCAGCCGGCTACCGCGGCGCCGCCCAGTTCTGCGCCAAGTTTTTCCACTTCATCCTTGACGCGCTCGCCTTCGTAGGTGAGAACGAGGCGCGCGCCGTGCGCGTGCAGCGCGCGTGCGATGGCGGTCGCGATGCTCCAGCGATTCGCGACCCCCATGACCAGAGCGGTCTTGTTTTCGAGCAGCGCCCCCACGCCGTTACTTGGTTGCCGTCTCGAAGCGCTTGGCAACCTCCACCCAGTTGACGACGTTCCACCACGCGGCGAGATAGTCCGCGCGCCGGTTCTGGTACTTCAAATAGTAGGCGTGCTCCCAGACGTCGTTACCCATGACGGGAAAATTGCCTTGCGAGATCGGATTGTCCTGATTCGGCGTGCTGGCGATTTGCAGCTTGCCGTCTTTGCCGCGCACGAGCCAAACCCAGCCGCTGCCGAACTGTTTTGTGCCGGCCTCGTTGAATTGCTTTTTGAAGGCTTCGAAATCGCCGAACGCCTGCTTGAGGGCCTCGCCGATTGCGCCCGTCGGCGGGCCGCCCTTGCCCGGCCCCATGATCGTCCAGAACATGGAGTGGTTCACGTGACCGCCGCCGTTGTTTCGCACCGCGGCACGGATGTCTTCCGGAACGGCGTTTAAATCCCGCAGCAGATCTTCGGCGCTCTTGCCTTCGAGCTCAGGATGTTTTTCGATCGCGGCGTTGAGGTTGGTCACGTAGGTTCCGTGATGCTTGTCGTGATGCAGCGTCATCGTTTCCTTGTCGATGAACGGCTCCAGCGCGTCGTAACCGTAAGGCAGTTGGGGCAATTGATGCGGCATGGCTTGCAGTCCCCTCTGAATGGTTTTGCGTGTGGAAGGGCCGAACGCTTTGCAAGTTGCGAGGCTAAGTCCTGGCCCGCGTCGCGCGTTTGGCCGCAGGTTGGCCAGCCGGGAAACCCGTACCCATGAAACCTTGCCCATGCAGGTAACGATTCGATTCTTTGCGTCGCATCGCGAAGCGACGGGCCGCGAGTCGTCGGTCGTCGAGCTGCCGGAAGGCGCGACTGCCGCCGACGCATTTGCGCGCGCGTGCACGGATCACCCCGCACTTGCTCGCGCGGCCGGTGCCGTCGCTTTCGCCGTGAATCTCGAACATGTTTCGCCCAAGACTCCACTGCATGACGGCGACGAGGTGGCGTTTTTGCCGCCGGTGGCCGGCGGATGACGCGGCCGTTTGTCTTGTCGAGCGAACCGCTCGACGAAGTTGCGGTGAGCCAGGTCGTCGACCAGCCGGGCTGCGGGGCGATCGTGACCTTCGTGGGCCGCGTGCGCAACGAATCCCATGGCGATATCGTCGACCGATTGGAATACGAAGCGTATCCGGAGATGGTGGAAGCCAAGTTCGAAGAGATCGCCCGTGAAGCGCGGGGGAAGTTTGAAATCCTGGACGTCGCGATCCACCACCGCATCGGCATGCTCGCCATCGGCGACGTGAGCGTCGTCATCGCGGTTTCCGCGGCGCATCGTGGGGCGGCATTCGAAGCCTGCCGCTACGCTATCGACCGGCTGAAACGCATCGCGCCCATCTGGAAAAAAGAGTTCACCCCGGATGGAGCCGTCTGGGTCGAGGATCGGCCGTGACGCCGGCCGACGTTTCACTGGACGACGTCGTTCAGGCTCAGGAGCGCATCAGCGGCCGGGTGGCGCGCACGCCGCTGAAACGAAGCCGGACGCTTTCCGACCGGTTCGGCTGCCACGTTTACGTCAAGCTGGAGCTGTTTCAGAAAACCGGCTCGTTCAAGCCGCGCGGCGCGTTCAACACGCTGCTTGGGCTGCGGGCCGACGAACGCGGTGCGGGCGCGGTGGCGGTCAGCGGCGGCAATCACGGCCAAGCGGTCGCCTTCGCCGCGCGCGAGCTCGGCATGCGCTCAGTGATACTGATGCCCGAGACAACGCCGCAGAACTACGTGGATGCGGCGCTGGGTTATGGCGCCGACGTCCGGCTGCGGCCGGATATCGCGGCCGCGTTTGATGAGGGGGCCCGGTTGGGCAGCAGCGGCTACGCCTTTGTCCATCCGTTTGACGATCCGCGCGTCATCGCAGGTCAAGGGACGGTCGGGCTCGAGATCTTTGAAGACGCGCCGCAGCTGACCGACGTCGTGATCAGCATCGGCGGCGGCGGCTTCATCGGAGGCGTTTCAACGGCGCTCAAGGCAAAAAATCCGCGCATCCGCGTGTGGGGAGTGGAAACCGTGGGAGCCGACGCCATGTCGCAGGCGCTGGCCGCCGGTCATCCGGTGCGATTGCCGGCAATCACCTCGATAGCGAAGACGCTGGGCGCTCCCGAGGTATCCGAACGCACGCTGTCGTTGACCCGCCAATTTGTTGAGCGCGTTACGGTGGTCGAGGACGCAGAGGCGGTTCGCGAAATGCGCTTCATCTTGGAGCGCTTGAAGATTCTAACGGAGCCGTCAGCCGCGTGCACGCTGGCGGCAGCGGAGCACCTGCGCGCGAATTTCGGTCCGAGCGACCATGTGTGCCTGATCTTGTGCGGCGGCAATATCGCGCTGCGCGATGTGTGCCGCTACGCCTCTTGAAGACATCCTACTCCCGCTCGTATGCCTGCTTCAAGCCTTCGATCTCGATTTTTTCCATTTGGAGCATCGCTTCCCAGACTCTCTCCGATTTTGCCGGATCGGGGTCGTCCAACATCTCGCCTAATGCCTTGGGAATAATTTGCCACGATACGCCAAACTTGTCTTTGAGCCAGCCGCAGCGTTGCTTCTCTCCTCCGTCGGAGAGTTTCTGCCACAGATCGTCTACTTCGTTCTGCGTCACGCAGCTGACAAAAAACGATATGGCCGGTGAGAATGTAAAGTGTGGTCCGCCGTTGAGGGCAATAAACTCTTGCCCTTCGAGCTGGAAGGAGACGCTCGTGACCGCCCCTTTTGTTTCGGGTCCCTCCTCGCCACGGCGATTGACGCTGAGGACCTTTGCGTTCTTGAAAACCGAGACATAGAAATTCATCGCCTCTTCGGCTTTGCCGTCGAACCATAAGAACGGGGTGATTTTTTGCATCGTGTTATGCCTACGATTGAAAGCAGTCTTATTCACCCTTAGCCAAGGAAGTTCACCCCGAAAGCCTTCGGAATCAAGGTTCCCAAAACGAACCCCAGCAGCGCCGCCGCGGCACCGATCGCAAACGTCTCGAGCCCCGCACGCCAAATGTTTGCGTCGACGACCCGCGCCTTGATAACCCCGACGCCGAACAGCGCCACGACGGCGAGCACGATTGAGAGCGCGAGCGCCGGAATGCCGTGCAAAAATACATACGGCAAGATCGGGAGGACGGCGCCGCATAGAAACGACAATGCCATGACGCCGGCGTCCTTCATCGGGCTGCTCGTCGGATTGATTTCGATGCCGAGTTCGGATTCCGCCATCACGCGCAGCATCTTGCGCGGGTTCTTCGCCACCCGCAGAGCCGCATCGCGCGCCTGCTCTGCCGGCATGCCCTGCATGCGGTAGATCTCGATGAGCTCGACGAGCTCTTCCTCGGGGTGCTCCCGCAACTCGCTCGACTCGCGCGAGATCTCCGACCGCTGAACTTCGATCTCCGCTTTCGACGAAAGATAACTGCCCGCCGTCATCGCAACCATGCCGGCAAAACCCGAAGCGAGTCCGGCGAGCAGGATGATCGAATTCTTTTCGGTTGCGCCGAACACCGATGAAACGACCCCGACGGTCGTCAAGATGCCGTCCTGCGCCCCGAAAACCAGTTCGCGAATGCGCGATCTCGACGCGATGCGTTTCCTCTCGCCCTCGAAATGCGTCGGCACGGCGGTCTTTGCGAGCGCCGCTTCGGGAGGCGCCTGTGCGGGCGTTGCGTCGGACTGCGGCGCGACGCGGCCGTCGCCGATGGTTTCCAGCGCCTTGCGGAATAATTCCGTGTGGTAGCGCTCGCGCTCGAGCGCCAGGCGGAAGGCGGCTTCCGCATCGGCGCGGCCCTCCTCGCGCGCTTCTTTGATGTAGCGCGGATACGTAACTTCGGCCTCATGCGCCTCTTCGTCGATGACGCGGCGGAGATTGTCGGCGCTCGATTTTATCGTTCCCAACGCCTTGAGGGCCGCCAGCGCGTGAACGACCTCGCTTCCCGCCGCCTCCATAAAGGCTTGAGCCACCGCATGGTTTCCCTCGTTCATGGCCTGTTGCGCGTACGCGGTGTACAACCGATGCGTCTTTGATTCATCGCTGAACGCCATCCATAAATTGAGATCGGTCTTCGACGGCTCCATGGCAGGGATGCTTCCATGCCCCAGCGTACGGACCATGCCGCAATGCCCAGCGTCGCGTCCTCGCTCGTCGCGCGGATTGTTTTCAAGGACGCTCGCGTTCGGCCCGTCATCCGCGCCGTGCTCTACATGGCAGCGGCATTTGCGTCCGTCGCGGCCGTCGATTCATTTTCGACCGCAGTCTTTTTCGGCCACGCGAACCATTCGCTGTCGACAACGCCGGCTTCCCTGCTCGTCGAGCGCGGGTCCGCGGCGCTCGCGATCGTCGCACTGGCGTTGTTCTTTCGCCGGTATGTAGACGCCCGGCCCATCGCTTCGCTGGGATTTTCGTTTCGCGCGCCGTGGCTGCGCCTGACGTTGCTCGGCGCTGCGCTTGGCGCCGGCATGCAGGCCGTTATCCTGACGTTGGATAGGGCGCTGGGCTACGCGCGTCCGCCGGTCGCCATACATCTGCAGTCGTTCGAGCGGGCCGCGCTTTTTTTTATCGCATTCTTTTGTCTATCGGCGATTGCAGAGGAGATGCCGATCCGCGGCTACGTCTTGCAAAACCTCTGGGAAGAGTGGGGATTTGGGCCGGCGGTCGCCGTCACCGCAATCCTCTTTGCCGCCGTGCATTTCGGCAATCCGCACGTTCGCGTCCAGTTCGCGCTGACCGCTGCCGGGCTGATCGCCTATGGCATCTGGACCGCGCTCAGTCTGTATTGGACCAAATCGCTTTGGGTCGCGTTCGGCTCGCACGCCGCTTGGAATTTCTTCGAGGGACCGGTGTTCGGTTTTCCCGTCAGCGGCGTGTCCTTCGGAAAGGTGCTTCTTTCGCAAAGCGTGGCGGGTCCGTCTTGGTTTACCGGCGGCGCATTCGGGCCCGAAGCGGGCGCGAGCGGTCTGATCGCCATGGCGGCGGGCTTCATCGCCTTGTATGGCTGCTACCGGGCGAAGGTTTTTGCGGCGGCGCCCGACGAGCGCGAAGCGTATGCGAAGCGGCGCTAAAATCCCTCGTCCGGGCGCTCCGGATGAAGCTCCTCGTCCTCATCGGGGAATTCTTCGAATTCGTCTTCTTCTTCGAATTCTTCCAAGGTGAGAACCTCATCGTTTTCGGGCGTCGGTTCCGGCATGATGGGCTCGAGCAGCGGGCGTTCTTCACGCCCGCGGGAGGGCTTGGCGGGTGCGGATCCGGAGGTCTCGCGCTTTCTCGCCACCGGCTTGGGTTTTCGGGCGGCGCGCTTCGTCGTTTTCTTCGCAGCCTTTTTGGCGCGTGTCGTTTTGCGCGTCCGACTTTTCGCACGCAGCTTGCCGCGGCCGGCAGTGCGCTTACGCGCCGCGAGCGCTCTCGACGATCGTTTCGCGCGTTTCTTCGGCGCCTTCGCCCGCGCGGCGCGTTTTTTCGCTTTTCGTTTCATCGTAGGCCTCCGGTTCTCGACCGAGTTCGTTCGGGTGCGCCGCCGTTGTCGGGGCGCGCACTAGTCTCCTGCAAGCGCGTACCCATTTTGAAGGCTCGAGCGGCTACCTTTTTGCGCCTCCGCAGGGCATGCCGGCGACCTACGGACGGATCGGCCGGACTTCGACGATCTGGTCGCCGATCGGTACGCTGCGCGCTTGGCCGCCGTTCGGCGTTAGGCGCACGGTGAGGATGCACGAGCCGATGTGCTCTTCACGCACGTTCGCTTGTCCCTCGTAGAGCCGATCCGTGCTGCGCCGGAACGCTGCGCGGCGAAAGTCCTCCGGCGGATCGCCGCTGCGGCGCACGAGACCGCCCTCGCACTGCCCGATAAACCGCTCGCGGAAATAGACCGCGACGTCGAGCACGTCGCCCGGATTGTAGACCTCTTTCTTCGGCGAGCAATCCACGCGCTCGATGTGCATACGCGCCCGCCACGTTCGCTTCGGCTGGGATTGGACCTTCGCTCCGGAGAAGGCCAGCATATGGATGCCGCATTCATCGAGCGGCTACGCAAGATCGTGGGTCGACGCCATGTCCTTTCCGAGCTCGAGGACCTGCGCAGCTACGAGTACGACGCCTCGATCGATCGCTCGCTGCCGGGAGCAATCGTGTTTCCCGGCTCTGCGAGCGACGTGGCTGCCGTCGTGCACGCCTGCAACGATCGGGGCTATCCGTTCGTGGCGCGCGGCGCAGGCACGGGCCTGTCCGGCGGTGCGGTCGCTGAATCCGGGGCGCTGGTTGTCGCCACCTCGCGCCTGCGCCGCATTCTGGAAGTCGATCCCGATAATCGCCTGGCGGTCGTCGAGCCGGGCGTTCCGAACGCGGAAATCGGCGCCGCAGCGCGTGCCCATGCACTGCAGTACATTCCCGATCCGTCCAGCATGGCGGTGTGCACGATCGGCGGAAACATCGCAGAAAACTCCGGTGGCCTGCATTGTCTGGCATACGGCGTGACGGCAAACCACGTGCTCGGTGTGGAGGTGGTCACCGCCGATGGCGACACCGTGTGGCTCGGCGGTCGCACGGTCGATGCGCCGGGCTACGATCTGCTCGGCCTCTTCATCGGGTCCGAAGGCACGCTCGGCATCGTCACGAAGGCGGTCGTCAGGCTCACGCCGCTGTTCGAAGCTTCGCGCACGATGCTCGGGGTCTACGATTCGATCGAGCAGGCGTCGCGCGCCGTCTCCGACATCATCGCGGCCGGCATCATCCCCGGCGCGCTCGAGATGATGGACCGGCTCACGACGATCGCGGTGGAAGAGTCGGTTCGCGCGGGCTTTCCGACCGACGCCGCCGCCATCCTGATCATCGAAGTGGATGGCTTGCGCGAGGGTGTCGAGGAAACAGCCGCCGCAGTTCGTGCGGTGTGCGAGCGCAACGGCGCGCGCGAAGTGCGCACCGCGCAAACCGAGGAAGAGCGCGATCGGATTTGGCGCGGCCGCAAGGGCGCGTTCGGCGCGATGGGCCGCTACAGCCCGACCTACTACGTTCAGGACGGCGTCATCCCGCGCACCAAGCTGCCGGAGATGCTCCGCGAGATCGCCGACATTGCGCGTCGTCACGACTTGCGCATCGCCAACGTCTTCCACGCGGGCGACGGCAACATTCATCCGTTGATCGTGTTCGACGCCAAAAAGCCGGACGAAGTGGAGCGCGCGGTCGTCGCCGGCGACGAGATTCTCGCGGCCTGTGTGCGGCACGGCGGCAGCATTTCCGGCGAGCACGGCATCGGTACGGAAAAGCGCGATTGCATGACGCTGCAGTTCACAGCCGCGGATCTGGCGCTGATGGCCCGCGTGAAGACGGTTTTCAACGCGCGGAATCTGTGCAATCCGTTGAAAATGTTTCCCACCTCGCGTCGTTGCGGGGAGGGAGCCCGCAAGCTCGCCGGCGGCGAGCTACCGCCTGCGCTGCGCGCCGCCGCCGGGCCGGCTTTCTAGCCCGCATGCTCGAAACGACGCCCTTCGCCGCGAGCCTGCAGGAAGCCGTCGGCGGGCGCATGCTCGTTCATCCGCTGGAGTGCCGGCCTTTCGCGATCGCGGGCAGCCCGCCTAAACTCGTCGTTTCGCCGGCCAGCATCGAGGAAGCCGCCCTCGCCGCCAAGCTCGTCGCCCTCGAAAACGAATCGCTGGTCGTGCGCGGAGCGGGCACAAAATCCTGGCGGCCGCCGGCGCCGGGCGACGTATTCGCCGTTATGGACATGACGCGCTGCGACGGCGTCGTCGCGCACGAGCCCGGCGACCTGACGGTGACGGTCAAGGCCGGCACGAAGCTCGCCCATCTGCAATCCGTTTTGAGCCGGCACGGCCAATTTTTTCCGTGCGACGCGCCGTTTGCTGCGCAGGCGACGATCGGCGGAACGCTGGCGGCCGGAGCAGGCGGCGCACTGCGCCTGCGCTTCGGCAGCGCGCGCGATAACACGCTCGGCCTGCGCGTTGCGCTCTCCGACGGCACGCTTGCCTATTCGGGATCGAAAGTCGTCAAGAGCGTCGCCGGCTACGACGCCTATAAACTGTTCATCGGGTCGCTGGGCACGCTGGGCGTCATCGGCGAAGCGACGCTGAAAGTCGCACCGTTGCCGGCGGCTGACGGTCTGCTGGCGGCGCATTTCCGCTCGCCGCGCGACGCTGCAGCTTGCGCGCTCGATATCGCCCGCTCGAATCTCTTCGTGTGGGCCATGTCCATGCACGCCGCCGTAGCAGCGGCGCGCGTCGGCGGTCTGCCGGACGGCAAGTCGGCAAAAACGTGGCTGCTGCTGGTCCGCTGCGGCGGAAGCCCGGCGACCGTCCGCCGCCAGATCGACGGAGCCGCGCGCCTGTGCAAGGGGCGCGGCGCGCTCGACATGTTCGAAGCGCCGCCGCACGCGGTGGTGAAGCTTTGCTCGCGCATTGCAGAGCTCGCGGGCGGCGCCGCGTACCCGGCGGGCGAGTTTATCGTCATGAAATTCAGCGCGCTGCCGGCGCACGTCGCGGAGCTGGCCGACGCGGCGCTGCGGGTCTGGCCGTCGGCTGAAATCAGCGCCCATCCCGCGCTCGGAATCGCGTACGTTCACGTGCCGCTCGAGCGATCGTCGTTTCGCTCCGAGCAGCTGAGCGCGTTGTGGTCCGATCTCCACAGGCGTGAGTGCAGCGTCGCGGTTCTCGCCGCGCCGCCGGCGATTTCCCGCGACCTTCGCGTGCCCTTTTCGGAAGCGGTGCCGATCGAGCTGCAGCGCCGCATGAAGCATGCGCTCGATCCGCGCGGCGCGTTCGACCCGGGTCGCGGCGCCGCGGGGCTTTGAGCGCGATGCGCGGCTATTCGGAGACCGATCGCCCCTCAGACGCCGATCTCGAGCGCTGCACGCGCTGCGGTTTGTGCGAACAAGCCTGCCCGACGTATCGGATTCTCGGCGTCGAGGCAGACTCACCGCGCGGTCGCGTGTTCCTGATGAGGCAAGTTGCCGACGGTTTGGCCGAGGTCGGCCCGCACCTCGCCGAACATCTCTATGCCTGCCTTGGCTGCCGCGCTTGTGAAACGGCCTGCCCTTCGGGCGTGCCGTTCGGCAAGCTGCTCGAGCGCGGGCGCTTTCAAATCGAGCAACGCGGAGCCTTGACGCCGGCGCGCCGCGGCTGGCGCCTGTTCCGCTGGATCGTGTTCGAGGTCGTGCTCCCCAGCCGCGCGCTCTTTGCCGTGGCGATGGCGCCGGCAAGCCTGTTGCAACACTTTCCCTGGCTTCGCAGGTTATTGCTGAACGCACCGCTGCCGCGCCGCTTGCGCACGCTCGTCGCGATGGTACCGATCCCGCCGCGACCGCGAGCACACGGTAATCCAAAGACGAGCGCCACAACCGTCCGCGCGGCTGGGTCCGTCGCGCTGTTCACCGGCTGCGTGATGAGCGCGCTGTTCGCTCACGTTCATGAAGCCACCGCGCGCGTGCTTTCCCACGCCGGATTCACGGTCAGGGTGCCGCGCGGGCAATGGTGCTGCGGCGCGCTGAACGTTCACGCCGGCGAGCGCCGGCGCGCGAGAGACATGGCGCGCAAGAACATCGATGCGTTCGAGCGTTCGGGCGCCGAAGCGATCGTGGTGAATGCGGCCGGCTGCGGCGCGATACTGAAGGAGTATGGCGAGCTGCTCGCTCACGATGCGGACTACGTGCAGCGGGCGCGCGCTTTTGCGTCAAAGGTGCGCGATTTTTCGGAAATCCTCGCGGCGAGCGGGGCCCTCGAGGGCCTGACCATGACCGGGTCGCGATACGCGAACCGGCGCCTGACCTATCAAGACGCGTGCCACTTGGCCCACGGCCAGCGGATTACGGGGCAGCCGCGCGCGTTGCTCAAGGCAATCGCCGGCGTGAAGTTCGTGGAACTGCCCTTCGCCGACCGCTGCTGCGGCGCCGCCGGAACCTACAGCCTCACGCATCCGGAGATCGCGCAACAGGTTCTAGCCGAAAAGCTTGCGTGGATCGAACGGTCGGGTGCCGACGTCGTCGTCGTGGCGAATCCGGGATGCCACATGCAGATTCTCGCCGGCGCGCAGACCCGGCATGCGAACGTTTGCGTGGCGCACGTCGCAGAAGTGATTGACGCCGCTTTAGCGCGGGGTTAGGCTGACGTTCTCCGTCAGCGCCGCATTCGCCGGGATCTGAATCGCAGCGTCCAGCGATTGGTAGCCGGCCGCTTCCACATGGATGCTGGCCGGCCCGGCGAGCAAACCCGACAGCGCGTAATAGCCCTGCTCGTCGGTCTGCGTCGCGTGGTATGAGTTGTCGCCCGGCGTAACGGTCACCGTTGCGCCGCCGATCGGGCCGCTCGGACCGGTCACGACTCCCGTCACGCTTCCGCCCGGCAGCTCGTTGACCGGCTGCGCCCGGATGATCGCGCAGCCCGTTGCGGCAGTCGACAGCGCCGCCACGATGAACTGGCGCCTCTTCACTAGGGTCCTTCCCGCGGCGTCCCTAACTGGTCGACATGCTCGGCGCATTCATCATCACCGCGCTCGCCACGGCGTTCACGATCATCGACCCGATCGGCATGGTTCCCGTGACGCTCGCGGTGACGTCGTCGCTGGGTCCCGAAGCACAGGCCCGCACGGTGAACCGCGCGGTGCTGGTCGCGGCCGCCATCATCTTCTTCATGGCGCTCGTCGGCCAATACGTGCTCTCGTACTTGGGAATTACGCTGCCGGCGTTCTCGATTGCCGGGGGAATCCTGCTGCTGCTCATCTCCATCGACATGCTGTTCGCCCGGCCATCGCGCGCCAAAAAAACGCCCGCCGAAGAGCTTGAGGCCAAAGAGCACGAGCAACAGGTGGCCGTGTTTCCGCTGGCGATTCCGATGATCGCCGGCCCGGGCACGATCGCGACCGTTTTGCTGCTCATCAGCCTCAGCCACGGCGACCGCATCAGGCTGGCGATTGTGTTCGGCGCGTTCGCTGCTGCGCTATTCGTCACGTGGCTGGTCATGCGTTTCGCGCCGCTGGTCATGCGGGTGATGGGCCGCACCGGCGTCTCGGTGGTGACGCGGCTGCTCGGCATCATCCTGTCGGCGCTGGCGGTTCAGTTCATCTTAAACGGCGTCGCGCAGTGGCTGGCGCTTCACCGGTTGTAATACGCGCGCGAAGCTCCCGTCGTCCAGTGCGCGCCCGCTAGCTTCCCTGGAACTTCGCCATCCGCTTTTCGACGTAAGCGGAAAGGCCTTCTTTTGCGTCGCCGCTTTGAAACAGCAGCTGCTGCAGCTCGCGCTCGATCGCGAGCGCTTCGGAGAACGGCACCTCGCCGCCCGATACAACAGACCGTTTGATGTTACCGACGGCTTTCGCCGCTTTGTTCGGCGTGCAGAACTGCTTCGCGTAGGTGAACACGTCCGCCAAGAACGCGGCGGCGTCGCCGTCATAGATGTCGGTGACGATGCCGAGTTCCTGCGCTTCCTCGAACGAAAACGTGCGCCCAGTGGTCATGAGCTCGATGGCTTTCGCGCGGCCCACGAGCCTGGTCAGGCGCTGCGTGCCACCGGTGCCGGGCAGCACGCCAAGCGCGACTTCGGGCATGCCGATTTTACCGGCATTGCGGCGCGCGATCCGCATATCGCATGCCATCGCGATCTCCAATCCGCCGCCGACCGTATGGCCGTTCAGCGCGGCAATCACGAGTTTCGGGGTTTGCTCGAACCGCGTGAGCGTCTCGTTGGCATGCAGGCAGAAATAGTATTTGAAGGTCGGATCGACTTTCTGCAGCATGCTGATGTTCGCGCCCGCGCAGAAGAACTTCTCGCCCGCGCCGGTGAGCACGATGACCTGCACCTGCTTGTCCATGCGCGCCTGCAAGATGGCGTCGTCGAGCTGGCGCATCAGCTCGTAGGTGTATGTGTTGGCCGGCGGATCGTCCAAGGTGATGACGGCGATGTGCTCGCCTTCCTTCGAATAGCGGACGAGCGATTTGCCGTCGGTTTCGAGCGGCCTGCTTTCGGATTCAACCTTCGTAGCCATCGAAATCTCCTTTAGTGCGCTAGGCGGCTTTGGGCGCCACCCAATCCTCGCGCTTGAGGTATTCCAGCACCTGTTTTTCGTCTTCTTCGGTCGGCAGCGTCTCGCGCAGATGGTCCTCGTATTGATCCTTGTCGAGCGTCCGCCCGTCAACCGAATACCGCTTGCCGGCAAATTCGCCGATTTTCCGGTTGAAGCGAATGTCCGGCGTATACAGCCTTGCTTCGCCGTCGGGAATGAGCGCGTTGGTCTGGTCGACGATTTTCTTGATCTCTTCGTAGTAAGCCTGGCGCGCGTGCTCGTTGAGCCGCTCGCGATCCGCATCCGAGTCTTCTTTGTCTTCGTTCGGCCGGCCCTTGATGCCCCAAATGTACGCCCACGTCGCGCTCGACGAGTGATCGGTGCCGAACAGGTCAAGCGAACCGGATAGCCATTTGTTGTGATACTTCTGTTGCAGCGCGACGGGAACAACGTTCGCCTTCGCCACGCGACGCAATCCGGTCACGCCGGTGCCGAGGTGGAACGACTCCTCGCGCAGCATCGGCCCCATGCTGCGCGCGAGCGGCGCGAAGCCCGAATGCGAGAGCATCTGCAGCTGGAATTTTCCGTCGCGATCCATGTAGTTCTGGTAGGCGAACAAATCGAGCCAGTGATGCACCGGCGTGTTGAAGGCGTTCAGCAGGCGCGTGCCTTGGTCGGCGCGGCGCTGCAGCATCTTTTCCGCTTCGATGCGGCCGTCGTTGCCGAAGTGAGTGATCAGCAGGTGGCACATCTGATAACCGTGCCGCGTTTCTTCGACGAACACGCGCACGATCGAGTACAAGTCGTAGTCGGACGGCGCGTTGCGCAGCAGGTGGCGCTGCTGCTCGTTGGAGGCGAACTCCGTGTCGCCTTGGTAGATGATCATGTTCAAGACCGCGTCGCGCATACGCTGGTCCGGGATCTCGAGCACCTTATCCCACTTGCGCAGCCCGGCGAACTCGCCGAATTCTATCTCGTCGGTATGGAGGTCGCCGTATTTCGCCTCGAGGTTGTAGCCGCCCAGCACGCGATCGAAAATCTCGGGATCGACATCGATCTGCTTTTGCCACTCACGGAATACGTCGATCCAATCTTCGAAAGTCTTGATGCGCGCCACGGACTGTTCGCCTCCGTTTTAGTGTGCTATAATCAGCACGGCCGTACTAAATTTGCCACACTATTTTACCAAACTTTGAGAGGATTCCGCAACTGGCGAACCGCCGTTCCCATCGGTTTCCGGGACTGGCACCCCTGCGGCCGAGGTCCATGCTGTTTACGCTCTACGGCGACTATGCCTATCCGCAGGGCGCTGACTTATGGCTGGGCAGCCTCGTCGAGCTGGCAGGCGCGCTCGGCGTGAGCGAAGTCGCCGTCCGCTCCGCCGTCGCTCGCTTGGCTCGCGAGGGCTGGCTCGAAGCGCGCCGAGCCGGCAACCGGTCGTACTACGGCTTAGCCATGGCCGGCCGGCGGCTGATTGAGGAGGGCACGCGCCGCATCTACGTGCCGCGCGGCGCATGGAGCGGGCGTTGGTGCTTGCTGACCTACTCGATCCCGGAAAGCAAACGCGCGCACCGCGACCGTATCCGCAAGCGCCTGGCATGGCTGGGATTCGGATCGATCGGCGGCGGTACCTACGTCAGCCCGCGCGACGTGGCCTCCGAAGCGCAGGCGCTCGCGGCGGAGCACGGCGTGGGGGAATTCGCGCGCGTTTTCTCCGCGGCGCTTGTCGCGCCCCAGCAAAACGCGACGCTCGCGGCGCAGTGCTGGGATCTGCCGGGGATTGCCGCGCGTTACCGCGCGTTTATCGAACACTACTCCCCGCTGTTCAGCCGCGACCGCCGCCGACACCGCGACGGCTCGCTGCCCGATCGCGACGCATTCGCCGTCCGGTTCGCGCTCACGCACGATTTTCGACGCTTTCCGTTCATCGACCCGGATCTGCCGACCAGCCTGCTGCCGAAGAACTGGACGGGCGCGCGAGCGCGCGACCTCTTTCGACGGTATCACGATCTGTTGGAACGCGGCGCCGTGCGTTTTTTTTCATCGGTCGCTAGCGGCGCTCGGCCGGGTAGTCGTAGACGCCGCGGCCGACTTTACGCCCGAGGCGCCCCGCCTTTACGTACTTCACGAGCAGCGGGCAGGGCCGGAATTTTTCGCCCAGCGAGGCGTGCAAGTACTCCAGCACCTTGAGCCGGGTGTCGAGCCCGACGAGATCGATCATTTCAAATGGTCCCATCGGGTGGTTGAGGCCGAGCTTCAGCGCGCGGTCGATGTCGCGTGCGGGCGCCACGCCTTCCATCAACATGTAAAAGGCTTCGTTGCCGATCAGCGCGTTGATGCGGCTGGTCACAAAGCCCGGCGCCTCGTTGATGACGACGGTTTCCTTACCCGTCTGCTCCGCCACCTCCCGGGCCTGGTTGACCGCACGTTCGGACGTTTCCAGCCCGCGGACGATTTCAACGAGCTTCATGATGTGAGCGGGGTTGAAATAGTGCATGCCGACGACGCGCGACGGATCGTCCAGCGCCGCGGCGAGCTCCGTTATGGACAGGGCCGACGTATTCGTCGCCAAGACGGCGTCCGGCGCGCAGGCCGCCGCCAGTTCGCGCATGACCGAATGTTTGAGTGCCAGCTCTTCGGGCACCGCTTCGATCGCGAATTGCGCTCCGGCCGCGGCGGCGAACGATTCGGCGCCGGTGATGCGCCGCTGCGCCGCATGAGCGGCCTCGCCGGTCAGCTTGTTGCGCTCGACGCCTTGGCGCAGGTTGCGTTCGATGCGCTCGATGGCGCGGCCCAGAGCCTCGGACGAGCTGTCGATCAAGACGACGTCGAAGCCGCCCAGCGCCAGGCTGTGCGCGATGCCGTTGCCCATCGTGCCGGCGCCGACCACCACGATTTTTGACGCGATCGTTGCACCCATCATACATCGTGATCCACATAGTACGCGCCCCGGATGCGCTGGATAATCGCCAGCGCTACGTGCGCTCCGTTTCCGGCCGATATGATAGCCTGGCTCGGCAATCCTGTGATACGGCCGACGCCGTAGCAGTTGGCCACGGCGGTCTGCCCCGAAGCATCGACCGCCACGAACCGGCTACCGTGCCCCCCGAGGCTGATGCCGAGTGACGTCGCCAAATCGGTCCGCTTGTTCGAGGCGATGACGAAGTACGCCGCGCGATAGGCTTTGCCGTCGGCCGTCACCTCGAAGCCGTCGGCCGACATCGCAACCGCGGCCACGCTGAAAGGGAAGAGCGTGGCTCCGGCGTGTTGCGCTTGGCGCTTGCCCAGCTCGAGCAATTCGCGTCCGCCAATCCCATCGGGAAATCCGAGATAATTGTTGACCCGCGAAACGCGATACAAGCTCGATTCGGCTTGATCGAACAGCGCGGTTCTGACCTGTGCGCGCCCTAAAAAAACCGCCGCGGACAGTCCCGCGACGCCGCCGCCTGCGACGATGACGTCGAAGTCGAAATCGTTCATCGCGGCGAGCTTCGCGCGTCGTGCGCAGCGACCTTCGGTCCGACCGCGGTCTGAAGACGACCGCTATAAGAAGCGCGGCGCCGTGCTCTCGGGCGGCACCGGCTCGCCGAGCCGCGCCAGAATCTCTCGCACGGTGGCGGGCGAATGTCCCTGATAGTGATTGTTGACGTAGCCGTAGATGTCGCGCACCGCACCACGCAGGCCGCGCATCAAGCGCTCCCATACGTCGAGCGACCGAGTTCGGTCGAGCTGAACGCGCGCGTACTTTTCAAGCTGGCGGTCACCGAGCCAGCGCAGGTACGCAAAATCGGCGGACGGATGGCTGACGATTTCGTCTGCGATCTCGCCGGCCAGCTGCAGGTCGGCGTGGCGGCCTTCGGCCAGCGCCAGCGCGATGCCGCGCTCCCGCGCCAACGCGAATAACTTGTCGTCATACCAGCGTGCATCGCGCAGCTCCAGCGCGAAGCGAACGTCTTCGGGCAACTGCGTGCGCACGAACCGGAAAAGGGCTTCGCGATGATCGGGAGCCGGGTCGAAATCCGGCGGGCACTGGATGAGCACGGCGCCCAGCTTTGGGCCGAGCAGCCGCACCGTTTCCACGAACTCCGCAAAAGCCGCATCTGCGTCGCGGAAGCGCCGCTCGTGGGTGATCTCGGCCGGCGTTTTCAGCGCGAAGCGAAAATCGTCGGGCGACCGATCGCGCCAACCGAGCACCGTCTTCGGAAGCGGCGCGCCATAGTACGAAGAATCGACTTCGACGCTGCGAAAAACGCGCGCGTACTCGGGCAGCATGTCTTTGAAGGCGGTGCCGGCCGGATAGAACGTGCCGAGCCAGTCTTTATATTGCCAGCCCTGGCCGCCGAGCCATATCTGCGCAAGCACAATGAGATCGATCCGCGGGAACCTAATGCTGGATTTCGCGGCTCGTGCCGCGCGTTGCAGTGACTTGAACTGATTATGAAGATTCCCATCTTCCAAATCGACGCCTTCAGCGGCAAGGTATTCGCGGGCAATCCCGCCGCGGTGTGCCCGCTCGACAGCTGGCTGGGCGACGAGCTGATGCAGGCGATCGCCGCCGAGAACAATCTCGCGGAGACGGCGTTTTTCGTTCGAGCGGGGGTGGGTTACGACATCCGCTGGTTCACGCCCGCCACCGAAGTCGAGCTGTGCGGCCACGCGACGCTTGCTGCGGCGCACGTGCTGTTCACCGACATCGAGCTGGGCCGCCGCGCCGTCACTTTCGCATCCAAAAGCGGGCCGTTGACGGTGACCAAAGACGACGATCTGCTCTGCCTTGACTTCCCTGCTCGACCGCCGCAGCCCGTCGACGACGCGTCGTTGCTCGGCGAATTCGAGCGGATTTTCAGCGCCCGACCGCAAGAGATCTTGAAAGCAGTCGAATACCTCGCGGTGTTCGATGACCCGCAACGCGTCCGCGCGCTCGCCCCCGATCTGGCCGGCATCGAGGAGGTCGCGCGGCGCGGGAAATGCCACGGGATCATCGCAAGCGCAGCCGACACCGATGCCGATTTCATTTCGCGCTTTTTCGCGCCGCTGGCCGGCATCCCGGAAGATCCGGTGACGGGCTCGACGCACTGCACGCTCGTCCCCTATTGGGCAAAGAAGCTCGGCAAGCAATCGCTTCGGGCGTTTCAAGCCTCTCCGCGCGGCGGCGAACTGTTCTGCGAGGATTGCGGCGACCGCGTGCTCATCGCCGGCCGCACCGCGCAGTACATGCGCGGCGAGATCGAGCTGCCGTAAGGGGCGCCGTGTCAAGCCTGACCGCGCTTCGCCGCGCCGCGCTGGTTTGGTTCGAACGGCAGCGGCGCGACTTTCCCTGGCGCAAGACCGCCGACCCGTACGCGATCTTGGTGTCGGAGATCATGCTCCAGCAAACCCAAGCCGCGCGTGTGACCCCGAAATATCGCGCGTTCTTGCGCCGCTTTCCGACCGTTCGGCACCTCGCGCGAGCGCCGCTCGGCGACGTTTTGCGCGCGTGGTCGGGGCTCGGCTACAACGCTCGCGCGCGGCGGCTTTGGCTGTGCGCGCAGGCGATTGTCAGCCGGCACCGCGGACGCGTACCGCACGGCGCGGGCGAGCTTCTCGAGCTGCCGGGCATCGGACCGTACACCGCCGGTGCGGTCGCGAGCATCGCCTTCGGCGTGAAAACGGCAGCCGTCGACACCAACGCGCGTCGCGTGCTGTCGCGAGCGGTCGCCGGACGCGACGCACTGCCCGCGCCCGCCTTGCGGGCGATCGCTGCGCAAGCCGCGCCGCGGCGCGCGGGCGAGTGGAATCAAGCCTTGATGGATATCGGCGCGCTGTTCTGCCGGTCGGCGCCGCGCTGCGCTGCCTGTCCGCTGCGCGGTCACTGCCGATTCGCAAAGACCGACGCTCGTCTTCTCAGCACGACCGCGGGAAATCGGCGCTCGAAGGTAGCGAGCCGGTTCATCGGATCGAGGCGATTCTACCGCGGGCGCGTCGTGCGCGCATTGACGGCCGCGCCGAGCCTGAGCCTCGGCGCGCTCGGCCCGAAGGTGAAAGGCGAATTTCGGGAAACCGACGTGCTGTGGCTGGCGGAACTCTTGCGCGATCTGGCGCGCGACGGCCTCATCGTATTCGACGAGCGGCGCGGGCGCGTGCGGCTGCCGTAAACACCGCGGCACGCCGCGCCGCGATCCTCGAGCGGCTGAGCAAAGCGTATGCCGGCGCCGAAACGGCACTCAACTACACAAATCCGTTCCAGCTGCTTGTCGCCGTGATTCTGTCGGCGCAGTGCACCGATGCGCGCGTGAATCTGGTGACGCCGCAATTGTTCGCGCGTTTTCCGACGGCTGAGTCGATAGCCCGGCTCGAGCCCGAAGCGCTCGAGCCCTACATTCAAACGTGCGGAATCTACCATTCCAAAGCGAAGAACATCGTCAATGCATGCCGGGCGATCGTCGCTCGGCACGGCGGCCGTGTGCCCGATACGATGGACGCCTTGCTGCGCCTACCCGGCGTCGGGAGAAAGACCGCCAACGTCGTGCTGGCGGTCGCGTTCGCGCGCGATGCGATCGCCGTCGACACCCACGTCTTACGCGTCGCTCACCGCTTGGGGCTGATCAGGGCGACGGCACCGGCGCAAGCGGAGCGGCAGCTCATGAAGGTCGTGCCGCAGCGCGATTGGTCGAAGGCGCATCACTGGCTGATCCATCACGGACGTCAGATCTGCCGCGCGCGCAACCCGCGGTGCCCGAGCTGCATGCTCGTCGACCTGTGCCCGAGCGCGAAAAGATTCTTACCGAAGAGCTGAGCGTGGCGCGCGCATCCTGTCATCGCCGGCGGCGGCGCGAAAACGCCGAGCTCAAGGCGTCGCTGGCGCTCGGAAAAACGACGGCGTGAAAATCGCCTTGAACACGATGTTGCGCAAAGCGAGGCGGCGATCCAAGATACCGAGGCCGTAACCGATGGCCCGGCTGGCGTAAAACGGCGATTTTGACGCTCGGCGAACGATCATGTCGAACAGCCGCGCGCTTTTCGCGCAGTTCTTCAAGACTCGGCCGGCCGAAAGATATCCACCCGCAATCGATCGCCATTCCCGTTCGTGTGCGGACAGCGCACGCTTGGACGCGTCGCCCGATTCCAGCGCACGCAAGGCGGCGTGCCCCGCGCTGCGTCCGGATACGAGCGCGGTCCAAATGCCCTCGCCGGTCAGTGGATCGACGAGCGAAGCTGCGTCGCCGGCGAGCATCGCTCCGTCAAATGCGGTCGGGCGGCGCACGCTCGAAACGTGCAGCGGCCAGCCCACGGCTTTGCCCACTTGGCGGGCCTTTGAAAAGCGTTCGCGCACGTGAGGCACGCACGTGATGAATTCCTCGAGCATCTCTCGCAGCTTGAGCGGGTGTTTTTTGAGCTCGCCGAAATAAATGCCGATCCCGACGTTGGCCGTGCGGTCGCCGGTGGGAAACACCCAACCGTAGCCCGGCAGCATGCGCTTAGAATAATAGTACAGTTCCATGTCGTCGCGCAGGCCGTCGACATCCTCGTAGTATGCGCGCAGCGCGAATCCGCGATGCGGGGGTGGATTGTCGCCGAAACCGAGCGCCTTCGCGACGGCGGAATGCGCGCCGTCGGCGCCGATGACGACCTTGGCGGGGATGCGCGTGACGCCGGCACCGTCGCTCGCTTCGACGCCTGTCACGCGGCCGCGCTCGAACAGCAAGCCGGTTACGGTGACGCCCTCGCGAAGCGCTGCGCCGGCCCGCTGCGCGGCGCGCGCGGCCTGTTCGTCGAGCTGCACGCGCGGCACGATCCACGATTCGAAGCGCCTGCCTTCGGCGTCTGCCGGCGGGTCAGCTTGGAACCAAGCGCCGCTCGGGCCGGCGATCACCCCGCCGTACGTCCTGCGCCCGCAGGTCTCGAACATCTCCCACGTCACGCCCATTTCATGGAAGATCTCGACCGCATGCGGCGCTACGCCGTCGCCGCAGCTCTTGTCGCGCGGAAAGCGCGCGCGCTCTAGCAGCAGCACGTCGGCGCCGGCGGCGGCCAGCGCGTGCGCGGCACACGCTCCGGCCGGGCCCGCTCCGGCGACAACGACGTCAAATGCCATCGGCGAGCCGGCGGATCTGGTCGAACGCTGCCGACACCTCATCCCGCGAATTGTAGAAATGCGGCGCGATCCGAATGCCGGCGCGCGGCCGGTAGTCGACGATGAACTTTCGGCGAATCAGTTCGTTGCAAGCGGCAGCGGAGCCGGGAAAATCCACCGTCACGTGGCCGCCGCGCGCGGCGGCGTCCAGCGGCGAGTTGATCGCCAGTCCCAAAGCCTGCGCGCAGGAGACGGCGCACGACGTCAGCTCGACGCTGCGCCGGCGAATCGCGTCCACCCCGACTTCGGAAATGATTTTCAATCCTTCAAGCGCCGCGTAGTATGCCGCGGGATTCGGCGTGCCGCCGGCATAGCGCCATGCGTCGCCGGCGAAATCGAGTTCGCGCATGTCGAAATCGAACGGCCGCCGGTGCGAGAACCAGCCCACGGCCGTCGGGCGCAGCCGATCGTACAACTCGGGCTTCACCCACAAAAATGCCGTACCCGGACCGCCGCACAGCCATTTCAGGCAGCCGCCCACGCACGCGTCGACACCGAGCTCGCGGACGTCGATCGGCACGCTGCCGACGGATTGGTAGACGTCGAGAAAGACGTACGCGCCCACGGCATGCGCCTTTTCGACGATCGGCTTTACGTCTTGAATGTAGCTCGAGCGGAACAGGACGTGCGAGATCGGCACCGCGAGGGTGCGTTCGCAGATCGCGTCGCACAGCGCTTGCGTATCGACGGTGACCCCGTCGGCGCTCCGAACGATCTTCACGCTCGCGCCGCGCGCTGTTTGGGCCTGCCAGTTGTAGTGTACCGTCGGAAATTCCATGTCGGAATAAACGACCTCGTTGCGCGAACCCGAGAAGTCGAGACACGAGATCAAGATCTGTTCGACGACGGACACGTTTTGTTGCAGAATGACTTCGCCCGCGCGCGCGCCGATCAGCGCGCCGACGGCATCGGCGGTGCGTCGAGACAGCGCGAGCCAAGCATCCCAGGCGGTCACCCCGCGGGTCGACCACTCGTCGGCGTACTGGGCGAGCCGCTCGCGGGTGCGGCGCGGCATGGCGCCGAGCGAATTGCTGATGAGGTACGTGCACGTGTCAAGAATCGGAAATTCGGCTCGCCACCCGAGCCCGAGCTCCGTTTCGATCTTCATGCCGCCCGACTTCGAGCGGGCGGCCGCGACCGCCCTCCGAGGGCAGCCCGGCCTGTGCCAAGAACACCGACCCGTCGTGGAACCTAAACGCCACGCCGCATCCTTCGCGGCGCTCATTGCGGACTGGAATCGCGGCGGCAAGGAACCCGCCCTCGATCGGCTCTGCCTGGCCATCGCGCGCGCCTTCGATCCTCGCGTACGAGCCGACCACTATCTGACCATGCTGGATCGCATCGCCGGCCGCGCCGCCGCGGGCTGCCCGGATACCTCGGAGCCGTACGCGCTCGCCGGCGCGCTGCTGCGCACGCTGTTCGCGGACGAACGCTTTACCGGCAACGAGAGCGCCTATTACGATCCGCGAAACAGTTTGCTTTCGTCAGTCCTCGAGCGGCGCGTTGGGATTCCCATTTCGCTTTCGATTTTGACGATCGAGGTCGGCCGCCGGCTCGGCCTCGATCTCGAGGGCATCGGGCTGCCCGGCCACTTTCTCGTGCGCTTCCCCGACGCGACCAGCCGTTTGTACATCGACGTATTCCGCGGCGGCGCCATCATCGATGTGTATGGCTGCGTCGCCTTGGTCGAACGGCTGCATCGCGGCAGGCTGACCTGGCGCGAGGAGTTTCTCAAGCCCGTTTCGCGCCGTTCGATCGTCAAGCGCATCCTGCTCAACCTCAAGAATTCTCTGAGTCAAGCCAAGGATTACGTAGCGGCATTGGCCGCCATCGACATGCAGCTCGCAGTCGATCCGGACGATCCCACCGAGTTGCGCGACCGCGGCATCATCTACGCGCGCCTGCGCCGCTACGACCGCGCGATCGAAGATCTCGAGACGTACCTGCGGCGCCTGCCGAATGCCGGCGACGGCCCGCACATCCGCAGCACGGTCCAATATCTGCGTCAGGCGCGTGATCTCTAGCAGAGCGCGCTCGCAACGACGGAGCGCGGACGACAGAAACGCGGGCCTCGCGACGTGAGATGATAATCGCAGCGGCATAAAAAACACTCGTTGACCGTTTGCAAATGCTGAAGGGCAGTGAAAAGGAGCGAGATGACCGAATTTCAACGCCGGCGCGCGGCGTTTGTCGAAAAGCTGGGCGATGGCGTGGCGGTGCTGTTCAGCGCGCCCGAGCAGGTGCGCAGCGGCGACGGCGATTATCCGTTTCGCCAGGACAGCGACTTCTTTTTTTTGACGGGTTTCGACGAGCCGAGCAGCGCACTCGTACTGGCGCCGAACCACCCCGAGACCAAAAGCATCATCTTTCTGCGGCCGCGCGACCGCGAGCGCGAAGTCTGGGAAGGCGAGCGGCTCGGCATCGAGGCCGCGCCGAAAACGCTCGGCGTCGACGCAGCATTTCCTGTCGCCGAGCTCTGGGACCGGCTCCCGACCCTGCTCGACACATCGGACAATCTGTACGCGCCGATCGGCCACGACGTTGAGAAGAACCGGCGGTTGCTCGAGCTGGTGCGCGACGTGCGCTTCAAGCGCCAGCGGGCGGACAAACGCGCGGTAAACGTGCTCGACCCGAATGCCATCCTTCACGAGCTGCGCGTCATCAAGACGCCGTTTGATATCGAGCGCTTGCGCCGCGCCATCAACGTGTCGGTCGAGGGGCACAGCGCCGCGCTGCGTCACGCACGCCCGGGCATGCACGAATACGAGGTCCAGGCGATTCTCGAGTACGTGTTCACGAGCCGCGGGGCGCAGTCGTCAGCGTATCCGTCGATCGTCGGCAGCGGCGCCAACGCGACGTGCCTGCACTACTGCGCCAACCGGCGGCGCATCGCGGACGGCGACCTGGTCCTCGTCGACGCGGGCGCCGAGGTCGACTATTACGACGGCGACATCACGCGCACGTGGCCGATTTCCGGCAAATTTTCGGCGCCGCAGCGCGCCATCTATGACATCGTCCTCAAAGCCAACCAGGCGATCATCGCGATGTGCAAGCCGGGCGTGAGATGGAACTCCGAAGTGCACGATGCGACGGTGAAGCTCCTGGTCGACGGCCTGCTCGATCTCGGGCTGCTGAACGGCTCGGCACAAGAGAACATCGAGAAAGAGACTTACAAGCAGTTTTACATGCATCGCCAGGGCCACTTTCTCGGCATGGACACCCACGACGTCGGCTACTACCGCAAAGGCGGTGACTGGCGCCCGTTGGAGCCGGGCATGGTGCTTACCGTGGAGCCCGGGCTTTACATTGCCGCCGACGCCGCTGTCGACGAGCGCTTTCGCGGCATCGGCGTGCGGATCGAAGACGACGTGCTCATTACCTCGGCGGGCTGCGAAAATCTGTCGGAACATTGTCCGAAGGCGGTCGCGGACATCGAGCAGATCATCGCCGAGGGCCGAAGTTCGAGCGTGCCGCTGTTCGCATGACCGGCGGCACTCCGGCGGTATCGGCCCAGCTGCTCGACGACGTCGTTCGCTGGCGGCGCGAAATCCACCGGACGCCCGAACTTGGCTTCGAAGAGATCCGGACGAGCGAGCTGGTCGAGCGCGAGCTGCGCAGCGCCGGCATCGAGGTTTGCCGCGTTGCCAAGACCGGCATCGTCGGCGTGCTGCGCGGCGCGCGTCCGGGCGGCTGCATCGCGCTGCGCGCCGACATGGACGCGCTGCCGCTGCAGGAGCGCAGCGGCGAGCCGTTCGCCTCGGGCGTTGCGAACGCCATGCACGCCTGTGGTCACGATGCGCACACCGCGATGCTGCTCGGCGCCGCGGTGTCGCTTGCCAAGCAGCGTACGTCGCTCGCCGGAACGATCAAATTTTTTTTCCAGCCCGCCGAGGAGGGCCCTGGCGGCGCCAAACCGATGATCCAGGCCGGCGTCATGGCGTCGCCGACGGTCGAGGCGGCGGTCATGCTGCACGCGTATCCGCTGCTCGAGGCTGGCGCGATCGGCGTCCGAGCCGGAGCGGCTTCGGCATCGTGCGATGATTTCGACGTGACGATCGCGGGCCGCGGCGGTCACGGAGCAGCGCCGCATCTCGGCGTCGATACCATTCCCGTCGCCGCGGAAATCGTCGCAGCGCTGCAGCACATCGCGAGCCGCGAAATCGATCCGCTGCAATCGGTCGTCTTGACCATCGGCACGATTCGCGGCGGATACCGACGCAACGTCATCGCCGACTCGACGACGCTGGGCGGTACGATCCGTTGTCTGAATGACTCGGTTCGCGCCGGCGTCCCCGGCCGTCTCGAACGGATCGTCGCAGGCATCTGCGCGGCGCATCGCGCGAGCTACTCGATCGAACTCGAACGCGGCTACCCTGCGGTGCACAACGACCCGCAACTCACCAGCCGCGTCGTCGATATCGCCCGGAGCGTTCCGGAAATCAGCTCGATCGTCGAGCTGTCGGAGCCGACCATGGGGGCCGAAGACTTTGCGTACTTCGCCCAGGCGGCACCGGGTTGCCTCATCCGTCTCGGGACCGGCTTCCCAGGGGTCCCCGATCCTCCGATGCTCCACTCGCCCGAGTTCCGTTTAAACGAGGCGGCGCTGCCGGTGGGCGTCGCCTTGTTCCAAGGCCTGGCGCGGTCGCTTCCGGAGCTGCTTTCTAGGTAACAACCGGCCCCCTGCGACGGTCCTACGGACGTCCCTCGAGCGGACGATATTATTACCGTAGAGACCTGTTAGGTAACCTTAGGGGGTACCCGCACGTGAGCTCCTCACCCGGTTCGCCGATGATGCGGCGAAGTTTCAAATCGCGCAAAGACGGCGACGCACGTTCCGGCCGGTCCGTCCTGCTCTGGTCCATTGGCGGCGCCATGGCCATCGTCTTCATCGCCTTTGTCGTTCTGGCGCAATTTTCGAAGCCCACGAGCGAATCTGCCCCGGCATGGAAGAACGTGCTCCACACGATCGAGCATCCCGTGCAAGCCGTGCGAGTGGCCAAGGCAAAGATCAAACACGAGGCGGTTGCGACGCCGGCGCCCGCGCCTTCTGCGGCCCCCGCGGCAACGCCGACCGCCGCTCCAACAAGCGCGCCGGCCGCGATTCACGCGAAGGCCCAGGCCGCACTGCTTGCCGCAGCAAAGCGCGCTGAAGAGCGCAAAGCTCACAAGTTGAAGGTTGCGTCTGCCGGTATGAAAGTAACAGCTGACACCGGCACGGGCGGCGGCGGCGTTTCGTCCAAGCCGGTGACGCCGATCGAGCCGGTGACGCCTGCTCCCTTGAAAAAGATTTCGCTGCCTGCGCCGGCGCCGACCGCTACGTCGCAGCCAGTACAGGAAACGTACACCGACGCGCGCCTGCTGCGCCAGGCCGACGCGGATTATCCGATGATGGCAAAAGACCAGGAGATTCAAGGCACGACCGTCGTGGCCGTCACCGTCGATGCGAGCGGCGCCGTGCAGAGCGCTTCGGTAGCGCAGTCGTCGGGCAACCGCCTGCTGGACGGCGCCGCAGTAACGGCGGCCTTTCACAGCAAATTCGCACCGGCGCTGAAGGACGGCACCCCGACGACGGCCACGGCCCGCCTCGTCTACAACTTCTCGCTCTAACTCGTCAACGAAAAGACGTCGCGCCCTAGGCGTGACGTCTTTTCCTTTTGTCTCGTAGCGGGCGAACTTATCTGGCCGAGCCCGCAGATTGGAGTTTTTGAAGCACTTCCGGATCGGGCGCCCATTTCGCCAGGTCGTTGAGCGTCTTCACCGCTTCCTTCGCGTTGCCGGCTTCGACTTCGAGATCGGCGAGCTGCAGCGCAACGCGCTTAGCGTCCTCGGGCTTTTTCAACTCGGTGTAGCAATGCAGCAGCATGTGCAGCGTCTCGGAGTCCGCGCCGAACCGCGCCACGCGCTCGAGCGATTGACTCGCGCCTACGTAGTCACGGGCGTCGTACAGCTCGCGCGCTTTGCGGCGCGCAAAATTCTTGATGCCGCCCGCCGCGCCGCCGGGCTGCGCCGCCCGAACTGCCACTGCCGCGACTTGGGCCGGCGGAGCGGCCGAGGGGCGCGCCGGAACCGCCGGGGGCGGAGCTTGAGCCGGTTTTTTATCCGCCTCTTCGATAACTTTTTCGAGCGTCGGCAGGCTGCCGGGAGCGGGCTGCGACGGCGGCCGCACCGGCGCCGCCGGCTTGACCTCGGCCGGCGATTGCGCTGCCGGCGGCGGCGCAGGCGCACGCAGCGGTTGAGGCGGCGCAACGGCCGCCTGCCGCTGGGGCTGTGGCGGCGCCTGTGGTCTCGGCGCTTGAGGAGCCGGCGCCGATGACGGCAGCCTAACCCCAATCCCCGGTGTCTTCGGCGGTTCGAGCGGCGCTTTCGGCGGCTCGACCGGCGCGGGCTTCGTCGAGGAAATCGGCTGCGCCGCCGCGGGTTTCGTAATGGATTGCTCTGTGGCCGGCTGCTTCTCGGGCAGCGCCGCTTCCGCGACCGGCGTTGCCGCGTCCGGCCGGCCGCTGGCGCCCAGCTGGGCAAATTCGGCGGCGACTTGCTTGTGCCACGCGGCTGGATGGACGTCATCTTTTTTGACGAGCATAGCGAGCTGATTGATTCCGCCCGCCTGGCGCCGCAGCGCGTCTGCGGGCCATTCGCGCAGCAATCTCAAGACGTCTTCGGCCGCGCCGGGCGCCATGCCGAGCCAGCGAATCGCCAGATGCACCGATTGCCCAAAATCGCCGGCCTCGGCGTGTACGCGCATGCCGCGGCGCAAGAACTCAATCGCGAGATCGTTGCGCCCCATCTCGGCATACGATTCCGTGAGCCGGGTCAAGATCTGTCCGTCCTCAGGATTCAGGTGCAGGCAGTAGCGATATTCTTCGGACGCGTCGGCGAGGTAGCCGGCGGCGTACAGAGCATCTGCGTTCGAGCGTCGGATGACCGGCTCGTCGGGAAATTCGAGCGCGATTTCCTGGAGCAATTGGAGCACGTCTTCGCTGGGCGCCGCCAGTCGCGAGACCTCCGCGAACTTCAGCGCGGCCTGAGCGCGCGCCGGCCCGAGCGGGTTTTTTTCGACCTTCCCGAAGAGGCCTTTTTTGCGCTCCTGCGCGGTAAGCAGTTCGCCGAGGAGATCGGCGGCTTCTTCCGCCCGATGCGCGTCTACGAGCGCTTGCGCCGCTTCGAGGTAGTGCGGCACGGCGGCGCGCAACCCGTGGTGCGCGGCAGCGTCTCGCGCCGCCTGCCGCTTGTCTTCAGCGCGTCCCACGCGATTTCTCCGTACTCGCCGAGGCAGCTGCGGCGGTTCCGGACGACTGTTTGGTTTTGATCGCCGCGATCTTAGCCTTTACGTCGCGGAACTTGGGATCGGCAGAGGCGATCTCTTCCAGCGACCAAAGCGCGAGTTCGAGCGATTCGGAGTCGCCCGCTGACATCTGCAAGTCGGCGAGATTATACAACGCATCATGGTACTGACCTTCGGGATTACCCGGCATTTCGAGCGCCTGCGAGAACCGCGCGGCGGCTTCGTCGGTGCGCCCCAGCGCGCGCAGGCACTGGCCCGCCGCGATCTGCGCGGGCATCGCGAATTCGGATTTTTTATCGACGGAATCCAGGACGATCAACGCTTCGTCCGGCCGCCCAAGATCACGGTAGCTGGTCCCCAATTCGTATCTGCCGCGCTGGTTATTCTTTTCCACGTCCAGCGCGCTTTCAAAAGCCTGCGCCGCCGCGGCGGTATCGCCGGACGCGCGCAACATCTCGCCGACCGCGAGCAGGAAGGCGCCGGGTCGCGGTTGCGTTTTGGCCTGCGCTTTTGCGGTCCGCAGCGCCTCGTCGCGGCGCCCCTTTTTGACGTAAGCTTCCACGTCGGCGAGCGCTTTGCTCGAGGCGCTGCCCGCGTCGGCGGCCGCAACCGGGCGCGCCGTCACATTCGCACCCGCCTCGGGACCGTTGCGCGCGAAGCTCGCGGACCGGGCTTCGGTAGCGCTGAGATTCTCCCGAATTGACTGGAGCTGGTGCTGGCGCTCTTCGCGCAGCTGCTCCGCATGGGCGATCGCCGCATCCGTCTCGGCGCGTTTTGCTTCGATGACTTCCGCCATGTCCGCCACTTGCTTGCGCACGGTGTCGGCCTGCCGCCGCATTTCTTCAACGTTGGTGAGCGCCGCTTCGACCTCGGCGATCTTCGATGCGACAAGGCTGGCGCTTGCGTTTGCCTTGCGGGACCGGTCGAGCACGCTCGTCAGCTGCTGTACGGCGAGCTCCGCACTCTTTCGTGCCTCATTGACCTCCGACTGCAGCTCGCCCATGGATTGCTCCACGGCGCCGGCATCGGATTTGACTTTTTCAGCGCGCCATTTTGCTGCCGACAGCTCGCCGCGGGCCTTTTCCACGGCGTCGCCCACCGCGTTGGATTTCGCCTCGATGTCGCGCAGGCTCTCGTTCAGCGCAGTCAGCGATTCCAAGCCGGCGCGCGCGCGCTCCAGTTTGGTGACGAGCGTCTTGAGCGCCGCGTCCTCGGCGGCCTTCGCCTTGCCGACTTCCTCAAGCTGGTCCTGCAGCGACGATAAATTCGATTCTGCGGATTCGCGTTCTGCCTGCAGCTGCGCCAACGCCGCCTGTGCGGCCTTGATCTGTTCTTCGATCGCCAGCCGCTTGCGGTAAGCTTGCGCGACCGCGGTCGTCACCTGCGCGAGTTCGGTGGACGCGCGAGATTGCTGCTCGAGCATTGCTACGTCGAGTTCTGCATCGCTCAATGCGAATGGCTCGCTTTCGTCAACATCGGGCGGCGCGCTCGGCCGCGGAGCGGCAGCCGCGGGGCGCGACGGCGGCTGCGGCGGCCGGGCGCGCTCGACGGTCGGCTCCGGCGGCGGAGCCGGAGCGGGCGCCGGTTTGGCGGCGGCCTTTGCGGGCGCCACCGGCGCGCGCGCGCGATTGCGCGACTCGCCGAGCTTCTCTACTTCGGCGAAAACCTGGCGGGCTTTTGCATTGTTGGCGTCGATCTCCAGCGCTTCGACCGCGCATTCGCGTGCTCCGTCGAAATTCAGCGCTTTGCGCGCGGCTTCCGATGCTAGTGCGTAGTAGTTGGCGGCGTCGGACAGCATGTGCTTTTGCATGTGCAGCGCGCCGAGATGCTTGTATGCCTGAAAATGCGACTTGTCGCGCTCGGTGATCTTCTTGAACGCGTGAATCGCTTGATCGAACTGGCCGTCCGCTTCGTAAACCGACGCCGCCTCGTACAGCGCGGGCACGTGCGTGAAATTGGATTTGCGGAGCACGTCGGCGAATTTCGCGAGCGCGTCCTGCTTTTGCCCGTCCGCCACATCGACGCGGCCCAATTCGAACAGCGCGTCGACGTTTTTGCCGTCGAGCTCGCGCGCCGCATCAAAACTCAGCCGCGCGGATTCGGTGTCGCCGCTTTCCAAATAGCGCCGGCCGGCCGTCAGATAGGCCGCAAAGCCTTCGGCAGAAGCGCCTCCCTGGACGAGCAGGTCCGCCGCTTCGATCAACAGATCGGGCGAAGAATCTTCCTTGCCTGAAATCAAGCGCGCCGTCGAAAGCGCTGCCGCTGCATTGCCGGCCTCGAGCTGCTTGCGGGCTTGAGCAATCACCGATGCGGCAGATCCGCCGCCGGCCGCTGGAGTCATGTCGTTTGCGCCTTTCCGATCGAAGTTGTAACAGGCCGTCGTCAACACTCGGACCGCCGTTTTGCGGCAGTCCGGATTCTCCCCGAAAAAAACCGGAGGTAATTGAAATTATCGGCCGATTACGCTGGAATGATGAGCGTCACAGTACCGTGACGGCCGTCCGCTCCAAGGCTTCAAGATACTTTTCTGCGTCCATCGCAGCCCGGCAACCCAGACCGGCGGCGGTGACGGCTTGCCGATAACGCTTGTCCTGGACGTCGCCGGCAATAAAGACCCCCTCAACGTTGGACCGCGTGCCGTCCTTGGACATTACAAAACCGGCGGCGTCAAGTTCGAGCTGTCCCGCAAACACCGACGTATTCGGCTCGTGCCCGATCGCGACGAACACGGCGCCCGCAGACCGGCGGCTGACGGCGCCGGTGGTGAGATCTTTGAGCTCGACTGCTTGGACGGAAGCGTCGCCCAAGATCTCGGTGACGACGCAGTTCCAGACAAACGAGATTTTTGGATGCGTCAGCGCGCGCTGCTGCATGACTTTGGAGGCGCGCAGCGAGCCCCGCCGGTGCACGATCGTCACCGACCTGCCGAAGCGCGTGAGAAACACCGCTTCTTCCATGGCGGAATCGCCGCCGCCGACGACGATGATCTCTTTTTCTTTGAAGAATGCCCCGTCGCAGGTGGCGCAGCTCGAAACGCCGCGGCCGCGCAGTCGCGCCTCGCCGTCCACCCCCAGCCACCTGGCGGATGCGCCGGTCGCAACGACGACCGCCTCCGCCGAAAACTCTTCGTCGTGCACCCAAACGCGCAGCGGCCGGCGCTTGAAGTCGACCTTCGTGACGTCCTCGTCGCGGATCTCGGCGCCAAAGCGCCGCGCCTGCGCGCGAAACTTTTCCATGAGTTCCGGTCCGAGAATGCCCTCCGGAAAGCCGGGGTAGTTTTCGACCTCGGTCGTCAGCATGAGCTGGCCGCCGTACTGGGCTCCGGCGATCACGAGCGGAGCGAGATCGGCGCGCGCCGCATATATCGCCGCCGTCAGACCGGCCGGTCCGGAGCCGACGATGATGAGTTTTCGCGCCTGCATGAGCGAAGGTATTCATCGGCTGCTATGGGTAGCCTTTTGCATGTTGGCTGAGCACGAAAAACATCGCTCGCGCGATCTGTTCGACGCGGTCGGCCGCACGCCCATCATCCGCCTCGAAAAACTGTCGAGCGCGCTTGGTCAGTCGATGTACGGCAAATGCGAGTTTTTGAATCCCGGCGGGTCGGTGAAAGACCGCGCCGCCAAGTCCATCATCGAAGACGCCCTTGCCGGCGGCCGGCTGAAACCCGGCGGCACGATCGTCGAAGGCACCGCGGGCAACACCGGCATCTCGCTCGCGATGCTGGGCAACGCGCGAGCCTGCCGCACCGTTATCTTCATTCCCGACGATCAGGCTCGCGAGAAGATCGACGTGCTGCGCGCCTACGGCGCCGACGTTCACGTCGTGCCCCGCGTCGCCTACGAAGACGAGCAGAATTACTATCATCAGGCGCGGCGTTTTGCGGAATCGATTCCCGGGGCGATCTGGGCGGATCAATTCAACAACACCGCAAACCGCCGCGCGCATTTCGAGGGCACCGGGCCCGAGATTTGGACGGCGCTCGGCGAGCAACTGACGGCCTTTGTTGCAGCGGCCGGCACCGGCGGAACGATCGCGGGCGTCGCGGCCGCCCTCAAGCGGCAAAAACCTGCGCTGCGGGTCATCCTCGCGGATCCGATGGGTTCTGCATTATACTGTTACGTGAAGCGCGGCACGCTCGAGTTCGAGGGCGATTCCATCGCGGAAGGCATCGGCATCAAGCGGGTCACGGAAAACCTCAAGGACGCGCCGATCGACGATGCGGTGCGCGTGACCGATCGGACGATGGTCGAGATGGCACATTGGTTGGCGCGCAACGAGGGCTTGCTGCTCGGCGGGTCGTCGGCGCTCAACGTAAGTGCCGCCGCCCGCGTCGCGCGCGAACTGCCGCCGCGCAGCACCGTCGTCACGATCCTGTGCGACGGCGGCCAGCGCTCTATGTCGCATTTGTATAATGCAGCGTGGCTGGCCCAAAACGGTCTCACGCCGCGCGCCGACGACCTGAGTTTCCTCTAGAGCTGCAGCGTTCGAAGGGCGGCGAAGTCGGCGGCGCGAAACGAAGTTTGTTCCAATTTTCACAAAGTCGGGGGCGGCGATGGCGAGCGTGGACTTCTCTCCCTGGACGAGCATCGCGGTGTATTTCGTCGTTGCCGTCGTGGTGGCGTCGCTCATCGCGGTCGTGCCGGGCATCTTCACCCGCAAGCGGCCGACGAAAGAGAAGCTCGATCCGTACGAATGCGGCGTTCAGCCCACCTCGGCGATGCTCGGCCGCTTTCCGGTGCGTTTTTACTTGGTGGCGATGCTGTTCGTGATCTTCGACGTGGAAGCGGCCTCGTTTTATCCCTGGGCGGTGCGTCTCAAAGCGCTTGGCGCCTACGGGCTCCTCGAAATGGTAGCGTTCATTGTCGTGCTCGGCATCGGCTACGCGTATGTATGGAAGAAAGGCGGATTTTCGTGGAGATAGGTCCGCAGGCGCCCTTCATGACCACGAAGCTCGACGAATTCATCGCCTGGGCGCAGAAATCGGCAATTTGGCCCATGACCATGGGCCTGGCGTGCTGCGCCATCGAGATGATGAGCATCGTCTCGCCGCGCTACGACACGTCGCGCTTCGGCGCCGAGGTCTTCCGCTCGTCGCCGCGCCAGTCCGACCTGATGATTATCTCCGGCCGCGTGGCGAACAAGATGATCCCGGTACTCAAGCAGCTCTACGCGCAGATGCCCGATCCGAAGTACGTGATCTCGATGGGCGCGTGCGCTTCCAGCGGCGGCGTGTTCGATAACTATGCGATCGTGCCGTGCGACAACTTCTTGCCGGTCGATGTGTACGTTCCGGGCTGCCCGCCGAGCCCCGATGCGTTGATCTACGCGCTCATGCAACTGCGCCGCGAGATTGAAGCCGGCGGAAAGTCAAGGGTGCTCGCGCGCAATGCCTGAGCCGTCCGCCTCGGCCGATCAAGTTCGGCCGGCTGTTTACGAACGCCGCTCGACGGCAGAGCTGATCCCGCAGATCGCCGCGGCGGTCGGCGAGTCGTTTCTCGACGCTTCGTCGGAACAGGACATGGACGAGCTGGCGCTTCGTCCGGATGGCCTCAAAGCCGCCGTGGCGGCCCTGCGCGCCGCGGGGTTCGGTCTGCTGCTCGACATCGGCGTCACCGACCATAGCCCGCTCGCGCCGCGCTTCGAAGTCTCCTATCATTTTTTAAAGATGGCGGCGGGATCGCGCGCCGGGGACCGCACTGATGTCTCGCCGGCGCGCTTTCGGCTGCGCGTCTTCCCCGACGATGCGAACCCGCGCGTGCCGAGCCTCACCGGCAGCTGGCCCAATGCCGATTGGCCGGAGCGCGAAGCGTACGATCTCTTCGGCATTCAATTCGACGGGCACCCGAATCTGCGCCGCATCTTGATGCCCGAAGATTGGCAAGGCTACCCGCTGCGCAAGGATTACCCGTTGCGCGGCTTCGACCGGCGATTCGTGCCGGGCGGCCGATTGGGCGCAGTGCCGCCGCTGAAAGAGTCATGAGCACGCCTGCCGACGTTTTCGCGAGCAGTCCGGACGTCACGCTCGCGCCTGCGGACGAGCGCGACACGCTCGTTCTCTCTATGGGCCCGCAGCATCCGAGCACCCACGGCGTGCTGCAGGTCATGCTTCGGCTCGACGGCGAGACCGTGCTCGCGGCCGAGCCGGAGATCGGCTACCTGCACACCGGCATCGAAAAACAAGCCGAAAACTTGATGTGGCAGCAGGCAGTGACGGTCGTCGATCGCGCCGATTACCTCGCGCCGCTGTCCAACAGCTTGTGCTACGTGCTCGCCGCCGAGCGGCTGCTTGGCATCACCGACCGCATTCCGCTGCGCGCCAACGTGTTGCGCGTGATGTTCGCGGAGCTGACGCGCATCGCGAGCCACCTCGTCTGGCTCGGCACGCACGCGATGGACCTCGGCGCCCAATCGATCTTCATGTACGCATTCGAAATGCGCGAGCGCATCCTCGAGATCATGGAGTTCGTCACCGGAGCGCGCATGCACCAATCGTGGTTCCGCATCGGCGGGCTGGCGATCGACGTACCCGCCGGTTTTCTCGAGAAGATCGGCGCGCTCTTGGACGCCTTCCCCGAACGGCTGCGCGACATGCGCGCCATCCTCGAAGAAAACATCATTATCAAAGATCGGCTCATCGGCGTCGGAAAGTTGAGCGCCGAGGAATCGATCGCCTGGGGACTGACCGGCCCCGCATTGCGCGCCGCGGGCGTCCGCTACGACGTGCGCAAGGCGTTTCCGTATTCGGGGTATGAGACGTACGATTTCGACGTTCCGACGCACGCCGGCGGAGACTGTTACGCCCGCTTCGTCGTCCGCCTCAACGAAATGCACGAAGCGTGGCGCATCATCAAGCAGGCCGCGGAGAAATTCCCCGGCGGTCCGGTCGTCATCGACGACCGGAAGATCGTGCCCCCGCCGAAGACCGAAATCCAGCACTCGATGGAAGCGCTGATCCACCATTTCAAGCTGGTATCGGCGGGCTTCAACGTGCCCGAAGGCCATGTGTATCAGGCGGTCGAGAGCCCGCGAGGCGAGCTGGGCTTGTACGTGACGAGCGCCGGCGGCAACAAACCGTGGCGCGTGCGCTGGCGACCCGCGTCCTTTTACAATTTGCAGGCGCTCAAGCGCATGGCTCCCGGCAATCTTATTGCCGACGTCGTCGCGATCATCGGCAGCTTGGACCCGGTCTTCGGCGAGGTGGACCGATGAACCCCGAACGCGAGCGGCGCGGCCGCGAGCTGATCGCGAAGTATCCGCGCGCGCAGTCGGCGCTCGTTCCCTTCCTGCAGTATTGCCAGGAGCAGGACGGCTACGTGACGGGGGAGGCGATTGACGAGGCAGCCCAGCTCGTCGGCATCACGCCGAGCGAAGCGGAATCAATCGCGTCGTTTTATTCGCTCTTGTTCACGCAACCCGTCGGCAAGCATGTCATCCAGGTGTGCCGCACGCTGTCGTGCATGCTGCGCGGCGCCGCGGACCTGCAGCGGCACATCAAAGGCCGGCTCGGCATCGGCCACCTCGAGACGACGCCCGACGGCGAATTCACGTACGAGGAGGTCGAATGTCTCGCGGCGTGCGACAAGGCGCCCTGCCTCCAGCACAACCTCGCATTCGAATACAGCGTCACCCCGGAAAAGTTCGATCGCTTGCTCGAGCGGTGGCGCTCGGAAGAACCCGCGCCGGCATTCCCGGCGGAGTGACGCGACATGGATTTTGAACCGGTCATCACCAAGGGGATTGGCCAGCTCGATCTCGCGGACATCGACGTCTACCGGCGTCAGGGCGGCTGGAGCGCGCTGGAGCGGGCGCTGACCGGCATGACCCCGGAGCAGGTCGTCAACGAGATCAGCGCATCGAATCTGCGCGGGCGCGGCGGCGCCGGGTTTCCCACCGGCAAGAAGTGGAGCTTTCTGCCGAAGGACGGCCGGCCCCGCTACCTGATTTGCAACTGCGACGAGGCCGAACCGGGCACGTTCAAAGACCGCATGCTGCTCGGCGAGACGCCGTTTCAGCTGATCGAGGGGCTGGTGCTGTCGGGTTATGCGATCAACGCGGCGCAGATCTTCATTTATATACGCGGCGAGTTTCTGCACGGCTCGCGCACGTTCAGGCAGGCGCTTGCCGCCGCCTACGAGCGCGGCTACGTCGGCAAGCGTATCCTCGGGTCCGGCTATTCGGTCGACATCCTCGTTCACCGCGGGGCGGGCGCCTATATCTGCGGCGAGGAAACCGCGATGCTCGAGTCCATTGAGGGCAAGCGCGGCGAGCCGCGCCTGAAACCGCCGTTTCCTGCGATCGCCGGCCTCTATGGCATGCCGACGGTGGTCAACAACGTCGAAACGCTGTGCTTCGTGCCCCACATCATCAATCGCGGGGCGCGCTGGTTCGCTGCGATCGGCCCCGAAAAATCGCCGGGCCCGAAAATCATGTCGGTCAGCGGCCACGTGCACAAACCCGGCAACTATGAGGTGCCGCTGGGGATTTCGGCCGGCGAGCTCATCGAGCTCGCGGGCGGCCTGTTCCCCGGGCGGCGCATCAAAGCCATCCAACCGGGCGGCGGATCGTCGGCGGCCATTTTCGCGGAAGATCTCGCGACCAGCATCGACTTCGATTCGCTGGCCGCGAAAAAGACGATGCTGGGCTCCGGCGGTTTCGTCGTCATGGACGATACGACGTGCATGGTGCGCGCAGCCTATTCGCTGGTGCGCTTTTTCGAGCACGAATCGTGCGGCCAGTGCACGCCGTGCCGCGAAGGCGGCCAGTGGATCGCGCGCATGCTGGGGCGGCTCGAGGCCGGCGAAGGAACGCAAACCGATCTGCGCGTGCTCGAGACGATCAATACCACCATCACCGGCACGAATTTGTGCCCGCTGGGCGACTCGATCATGCCGTTTCTGGCCTCGGTGCTCGGCCGCTATCCGGATGAATTCGGCCGGCATATCAGTTTGGCGGGCTGCCCGCTCCGCGAACCGGAACCGGCGATCGCATGAGCGCGAACGGACGCCTCGTGACGCTGACGATCGACGGGCGGCGCGTCGAAGTGCCGGAGGGAACGCTGGTGGTCGAGGCGGCGAAAAAACTCGACACCCACGTGCCCGTGTACTGCTACCATCCGAAGATGGAGCCGGTTGGACTGTGCCGCATCTGTCTTGTCGAAATCGAAAAGATGCCCAAGCTGCAGATCGCCTGTGCGACCCGCGCGACCGACGGCATGGTGGTGCACACGACGTCGCCGAAGGTCGCCGAAGCGCGGCGCGGCGTGCTCGAGTTCCTGTTGCTGAACCACCCGCTGGATTGCCCGATCTGCGACAAGGGCGGCGAATGCGACCTGCAGGATTTTGCGATGTCGTACGGGCCCGGGCAGAGCCGGCTCACGGAGCCGAAGCTGCACAAACCAAAACGCGTGGACTTGGGTCCGACGATCGTGCTCGACGAGGAGCGCTGCATTTTGTGCCGCCGCTGCACGCGGTTTGACGGCGAGATCGCCCGCGAGTACAACCTCGTGGTGGTCGAGCGCGGCCACCATTCGCTGATCGCCACGCGCGACGGCACGGAGTACGCCTCCTATTTTTCCGGCAACACCACCGAGATCTGCCCGGTCGGCGCGCTGACGAGCAAAGCCTACCGCTTCCGCGCGCGGCCGTGGGATCTCGCGCACGCCGATTCGGTCTGCACGCAGTGCTCGGTCGGCTGCAACTTCCGCATCGACTCGCGCTTCGGCCGGATCATGCGCACCTTTACCCGCGAGAATCCAGGCATCGACGACGGTTGGATTTGCGATCGCGGTCGCTATACGTTCAACTACCTGTACGAGCCGAGCCGGTTGCGCGCACCGCTGGTCAAGCAGGACGGGGACTTCCGCGAAGTTTTGCCGGACGAAGCGATCGCACTGGCAGCGGGAAAATTGGCGGCGGCCGCCAAGCGCGGGCGCGTCGGCGTCATCGGCGGGGGACGGCTGTCGGACGAAGAGGCGTACGCTCTTCAGGCGTTCGCGCGCGGGGCGCTGGACACGAACAACGTCGACTATCGCGTGCATAGCCAGAAGTTCGCGTCCCCAGCGAGCGCCGGCGCGCGGCTCGCCGACCTCGACGACGCTTCTTTGATCGTGATGTTCGGCGCGGCGAGCCCGGAGGAAGCTCCGATTCTCGACCTTCGGGTACGGCGTGCGGTCGCGCGGGGCCGCGCAAAGCTGATCTGCGTCGGGCCGTACCTGCCGGATTTCGCCGTGCCGGCCCTCTTCGTTCGGCGCGCCTCGAGTGAGGTCGCCGATTTGCTGCGTCAGCTCGCCGACAGCGTGCATCACGGCACGTCCGACGACGCCGCCGTCGACGAACTCGCGCGCGCCTTGACCGGTGCCGAAAAGATCGTCGGCATCCATGACGGGCGCGACCCGGCGGCGGCGGCCGAGCTGGAACGGCTGATGGCAACGCTCGCCCGCTTCGATCACCAGGTTGGTATCTTGGTGATCGGCAGCCAGGGCAACGCGCGCGGCGCTGAAGCCGCCGGTTGCGTGCCGAATTTGCTGCCGGGCTACGCGCCGGCTGGCGGCCGGCCGGGATTGACGACCCTCGAAATGCTGCGTGCCGCGGCCGACGGCGAGCTCGACGCGCTGTTGGTCGCCGGAGCGAACCCCGCCCTCACCTTTCCCGACGGCGCGCTCGCGCGCGCGGCGCTGGCCAAGGTATTTTTGGTCGTGGCGGATCAGGCGCTGACCGAAACCGCAGCGCATGCGGACGTGGTGTTCGCGGCGGCCGCGTTCGCCGAAAAGCGCGGCCACGTGACGAACCTGGAAGGCCGCAGGCAAGAATTCCAAAAAGCGGTCGAACCGCCGCTGCGCGTGCTGACGGACGCGCAGATCATCTCCGCGCTTTCGGCCGCGATGGGCGCCGCCGACGCCGTTTCCGATGACCCCGACGTTTTGTTCGCCGCGCTGCACAGCGCCGAGACCGCCGGCGCGATGCGAACGAGCGCGAGCCCGGCCCGCCCCAGGTACGATGAGCCGCGCAACGGCGCGGCCGACGGCAGATCGGCCGATGACCTAACCGTCATTCCGGTGAGCAAGCTCTACGCCGGCGGCGGCGCTGCAGCGCATGACCCCGGGCTTGCTCCGATGCGACCCGCGCCGTCGGCCGTCTTCCACCCCGACGACGCGCGGCGGCTGGAAATCGAAAGCGGCGATCGGGTGTCGCTGGCCGGGGCGGGCGGATCGATCGTGGTCGCTGCGCGCGTGAGCACGCAAGCGCCGGCGGGCGCGCTCTTGGTAGCGCGCGACCTGCCTGAGGCGCCGGTCAACCGGCTCACGACCGCGTCGGGCTTTGGCCGCGCGCGCGTTCAGAAGATCACCAATGAGGTTTCCGCGTGAACCCCGCGCTGCTGTGGACGATCGTCGTTGCGATCAAAGCCGGCGTCCTCATCTTCATCGTCGTCACCGCGTTTGCTTACCTTATGCTCTTCGAACGCAAGCTGCTGGCGTGGTTCCAAATGCGCGTCGGACCGATCTGGTGCGGCCCGTGGGGGCTCATGCAGCCTGCCGCCGACGCGGTCAAGCTGGTCTTGAAAGAAGATCTCACGCCGGCCGGCGCGGATAAGGTCATTTACAAGATCGCACCCGCGCTTGCGGTGCTGACCGCCGTCATGGCGTACGCCGTAATCCCATTCGGCACGCTGCCCGACGGGCGGCCGATCTCCATCGCAGATCCGAACGTCGGCATTCTGTTTCTGCTCGCGATGGCGTCGGTCGGCATCTACGGCATCGCGCTCGGCGGCTGGGCGTCGCAATCGAAGTGGCCGCTGCTGGGCGCTATCCGGGCGACGGCGCAAATGATATCCTACGAGCTCGCCATGGGCCTGGCGGTCGTCAGCGTGCTGCTGCTCGCCGGCACCACGAGATTGTCGGGCATCGTCGCGGCGCAGTCGCAACATCATTTCTGGTTCGTCGTGCCGGAGGTCGTCGCGTTCGTGATCTACGGAATCACCGCGGTCGCCGAAACGAACCGAGCACCGTTCGATTTACCCGAAGCCGAGACCGAGCTCGTCGCCGGCTTCCACACCGAGTATTCCAGCCTGCGCTTCGGCACGTTTTTCGTCGCCGAATACGTCAACATGATCACCGTTTCGGCTATTGCGACGGTGCTGTTTCTCGGCGGCGGCGACGGTCCATTTCTCGCCTTGGTTCCGTGGCTGTCGATCGCCTGGTTCCTCGTCAAGGTTGCGTTCCTTTTGTTCGTGTTGATTTGGTTGCGCGCCACGCTGCCGCGGCTGCGCTACGACCGGCTCATGGCGTTCGGCTGGAAGGTCCTGCTCCCGGTCGCCGTCTTGAACCTGCTGGCCACCGCCACGTACGTGGCGCTCGCGCGGTGAGGGATCCGCAAGCATGCTGAAAACCGTCTGGGCGCTCGTCGTGGGCATGCTGACGACGCTCAAGTACTTGTTCAAGCGAAAATCCACAATCGACTATCCGAACGCCCCGTATCCGCACGCCGAGCGCTTCCGGGGGGTGCACGAGCTGCGAAAATACGACGACGGCATGGAACGCTGCATCGGCTGCGAGCTGTGCGCGGTCGCCTGCCCCGCGAACTGCATAACCGTCATCGGCGCGGAGAACGATCCGGCGCATCCCGTGTCGCCGGGCGAGCGTTACGGCTATCGCTACGAAATCGACATGCTGCGCTGCATTTTTTGCGGGTTCTGCGAAGAGGCGTGTCCGACCGATGCGATCGTGCTCACGCCGCGCTTCGATATCGCCGACTATACGCGCGATCGGCTGGTCTTCGGCAAAGACAAATTGCTGGTCAAGGACCAATTCACGCAGCATCTTTCGAACACCGAGTCCTCCGTTGAAACCGAGCCAGGCGTGGTCGGCCAATGATCGTGCTTTTCTGGTTGTGCGCGTTCGTGCTGCTGCTCTCCGGCCTGGTGGTCATCGCCAGCCGACAACCCGTGCACTCGGTCGTCGCGCTGATCGTGAACTTCTCCGGGCTCGCGGTGTTGTTTCTCACCCTGTCGGCGGAGTTTTTGGCGATGATGCAGATCATCATCTATGCCGGCGCAATACTCGTACTGTTTTTGTTTGTCATCGCACTGTTGACGGTGGGGAATCAGCCGGTCGAGAGCGGGCGCGGCAGGCTCGCCTTTCAAGCGTTGCCGGCAGTGGTCGCGGGCGCCGGCGCGTTGGCCATTCTCTGGTACGGCGTGCGCGTGGCGTGGTCGGCCGGCGCACGGCGCCTCCCGCCGGATTTCGGCTCGGTTTCCGTCTTCGGCAACGAATTGCTGACGACGCACGTCTTCGCGTTCGAGGTGACCGCGTTCGTGTTGCTCGTGGCGATCGTCGGCGTGGTGATGATGGCCGCGCGCAAAGAGGTGCGCTTCTAGGATGCCGCAGGTGCCGCTGGCCGGCTACCTCGCGCTGGCGAGCGCGCTGTTCGTCATCGGCGCCGTCGGCTTTCTCATTCGGCGCAATCCGCTCACCATGCTTATGTCGATCGAGCTCATGTGGAACGCCGGAAACCTCGCATTCGCTGCGTTCGCGCGTAGCTTCGGCGACATGTCCGGACAGATTTTCGTTTTTATCGTCATCACCGTGGCCGCTGCCGAAGCGGCCGTCGCGCTCGCGATCGTCGTCATGGTATTCAGGCATCGCGCTGACGTGGATGTCGACGAGATCTCGGTCATGAGAGGCTGATGGATCATCACATCGCGCCGCCGATCCCGTTCATCCTGTTCTTTCCGCTGATCGGCGCGGTGACGATCGCGCTGCTCGGGCCATACGCGGACCGCCGCGCGTCCGGGTTCGTAGGCACGGCCGCCGTCTTTATGTCGTTTGTCGTGACCGTGTGGCTGGCGATCGTCGTCTGGCACCTGCCGATCGACCAGCAGGCGACGTTCACCCACAGCCGGTTTTTGGGATATTGGGTGGATCTGCCGCCGTATCTCGTCATCTCGTTCCGCATGCTGGTGGACCCGCTCTCCATCGTTTGGATGCTGATCATCACCGGGGTCGGGTTTTTGATCCACCTCTATTCGGTCGGCTACATGGCGCCGGACAAGAACTATCGCACGTTCTTTGCTTACATGAACCTGTTCGTGGTCGCGATGCTGCTCGTCGTGATGGCCGACAATTTTCTGTGGCTGCTCGTCGGCTGGGCCGGCGTGGGGCTGGCCTCGTATCTGCTGATCGGCTTTTACTACGATCGACGGTCGGCAGTGCTCGCGGCGCGCAAGGCGCTGATCATGAACGTCATCGGCGACGTCGGCATCATGATCGCAATTTTTCTCATGTACGCCCATTTCGGCAGCGTCGCGTATCAGGACGTTTTTTCATCGCTGTCGCGCGCGTCGGTCAGTTCGCTCAATTGGATCGGCGTCTTCTTGCTGGTGGGCGCCGTCGCCAAGTCGGCGCAGTTGCCCCTGCAGACGTGGCTGCCCGACGCGATGGAAGGGCCGACGCCGGTCAGCGCGCTGATCCACGCTGCAACCATGGTGACCGCAGGCGTGTACTTGGTGGCGCGGGCGCACCCGATCTACGACCACGCGCCGATCGCAGCCGGAATCACGGCGGCGATCGGCGGGCTTACGGCGCTCTTCGCGGCGACGATCGGCACGGTGCAGTACGATATCAAGCGCGTGCTCGCATACTCGACCATGAGTCAGATCGGCTACATGATGCTGGCCGTCGGAATCGGCGCTTACGCCGCCGGCGCGTTTCACTTCGTCACGCACGCGTTTTTCAAGGCCCTGCTGTTCATGGCTGCCGGCATCGTCATCCATAACTTGTCGGGCGAGCAAGACATCCGCAAAATGGGCGGCCTGGCAAAACGCATGCCGTTTGCGTACTGGACGTTTCTAGCGGGCACGCTGGCGATTGCGGGCATTTTTCCGTTCGCCGGATTTTTTTCGAAAGATGCCGTCTTGGATCAGGCGCTAAAGCTCCATCACCCGTGGCTGCAGGCAGCCGGAACGATCGCGGCGTTTCTCACCGCGTTTTACATGTTCCGTCTCCTCCTGCTGACGTTTTTTACCGGCGCGTATCGGGGCGCGCGCGAGCCGCACCATGAGTCGCCATGGACCATGACGTGGCCGGTGGCGATCCTCGCGGTGCTGTCGCTGATCGGCGGCTGGCTGGTCTTGCCGGGACACGACCTGATCTCAGGTGCGCTTGCGGCGAGCTTCGTCGATACCCGCTTCGGCCAATTTCTCGGCGAATTCAATTGGCCGCTGTCGATCGGCACGCTCGTCATCGCCATAGCGGGCATCACGCTCGCATTTGCGCTGTATGAACTCAAGTCGGGCGCGCGCGAATGGCTCCGCTTGCGGCTGGCGCCCGTGCGCGCCCTGCTCATGAACGCGTATTATTTCGACGACGTCTACCACTACGCGCTCGAAATGCCCAGCTACGCACTGGCGGGGTTTTTCGCTCGCTATTTCGAGCGCCAAGCCATCGGCGCCATCCCGCGCGCCCTCGCCGGACTTGCGAGCTTTTTTGCCGGAATCTCCGTGGGCTGGGAAACCGGCTATTTGCGCCGCTACGGTCTGTCCATCGTCGTCGGCGTCGCGCTCCTGCTCGCGTTCTACTTCTTTCTCACGTCAGCAGCGCTCGGGGGGCGGTGAGGGTGCTGATCCACGCCGTCATCTATCTGCCGCTCGTCGCGGCCGTCCTGCTGCTGCTGATACCGAAAACCGCCACCACGGCGCTCAAAGGAATCGCGCTCGCGGCGACGATCGTGACCTTCGTGCTGAGCCTCGGCTTTCTTGAGAGCGGGGCCGGTGGCATTTCGTACGTGCATCCATGGATCGGCGGCGCGATCGGGGCGCTCTACCACGTGCGGGTCGACGGCTGGAGCCTGTTTTTCGTTTTGCTGACGACGTTCGTCAGCGTGCCCGCGATATGGGCGGCATTTTCGTACGCGGATGCGTCGCGGCTGCGCGGTTATCTGGGGCTGCTGCTGGCATTTGAATGGACGCTGCTCGGGCTGTTTACGGCCGGCGACCTGCTGCTCTTTTACGTATACTGGGACCTGATGCTGGTGCCGGTTTTTCTGCTGCTGGTCGGCTACGCGGACACGCCGCAGGCGCGCCGCGCCGCGTGGGGCTACCTGCTGTACAACGGCGCCGGCGGCCTCGTCTTGCTGTTGGGCGTCGTCGGCCTGGTGATCTCCTCGCACACTTTCGAGGTGCTGGGCCATTCGTACGCGATCGCGCCGCCTGCTCAGGCCTGGCTGTTCGCGGCTTTCGCACTCGCTTTCCTGATCAAGACGCCGGTTTTTCCGTTCCACGCGTGGCTGCCGGCGACGTACACCTACGCGCCGCCGCCGGTCGTGGCCATGGTGTCCGCCGTCCAAAGCAAGGCCGGGTTGTACGGGTTGATCGTGTTCGCGCTGCCGCTCTTTCCGCAGGCCGCCCACCGCTTCGCGCCGGCGCTGCTCGTGCTGGCAGTCGTGAGCATCGTATACGGCGCGCTGACCGCGCTCGGGCAGGACGACGCCAAAACGCTCGTGGCATTTTCATCGCTGTCGCACCTAGGTCTCGTGATCTTGGCGCTTTTCTCGTTCGCGGCGATCGCCGTGCCGGCGAGCATCGTCATGATCGCCGGACACGGGGTCATCGTTGCCGCATTGTTTTTGCTGCTGGGATTTATCGAAGAGCGCACCGGCACGCGAGACCTCAGCACGCTGGGTGGGCTGGCCGCGGTCGCGCCCCGCCTGGCGGTGTTCATGCTGATCGCCGCGATGGCCGCTTTGGGCTTGCCGGGCCTCGCCAGCTTTTCCGGTGAATTCCTCATCTTCATCGGCGCGTGGCAGACGCAGCCCGTGTACACGGCCATTGCGCTCGTCGCGGTCGTTTTGGCGAGCGTCTACATGCTGAAAATGTTTCAAGGAATCGTTAACGGAGCGCTGCCGACGTTTAAGGACCGGCGCCACGGTACGGCGGGCATGGAGCTGAACGCGCGCGAGATCGCGATCGTGGCACCGCTGGTCGCCGCGATGTTCTTCATCGGACTGTGGCCGGCGTGGATCAACGCGCGTTCGCCGGCAAGCAGCCTGGCGGCGGCAGCGCTGCATGAGGAGACAGCGCCGTGACACCGCTGTTCGCCAACGTGAACTGGAGCGTCGCCGCGCCGCCGATCTTCCTGGCGGCGGCGGGTCTGGGGATCATGCTCGTCGACCTCATGAGCCGGCGGGCGCTGCGCGGCTGGTTGTATCTCATCGGCATCGCAGGCTGCGGCGCGTCGTTCGGCGCGCTGCTGCACATCGCGGGCGCCTCGCAGACGACGCTGAACGGCGCGTTTGCCACCGATCGATTTTCCTGGATTTTCGACGTGCTGCTGCTCCTCGCGCTGGCGGTCACGCTGGCGATCTCGGCGCTCAAAAGGGCCGAAGATGGCGGCAGCCCGGCCGCCTACGCCGCGCTGCTGGTGTTCTGCACGGTCGGCGGCATGATCATGGCGGGTGCGACCAACCTGATCGGCATCTTTTTGGGGATCGAGCAGCTGTCGCTTGCGCTTTACGTCCTTGCCGGCAGCGGTTATCCGCGGGAATCTTCCAAAGAGGCTGCGCTCAAGTACGTACTCCTCGGCTCGCTGGCCAGCGGCTTCCTCATCTACGGATCCGCCTTGTTGTACGGCGCGACCGGCAGCATCACGCTGGCGGACATGCGGTCGGTAGCCGCCGCGCCGTCGCCGCTCTTCGTGGTCGGGCTCGGGCTGTTCGTCGTCGGCATCGCGTTCAAACTCGCCCTATCGCCGTTTCACATCTGGACGCCGGACGTGTACGAAGGCTCGCCAATCGCGGTGACGACCTACATGACCGTCGCCGTCAAAGCCGCGACCTTTGCGGTGCTGGCGCGTTTTGTGTATGCGGTGTTCCCACACGATTCGATCGCGCTCGTGCCCCTCTGGGCGATCGCGATCCTGTCGATGATCGTCGGCAACGTCGGCGCGATGCGGCAGCGCAACCTCAAACGGCTGCTCGCGTTTTCGAGCATCGCGCAGTCCGGCTACGTCGTGGTCGCGCTGGCCGGCGTTTCGAGCGGCGGGCTGTCGACCATGCTTTTTTACCTCACGGCGTACGCGTTCATGAACTTGGGCGCGTTTTCGCTCATCGCGCTCGTCGGCGACGGCGACGAAGCCTACGCCGACCTCGACGCGTACCGCGGCCTATTTTTCCGCCGGCCGTGGGTAGCAGCGCTCATGTCGCTCTTCTTCATGTCGCTGGCCGGCATTCCGCTCACCGCCGGCTTTATGGGCAAGCTCTACTTGATTCTCACCGGCTTGCAAGCGGGTCCGTGGGGCCTCGCCATGGCGGCCGCACTCATCGCCGGTACGCTCGTGTCTTTCTACGTGTATTTCAAGGTGATTTGGGAGATGTTCGCGCGCGTCGAGGGCGAGGCGCCGGCGGTTGGGGGCAACGGTTGGATCCCGTGGACGGCGGCCCTCATCGGCGCCGCGGGCACGCTCGTTTTGGGCATCGTCCCGTACGCCTTTTACAGCCTGCTCGCCTACCTGTGACGCGCGTCCGCATGCCGGCCGGCGCAGAAGCCACCGCTTGTCCCGGCGCCTTGCCGCACGGGCTTGGCATTTTTCAGTAATATCCGGCCCGCCGCGAAGTCATATGGAATATGAGCGGAGCTCCTCTGCCGCGCGAGTTTGCGCATTTCGGTCGTTCCGTCGAACGTTCGCTGCTTCAGCTAGCGGTTGATAGCGCGTTCGACGTCATTTTGATCATGGATGCCCGGTCATTGGACGAGTGCGGCATGCCGCGCATCGTTTTTGCCAGCGCCGCGGTCGAAAGCCAAACCGGGTATGCGCCCGACGAGCTCATCGGGAAATCGACGGCGATTTTTTTTGGACCACGCACGAACCCCGAGGCCGTCGCTACGCTCGTGCGCGTCACGCAGACGCTGGAGCCGGCCAGCGTGGAGATGGTCAACTATCGAAAGGACGGCTCGGAGTTTTGGACGGAGGTCAACACACGCCCCGTCCTCGACGAAGGTCAGACGATCACGCACTGGATCACCGTGCGCCGGGACGTGACACGGCGCAAAACCGTCGAAGACGCGCTGCGCAGCTCCGAAGAGCGCTACCGCCTGCTGTTCGACAGCAATCCGAACCCGATGTGGGTGTACGATCGCAAGACGCTGCGTTTCCTCGCGATCAACGACGCCGCCATCCGCGCCTACGGATACTCTCGCCAGGAATTTTTGTCGATGGCGGTGACGGACATCCGTACGCCCGAAGATGCCGAGCGCTTTGCGGCGGAAGCGAAACGCTTTCAAGCCGAGACGTACCGCGAGTCGTGGCGCCACCGCCGGCGCGACGGCAGCATGATCGACGTCGAGATCAGCGGCAAGAACGTCGTGTGGTTGGGACGGCCCGCACGGCTCGTCCTCGCGACCGATGTGACCGACCGCAGGCGCGCCGAAGAGGCACTGCGCGACGCGGCCGGTCAGCTGGAGCTGCTCGTCATGCAGATGCCCGCCCTGCTCTATACCGCGGACAAGGAGCTCCGCATCACGTCGCACCAGGGCGCCGCCGAAGCAACGCTCGGCGTTGGCCGGAACCAAATGATCGGCAAGCCGCTCGCCGAGGTGATGGGCTCGCTCGATCCCAACCAGCGCAGCGTGCCGCGTGAGCTCGAACGCGCCGTCAACGGACAAGCGAGCACCTTCGAACGAAAATTTGCAGGCCGCACGTACCAGAATCACGTCGAACCTCTGCGCGATAATTCGGGCGCCATCATCGGCATCATCGGGATCGCGCTGGACGTCACCGAGCAGAAAGACGCGGAGCACCGCCTTGCTCGCATGGCGAATTACGATGCCGACACCGACTTGCCGAATCGCCGGCTCCTCGAAGACCGGCTGGATCAGGCCTGTGCGCACGCCCGGCGCGCGCGCCGCTTCTCGGGGGTCTTGAGCGTCGACATCAACCGCTTCAAGCGGTTCAACGAGACGTTCGGGCACGCCGCCGCCGACGAGCTGCTCGTCAAGGTCGCAAGGCGGCTGTCCGAGTGCCTTCGGACGGCCGATACGCTCGCGCGGGTAGGCGCCGACGAGTTTGTCGTGGCGCTTGCGGACATGGCGCGCGCCGAGGATGCCGCATCCGCAGCGCAAAAATATCTCGATGCGCTTGCCGCGCCGTTCCAGCTCAAAGGCCAAGAGGTCTACGTCAGCGCGGCGATCGGCATCAGCCTATTTCCGCTGGACGGCGAAACGCCCCAAGAGCTCGTTCAAAAGGCCGAGAGCGCGATGGTCGAGGCGAAGAAGCGCGGCGACAATACCTTTCAGCTCTTCACCCAGTCGATGCAGGACACGGCCGTCGAACGGCTGGCGCTGGAGAGCGCGCTGCGCCGGGCGATCGAGCGCAACGAGTTCGTGGTGCACTATCAGCCGATCGTCAACTTGAAGACCGGCACCATCGCCGCCCTTGAGGCGCTTGTGCGCTGGCAGCACCCTAGCAAAGGTCTGGTCGCGCCGCTCGACTTCATTCCGCTGGCCGAGGAGACGGGGCTCATCGGTCTGCTGGGAGAGCGCGTGCTGCGCGAAGCGTGCCGCCAGTTCAAACTTTGGGAGGCCACCCAGCCGGGCGGGATGCGCCTCGCGGTGAACATTTCCGCGCGCCAGTTCGCCCAGGAGGGCTTTGCGAAAAGCGTCGAGCGGGCGCTGACAGGCTCGCAACTCGCGCCGGAGCGCCTCGAGCTTGAGATCACCGAAAGCGCGGTCGTCAACGACGTCGACGAGGCACAAAAAGTTTTCGAGAATCTCAAGTCGCTCGGCGTCCGGTTGTCGCTCGATGATTTCGGCACCGGGTACAGCGCGCTCGGTTACTTAAAACGCTTTCCTTTCGACACCATCAAGATCGATCGAGCGTTCGTGCGCGGCATCGACGAGGACCCGTTCGATGAAGCGATCGCGGCGTCGATCGTCGCGTTGGGCCGAAGCCTCGATCTCAACGTGACCGCCGAAGGCGTGGAGACGAGCTCGCAGCTGGGCGTCGTCAAAGGGTTGCGCTGCGACGAGGCACAGGGTTATCTTTTCAGCCGGCCGCTCGAAGCTGCCGAGCTTGAGCGGCTGCTGCAGGACCGCGGCGCATTCGGCGGTTCGGCCCAGAAATCGAAATTACCAAACGGATGCGCTGACACGGCAAACCGTCATTCAAAAGGCCGGGCGCAAAGCCTGTAGAAAGCACGTCAACGAGCTATGCGAATGTCGTATCGCCGGGCGCTGCCGGTCGTTTATGTCGCGTCGATCATCGCAGCTTCCGTGGTGACGGCTGCGCCGCGTTCGTTGCCGAATCCGCTAACCTTGGCATCATCCCCCGCGAGCGCCGCGCCGTCTCCCAGTCACCCGTCGTCACCGACGCCGACGCCGGCCTCGACGGCGACGCCCACCCCGACGCCTGCCCCTTCGCCGACGTCAACCCCGACCGTCACGCCGACGGCATCGCCCACGCCGACGCCGACGCCGGCCTCGACGGCGACGCCCACCCCGACGCCGTTAGCGCGCGTGGAAATGATGCGCACTTCGGCGCCATCCGCCGCGCGGCTGCCGGAACGAATCCGGCCCACACCCAAGCCGACGCCGATCCCCATTCCAAATGTGCTTGGCGTTTCGATCGGGTGGCCCGACGGTAGGTATTCGATCGTCGTCGGTGCCGGCGAGCGAATTCCGCATCCGGTTGCGCTGGTGCACGTTGACGGGCCGGGCCGAATTATCGTGCAGTGGCAGCTGGACGGTAACGCATTTCATACGGAATCCGGCCGTGCGAAGAAGGCTGGTGACATCCGTTTCGAGCTCGACGCGCCGCTGCCGCGGCACGGTCCGCATTCCGTGTCGTTCTCGATCATTTCGCCGCCGCAGCCGCCCCTCGTTTCGCCGACCCCGGCTCCTTCGATCCGCTACCGCGCGCAATAAGTCGGCTAGGGCGACATGGCGACCGGGGAGTCGCTTGTCCAAGAGTAGAACGGGCCGCCATGCAACGACGTGCTTTCGTTATTGTTGCCACGCTGGTCGCTTTTGCGTCGCCGTGGTTTGCCGCTAGCGCAATCGCTCAACCGCTCACCGGTTTCTTGACCGCCACGCCCCGAACTGCGGTCGTCGGCCAGCCGGTGGCATTTTCTGCAGGCGGTACCGTGCCGGCCGGTTTACCGGGCAATTTCCTGCTGCAGTTCGGCGATGGAGATGCTCAGACGTTTTCGTCCCAGCCCCAAACGCTCGTGCACCAGTATGCCTCTGCCGGTCTGAGAACGGCGCTGCTGTTCTTTGAGGGGCCGGGCATCGGCCGGATCTTGCTCGCGGAGACGACGGTGAACGTGCTGGGAAATCAGGTCCGCGTGCCGATCGGTCAAATCGTCGACACCGTCGCAATCGGCTCACCCGCGGTCGCCGGCGGCAACATCGAGCTCATCGTTCACTATCACGTCGCAACGCCGCTGGCCGTCACGGCCGCGGGCCAGACTAGCCTTCAAGTCATCGCCGATCTGATCGGCAGCGACGGCCACCTGGTCCGGCGCAGCGATCCATTCGCGTTGTTCATCTCACCGCTCGATCAGACGTCGATGCAAACTGCGGTCATTCCGTACACGGTTCCGGTCGATGCCGGCGGCCGCTATCGCTTGGTCGTCTTCATCAGGACTGCGCAGGGCGGTACCGTCGCCGCGGGTCAGCCGGTTCCCCTGTTGGTTGTCGGCGGCGCAGACCCCGCGCCGGTGATCAAAAACGTCGTGCACGCAGCCGGCGCGGTCGTCGTTGGTCCGCCGCTGGCCGGCGGCGCCGGCAACGGCAGCTTGAATTTCGGTATGACGACCGCGCTGCAATGGCCGACGTACGCGCTCACCATCAGCGGACTGTATGACCCGATATCGCACAAATCAGATCCGATCTTCGAGCTTGAATCGGCCTCGCCCGGTCCCATATCGGCGCCCGACGCCACCGCTCCCCTCAATCCGCAGGGGTCGCAGCCGACGCCGATCCCCCAGACACAGCCGAACCGATTGAAGTTCGCCGACATCGTCGGCCGAGCGCAAGCTGCGTTGCCGCAATTTCTTGGCGGCGGCGAGACGCTGCACGGCATCGACGCGACCTACAATTACACCGACTTCATCTATCACGCAGCCTACGGCTTTACCCAACTTCCGACGGCGACGACCGGCGAGCGCCGCGGCGGCCTGATCGATGTGACGCGCGCGTTTTCGGCCGCCGACACGCTGCGCTTTTCGCTGACGGAAAATCGCGACGATCCGGCGAGTTTCATTTCAACCGGCGGCTCCACGCCGCTGGAGGGCCGCACCGGCTACCTGGAATGGGACAATGCGTTCTCTGCACATTTCAAGGGAATCTTCAGCGCCGGCCGCTCCTGGACGCAGGACCTCGTCAACGGCAACAATTTGACGGACGCGGCCGAAAAGATCGATTTGCTCTACAGCCTGGGGGCCGACAACTACGAGCTCGAGTATCACAACGCCGGTCCGTTGTTCGCCACGGGCGGGGGATTGGGCGCGCAGGCCGACCACGTCGGCGGAGCGCTGAATATCGGCCTCGGCCTCTCGCCGATCAGCCAACTCGGCCTGTCGTTTAAGCGCGAAGAGCAACGTTCGATTTTTGCGCGCGACGGTTCGTTCGCCGGGACCTGGACGCTGGCGCCACCGACCGGTGCCGGCCTGACGCTGACGCTGTCGAAGGACCGACAGCTGACGGTGGACTCCGATTCGAACACCGACGGCATTACGTGGGCGTTGCAGCGCGCGTACCAATCTGCCAGCTGGAACGTTTCGGGCGCCATTTCAACCTTGCGCGATGTGCTGCAACCCAATGCCGACGCCACAACGCGCACCGCGGCGGCCGCCTACCAATTCAGGCTCGGGCCGCAGACGCTCGGCTTCGGGGCGGCGGGATCCGAGGTCAGCGGCAGTACGCCCTCGGCGATGTTCAATGAAACGCTCAACTACGGGTTCTCGTTCGGCGGCGCCGCGCCGAGCCTCGGCGCGCAGGCGGCCGCCGGCGGTTCTCGACCCGGCGTCAACGGCACACGCCGTTTCGAACTGACGACGCAATTCTCGAACACGGTGACGAAACTGCCGGCGAGCGGCGGACGAGACGTCGTTTGGAACGCGCTGCTTTCGTACCACGTGTCGCCGCAGCTTGCTCCAGGGATCACCTTTGCGTCGTTGCGTCACCTCGACAGCGATCCAAAGCTGAACACGCAGCAATCCGCCGTCCGCTTCCGGATCGATTTGAATATATAGCACCGTGCTTTTTGTTGTTGGCCGATCCGCGCCGGGCGTGACCGGCCTGCTTGCGGCCGGACTCGCGCTCCTGTCGGGCTGCACTCACGCTTCGGGCGTGGCAACATCCACCTCGCCGACGCCCGCGCCCATCACGACAGGCGATTTTCCGGCCTACGGCCACGCGCCCGATTATTCGTGGATAGCGGGAAAATTCGAGCGCAGCCTCGCCGGCGGCGATTGCGCGTACGTCATCTTTTCGGCGATGGCGCGCGCCGCGTTCGGCGGCCGCATCGCGATCGAGGCACCGAACGGCGAGCTCGCCGGGGTCGCCGATGGCGACATGCTCGTCGTGCACGGCGACTTCGATCGTTCGCCGCATCCGCGCTGCGGCGCCATCGCTTATGCTGCGCGGCGCGTCGAGGCACACTAAGGCGTATTCGTCGGATACGCCTGCATCGAGCGAGAATGCGAGTGAGCGCGCATCATGCCCGCAACGTGATAGCCCTTCGCGGCCGCATCCGCGAGGCACATGTACTTGCCGTGTTTCGTGCGGCCGTAGAATGGATCGCCCGGCTCGTGGTAATTGCGCCTCGACACGTTGACCCACACGATTTCATCACTGCATTTGAGATCTTTGGGGATTGCGGCGGCGACGCGTGACGGCAGCGCATTCTGCTCCGCTTGAATTTCGGTAGTCGCCGCGGCCGGCGGCGCGCTCGAATTCTGTGCGATGGTTGATGAAGATTTGCCGCAGCCGGTCATGAATGCTGTGATCGCGATTACTCCGATGAGCGTGACTGATTGTGACCTGCGCCTTGGGCTCATGAATGGCTCCTCCTGAAAACGCACAAGTTCGAAAGGTCCTTCTGGTTGTTTGCGCCAAGTCGCCGCGCGGCGCCATTTCGACGCGCCGCATCCGTGTATCACTGCTTTGCCGGAGTCTCGAATGAGGCGTTTAAGTTTACTTTTTGCGATCGCCGCCGCAGCGTACGTTTCGGCGGCGGGCGCCGATCCGCTGCCGCCAACCGCACCGGCCGCGCCGGCGGCCCACAAAGTCGGACAAACGTTTGCCTACGTCCTGCAGGGCCATGTGTCGCAATCGATCGACGGCCGCGATCCGTTCGGCCATCGGGTCCACCAAACCGGCGCGCCCACCTCGATCGACGGCCACGAAAACATCACGATCACCGGCATCGCCCCGGCATCGGGCTCCTTGCGCCTGCGGCGCTCGGGAAGCGTGTACGCGATCGTCTCCGGCCACAAAAAAGGCGTCGCCCGAACCGCCTGGACGATCGTGAGCCCGCGAGGTTCGATCGTGCGCGACAACAATAAGCTCGGCGGCATTTTTCTTCTGCCGCTGCCGTTTCTCGGCAGCGAGTCGGTGAAATCGGGCGCCGGCTTGAGCGTCGGGGACGCGTGGGGCGCTGCGCTGCCGATCAAACTCTTCGGCATGATCTCCGTGCCCACGATGCGCTTTCACGTACTCGGAGCGCGTTCGGTGCTCGGCTTCGACGTCTACACGATCTCGGCTACCGGCAGCGCGCCGATGAAAGAACCGATCGTGACGAATGCCGGCTACGCGATGGGCTATGCATTGGGCACGGCGTGGCTCGCGGTGCGCGCCGATTACGACTTCACAAATCGCCGCGTCGTCTCCATGACCATCGACGTACGCGACACGCTGCAGCTCTTCGGTTCGCATAATAAAGTCGCCGGCACGGTGCGCGATCGCCAGCGCTACGACGTCGCCCTCGATGCCGACTCGTTGATGGCCGGCTCCCGGCAGCGGCCGCCAACCGATCCCGGCGTGGACGGCACGGGCGGCACGCGGCAGCCCTAGGTTCGGCGCGCCAAAGCGGCTTTGCGCGCTTCGCTGTGGCGGTAGCCATAACCGAAGTAGATCAAAAGCCCGACCAGCAGCCAGATGCCGAACCGGATCCAGACCACCGGTCCGCTCCCATAGCTCGCGAGAAACAACGAGAGCAGAATCCCGAGCGCCGGCACGAGCGGCACGAGCGGCACGCGAAAGCGGCGCACGCGGTCCGGCTGCGTGTAGCGCAACACGATCACCCCGGCGCACACCAGCACGAACGCGCTGAGCGTGCCGATATTCACGAGCGACAGCAGCCAGTCCAGCGGGACGAAGCCGGCGAGCACGCCCACGATGATACCGGTGATCATAGTCATGCGCGCGGGCGTGCGGAAGCGCGGATGAATGGCCGACATCCATTTCGGCAACAGCCCGTCGCGGCCCATGACGAAGAAAATTCGCGCCTGACCGAGCAAGCTCGTCAGGACGACGGAAACCGCTCCGAAGATCACGCCGACTGCCATGAGCCAGGCAACCGCCGGCAGGTGCACCGCTTCCAGTGCGACCGCCAGCGGCGCGTTGATGTCGATCTTCGACGCCGGCTGCATGCCCGTGAGCACGAGCGCCACCACGACGTAAAAGATGCCGCCGAGCGCCAGCGAGCCCAGCACGCCGATCGGCAAATCGCGCTGGGGATTTTTTGCCTCCTCCGCCGTCGTCGTGACCGCGTCGAATCCGATAAACGCGAAGAATACGTAGAACGCGCCGTTGATGATGCTGTGGAAACCGTTGGGCGAGAACGGATGCCAGTTGGCGGGGTTTAAAAACTTGATGCCGACGAGCACGAACACCGCCAAGATGGCCATCTTCACAATGACCATGATGGAATTCGAACCGGCCGATTCCCGGATGCCGACGGAGACCAATATGGCGATCAGGATCACCGTCAAGAACGAGAATGCGTCGAAGACGCCGTGCGGCGTCGATGCGGATCGTGCCGCAGCCAGCCACATGGGCAGGTGGTAGCCGGCGCCGCCCATCGCGGTCTGAAGGTTTTGCGACAGCGCGGTGGCCACCGGCGCGGCGGAGATCGCGTATTCGAGGATCAGGTCCCAGCCGATGATCCACGCGATGAACTCGCCGATGGTGGCATACGTGTAGGTGTATGCGCTGCCGGCGATCGGGACCATCGACGACATTTCCGCGTAGCAAAGCGCGGCGAAGCCGCACGCCACACCCGCGATGAGAAACGAAGCGATGACTGCCGGACCGGCCATGTGCACGCCGGTGCCGATGGTCGCAAAAATGCCGGCGCCGACCATGTCGCCCAGGCCGATTGCGATCAGCGCCCAAGGCCCGAGCGCGCGCCGCAACTGCGGACCGGCCGCGGCGCGCGTTTCTTCGGCCATCGCATCGATCGATCGCGTGATGAAGAGTCCGGGCTTTTTCGCAGTGGCGAGCGCCATGTTTACTCCCGTTCCTTACCTAACGCTTCTTTAGGGCCGCCGGCGCCGCTGCAGCAGCGACAAGGTCATCAGCGCCTTGGCGATGTTTCGTAGCTCGCTGGCGGCGATGCGCTTCGGCGGCTTTTTCTGCTGTTCTAGTGCGCAGACGCGCCGATCCAAATCCACGACGTGTTCTGCCAACGCCGCCGCGAGGTCGGCTAAGCGCAACAGCTCGTCGCGTGCGTCGCTATCGGTGGTCACCTCGCCGCCCGATTGGACCTGGCCGAGCGGGCCGCCTGCCGCTAGCCGCCGAACGGCTGCGAATCATTTTCTGCCTGTCAGCAAGGGAGGACGCGCTATGAGAAACACCGGGGGACATCTCGCGACCATGATCACTCTAGCGACAGTGGCGTTCGGGTTGATCGCGGCGCTGGCGTGGAATAAGTTCATCACGGATTTGATCGGTCTGTTCTTGAAAGTAGGGTCGGGCGTTTGGGCCGAGCTCATCTATGCCGTAATCGTCACTCTCATCGCGATCATCGTCATTTCGCAGCTGGGGAAACTCGCCGAAAAGACCGGCAGCACATCGGCGCTCTAGGGAATCCAGGAGCGACGTTCTAACGTCTGCGGCATGCGCGCCGCAGAGATGTTCTTGTTATGTCTTTGCCTGGTCGCGTGCGGGTCGCGCAACGAGTTTGCCTATAGCGGAACCGTTCAGGCTGAATCCGCCGCGGTGGGCAGCACGATCGGCGGCCGCGTGATATCGGTTGAGGTCGCTTCCGGTCAGCGGGTGCGCGCGGGTCAGGTGCTCGTCAAGCTCGACGACAGCGCGCAGCGGGCTGCGCTGGCACAGGCGCGCGCCCAACTTGATCAGGCACAGGCGGCACTCGCGGGCCTCACCGGCGGTGCAGCGCAAGCCCAACGAGAACAAGCTGCGGCGCAAACCCGGCAAGCGGCGGCCGGCTATCAAAAGACTGCGGCTCTCAGTCAATATCAAATCGTCGCCGCGCAGCAAGGCGTGCGCCAAGCCCGCGCCGAGGTCGAAAAAGCGCGGGCGGCCGCCGCGCAAGCACAAACCGATGCCGCGCGCGTCGAGCTGCTCTATTCTCAGGGCGCGGTGGCGGCCCAGCAGCGCGACACCGCGGCGTCGACCGCGCAGCAGGCGACCGCGACGCTGACGGCGGCCAAGACGCAGCTCGCGACGGCGCAATCAAACTTGAATGCGACGCGCGGCGGCAGCGCGCCCGCCGACGTCACCGCTGCGAGCGGCGCGTACCAGGCCGCCGCAGCGGGCCAGCGGTCCATCGACGTCAACAGTGCGTCGCAAATTCAGCAAGCGCGCTCCGTCGTGGAAGTTGCGCGCTCCAACGTTTCGGCGGCGCAGACGCGGCTTGACGAAATGACGATCCGTGCGCCGGCAGACGGGACGGTGGAAGACATCGATCTGCATCCCGGCGACCTCGTTGCACCCAATGCGCCCGTCGCGATGGTCGACGAATTCCGCGATCCGTACGTGCGCATCTATCTCTCGCAAGCCGATCTGGCGCGGATCACGACCGGCAGCGTGGTCCGCGTCCGTTCCGATGAAACCGGTCAGACGTTCGGCGGCCTCGTCGAACAGATCGACACAACCGCCCAATTCACCCCGCAAAACGTCCAGACACCCGAAGATCGCGCCGCGCTCAACTTCGGCGTGAAAGTCGGCATTCACGATCCCAACCATGTGCTTCGCGCCGGGACCACCGCCGAAGTCGCGCTGCCATGAGCGACGACGCCATCGTCGCCGATCGGCTCGTCAAACGCTTCGGCGCGGTGCGTGCCGTCAACGATCTCAGTTTTCGGATCGCGCGCGGCGCGATTTTCGGCTTTCTCGGACCGAACGGCAGCGGGAAATCGACCACGATCAAAATGCTGTGCGGGCTGGCGCGGCCGACCTCAGGCCGAGCCGGCGTAGCGGGCTTCGACGTCGTGCGCCAAGGCGACGACGTGCGCCGCTGCATCGGCTACATGTCGCAGTCGTTTTCGCTATACGGCGATCTGACCGTCGATCAAAACCTTGAATTCTACGGGCGCGCGTACGCGCTCGAGCCGCAGCGGCGCGCGCAGCGCAAGATCGACGTGACCCGCTTGACCGGGCTGGAGCCGTTCGCGCACCGCCAAGCACAAATGCTGTCGGGCGGCTGGAAGCAGCGGCTCGCGCTGGCCTGCGCGCTTATCCACGAGCCGCGCGTGCTTTTTTTGGACGAGCCCACCGCCGGCATCGATCCCGTCGCACGCCGCGACCTATGGGATTTGCTCTTCAAGCTCGCCGGCGGCGGCGTCACGCTGTTCGTCACCACGCACTATATGGATGAAGCTGAGCGCTGCACGCGCGTCGGCTATATCTTTGACGGCGATCTCATCGCCCTCGGCACGCTCGACGAACTTCGAAAACTGCCCGGCGTGACGCCGGCGAACACCGTGCGCTATGCGGTCGACACGGGCAACGTCATGCCGGCCTTCGCCGCCGCGCGCCGGCTGCCGTACGTGCGCGAAGCGACGATTTTTGGGCGCCAGCTGCATCTTGTGGTGAGCGCCGACGTGCCGGCCGATCGCGTGCGCAGCGACCTCGCCGCCGCGTGCCTGGGAATCGGTGCAGTCGAACGCATCGATCCTTCGCTGGAAGACGTGTTCGTGGCGCTGACGAGAAAGCGCCAAGCCGCGTGAGACGCTCGTGGGACTTGCGCGGCTTCGCTGCGGTGCTCTACAAAGAGGTGATCCATGTCGCCCACGATCGCATCACGCTCATCCTCGCGCTCGTGCTGCCGACGGTCCAGCTGCTCATCTTCGGCTGGGCGATCAACATGAAGGTCGAGCACGTGGCCACTGCATACTACGATGAGGATCGCGGCCCGATGGCCGCGCGCGTGCTCGACGCCATGCGCGCGTCCAACGAATTCAATCTCGTGCGCAGCGTGGCGTCGCGCGAGGATTTGCGGCGGCAGATCGTCGCTGGCCGCGTGCGCGTTGCGGTCGATATTCCGCCGAACTTCAGCGCCGACGTGCGATTGGGGCGCCCGACCGAACTTCAGGTGCTCATCGACGGCTCGGATTCGACCATTGCCCAGCAGGCGTACGCCGCGTCGGTCGCCATCGGCCAGGAGCTATCTCGCGAGCTCGACCCACGGCTGGCGGCGGCGCCGGCCGTCATCGACGTCCGCCCGCACATGCTGTTCAACCCGAGCTTGCGCAGCGCCAATTTCCTCGTGCCCGGACTCATCGGCGTCGTCCTGCAATTGATCACCGTATTTTTGACGTCGCTGTCGATCGTGGGCGAGCGCGAGCGCGGCACGCTCGATCAAATCCTCGTGACCCCGATTGGACCCGCCGGGTTGATGCTGGGCAAGATCGTGCCGTATGCGGCCATCGCCGGCATCGACTTCCTTGCGGTTCTGGCGGCCATGCGCTTCATCTTTCAGGTGCCGATCGCCGGTAGCCTCGGACTGCTGCTGATCCTAGCGTTGGGATTCTTGCTGTGCGCGCTCGCGCTCGGCTTGCTGGTCTCGAGCATCGCGCAGACGCAGCTGCAAGCTATGCTGATGACGTTCGGCATCACGTTGCCGTCGATTCTGCTTTCCGGCTTTTTCTTCGAACGCGACGCCATGCCGCTGGTCATGCAATGGATCGGCTATGCGATACCGCTGACGTATTTTTTGGAAATTCTGCGCGGCATCGTATTGCGCGGCGCGGGCATGGACACGCTGTGGCCGGCGACGGCGGCGATGATGGGCCTGATGCTCGTCTTGGTGGCGCTTGCCGCAGCGCGCTTTGCCCGAACCAGCTCATGAGGGATGGGCTGCTTGCGCATACGCCTATTTGTGACTGCCCAGGAACACGGCGAACCGGGCAGGCGCATCCCCTTCTGGGCCTTTAGCTTCCTTGGCGTAGCGATGGTCCGTCTTTCGAATGTATTCGCCCAGCTCTTGACCGAGCTCTTCGAGACGATCTAACTCCTCGTCGAGTAGTCGGCGCGCGCTGCCATCCGTGCGAGCGAGCAGCGCGCATGTTCGCAGATGATTCGCGCAGAGCCCCCCGCTGGAATCGCGCCACGAGCGAAATTCGGGCCGATGCATCAACCCGGCCAAGCGCCGCAGAGCAAAGTCGACGGATGCTTGGCCTCGGCGGCACGCTGGGCAGGGCGTCGGGCGCCCAACCCCAGCACCGCCGCCATTGGCAACAAGCGCGCGGATGTCTTCCATGATTCGGCGAATGACGCGCTCTCCCACAATGGCAAATCCCAGGGGCGCGCCGAACAAAGCACGCTCGACCTCCATCGCCTCGCAAGCATGCGCCGGACAAAATCCCCAAGCGTCCATTAACCTTCGTGTAAGATCAACGTCGTTGACGTATTCGTGGAAAAGGTCGCGTAAAAAAAGGCGGGCGTCTGCTCTCGCCACGTGACAGAGCACACAACCCGCTTGCTTCAGGGCCGCTAGAACCGATAAGTCGAAGATTCCGCCACCCTCTCGGGCATCATCGGCCATGCAGCCCGTTTCCCCATTGCGAGGTATCATCCGCGGCCGCATCCGGGTCATGGCCGGCCGCAGCAATCGCAAAGCGGAGGTCGGCAATCGTCTGTTCGAGTTCCGCGCAGCGTTTCGCGAGAAATTGCGCGTCCGCGGCCGCGCCAGCCTCGCGGTATCCCTCGATCTTGCGCGCGCTGAGCGCCGTGTAAAGCTTGAAATGCCGGCTCGAATATGAGGTGCTCAGCGCGTAGAGTTCGTTGTTCGCCTCATGAAGATGCTTTTTCAATTCGCGTATCTCCTCACGAAGCGGTGCACCGGCAGCCTCGATTTCGTCATCGACCGGCGCCTCGACTCGCCCTTGCCCGACGAGTCGCTTCAGGCGCTCGATAATGCGTTCCAACGGGTTCACGATATCTTGTGGCGCCCCCAATGACCGGAGATGTCGCGGGCGGTAGAGCGCACGAAGGCATCGCCGTCACTGCAACACTCCAGAACGACTCCCTGCGCGCGATCGTCGTCGAACAATGCGAGCGCGCGAACGGCCGAACTGCGCACGAGGCTATCACGTCGACGCTTGATGGCCCACGTCAGAGCCGGGATGGTCCGTGGGTCCTGCCGCCAGCCCAACACCTCTGCGGCTATCGCGGCGAACTCACGAGTCGGATGCCGAAGCGCTAAGACGAGCTTTAAGGTGAAAGCGCGCGTTGAGATTCGATCGTCGGCGCTCATAGGCCAAGCTGCTTTATCAAGTTGCGCAATCGCCGCTCTTCGGCGAGGAGGCGGTCGTACTTTGGACGCAGAGCATCACGCAATGCTCTCGCCCGATCAACGCCTGATTCGCACTGCGAGAGCAGTTTCTCGGCGCCGCTCAGTTCCGCACATTCAGCCGCGTGCAGGCGGCGCATCGTTTCTAACCGATTGATCTTTTGGTTCAGATCGCTTTTGAGGGCGTCGCGCTCTCGCACGAGTTCGTCGAGGTAAGCTCGCGGATTACGCGGGTGACCGGAGGGCGCTTGGCGGCTGTTTGACATGGCGTGGCGGGCAGTCCGGTCTAACCAAAAGCTCGCCCGACTTCGATTTCTTCCAGACCGCCGGACTCAGCCTCGAGAACCTCCTGGGTCGGCGGGAAGTGCAGTTGCGCGATGACGGTCGGAATCACCGCGGTCGCGATGACGACGGTCACGAGCGCACTGTATTGCGCCTGATCGATATAGTGGTGCTGGAGCCCGTACAGGCTCGCGATCGTGCCGAATGTCAGGCCGGTTGCCATCATGAGCGTCAAATAGGTCGCATCGATCGGCGAGAACCGGAATCCGCGCGCCGCGGGCCACACACCCGCGATTTTTGCGATGAGCTTTACGCAGAAGAGCGCTATGATCGTCTTGAACCCTGCGACAAGTTGCACAGCGGACACGTACGTGCCGGCTTTGATGAAGTAAAAGGGCGTCAGCAAGCTCATGGTCGTCATGCGCAAACGGCGTGCAAACTCGATGTGCGAGAGCAAGAATCCGGCCGACGCGAATCCGAGCACGTACGCGGGCAGGACCCCCTCGCTTTTGGCCAGCGTTGCGAGACCGGCGAGCAAGAAAATAATCCCGAAAAGCAAACGCGCGCCCGGCTCGCTCACGCGGTCGCCTAACTTGGCGAAGCCAGACGGCATAAAGCGAGGAACGAGGACGACAGCGACCGCGGAGACGGCGATAAAGAGGACGAGCCACAGATTGTAGTTCGCGAACAGCAGCCCCAACGCCACGACCGTGCCGAGGTCGGTCACGAAGCACGCCGCGAGTATCATCTGACCGAATTGCTTCCCCGCAAGGCCGGATTCGACCATGACGGCATAGACGACGGCGACGGACGTTGTCGACATCGCGACGCCGGCGATCTTTGATGCGTCGGGCGACCAGTGCCCTATGACGCGCGCGTATGCCAGCGCCGCCAGGAACGGAAGAGCGAAGGACAGCACGCCGACCACGATGGCGGGTTTCCACTGCCGGCGAAGAACCCTCGGATCGATCTCGGCGCCCGCAAGATACGTGAGCATGATGCTGCCGAAACCCGCGATGAAATCGATCCAGGTATTGGTGCGCAATGCGATGAGGTTGCCCGCCAGCACGCCGAGCGCGATCTCGATGAGCGCCGCGGAGATCTTGAGGTGGATAGAAACGAGCGCGCCGGCGAACGCCAGACCCATCCAAATCGCTGCCAGCAGCCAAGTGTTATCGAGAACAGCCGCGCCGATGACCCAATGCATAGTCGACCCTCCTGAAGATGCTGCAAGAGCTTTCAGGAGTCATCGGCCGTGCGGGGCGTTTCGGCTGTTGCGAGCCGGGCGGACTCCACCGCCTCAACCGGGCTGTACGGCACGCGCGTCGGCGTCGCCTGCCTTGCTAACGAAGGAGCAAGACCGCGCACCGCGCGTGATCCGCTGCGAACCGCGCCACATGGCCGATGGATTTCGGCCCGGCATCGCGCGTTTCGAACCAGTTGGGGCGGCGCGCGATCACACACAAATCCGCGTCCCGCTCGTGCAGGTGCGCAACGATTTCTCGTTCCGGCCGCCCCTGACGAACGGACGCTGTGACTTCTTCGACGCCGAAATTCTCCAGCAGCGCTTTGGCGCGGCGGCGGACGTCTTCCAGACTGGCAAACGCACGCTGCGACGCGCGCAGCTGCGCTTCGGCGACGCGTGGTCGGACGAGGCCGGGACGCAACGAGCTCTTGAGCTCGTGTTCGTCCGTGACGTCGGCGACGTGGAGCAGTTCTACCGCGGCGCCTTTGAGCGGCGTCAGGCGAGCGGTCGCTTCAACGATCGCGAGGTCGTCCTCGACGCTGAGGCAGATGACGATACGCATGGCTGCGATTCCTCCGCTTAACGGGCGGTCAGCAAAAGCGCGCCGACGGCGAGTGCGACGGTGACCGGCGCGACCAGCATGCCGATCTTCACGTACGCGAGCGACGAGACTTCGAGTCCGCGGCGCCGCAGCAAGACGAGCCAGAGCATGGTGGACAGCGATCCAACCGTCGTGAAATTCGGCCCCAGATCGCAGCCGACGATCGCTCCGGCGGCGACCCGGTGCGCCAGCGCGCCGGTCATGGATGGGTGCTGCAGCGCCGCAACGACGAGCGCCGCGGTCGGCAAATTGTTGAAGACGTTGGCAGCAGCGGTTGCTCCGATCGCGGTCATCGCGCTCGCAAGCCCGGAATGCAGATTCGACAGTCGGAGCAGCGCGTCGAGCGGCCCCGAGAGCAACCCGGAACGCAGCACGCCCTGCGTCAGCGCAAACAGCGCAGCGATGAGCAGCACGATCGTTGGGTTCGCGTCGCCGAGAACGCGACGCGCGTCCAACCGCCGGCGCAGCGCGGCATGCCCGAGCATCACGAGCGCGGCCGCGCAAGCCGCAACGCCGACCAGTTTTCCTGCGGCGCTCACCGCGATGAGCGCGGCTGCGGTCAGCGCGAGCAGCGCCGTTACCTCCGACCGGTAGCGCGGGTCGTCGATCGGCTCCGCAGCGATCAGCGACTCATCAAAGCGGCGCCGCAGCTTGCGGCCCAGTACGATCCAGAGTACTCCAAAGGTGGCGCCGACGGCGGCCAGACTTGGCAGCCACAGCAACGTGAGATACGTGCCCAGCCTAAGGTGCGCCGACTCGGCGATCATGAGGTTGACCGGATTGCTGATGGGCAACACAAGCGAGGCGCTGTTTGCCATGAACGTGCAGCCAAACGCGAACGGCAGCGGCCGCAGCCGCAGATCGCTCGCCAGCCCGAACACGAGCGGCGTCATAAGCAGCGCGGCTGCATCGTTGGTCAGCAGAGCGCTGATGATCGCGCAGGCCAGAACGACCGCCAAAAACAGCCGCCGTGCCGAACCGTTCGCGGCGCGCGCGACGACAAACGCGACCCAGGAAAAAAAGCCCGCCGATTCTGCGACGGCCACAACGGTCATCAGTCCTGCGAAGAAGAGCAGCACATCCCATTGCGCCGCCGCCGCGCGCAGCGCATCCGACGCTGATTCTGCGCCGACGGCGACCATGGCGAAGACGCCCGCTACCGCGGCTAGCCATTCCGGGATGCGTGAGGGGCGCGCCACGATCGTCAAGACCGTGGCGAGAAAGATGACGAGCGCCGCGCCTTCGCGCACGATTACCATGCGTGATGACAGTCATCCGATTGGGCAGCGGTGACCTCCTCGTTCAACGGTTCGCGTCCAGAGTCCGCATCAACGATCGAAGCCACCGTACGGAGCGCGCTAAAGGACCTTGAAGGTGGCCGTCGGGCGGACTTTTTTTTAAACGGGCGACCACGCCGTCGAGGTCGAACCCGCTTGCGCATGACGGCGCGCCTGTTCCTCGGCTGCATGGGCTGGCAAGAAAAGGACTGGCGGGGTCCGTTTTATCCTGAAGCGACTAAGCCGGCGGACATGCTTGCGAGTTATGCAAACCTCCTGCCGACCGTCGAAGTGGACTCGACCTTTTACGGCCGGCCGCGCCAAGCGACGCTGGACGGCTGGCGCGCTGCCGTCGGCCCAGCGTTTCGCTTCGCGCTCAAGGTGCCCCGGATGGTTTCCCACTTCAAGCGCTTTCGCGACGCGGATCAGGTGTTTTCGTATTTCGTCGAGCGCGTCCGGGGGCTTGGCCCGAAACTCGGCGCGATATTGATCCAGTGCCCGCCGGATTTCAATGCCACGCAAGCCAACCGCGAGCGCCTCTTTACGTTCCTTGAATCCCAGCTGCCGCCGGACATCAAGGTGGCGCTCGAGTTACGCGACGAGGCCTGGTACGACGACGCGTTGATCTCCCTGGCGCGCGAAGAGCGGTTCGCGCTGGCCGCGACGGAGAGCGAGCATGCCTCGCTTGCGCTCGCCAAGCGGATTCTCGACGCGCAGGGCGATGCTCTCGACTTTGCTTACCTGCGCTGGATGGGCAAGGCTGAATTGGAGCGCTACGATCGGCTGCAGCTCGATAGGAGCGAGTCGCTCGACGCCTGGGCCAGCATGATCCGCGAGTTGCGCAGCAGGGTCAGCGAAATCTACGGCTATGTGAGCGACGACTATGCCGGCCACGCGCCCGCCACCGTCTTTGATCTGCTCGCCCGGCTCGGCGAACCGGTTCCCGCGCCGCAGGCTGCTGCGGCACCAAGGCTTTTCTGACTCGCGAGGGATGCGATGCTACCTATGGAAGGGAGCAAATCATGAACTTCACGCGCCGATCGATCTGCAGCGCACTTGGCGTATTGGTAATCAGCACGGCCGTTCTCGCCGCCGCAGCGGCCGCGGCCAACGTGTCCGTGCCGGCAGGCGCGACTTTGAAAGTACACCTGACTGCGGGGCTATCATCGAGCACCGCAAAACGGGGCCAGACGTTTCGCGTCTTGGCCTCCGGCCCGCTGGTGATCGATGGTTGGACCGCCGTAGCGGCGGGCGCCGTGGGCCAAGGCGTGGTCGGCAGCGCGTCTCCGGCCGGCAAGAGCGGCAAGCAAGGCAAGCTCGCCTTGCAGTTTCAGTGGATCGTTGCGGCGGACGGCTCCCGGCTGCCGCTGAGCTCAACAGAAGTATCGCGCAACGGAAAAAACAAGACCGGGTCTTCGAACGCAGCGAATATCGCCGGCGTGGTCTTGCTCGGGCCAATCGGCTTGTTTGCCCACAACTTCGTTAAGGGCAAAGACGTCACGGTGAACCCGGATCACCAGTTCACCGTATACGTCGCGCGGACGACGACGGTCCGGGCCGCGCGCCGGTTCACGTCCGGTCAATAGTTCCTTACGCCGGGCCTGCGGCGCCGATCGGTTTCGCGAAAGAGCGGCCTCAAGTGTCTCTTGCTGCGCATCTGACCTTCGAGTTACCAGAGCGAGCCTTCGCCCACTAAGATGTAGAGAATCGGTCCCAAGCCCCAAACGAGGCTCACGATCAACCAGATGACCTTTTTGAAAGTCGCCAGATCCTTGCGGACGATCAAGTTGATCCACATCAGGATCATCGCAATCGGATGAAGGAAGGCCGAGAGCAGGATCTCGAGCAGCAGCTTCATCGTATGTCGACGGCGAATTCGGCCCGTCCGCTCCCAGCGGCGGATGAAGCGTCCGCATCGAACACCCATTTTGTCGGGTAATTCAAGTTCGCTACCGCTGCATACGTTCCATCACCGTTGTCCTGCAGCGTCAGCGACGGACCCGTCATTGACATGGCCGGCATGTGCGTCACGACCGTTACCGTCGCACCTTTGATGGGAGTTCCGCCGCCATCGTGGAGCGCGATCGTGATCGTTTCGGCGCCCTGCTTGGGCGGCGAAGGCGCGAACGTGAGGGTCATCGCAAGCGGACCCGACGATGTGGTCGGCGCTAGCGCGCTTGCGTCGGCGCCGGTGCTCGAGCCGGTCTTCGCACATCCCGCGAGGGCCGCAGATGCGACCAGCGCCAGGGCAAGTGATTTTATTTTCATCGAAGTCCTCCAGCTGGGCTATGGTTGCGGGTCGGCGGCCGCATGGCGCACGCCGGCGACCGCCAGATCGTAGCGGGCCTCAGCGCGAAGCACCATTTCGCGCGCGCCGGCCGCCAGCGAAAGCGCGTCGAGTACCTCGAGCTGGATCGCCTTGCCGGCCCGTTGCCGCAGACGCGCTACTCGAAGGTTTTCGTCGGCGTTCTCGCGCGCGCTCTGGGCCGTTTCAAGGTTCTTGCGCGCAGCCTCAAGCTCGCGCCACGCATTGGCCACATCGGCCTGCACCGTCAGGCGACCGCGCTCGTATGCGATCTGCGCTTTCGCCGACTCGTCCGTCGCTTGCCGGACCAGCGCCGACCGTGCGCCGCCGTCGAAGAGCGGAACGGAAGCGCTCACGCTAACCTGCGAGCCCACCCTTCCGAGCTGCGGTGACGACGAGCCGTTGTACGTTTGTGCGGAAACCGAAACGATCGGCACATATGCGGCTCTCGCCTGCGAAAGTTTCGCTGCCGCGCTCGCCACGCGAGCCGCCGCCGCCAACAGATCCGGCCGTTGGGCGAGTGCGCGGGCGAGCGCCGCCTGCTCGCTATCGCCGAACGGCCTCGGCACGAGGGAATCGCCGAGCGTCAGCGCGGAGCTCAAATCGAAGTCCAAGGCGACCTTGAGGGCGTTGAACGCCTCGTCACGCTGCGCGGCTTCATCCTCGGCCGACTGCTGAGCGTCGGCCAGCGCCGCCCGAGCCCGCGCTGATTCGTAACCCGGCAGCCTGCCCACCCGAACGAGGAGCTCCGTCCGCGCGACGTTCGCTTGTTGATCAGCGAGGGCCGCCTCGCGGGACTGCAGGATTCCCGCCGCCAGCGCCGCGTTGTCGTAGAGGGTGATCGCGGCAAGCGCGGCATCGTTGCGAACCGCTGCAAGGTCGAACGCCGAGGCGGTCGAGTCACTGTGCGCCGCACGCAGCCCGGCGGCGGCCGCGAGCTGCACGATGGGAAGGCTGCCGGAAAAGGAGGCGTACGTCTGCCGTGCGACCGGCATGCCGAACTGCGGCAGGTTGGCATCGAGTGATTCGCCGGTTATCGAAATTTGGGGCAGCAACGCCGCGCGCGCGCCGCTGACCTGCGCCGCTGATTCATCCGCTTGCGCCAGGGCGGTGCGCACGTCGAAGCCGGCGGCGGCGACGCGTGCGACGGCTTGCGCACGCGTCAGCGTGCCGTTCCACGCTTGTGGCGCGGCCGAGGCGAGCGCAGGACAAACGAGTGCGAGCGATAGGACGGCTGCGGTTATCCGCCGGCTATGCACGCGACGGCACCCGAGTCAGCCGCCGCGCGCGCGCGCGTTCGAAGACGTCGTCCAGCGTCGCGTACATAACGGGTACGACGAAGAGCGTGAGCAGCGTGGAGATGCCGAAACCGCCGATGATGACCGTGGCGAGCGGCGAATATGCATCGACGCCGGTCTTGGGGAAGAAAGCGACGGGCGCCAAAACGAGCATGCTGACGATCGTCGTCATCATGATCGGCCGCAGCCGGATCGGCCCCGCCTCCAAAATTGCGTCATCGCGCGCCGCGCCGGTTGCGCGCGTTCGGATGATGAGGTCGAGCAGCAAGATCGCGTTGCTCACCGCCATGCCGTTGGCCACCACGATGCCGAGGATGGAGACCGTCGAGAAATTTTGGTGCGCGAGCAACAGCGCGCCGAACACGCCGAGTAATTGCAGCGGAATTGCCAGCAGCATGGCAAGCGGCTGCACGAATGATCGGAACTGCGCGACGAGCAGGAGGTAGATGAAGATCGCAGCTATGGCCATCGCATCGAGCAGCCGCGAAAAACTGCTCATCATCTCGGTCATGTCGCCGCGCATCTCGATGCCGTAGCCCAGCGGAAATGGGACTTGTGCGAGAGCGCCCATCACCACATCCGAATCCAGCGACATTTCGCCACGCCCGCCTTTGCGATAGTAGCCGAGCACCGAAACCGTGCGGCGCAAGCCGTCGTGCTCGATGGCGCTCGGCCCAACGCCGCGGTGCAGCCGAGCGATCGCCGTCAGCGGCACGATTTGGCCGTTTTGACCGACGATCTGTACGCGTGCCAAGTCGCCTGAAGTTTGACGATCCGCGTCGGCGTAGCGCACGAGAATCGTGTCGTGCCGCAGGTTCTCAGGATTGAAATATTCCGCCGTGACGCCACCGTGAGTCGCATAGTACGCCTGCATGAGTACGTCGTCCGGCGTCAAGCCGATTTGCGACGCGCGGGTCCGGTCGACGACGATACGCTCCTCGGGCTGCGTGAAAGCGGTCGACGTCGCCACCTGCACCAGTCCCGGCACGCGGCGCGCCACATCGGCGACCTGTCCGGCGATGCGGTGCAGCTGCTTGAGGTCCTTGCCATAGACAAGCAGCTCGACGGGCGCAGCCGTCGTGGACATGACGTCGCTGCCCATTTCCTTGAGCGCCACACGGCGCAGTCCAGGGATGGTTTCCGATGCACGCCGGTAGACATCGTCCATGATCTGCCAGATCGTGCGGCGGCGTTCTTCCTTCGGCACGAACGTGATCATGTACGATGCGGCGTTGACGCCGTTCATGGCACCGCCGGTGAAGTACGAGCCTTGCGGCTCTTCGCCAATCTCGGCCGAAACGTTTTGAATTTCCGGCTGGGCAAGCAAGATGCGCTCAAAGGCGCGGGCCTTGTCGTTCATCTGCGCAAAGGACGTTCCCGGATCGGCTTCCACGTAGGCGCTACCCTGACCGGTGTCGGCAAGCGGCATCATCTCGCTGCCGATGAACGGGTACAGCGAAATCCCCGCGTATGTCAAGATGGCCGCGCTGCCGAGCAGGATCGCTCGGTTCGCGAGACTCCAACGTAAACCGCTGCGATATGTTGCTTCGATCCTTGCCAGCGCCGTGCGTGCGGGCGTCAGCAGACGCGTCACCACATTATCGAAGCGCGTGCGCCAAGCGAACGGTTTGGATTCAGCGCCGGTAAACAAGTGAGCGGCGAGCAGCGGCGTGAGGGTCAAGGACACGGCGAGCGACGCCAGCAGCGCGAAGACGATCGGCCACACCAGTCCTACGAACATGATCTGGGTGATGCCGCCGCTTGTGAGCAGCGGGATCACGGCTACGATCATCACGCCGGTGGCGGCCGCAACCGGGATGACGACCTCGAGCGTGCCGTCCACCGCGGCTTTTGCCGGCGCCTTGCCCATGACAAGATGCCGATGCACGGCGTGCACGACCACAATGGAACCGTCGACGAGCGGCCCGATCGCCAGCAGCAGGCCGAGCAAGGTCGAGCTGTTGATGGAAAACCGCATGGGGATGAAGAGCAGCACCGCGATGGCAAGGCAAGTGGGAATCGCCAGCACCGCGATCAGCGTAGCGCTCGCGTCCTCCAGGAAGACGAGCAGCACGATGCCGGCCAGCAGCACGCTGACCAGCAGCTCTTCGAACATATTTCGTTTGAGCGCGTCGACGAACCGCGAATTGTCGTACGCCGCCGCAAACTTCAGGCCCGGATTGTCACGCTCGAGCTGCGCTACCCTGGCCTTGACCGCGGCAATGATTTGCGGCGAACTCGAGTCCGGATTTTCGATAACCGATACTTCGACCGCGTCCGTGCCGTTGAAGCGATAGGCCGAACGCTGCTCGCTTGCCCCATCCTCTACCGTTGCTACATCTCGCACGTATACGGTACGGCCGCCCTCGGTCATTAACGGATAGTCGAGCAACTCGCGCGCCGATTTCACGCGCAGGTCGCCGCGAACCACGGTTTCGCGTCCGACCGCCGTAAGCGTGCCGCCGGACCGGGTCACGTTCTGCGTGTCAAGCGTGTTGGCGATGTCCACGAGTGAAAGCCCGTATGCTGCGGCTTTGGTGCGATCGACGCTGACTCTCAGCTGGCGCTGGCGCCCGCCAAACACCTGCACCGTCTGTACGCCGGGTATCGTCTTGAGCGCCGCCACGACGTCATTTTGCGCGAATTGACGAAGGTCGACCGGGTTCCACCCGACGCCCGTCAGCGCGAGCTGCAGGACCGGCGTGTTGAGCGGATCGACCGGAATCACCCAGGACGGCTTGAGATTCGCGCGGTCGTAGGGCAGGTCGGCCTGCGCCTGCTGGACGAGTTGCTGTACGTCCACGAGCGCGCGCTGCATGTCGTAGCCGTAGGGAAATTGCAGGGTCACGATCGAGAGATCTTGTTGCGAAACCGAGCGTATGAAGCGCACACCGCGCAGGTCGGTCATTCGCTGCTCGATGGGCTTGGTGAAATACGTTTCGACGTCGTTCGGCGCGTAGCCAGGAACCATCGTCACAACGCTGATCAGCGGGCTTTGCACGTAGGGCATCATGCGGGTCGGCAGGACGATGAGCGCTGCGGCGATCGCAGCCAACACCAGCGCGAGATACACGACGATGACGGCGTGAGGGTGGCGAAGCGCCCAGCCCGGCACCCCAGCGCGTTGATCGACAGCGGAATCCTTCACGACGGCGATCCCGAAACCGGCACGCCTTCTTCGAGGTCCGCCGCACCTTGCACGATGACGCTATCGCCGCCGTGCACGTCGCCGATCACTTCCGCGGTGACGCCGTCATCCGAATAGACACGCACGGGCACTCTGTGCGCGGTGCCGTTGACGTCCAGCCAGATCACCGTGCCCGGCCCGGCCCCAACGATTGCCGCCGACGGGACGGCCGTACCTTTGCGCTGCCGCATCGGGACGCCACGGATGACGACGCTCACGAACGTGCCGGGCATGAGCCGGCCGCCCGGGTTCTCCACGACGGATTCGACGATTGCGGTGTGCGTCGTTGGGTCGGCGGCCGGTTGAATCGAGGTCACGCGCGCGTCGATCGTACGTCCGCCGGGCAGCCTGGCGAGCATCGGCGCGCCGACGCGCACGGACTGTAAGTCTTCTTGGGGGACGTTCGCCTGAATCCGAACCTTGCCGATGACCGCCACGCGCAACACCGGCGTTCCGGCTTGCACGTACGTGCCCGGATCGACGAGCCGCTTGACGACGACGGCGTTGTCCGGCGAAATGATCTGCGTGTACCCGGCCATGATTGAGGCGGCTTGAGCGGCAGCGCCGGACGAGGCCGCCTTTTCGAGCGCGGAAGTCGCTTCTTGGCGCTTCATCAAGATGTCGGCCATGGCGTCCCCGACCGAGCGTTGCGCCGCTGCGGCGTCCGAAAACGCCGCCACGGCCTGTGCTCGTTCGTCCTGGTATTCCTGCTGCGAGACAGCGCCGTTGTCGAGCAGGATTTTTTCGCGCCGGATCTCATCGCGCCAGTAGCCGGCACGCTCTTGTTTGGCTTGCGCGTTTGCCTCCGCTATCGCAAGCTCGTTCGGCGCGTGATGGTGGGCCTCGATCATCGCCGCCTCGGCGGCAGCCGCATCCGATTGCGCCCCCGCGAGCGCGGCTTGCGCCTGCGCTCCCAGCTCGGGTTCTTGCAGCAGCGCGAGCGTCTCGCCGGCGAACACTCGGGCGCCGTTGTAGGCGGTAAAATCGGCCAAGAGACCAGGGACGCGCGCGGCGATGTCTTGCGTGAAATAGGCTTGAATCGAGCCAGGCGCCGCGAGCGCGGCATTCATTGTCGAAGCCTTGGCGGTCGCGAGCGTCACCGGCAGCGGAGCGGAGCCCGGCACGTTCTGCATCGCCGCCATGTCCATCGCCGGCGGCGCAAAGCGGCTTTGCAATGCGGCGAATCCAACGACGACGACCAGCCCGATGACGGCGAGCGCGAGCGTCGGCCTCGAGATCCAGCCGGGTTTCCAAAACGCTGCGATGAGCCCGAGGCCCAGCAGCACGGCAAGCGCAAGCGCTGCGATGCGCCAGGCATCCTCGTGGCCGCCGTTCATGCCCGGCATGGAACTCATCGAACCGTTCGCCGATTGGGCACCGGCGACGACGTAGTCGAACTTCGCATCTCCGCGGAGCCCGCCGGTGAAATGCAGCACCACATTCCAGCCGGTCGCGGAAGCCGCGGAAAACTCGAACGTCCAGCGGCCCGGAATGCCCGGCGCCGGGAGCGCCGTTCCCGACGGCCCCGACATCGACATCGACGGCATGGAGGACGCGAACGTAACCTGCGTTCGCGCGAGCGTTGCCGCAGGCGCGCCGCTGGCCTCGACCGTTGCGCGAACCTTTCCGACCTGCGGCGGATCGGGCGAAAGCGTGAGCACCACGGTTGCATCGCCGACGTGCGCAATCATCGGCGATGCGGTCGCCTCGTTCACGCTGAGTGCTAGGATGCTTAGCACTACGGCGCAAAAAAATAACTTTGGCCCCCTCACCCGGACACCACCGACACGTGCGCGCACGCGTCTGCCCGTGCCTGTGCGATGGGCGCAGCGAACCCGCCGAGCAAGATCAGCGACAGCGCGAGCGCTACCGCGACGCCGCGCGCTAGATTTCTGGGCGGTTTGGCGCGTGGCTCAAGCAGCGCGCGCACGCGTTCTACTAATCCCGCCTTGTCATCACCGGCGAGCGCAGCGGCACCTGCCAGCGTCCGCACCTTCTTCGCAAATACGATGAGGGCCGACGAAAGCGTCTCGGGGTTCGTCCGGTGCAGCGCGCACCGGTCGGCGGCGAATTCGCGCGCCGATCTGTACAGCGCGACGAGGTCGGCGGACCACAAAGGCAGCAGGTCGGCAAAAAACGCGACCGCCGCCGCCAGCGCTTGATCGCCCCGGCTGATATGCGCGCGTTCGTGATGCAGCGCCGACAGTAGCTCGTCGTCCGTGAGCGCGCGGAGGGCACCGCGCGATACCAGCACGGTCGGGTGCGCGATTCCCGCAAGCGCGCAGACGGGCGTTTCATCGTCGAGCTCGCGGGCCGGGAGGCCGCAACGAGCCGCCGCCAGGCTCAAACGCGCGGACGGCCGCAGCGATCGCAGGATCAACCTTCGCGCGGAGCGAGCACGCCTGATGGCGCGCCATGCTGCCCGCGCGATCGCGATTGCCGAGAGGCCGACAATGGTAGAAAAAATGAGCCGGCCGCCGGGCAGCGCCAGGCAGCGCGCGCCGATTCCAGCCACGATGCCCGCCAACGCAATCGCCAGAAACAGCGCTCCGGGGAGCGCGGCGGCGGACGCTGCCAGCGGCGCCTGCCACTGCGGATCGCCGCGCAGGCTCTTTATCTGAGGCGCAAGTGCGCGGCAGGCCAGCCAAGCCAAAAACGGCACGGCGACGATGGCGCAGAGCGATTCGAGGAGCGCGCCGCCGTGCGAGCAAGCGGCCACGAATGCGATGATGTCACGCATTGGCGCGAGGTTGCCGCCTGCGCTCGGCAAGTAAGTGCTCGAGTTCGCCTATGGCGTCCGCATCCGCGACGAGTTCGTCGGCGAGATGCGCTAAAAGCGGACTGCGGTAGTCGCGCATGAGCGAGTCGAGCACCCCGCCCACGACTTCAACTTCGAATTGCGCCTTGTTCATCGTTGCGCGAAACTCGTTCGCTTTGCCGACAACGCGCTTGATCAAATAACCTTTCGCCGAAAGATTGGTAAGGATGGTCTTTATCGTTGAATACGCCAGCGATCTTCGCCGCCGATCAAGGCCCGCGATGACGTCGTTGACCGTCACTGGGCCGCCGGATGACCAGACGACGTCCATCACCTCGGCTTCCAGCGGGCCAAGGACCGTCGCGACACCTCGGCGTCCCGGGTGGAATACCTTGCCGGCCATGTGCTAAGCATGTTAGCATGTCGCTCCCAGCCCCGTCAAGCTCTCGCTCGTTTTCGTCTCCGGCATGCGAACGGCGACGAATATGCCGGAGGCCAAGGTGAGCGCCGCGACCATCGCAACCGCCGCTCCGACGCCGAAAACATCGGCTACGGCCCCCGAGGCGAGCGCGCCGGCGACGTAGCCGAGGTCGCGCCATAACCGATACACCCCGACCGCGGACGCGCGCCAATTTGGATGTGCGACGTCGCCGATCGCCGCCAGCAGCGTTGGATACACCATGGCGGTTCCGATGCCGAGCGCGACCGCCGCTACCAGCCACCAAGCAAAGACGCCGCGCACGAGCAGCAGCGCGATCGCGCCGGCCTGAACGATCATGCCGATGACGATGAAGCGTTTGCGCCCCCACGCGTCGCTCAAGCCTCCGGTTAACACTTGCAATGAACCCCACACGAACGGGTAGGCAGCTGTGAGCAGCCCCACTTGAGCGAGCGAAAAGCCGGCCGCCATGGCCATAAGCGGCAGCATCCCCCAGATCATTCCGTCGTTCAGATTGTTAACAAACCCCGCCTGACTGCACGCCGATAACGCGGGATCGCGAAACGACGTCTGCTTAAAAACTGCTGCGATGCTCGAGGCTGCTGCGTTGCCGGAACCCGCGGTCGACGCTTCGGCCCGTGCATGCCCGGAGGTTTCACGCACGAGGAGCGAGAGCGCAAGGCCGGCTGCCGCCAGCGCGATGCCCAGTTCGAACGGTACTGACCTCAACCCGAAGCGTTCCGCCAAGACGGCTGTCGCGTACGCCACGATCGCGACGGCGACATACCCGGCGAACTCGTTGAGCCCCATCGCCAGGCCGCGACGAACGGGCCCGACGAGATCGAATTTCATGATGACCGTCATCGACCAGCACAAACCCTGGTTGATGCCGAGGAGCACGTTTGCGAAAATCACCCATTGCCAGGTTGGAGCGTATAATAACAGCAACGGAACGGCCAGACCGGCGGCCCAACCCGCGATGAGCAGGCGGCGCCGGCCGACACGCTCGCTCAAGCGTGCGCCCACGAGGTTGGTGATCGCTTTGGTCGCGCCGAACGCCGCGATAAACGACAGCACGACCGTGACGGAGGTAATATGAAAGACGTCGCGGCCGAGCAGCGGTAAAATAGACCGCTCCATGCCGACCATGCCGCCGACGAATGCGTTGACGAGAACGAGCAGCGAGAACTGGCCGAGGTTCGGCCGCAGGCCCAGACGCGGCGGCCGCTCGGCTTCGAGCGTCACGTTGCGGCGCAGCGGTTGGCGCCGGCCTCCAGCTCAAGCGGATCGGCGGGAAGCGGCGCCCCGGCCTCGTTCAATTCGACGATGCGGTGATAATTCGGCGGCGTGGGCAATATGCGACCGGTTATGGCGCCCACAAAATCGCTCTCGGATGCATCGAAGAGCGGGTTCGACGAGCGCACGTCGGCAAGGCGCGCGACGAGCGGAAGGTGGTCGAAGGCGACCACGCCGGCAACGTGGCCTGGAAGAATGAGCGTGTCGGAGCCGAACTCCGCCACTTTTCGCAACGAGCGATAGAGGTCGTGTGCGGCGGCCGTGACTTGCTGGCCATCTCCATGCAGATCCGGTCTGCCGACGCTTGCGAGAAAAAGCGTGTCGCCGGTAATCGCTGCCGCGTTATCGACGAGATACGTGGTGCTCTCCGGCGTGTGCCCCGGCGTCCGGAGCGCGACGATCTCGGCCGATCCAAGCCTCAGCCGTGCTCCGTCGTCAAGCGCACGGTGGGCAAACCTCACGCGGTCGGTACGAGGCAGCATAAGGATCGCGCCGGTCAGCTCGGCCAGCGTTTTCGCGCGCGATAGATGGTCGGCGTGGATGTGCGTGTCCAGCACGTGACTGATCGTCCAGCCGCGCTCGCGACAGAGGTTCACATAGACGTGCGGTCCGAGCGACGGGTCGATGATCGCGGCAGCACCGCCTTCCGCCACGACGTATGAAAGACAACCTTTTGCCGAACGGCGCACCTGCACGATTTCGGCGGTCCCCGAGGCGAGCGGCACGTCGGCCGTGTTCCAAGCCGCGCTCCATGCGTGCATGCCGCCGGCGAGCGTCAATGCATCAACGCCACGGGCCCGGAGTACTTCGGACGCGATCGTTGCGATCCGGCCCCGGCCGCACACGGCAACGACCGGACCGCCGCCGGCGACGGAAAAACCGTCGAGCGCGTGCGCATCACCCGCCTTGAGAGCATCGTATGCGAAGACGTTGATGCTGCCGGGGACGTGACTCTCTGCGAATTCCTCGGGCGAGCGAATGTCGACCACGGTCACTCGTCGGCCGCTGTCGAGCCACTGGCGCAGGGTGTCAACGTCGAGCGGTCGCATGGTGCCGATCCTTTCGTAGCGCCTGAGCGCCGCCGCTCTCGAACGGAAAACCGCGCGCCTTCCAGTCAGGAAAACCGTCGCGCATGCGGCGCGCGCGATAACCGCGCGCGCGCAGCGCGGTCACGGCTTCATCAGCAAAAATGCAGTACGGCCCGCGGCAATAGGCGACGATGTCGCGGTTGCGCGGGATCTCGCGCAGGCGTTTCGACAACTCCGCTATCGGCAGCGAGCGCGCCCCCGCGATGTGGCCGGCTTGGTATTCAATTGCCGGACGCACGTCCAGGACGACAACTCCGTTTTCGGAATCCAGCCGACGCCGCAGCTCCCGCGCGCTGACGGCTTCGACGTCGCTGCGGTCTCGAAGAAATTCAGCTGCGACGTGCTCGATCTCGGCTAAATGAGCCTCGCCGAAATCACGGATCGCTTGCCATAAAAGAAACGCCCGCTCGTCCGTGAGGCTGTACCGCGCGTAGAGACCATCCCGCCGAACGCCGACGAGCCGCGCTGCCCGCAAGACCTGCAAGTGCTGGGATACGTTGGCGATCGGGAGGCCGAGCTCGGCCGCAAGTTCCTCCACGGAGCGTTCGCCTTGAGCCAGTACTTCGATCAGATGGAGCCGATGAGCGCTGGCGAGGGCTCTGCTCACGCGGGCGAACTCGGAAAACAAGCGCCGCTTGAACTCAGCCTTGCGGGTAGTATTCATGCATTCAATATGCTAATTGAATAAAGGGCGGCTGTCAAGTCCGGCGAAGTTGGGGCGCATGCCCAGCCGCAAAACCTTCCTTGGCGCACTGATGAGCCTATGCGGCAGCCTGCTTGCCGCCTGCACCGGACGGCGCAATGCCGGATTCAGGCCGGGAATGATGGGCGGCGCGACGATGGGCGCCGCCACCACTGCCGACATGCAAATGTATATGGAGATGTTCGAGCATCATCGTGAGCTGCAGCGGACCGTGGAAGAGCTGCCGAACGGGATCCGGACCATCACCGAATCCAAGAACCCACGGCTCGTCGCCTTGCTGCAGTCTCACGTGCGCGCGATGTATCAACATGTCGCCGACGGTCAGGAAGTGCAGTGTATGAGCGGTAGCCTGCCCACCATGTTCAGACGCGCGGCAAGCTATCGCCGGCAGCTGACCTTGACCCGAAACGGCGTGGAAGCTATCGAAACGGCGGACGACCCCGAACTTATCGCAACCATCAAACGCCACGGGCTCGAAGTCACCGGCTTCGTTACGGAAGGTATGCCGGCGATGATGCGCGCCATGATGCGCTGATGTGAAGCCTATTCTCTCAATGTCGCGCATAGCTCGGTGTGCGTCGAAACAAACCGAACACGGCAAGATCGTATGCGATCTTTAGGCCGCCCGCGAGAAAAAATGGCAGACCGGTCGCCGCCGCCTGCAACGCCAGTCCGGCGAAGATTGGGGCGAGCGCCGCGGCGGCAGGGCGCACGGCGTTGGTGAGCCCCGCCGCGCGTGCGCGATCTTCGGGGGCGACGATATCCATCGTAAACGCCTGCCTCGTCGGCACATCCATCTGTGAGAGAGCGAACCGCGCGAGCAGCAGGGCCACCGCGCCCCCGAGCGTCGGCATCAGCGGCACAAGACACAGCAACACGTTGGACGGTAAATGCGTGAACACCATGGTGCGCAGCAGCCCGATTCGATTCGACAACCACGCCGCCGCGAGATACGAGAGCGCCGCTAGTGCGTTGGCACCGAAGAGCACCAAGCCGAGTTGTTGTTGGTTCGCCGCGAAGCGTTCGTGCAACCAATATGCTAGAAAGCTCTGGACCACGAAGCCGCCGGCGAGCGCATCGACGCCGAACAGCACGGCGAGGCGTTCAGCGGGCCCGAAGCGAGTCGGGGCGCGGGCGCTTGTGCGACCGGCAGGAGCGGTATCCTTCGGCAGCGCCGAATACACCGCGAAAAGCGCAAGACCGCAGGCGGCGTACGACCACGGGATCAAGCGAGTTGGAATCGCGGTAGTAGCGAGCGCGCCCAGCGCCAGCGCGAAAGCACCCACCAGGTTGTAGATTGCGAATGGGCGCGCGGACGCGTTGGCAGGTGCCGATTCAGCGATGAGGTGTTGCTCGATCGCTGCAAAGGGCCCGACTTCCTGGCCGCCGGCGCTCAACGTGCCCAGGAGAGATGCCAGGACAATCGTTACCAGCCCACCCGGCAAGCCCAGCACGATGCCGGCCGTGCACATCAACGCCGCTGCGCCAAGCAATGCGCCGCGTCTTCCTAATCGGCGGACGAGCGGAGCTGCGACCGCGAGAAATGTTGCACCGGTGAGGAGCGCGACGGTCAGCAAGGCGCCGACTGCAAACGGCCTGAGGCCGCGATCGCTCAGGTAGAGCGCGAGCGCGACCGCCAGCACGCCGAACCCAAAAGCACGCACGGCGCGCGCGACGACCATCATCGTCAGGATCGCCCGCGAGGCGGGCTTCAACACTTCACGACTTCACGCGTGCGCGATCTCCGTGCGAGAGATGGAGCGAGGGGGATGGCCGCGAAATTTTTATTAGTATATAACAGCTGTATCGATTGTCAACCGGACGTCGCGCCCGTGCGAGGAGAGAGTTTCGATGGCACGCTGCTGGAGCGTCTCCGCACTATCCCTGGCAATCGCGTTCATCGGGTGCGCTACCAAGTCGACTGGCACAGCGATCGGCGAAGCCGGGCGCCTGCCGCTCGAGCAGATCCTCGACGTGCCGGTGCGCGCTCAGCTTGCGGCATCCGCCGGTGGCTCGCCGCGGTTTGACTATGCAGCCGTCGACGACCGGCGGGGTTTGCTCTACATCGCCTATCTCGGAGCCAACCAAGTGGTGGTTTTCGACCTCAACGCCAACAAGATCGTGGCCCGCATTCCCAACCTGCAAGCGGTACATGGGGTGCTTGCCGTCCCAACCATGAACACCGTGTATGCGTCTGCGACCGGCATGAACGAAATCGCGGTAATCGACGAGACGACGCAGAGGCTAAAGGCGCGCGTGCCCGGCGGCGACTATCCCGACGGTATCGCGTACGATCCCGTCAATCACAAGATCTTCGTATCGGACGAGGCGGGCGGTACGGACACCGTAATCGACACCCGGTCCAACCGCCGCGTCGATACGATCGATCTCGGCGGCGAAGTCGGCAACACGCAGTACGATTCGGCCGCGCGCCGCATCTTTGCCGACGTGCAGACGAAAAACGAGCTCGTCGCCGTCGATCCGGCGAGCGACCGCGTCGTCGCTCGGTATGCGTTGCCCGGCTGCGTTCACGATCATGGACTTTACGTCGACGGCGCGCGCCGTCTGGCGTTTGTTGCCTGCGACGGCAACGCAAAGTTGCTCGTCCTCGACATGCATGCGATGCGAGTGCGTGCCGTGTTTTCGGTCGGGAAGGCTCCGGACGTCCTCACTTTCGACCCCGGGTTGCGGCGGCTCTACGTCGCGTCGGAAAGCGGAGTGGTCAGCGTGTTCGCGGAGAACGGCACGACGCTGCGCAAGCTCGGCGAGGCGTTCCTCGCCGACGAAGCCCACGTTGTAGCGCTGGACCCGCGAACGCACCGAGTGTACTTCCCACTGCAAAACGTGGACGGACGGCCGGTCATCCGCGTGATGAAGCCTTTGCTTCGGAGAACAGGCGATTCAGGAGAATAGCTCAGCTCGCAAGAGCCGCCGTTCCGGCTCAGAACGCAAGACGCCCAGACCAAAGGCGATCGAGGTGCGCTTGTCACATCGTTGAGTTCATCATCGGGCACGAATTCCGCCGCATGCACATTGAGTGCTGTGACCTCGCAGTGCAGGCGAGGAAACACGCCTTCGCATCTCGCTTGGCCATAGCTGCCCGACACGCTTTCTCAGCAGCGCTCGGCGGATTGCTGAGCTTGCACAGCGCCGGCTTATGAGCAGAAGCGCACGCGCTCATGCAGGACATCGCCGCAGACGACGCTGCGGCTAGCGTGCACATCGAAGCGGGCGTCGCCCAAGGCGCGCTGACGCTGGGTGAGAGGCTGTAGCCGACGACAAAAGCCGCCGTCAGAGCCCCAAGCACGAGTTTCATTCAAAGAACCTCCAGGCAGGCGGGGATGTGTCCTACACCCGGTCCCGTGATCCAAACGAGGCGAAGATCGGCGAATGCTGATCTTCGCCTCTGGAGACCTGCTAGCGGACGTTGACGGTGACAGTGGCAGGCGCTGCTCCCATCGTCGGCATGTGGTCGTCGTTGGCAAGCATAACCGTGATCTTCGCGGGACCGGAACGCCACTCGGATAAGTTCACCGGAATCGTGGTCGTGCAGGGCATGCCGATCATTCCGGTCATGGGCATCATCTTGCCCATCGACGCAGGCATTTGCATGTCGTGCGCCGGCCGGTCGGTGACTCCCTTTTGGTTGACGAAGACGTGCAGGTGCCCCCAGTCATGGACATCGGATTTTCCTTCGAGATCGCAGGAATTTTTGAAGTGCGTTACCGCAACTTTGAGATCGAAGGAACGCCCGACGGTAGCACCGTTGTGCGGCCAGAGGATGCCGATGCTCGGCACGCCAGGTAGCGCTGCGGGTAATGGCACAAGCGGCCGCGGTCGATAATTGAACCTCACCATCGCAGGCATGCTGGCGGGCATGTGGTCGTCGCTGGCGAGCATCACGATCAGCTCATGCATGCCGCGCTTGAGCCCTTGCCCGGAGACGGTGAACGCCTTCGAACACTCGACATTAGTCATGTGGGCCATGTCCATCCCGTCCACCATGACATGGACGTGACCGAAACCGGGTCGGCCGGGCTGGCCTGCGCGGCTGCATTCGAGATTGAAGTTGTTGACAGCGAGTCGCACGGGTATGTCGGTCGTGCTGACGGTCGCGGCAATTGCGGGCGACTCGATCTTGATCATGGGGGCGTTCGCCATCATACTTCCCTGCATTTCGCCTGCGCGCACGCTGCTGGCGGCACTCACAAGGATCGTGACAGTCAGAATGGCCATAGCCGGACCGGCCCACGCTTGGCGCATTCGAAACATCGTCATAAGATTGCCCTCCTCTACGTTGGTACGCAATAACGAGAGTCTTGGATCAGCAAGACCAAGATCGCGCTCTATCGTTGCTCGTAGAGCGCGCTATCCGGGTGAATGGCCGACCAGGCGAACCAGAAGGTCGGCACGATTTCGAAGCTTAGCGGCCCTTGGCGGTCTAGCGAAAGGCTGTTCCCAGCCCACGTCCATCGCCGTCCGCGCTGGTCGGTCACGACTCCCTTCTTGAGGGTGAGGTGCAGCTTTCCGCGCTCGAAGGCGCCGATGCGCGATGAATCACGATCCGCCAATATTACGACATGCGTGGCACCGATGTCGTCTTCAATGACGCCGCGTTGCCATACGATCTCCTCAGGATACGCTTTGAACCCGCCGCGTGCCTCGATGCCGATGACGCGCGCCTTGCGTGGCAGCCGCTTGTCGTCGCGATTGACGTAGAACCAAAGATCCGGGGTCGAGGCATAGCCCTGGTATGGACTCCTTTCGTAGTTGCCGAATCGCTCTTCGTAGCCGGTGTGGATCGAGAGCACTTCGCCGGCCGGATGATGGTCTTTCCAATGCGCCCACGTGTCGTAGGCTACCGGATACATCGCGAGTTTTGTGCCCTTAAGTTTGCCCTCTACGGCCTCGCCGCTTACTTGGAGCCATAGGCTGTTCGTTTCGTGGTCGTACATGAGAAGGTTGGAATCGTACAGGTCGCCTGAGACTCCGAAGGTGAGTATCCGGCCGTTGACCGGCTGGGAGAAGGCGACCGCGCTGCCGCACAAAGGACAATACGTGACCACGATCGGTCGACCGCCGACGACATCGTCGACGATTTCGTGGTGGTCGAGTATGCGTGTGGGATAGGCGCGCTCGACGCCGTTGACTTCAATCACGATCACTCGATCATCGGGCTGCATGAAGCCCGCATCGGCCACCGGCACGAAGCCCGGCGTCACCAATGCGGGAATGGCGTCCTTGGGCACGACCCCGTAGATGATGTCGCGCGGATTGAGGCTTTCATCTGCCACCGCGATCGCAGCTGTAACCGCAATCATCCCAGCAGCGACGAACGGAACGGTGAGTCGCGAGCGCATGCCGCCTGCCTCCTAAATCGGGTCCGTACATGTTACGTGCCGATCGCGCGGCGCGGTTCAATCGAAAGCCGGCGACTGTACTTCTCGGCGTGGTCTCGCGTGGCGGTTCCCGGCGCGCGGTGGTTTGGACGAGCGACGCTGGCCGACGGCGACATCCGTTGAGCGGAAATGATACGGCTCGACGCCGCCGGCGTCATCCCGAGATGGTTTGAGCGAACTCTTCCCGTAACGCGGTCGAATGCGAATGCCTTTGGGCGCTCGACTCGCCACCATCGCGATGACGAGTGCCGCGCTTGTTGCAACGATGTGCGCAGCGTCGGTCGTCGGGTGCACGAAAGTTGCCACCCAGGTTGGCGTCGGCGTTGGGCGTCATGTCTGGACGCAACCCGGCATGCTCCGGGTCGCGCTGCCACAAGATGTGAAGACGCTCAATCCGCTGCTCGATTCCACCACTGCCGATGGCTTTGTCGACCGCCTGATGTTCGAACCCTTGATCTCCGCGGACGAGCGCGGCAATCCGGTACCGATGCTTGCGGCGACGATACCCAGCTCGACGAACGGCGGGATCGGCAAGAACGGCCTTACCGTCACGTATCACCTACGGCCCAACGCGCGTTGGAGCGACGGCGTCCCGGTGACGAGCCAAGACGTCAAGTGGTCGTGGCAGGCGATCATGAACCCCGCCAACGACGTCGTTTCGCGCCATGGCTACGACGATGTTCGGACGATCGACACGCCCGATAGCCGCACGGCAATCGTCCATTTGAAACATCCCTTCGCACCCTTCGTCAACACCTTTTTTGCCGAGAGCGACCAGCCGTTTGACGTCCTTCCCGCTCACGTTCTTGCAAAGTATCCCGACGTCAATCGGGTTCCGTTCAACACGGCGCCCACCGTCAGCGACGGTCCTTTTCGTTTCGTTGAGTGGATTCACGGCGACTACATCCTGCTCTCGGCAAACGCCGCGTTCTTTTTCGGACCTCCAAAGCTGCAGCAGATCCGCATCGAGGCGATCCCAGATGAGAACACGTCGATTCAGCTCTTGCGCACGCACGCGATCGACTACATGTTTCAAGCCTCAATCAGCACCTATCGGGAGATCAAAAACATTCCCGACGTGCGGATCGTCTGGGACGACATGAACGGCTACCAAGGAATCGACTTCAACCTGTCGCACGGCCTCTTGCGCGATCCGCGCGTTCGCACCGCGATCGCAGCTGCCATCGACAAGGAACGAATCGTCAGAACCCTTACGAGCGGTCAGGAAAAGACGGCGAGCGAGGACTTGCCGGACTGGCTGTGGGCATTCAACCCGGCCGCGCGGCCGCCGGCATACGATCCCGAACGTGCGAAGACCCTGCTTGCCCAAGCCGGCTTCGTGATCGGCGGCGACGGGCTGGCCCGCAGGCAGGGTGCGCCGCTTCGGCTGCTGTTTGTCTCAGACAGCGCGGACGTGACGCACCGAAAATTGGCCGTCCTCGTGCAATCAATGCTGAAAAATGTCGGCATCGACGCCGAGATCAAGCTCTACCCGCTCGACGTGCTGTACGCCGCGGCCGGCATGGGCGGCATCATGCACGGCGGCAAATTCGATCTCATCACCGCGCCGTGGTACTCCGGCATCGATCCGGACAACTCGTCGCAATTCATGTGCCAAAACATTCCGCCCAACGGCTACAATGACTCCAGATACTGCACGCCGGAAATGCAGCGCGAGCAAGAGGCGGCGCTTACCTCGTACGATCGGGCCGGGCGGCGCCGGGCCTACTTTCGGATCGAAGAGCTGCTGGCTCGCGACAACCCCGCGGTCTTCTTGTGGTGGCAGCGCCAGCAAGAACCGATCAGCGTCGACTTCAAAGGGTTTGCGCCGAATCCAACGGTGGAGTCGTGGAATGCGTGGCAGTGGAGCATTTAGCCCTTCGCCGGATGTAAAAAAGCGCTCGCCCTGACCTAACTACCCGGCACTTCGACCACAGGATGGAGCGGTACGGGCACCATCGGTCTTGGCGGTTCCACGGGACAGCAGCTCCCAAATCATGCAGGTCGATAAGGGCTCGGTTGGATAAGTTCGTCCGCGTGGTCTTGAACGATGAGGCAGGATTTTGCCTCGCCGTCACGTCGCCATATATGGAGGAACGTTTCGCTCATGCGCATTCGTCTAGCCCATTTTGTGATCGGCGTCGTCGTCGCCGCTCTCGCCATCGTTGCTCGCGCCGACGCGGCCCCGCCCAAGCTGCCACCTGGCATGACGCCGCAGGTATTCAAGCAAATAATGCAGCCCGGACCTTTACACCCCAACGGAATCCCCGCGGGTGCGGCTCCGTATCTCGGCTGCATTCCGACGATGGGATTCCATTACGTAAACCCTAAGGACAATCCATTTGGCCCGTTTTACGGCTGGTACAAAGGTAAAGTGCTTTTCACCGAGATTATGGTTCCGAAAACCGACTTCGACAAGGGCAAGAGCTGGTCGGACGTGTTGCGCCCACTGCCCGGACATCAGATCGATCACGTCGACATATGGTTCGAACCGCATGGGCACCCCGGATACACGATACCGCACTACGACATCCACGCATGGTACGTGCCGCACAGCGAGCACATGTACTACTGCAACAACCCGTCTGGAACGAAACCGAGTTGGCTCTAGCCCCTACT
>Ga0207416_1000224_pt1 | contig 105648 bp, 100 predicted proteins | sample PaiPotPPM11metaG_FD_184107 | JGI IMG/M metagenome (GOLD analysis project Ga0207416, IMG submission 184107) | Iron sulfur acid spring bacterial and archeal communities from Banff, Canada, to study Microbial Dark Matter (Phase II) - Paint Pots PPM... ... | reverse complement strand
TCAAGGGCGAAAGCTACCGGCTTCGCAAGCGCAAAAGAGGTTCGGGCGCTTCCCCGCCGTAGCGAAGCGCCTGGGTGGGTCCGCCTTAACGCGGTCAAACTGGGTCCGCCTTATCCCGGCGCCGACATCTTGACGCGGCCAACGAGATTGCACAGATTCATGACATCCGAAATAGGTTGCCCGCATATCTGGAGGCACTAAAGACGCTTCAAGAATTCACCACGCAGATTGAGGAAAACGTCTCGAGCAACTTACAGATGGTTGAATGGGAATGGAGGGTCCTTGATCTGACGCGGGATCTTTGTGGCTCAAACGCGAGTGATACCGTGCTGCTGGTCGGCGACTTTCGCCCCGAAGATGTGGCGATTCACAAAGAGATCGCTGAGACGCGAAAGCCTCTGGACACATGGGCTCTCGAAAGAACGCAAAAGTGGCTGAGCCTTGGCTACTCGCCCACTATGAACCGCGAGGACGAGCAATGAGGGCGCGCCGTGGTCGCGGTGAAGGCTCAATCTGCCAACGAAAGGACGGCCGCTGGATTGGCGCACTTTCGGTTGGTTATCGGCAAGGCGATCATAAGCGAAGGCGCCATATCGTCTATGGGAAAACAAAACGCGAGGCTGAAGAGAAACTCTCGAAGCTGCGCCATATCGTTTACTCCGGAACTTTTGTAACCCCGGATCGCATCGCGCTTCACGACTACCTAAGGCAGTGGATGGCCGACGGCTCTGCAGCGTGGTCCGGCGCGACGATCGAAACCTACAGGGCCGCGGTAGAAAAGCACATCATCCCTGACCTGGGCGCCATCACATTACAGCGCCTAGAGCCGCAGCACATTCAATCTTTCTATAGCGCGCTTGTCAAGCGCGGCGTCGGATGCCCCACAATTGAGAAGATTCATCGCGTTTTGCATAAGGCTTTTGAAGACGCCGTGCGGTTAGAACGGCTGTCGCGAAACCCCGTTGAGCGCGTTCGTCGCCCGCGATCGCAGCGCAGACTGCGAGAAGCATTAACGCCCGAACAGGTCGAGGCGCTCCTGATAGCAGCCGAGGGTCACCGCCTCGGGGCGCTGTTCGTTCTCGCGGCTTTCAGTGCGATGCGCGAAGGCGAACTGTTCGGGCTGCAATGGGCCGACGTTGACTTTACGAATCGGGCGGTTCTGGTGAAGCATGCCTTAAGGAAAGGACGACACGGGAACTTTGAACTCGGTGCAACGAAAACGGAGCGGAGTCAGCGGCGTATTTCGCTCTCACGAAGGGAGTTCGCTTCGCTCCAATTGCATCGCCGGCGCATGATGACCGAGGGGCACGGCTCACAATTTGTCTTTTGCACCGAGCGCGGGACGCCCCTCATTCGTTCGCATTTACTACGGCGCGTTTACTACCCGCTCTTGAAAAAGGCGCTCCTGCCCCGCATCACCTTTCATGATCTGCGGCACACGGGCGCAACGCTACTGTTGCGTGAAGGCGTTCATCCGAAGGCCGTCCAGGAGCGCCTCGGTCATTCCACGATCAAGACAACGCTTGATCTCTATTCGCACACGGTTCCCACATTGCAGGAGCAGGCCGTAGCCGCTCTTGATAAGCGGTTTGCTGGAGAAAAAGAGCGACCGGCTTAGACGGCCCGAGCGGCCTCTGCGGCGCGCGACACCTGTTCCCTTCGCTCGGATTCGTCATACTCAGTGATCGCGACGATGTGAGGAACCGCGATAGTGCAGGCTGCGCCCCCGTCGATCTCTACTGTTACAGTCTTGCGATTATCTTGCGCGTTTAGCGCTTGCTTAATTGCCTCGAAGGACGCTCTTCCTATTCGGCGCTCTCGTCCACTGGAGAGAATCACCTCATATCGAAAATCCTGATCCATTAGAGCCTCTCTTTGGTTGTCGATTGGTTGTCATAGTGCGACCGCCGGCTGGCGCTCTTCGCCCTAAAAGGCCCAATTTACAGGCCGTAACATGGAGCCGTTGACGGGGATTGAACCCGTGGCCTCTTCCTTACCAAGGAAGTGCTCTACCACTGAGCTACAACGGCGAAGGACGCTCCAACTTCACACGCTCCGCTGCAAAACCCTGGTCGCGATCGGCAGGTTTCAGGTGCGTATCAAGCCATTGAACGACGCGTGTGGCGTAATCTACGACTGACTCAAACTCCCGCACGCCATGGCCTTCCCGAGGGTAGATCGCGAGATCGGATTCCACACCGTTTTCAATGAGTGCGCGATGAAATTCCAGCGCTTGCGCCGGCGGCGTGCACCGATCGAGCGCTCCAGCGATCAGAAGCGTCGGGGTCTTGACGTGGGGAACGAACATGATCGGACTTCTTGAGAAGTACTTCCCTTCAACGTCTTGCGGATCGCCGCCGACGAAGATGCGGTCAAAGTCGGGATCGGCGGCAGTATAGTGCAGGCTGATCAGGTCGGTAACGGGCGCAATTGCGATAGCGGCGGCAAACCGATCCGTTTGCGTCACCATCCAAGCCGACATGTAACCGCCGTGACTCGCACCCATGATGGCCAGCCGGTTTGCATCGGCGACGCCGCTGTGCACGAGCATATCGACGCCCTGCAGTATGTCATGGCGCTCCTCGCCGCCGATCTCGCCGCGTATGAGCCGAGTGAAAGCTTGGCCGCGGCCGGAACTGCCTCGCGGATTTGGGTGAAGTACGGCATAACCGCGGCTCACGAGCAGCGGCGTCAGCTGCATGAACATCTGCCAAGCATCGGTAAACGCCCACACTGGTCCACCATGTACGGCGACAACCAGCGGATAGGGAGGCGGCGAGCTTGGCTTTGCTAGGAAGCCTTGAATCCGCAAGCCATCGCGCGCATCCCACGTCAAACGTTCGAGATTTCCCGCTATAGAAGCGAGATAGCGCGTCCCCTCGTTTTCTAAATCGTGCAAAACGTGAGCTGGTGAACCAGCGGCCAGCCGGACAAGTTTGGGCGCGCTGTCGTAAGAGTGCTGCACGGTTACGTATGCACGGTCTTCGATTGGGGCGACGGCGGGATAGCGGCGCAGCCAAGTGCGATCTGATTTCACGCAAATCGAAGCGCTCGCCGCGGCGGCTTCGATTTCACCCGCGACTGTATCAACGCCGCGCAAGCCGGCGAAGCTGATGCGGTTTCCGTCACGAAGAGTCAGATGAGTTACGTCCGCTTCAATATCGATCCGCTTCGCATTCCACTGCGCAAACCGGTCGAGGACGATCACGTCGCCCGCAACGATCGTGCGATCGCTGCAGCAGCCCTCGATGAAGGCAACGTATCGCCCATCGGCAGTCGTCACGGGCACGCCGATTTCCTCAACCGGTTCGTAGATCGTTTCGCATTGGCCGTCTTCGAGTCCGATGAAGATGAGCCGAGCGTTGTGCCACGCACCTTCGCGCGGGTTGTTGGAGACGATGGCAAGAATGGCGTCATTTCCGCACCACTCCGCTTCCCAAATCGTCAAGCAGTCCGGGCCGGCGCGCTCCGCTTTCTGCGCCGCGGGCGTGTAGATCCAAAGACGCCTCCATCCTTCTGCGGCCGCCTCGTTTTCGGGCATCCACGAAGGACGATCGCCGTCGCTCGAGCTCACTGTTCCGGATCCCGCGGCGCCCGCGCGGTGCGCACCGGGAGCCACGGTTTGAACCAGCACTCGTTCGCCGGACGGCGCCCAGGCCAAGAGCTCCGCCGCCTCTTGCATTGGCGACGCGGAAACGTCGAGCGTTTCGGGATCGCAAAAATGCAGCCGAAGCTGTCCGGCGCTTGTGCGATCGGAAAGAAATGCCAAGCGATTGCGCGGCGACCAACGGGGCATCGTGTCGTTCGCATTGCCGCCGATGACTTCCAGGCGTCGATCGCTCAAGCGGTAAACGGCGATCCGCTGGCGCGGCGGACCGGTCAGCGGATCGTAGACGCTGCCGGCAAGGGCAATATATCCGCCGTCCGGCGAAACGCGCACGTCGGATGGCTCCCCAATCGTCCCCGCGGATGGTTCATGCACGCGGCGGAAATGCTCGTAGACTTCCCGCTTCATGTAGCCTGCTTCGTCGCCTGAAGCACTTCATCGATAATATGCGGCTGATCTAGCAGGGAACCGTCACGCCAAAGCGCCGTCAATTGATCGCGCGAAAGATGCCGGTGAAAGGCCTCTTCTAGCCGCCCTCGGCCCCAGGCCTCCGTTGGCTCGCGTTCGAGATCGCTCGATGCGTAATACTTATCGACGTATCCGATCCAGCGAGCAGCGCGTTCGCAATCATCCGACATAACCGCGATGAGGGCCAAATGCTGAACACTGATCGCGATTTCATACGGATCCTGCGTATCTCGCAAAAAGCACAGTGCTTCCCGGCCATCCGCGAGCGCTTCACTGCGCCGCCCAAGGGCAGCCCAATAGATCGATCGATTCTTGCGAAGATGGACGATTAGGCGCGGCATCCTACTTCGTTCGGCGCTGCTCAGCGCCTCGCTCGCATAGGTCACCGCGCGTTCATATTTTCCGTTGAGGAATTCAAGATCGGCGAGATGCATGTTGGCGTAGATGATCGCGTATTCCGCGCTGTGTGCCTCCGCCATAGCCAAGGCGCCTTCGTGCATTTTATGCGCGTCTTGCGTCTCTCCTCGATACGCACGGATCGAGGCCAGCGTACTCAAAGCCAGTGCGCCACCGCCGAAGTCCCCTGCGACCTCCAGGAGTTCAGCTGCGCGGCGTGCTGCCGATTCCGCTTCTTCCCACTGTTTTTGCTGTCGCTTGGCAGCCGCCCATTGGCGCAAGGAGTAGCCTAAGCCACGGTCGTTATGCGCTCGTTCGAACCGGTCGCAGGCTTTCTGGGCTGCCTCGAGTTTTTGCACGCTCTGCGAGAGTGTTGCGCGCGCTAAATAGAGACGTGCGACGCACTCCGGCTCCATATCGTGCTCGAGCTCCGTCAAGGCCAAATCGATCCAATACAAACCTTCGTCGAGGTGACCGCCTTCGAACCAAAAGCGATCGATGGCGCCGGCGAGCGCACCGCCGAGTGATGAGTCGTGCCGCTCAAGGAGCGCCCAGGATAGCGCGGCATGAAAATTGTCGTACTCTTGGCGTAGCTGAGCGAACCAATTCGCAAGCGGCCTGACATGAAATTCGCGATCAGCAGTCGCCGCCACCGTACAATAATACCTAGCGTGTACACGACCGATCGTTTCACGTTCGCCGCACACCGTCAGTCTTTCGAGGCCGTATTCGCGGGTCGAATCGAGTAACCGGTATCGCTCGACGCGCCCGCCCGTTTCAGCGACAAGGAGCGATTTTTCGACCAGTGAGCTGACCAAATCCAGGACGTCCGATGAATCGATTCCATTACCCGAACCCACTTCGGTGGCGGCTTCCAGTGAGAAGCCGCCGGCGAAAACGGCGATTCGCCGGAAGAACCGCTGCTCGGCCTCGTCGAGCAAATCGTAGCTCCAATCGATGAGCGCTCGCATCGTTTGGTGCCGCGGAAGTTCCGTGCGGCTGCCCCCTGTGAGAATGCGGAAGCGCTCGTTCAGCCGCTCATTGAGATGAGCGATGCTTAGGACGCGGACGCGCGCAGCCGCCAGTTCGATTGCAAGTGCGATGCCGTCCAAGCGGTGGCAAATCTCGGCCACGATAGGGGCGCCCTCGTCAGTGAGGGTAAAGTCTTGACGCGCCGCTTGAGCGCGCTCGACGAAAAGCGCGACCGCACTGCAGCGCAAAGCCTCGGCTGCCGTCAAGTCGCTCCACTCTTCCGAGACCCCCAAGGGTGAAAGGCGATAGACTCGCTCACCCGCGGCGCGCAGCGGTTGTCGCGACGTTGCAATAATGCGCACGCCCGGGCACGAGCGAAGGATCGCGTTGATCAAACTTGCTGCGGCCTCTATGACGTGCTCGCAGTTGTCGACGATCAAAAGCATCTCGCGATGCGTAAGAGCTTGCACGATTGACTCGGTGACGGGGCGGCCGCCTGATTCATGGACGTTCAAGACGGCGGCGAAGGCGCGTGGAACAAACTCGGCGATCGAAACAGGCGCTAATTCAACAAGCCAAACGCCATCGCGGTACTCCGGCACGAGCTGCGCGCCGAGCTGCAAGCAAAGACGCGTCTTCCCGAGTCCACCTGTGCCGGCCACGGTGATCAATCGCTCCTCCTGCAGCAGCTTCTTTATTGAGGACGACTCTTCTTCACGGCCGACGAAGCTCGTCAACTGCTGCGGAAGATTGGTGGGAAAGACTTCGGCGCCGCCCGGAGCCGGAAAATCCCCACGCAGCCCAGACGCGCATAGTTGAAAGACTCTTTGCGGTTGAACGACGTCTCGAAGGCGGTATTCTCCGAGATCTCGGACCGTATGTGCGCTCCGATCGCGTTCGATCAATTCGGCGGTCACGCTTGAAAGCAGCACCTGGCCGCCGTGAGCAAGCGCAAGCAGACGTGACACCCGATTAACAGCAGGGCCATAATAGTCGCCGTCGCGCTCTTCCGTTTCCCCGGTATGGATGGCCATGCGCACGTCAAGACCGCCGACAGATGAAAAGTCAGCTTTCGAGAGCTTCCGCTGTGCTTCTGCGGCAGCCGCCGTCGCGTCTGTTGCGCGGCTAAAGACCGCGCAGAAGGCGTCGCCAATTCGCTTGAAAACAAAGCCGCGGTGCGATTTGACGGCGTGCTCCATGATCGCATCGTGACGGCCTAGCGCCGGGGCCATTTCGCCGTGCGCTTCCCAGCGCCGCGTGCTGCCTTCGATGTCCGTGAACAAGAACGTAACCGTACCCGTCGGTCGAACCCGCGGGCGCGCTAGGCCACCGCGGGCCTTGGTGACGTGCGGCATGTTTGAGGATTGGCCCCGATCTGAACGCCACCCTGTGCGCTCGAAGGCTTTAAACGCCGAACACTGAACCAGACATGTGCGCTGCGGAGGTTAAGATCATGGCAGATAGCCCATTGGCCGACTATCTCACCAAACTTCACACCGATCCTGAGGAACTGCGGAAGTACAAAGAATCGCCTGAGACAGCAATGGAGGCGGCCGGGCTGCCGCACGAAAAGCGGCAGATTTTGCTGAGGGAAAATCCCAAGGAACTGTCACTCGCCGTAAGTGAAGAACTCGGTACGGAAGTGTCTTACGGCGGCAACGTTGTACGTGGGGGCAACGTAGTAACGAAATGTCTCCTACCAAAAGAAATGTGAAATACATTTCGACCTGCGGCAATGGCACCTAAAGGTTCATTGAACGTCGTTGGGATTGGCATTCGCTTCGCTGCTGAAACAACTCCCGAAGCTCTGGAATGCATCAAAGGAGCCGACAGGCTCTTTTTTTTGAGCGCCGATTCGCTCGCCGGTCATTGGTTACAGAAAATGAATGGGTCGGCTGAATCACTGCAGCCCTTTTACGCTCCCGGCAAAGATCGGAGCGTCACGTATGAGGAGATGGTCGAGCACGTTCTTAAACCCGTATTCGCGGGCTTCAATGTGTGCCTAGCGGCATACGGCCATCCCGGAGCATTCGCCTATCCTACTCACGAGTCTGTGTCGCGCGCTCGGGCGGCCGGCTTTTCTGCTCGAATGCTTCCGGGGATCTCCGCAGATGCGTGCCTCATTGCGGATCTAGGAATCGATCCAGCAATAGCCGGCATGCAAAGCTTTGAAGCGAGCGATTTTCTCGTTTACAATCGGCGCCACGATCCCCGAAGCGCTCTGATTCTCTGGCAAATCGGCGTCATAGGGGAATGGCGGTACAAACCTCAGGACACGCCGTGGAATCCGGCGGGCCTCAAGGTGCTCCTTGAAACGCTGCTTCAGGACTACGATCCGCGGCACGAGGTCATTGTCTATGAAGCTTCACCCTTTGTCGTCTGTGAGCCGAACGTTCAACGCGTCCCGCTTGCCGAGCTAGCAAAGGCGCACATCACACCGATCTCAACGCTCTACGTTCCGCCCCGCGAAACAGCCGAACCCGATCTCGATGTACTCCGTCGGCTCGGCTTTGACGTGCCTACTCTCCAACAACCAGCTCGATCAGCTTCCGAATAACCTTCAATCATAGGGCTGCACAAAAGTGATGAGCAGTCCAATCATGACTGGACGTGCAACCGGAAACTTCATCGTGACCGCGGTCCCTTCGAGGACCGCGGCACGCATCCGCTGTTTCGCGGGTCGGCTGCCAGGGCACTGAGGAACCTGGCAGGGTACAGTCGTCGGATCGTCTCGTCCCAACTCTCTTGCTCCGCAAGCCACGTGTCGACCATCCTGGAAACGGTCTTCGGATCGCTGAAATCCTGACTCAAGCAAAAGCCTCGCGCTTCAAGCATTTCACGCGAGTTGTAGCGCTCCGAGAGAATGAGCAGACCTTGCAGCTGATTTGCCGTTCGAACGGGACGCAGCTGTACGATGGCAGCGATCGCTGCGATCGCCAAAATGGCCGCGGAGGCAAGAGAGCCCAAGGCAGTGAGTTGTTCAGCGGACATCACGGCTCCACGCGGACGATGCCAAGAAAAAAAGCGGGCGGCGGGAATCGAACCCGCGCTGTCTGCTTGGAAGGCAGAAGCACTACCACTATGCAACGCCCGCGTAACTGGTGGGCAGGGCTGGATTCGAACCAGCGTACAGCGTTAGCTGGACAGATTTACAGTCTGTTGCCTTTAACCACTCGGCCACCTACCCGCGGTACACGGCCCACGAGGGTACGCTCCTCTCCGGCCGGAGTCCTACGTTGCCGTGGCGCTCTCTTTGGAAAGCCTTCCCTCCTCCAAATCGATCAATTCGACGTACGTCTTGATGCTTTCATTGCCGGGATCGACTTCATCGAGCTGGGCGCGAAACTTCTTCCATTCTTCTTCCGACGAAGGGGCGTGGCGCAGCAGCCGCCGGTTCATTTCTTCGATCTTAGCGCGCTCGGGACGAACGTATTCGCGCACCCACTCCAGCATCGCATCATCGCTTTGCGCCGTGCGCACCGCGTCGAGAAATTCTTCCTCGGTGACGCCAAAGGCGTTGAACAGCATGCGATTGATCCTACACCCAAAATAGATGTATTCTCCAAGCCTGCCCTCGAGGTGAGCGCGCGCTTTGTCGATCGCGCGCGGCAGAATCGATATGCCGTCGAGTTGCTCGCGCGGACTGCGGGGGTAGTCCTTCGTCAGATCCATGAGCGTAGCTTTCCCGCGCGCGCGGAAGGTAAACCGCTCGCGAGCGCCACAAGGTGCGAAGCCTGCGCCGACGTGGCTGAGTGGTTGAAAGCACGGATCTTGTAAGTCCGCCTCGAAAGAGCACGTGGGTTCGAATCCCACCGTCGGCTTTTGACCGTATCAAAAAAACTAGCAGTGCAAGCGATAGAACCGAAATGGACCAAAGCCGGCTTAGTGCTGGTGTGCGAACGTTGCTCCAAAGAGCGCATCCCCGAGGAAGACCCGGACAAGGCGGCCGAGATTGGCGGTTTTCATCTGCGCGACTGGCTCAAAGAGCGCCTGAAAGCGGACGGCCATTGGGGATCGATTCGCGCGATCAACACGAGCTGCATGGACGTATGCGCGCGCCGCATGGTCACGGTTGTGATCGATCCGAAAGTCCCCGGTACACCCGCCGAAGCCTTCGTCGTCGATCCGATCGCAGACCGAGAAGAGCTCTACCGGCTCATCGTTTCCAAGTTGTCACCCTGAATCGTTACCTACGCCGTCTGTCGTGGATTCTATGCATCACCATGACAGACGGCGCCCACGACAACCGTTAGAGATTCACAGCATCGTCATGGTGATGCATAGAACCATGACGAGCGGCGTTTAGGGCAGTTCGATCTCCGAAAGGTTCTTCTCGATCTTCCGCTTCACGCGCTGCAGCGCGTTGTCGATCGACTTGACGTGCCGCCCAAGGTCCCGCGCCATCTCCTGATAGCTCTTGCCTTCGAGGTACGAAAGCAGCACTTGCGATTCCAACTCGGAGAGATTCTCTTGAATGCGCTCCTTGATGTCCTGCGAAACTTCTTGGTTGATCACGAGTTCTTCGGGATCGGAAGTTTTCTGCGAGGCCATCACGTCCAAGAGCGTGCGCTCGCTGTCCTCGTCGTAGATCGGCTTGTTTAGCGAGATGTACTGGTTGAGCGGAATGTGTTTTTGCCGCGTCGCCGTCTTGATGGCGGTGATGATCTGCCGGGTGATGCACAACTCCGCAAAGGCACGAAAGCTCGAAAGCTTGTCGGCCTTGAAGTCGCGCACGGCCTTGTACAGGCCAATCATGCCCTCTTGAATGATGTCTTCGCGGTCGGCTCCGATCAAGAAGTAGCTCTTCGCCTTGATGCGGACGAAGTTTTTGTACTTGTTGAGCAGGAACTCCATCGCGAGGTTGTCGCCGGATTTGGCCGTCGCGACGAGGTCCTCGTCCGGCCGCTCGTGATACTCGAGTCCATCCGAGACGGGATGGGTCATTGCCATAGTTTACTTGCCCTCTGGAACCCGATGAGCGGCATATCGCGAGCCTGGGCCCGTCGAGCGCCGCGCATCCCGAACAGTATAGGAGGGCGCTCCTGCCCGCGTCAACTACAAAAAGGCTGGGCATTCACGGCCCCTCGGGGAACGCTCACAGGGGCAACCACATTTAGGGCCATTGAGATCAATGGGGGCCCCATCTCTAATGGGGGCCGTGGAGCCTAGGGCGGAACGCCTTTCAACAAGAGCGCTGCCGCAGGGCCTCGTAGAGGATGACCCCCGCCGCAACGGACGCGTTCAGCGAGGCCACTCGGCCCATCAGCGGAATGCGCACGGTGAAGTCGCACTCTCGGCGGACGACGTCCGAGAGGCCCTTTCCCTCGGCGCCTATGACGATCGCCACGTCCGACCGAAAGTCAGCCTCAAGCAGAGGGACACTGCCCGGGCCGGCGTCCGCACCGGCGATCCACACGCCGGCCTTCTTCAACTTACGCAGAGCGTCGGCGAGATTGACGACGCGCGCAATCGGGAGGTGGCCCACCGCGCCGGCCGCGGTCTTGCGGACCGTCGGATTGACTCCCGCCGCACGCCGCTCCGGGAGAATGAGGCCGCTCGCGCCGGCACACTCGGCCGTGCGGATGATTGCGCCGGCATTGTGCGGATCCGTAATGTGATCGAGCACCACGATCAGCGCGCTGGAACCTGCCGGCCGCCTCTGCAGCACGTCGCTCAGCGCAGCATATTCGAACGGTGCGGCAAATCCGATGACTGACTGGTGCGCCTTGTACGGAAATCGACTGAAGAAACGGCGATTCTCAAAGCGGACCGGCACGCTTCGTTCGAGCGCGCGAGCGATGATCTGCCGAACGGCCGCATCGCGCTTACGCTCTTCGCCGATGTGCAGCTTTCGCAACGGTTCGCCGGCGGCCATCGCCTCCGTAACGGCATGAACGCCGTAGATGACATCGTCGAGATCTACTCGGCGATGCTCCACGTCGTGCCCTCGCGGCTGTCCTGCAACGCGACCCCGCAGCGCAGCAGCGCATCGCGCAGCCGATCCGATTCCTTCCAATCGCGCTGGGCTCGCGCGCGCGCTCGAAGCGCGATGACTTTGTCGACGGCGCCCGCAGGATCTGCGCCGTTAAAAGTCAGGTGGGAAATTTCGGCGCTCAAGCATTCGATAAAATTCTCCGGAAACGATCGCGCCGGTTCCTCGTCCCACGTCTGATGAGGCGTGAGCCCTAAGACATCCAGAATGCGCAAAAGGGTCGCGCGGCTCGTTTGATTCGGTCCGCCCAGGGAAGCGAAGATTTCCGCGAGGGCCTGCGAGGTGTTGAAGTCGTCGTCGAGCGCGGCTTCAACGCGCAGCAAGAGCGTATCATCGGCGGCGTGCGCCGGTGCAGCGCGCCATCCCGCTTTGATCCGTTCCAGCGCCGCGCCGGCCCCGGTGATCGACTCTTCGGTGAAATTCATCACTTTGCGGTAACCCGTCTGCAGGAAAAGGAGACGAATCGCTTGCGGATCCTGACGCCGCAGCAACTCCTCCAGCGGCTCAAAATTCCCGAGCGACTTACTCATCTTGCGGCTATCGAAGAGCAGCAGGCCTCCGTGCAGCCAAAAGTTCGCCATCGGAGGATGCTGCATCAGCGGCTCGGACTGCGCGATCTCGTTCTCGTGATGCGGAAAGATGAGGTCGGCGCCTCCGCCGTGGATGTCGAACCCGGCGCCGTCGGGATCGAGGAGCGCGCGCGACATCGCGGAGCACTCGATATGCCATCCCGGCCGGCCGTTTCCCCACGGAGAAGGCCAGAACGGTTCGCGCGGTTTAGCGAACTTCCAAAGCGCAAAATCCAGCGGATCTTCCTTGTGCTCGCCGATCTCGATGCGAGCGCCCGCTTCCAGGTCCTCGATCTTCCGGTTTGCCAGCTCGCCATACCGCGAAAAACTCGTGACGCGGTAATAGACACCGTCTTGCGCGACGTACGCATGACGCTTCTCGATCAGTTTCGCGATCATCCCGGTGATCTGCGGGATGAACTGCGTCGCAAACGGTTCGCGATCGGGGTCGCGAACGCCCAGCACCCGCATCGAGCGAGCAAACGACGCGTAATGCCGATCGACGACCGTGCGCCACTCTTCGTCGCTTTCCAGCGCGGCATTGATGCTGCGGTCATCGACGTCCGTGACGTTTTGCACGTACGTCACGTCGTATCCGCGATGCGTCAGGTACCGCCGAAGGACGTCGAAAAAGAGAAACGATCGCGCGTGGCCGAGATGCGCTTCGGCTGAAGGCGTCAAGCCGCAGACGTACACGCGAACGCGCGGAGGATCCAGCGGGCGAAACGCTTCGACCGTTCGAGTTCGCGTATTGTAGAGCCTCAGCGCCATGCCGTCAGATGACCCACGACCATGTCGCGCTGTCTTCTTCGTCGGTGACCACTCGAACCGGTTTTCCGTCCTGCAAAACGACTCGCGCTGGAACGCCGACGACGGTAGAGTTAGGCGGCACGTCTTTCACGACAACTGAGCCGCCGCCGATTCGCGAGTTGCTTCCGATCGTAACCGCACCGAGTACGGAGGCATTAGCGCCAACGGTCACGTTGTCTTCAAGTGTCGGATGACGCTTCCCATTTGAAAGACTCGTGCCCCCCAGCGTCGCGCCTTGATAGATCGTGCAGTTGTCGCCGATGCGAGACGTTTCCCCGATGACGACACCCATGCCGTGGTCGATGAAGATCCCCTTGCCGATCTCCGCCGCCGGATGAATTTCGATGCCCGTCCAAAAGCGGTTCACGTTTGAAAGCCAGCGGGGAATGAGCGGCAGCCCGGCATGATGGAGCGCATGGACGAAGCGGTGCGCGACGAGCGCGTGAAATCCGGGATACGACAGCAGCACGTCGATGCGACCGCGAGCCGCCGGATCGCGCTGCGCTGCAGCATCGAGGTCTGCAAGAATCGTTGAAAAAATGCCGGCCATGAGCCCTTACGACTGTAACCTGTTAGCCGAAGCGGAGGTTGCCTATCCGGACGGCTCGAGGAGAACGACCGCGTAGGCCGCGATGCCGCTGCCGTCGCCGGTGTAGCCCATCCCTTCGCTGGTTTTCGCCTTTACGCTGATCTGTCCAAGGTGAATGCGCAAGACGTTGGCAATGCCCTCTCGGATCAGCGGCACATAAGGCGCAAGCTTCGGCTCCTGCACAACAACGGTCGCATCGACGTTTTCGACGCGAAAGCCCGCCGCTTGAACTTTGGCCGCACATTGCGAAAGCAGGCGCATCGAATCTGCATCTCTCCACCGCTCGTCTTTATCGGAGAAATGCATTCCCAAGTCTCCCAGCGCCGCCGCGCCCAGCAGCGCGTCGGCAACGGCATGCGCGAGAACGTCGGCATCGGAGTGTCCTAGCGCCCCGACCTCACCTGGTATCTCAACGCCGCCCAAGAGAAACCGTCGTCCGGCCACCAGGCGGTGTGCGTCAAAGCCATGACCGATGCGCATCGGTTACGCGCGTTCAGCCCAATGCGAGAAACGCGTTGTGAACGTGGCGTCGCCGCGAGCGATCGCCTCGAACCGTTCACCGAAGCCTGCAAAGGCCCCAGAACCGATATAGGCGCGAACCGCTATTCCGGTAGGCAGATCGCGGTCCACGCCGTCAATGGTCCCGCCGCGCGCTTCGAATTCGCTGCAGAGCGCATCCGCCAAGGTGTCGTCCGCGAACACTTCCACGAAAAGCACTTCTTCTTCATTGGGGGCATGGTCGACGCGCTCGCGCAGGATTGCGTCCGCACGCTGCAAGTCTTCCGGCACCGTCACTTTGAAATTGTCATGCGACGAGTCGACGACGAGCACTTCAACGCCGACCCGTTCGAGCAGCATGGCGTCGTCGGTCGCGTGCACGCCGTTATGCCGCGCGTCCTGATGCGCGCGCAGTAGATCGCGAGTCAGCGAAAGCTGCGGCGTCTGCGCCGCCCACAGCACGTCCCGGTCGAGCGTTTTTCGGATCGAGAGCGTCTTGCGATCGACCTCCTTAATCGTATCGACGAGCGGCGCGGCCATCACCGCGCCGACGCCTTCGCGTACCCTTCGCATCCCCTCTCGAACATCGTTGGCCCGGATCAACGGCCGCGCGCCGTCATGAACGAGCACGCCGTGACAGCGCGCCGGCAACCTCGAAAGCCCTTCGTAGACGCTTTGCTGGCGGGTAGCACCGCCTGCAACGACGCCGCTGAGTTTCAAGCCGGCAACTTGCGTCGCTACTGCCTGCACGGGATCGATCAATTCTGGTTCGGTAACGACCACGATGTCGACGATCTCCGGCATGCGCGCGAATGTGCGAATCGACCATGAAACCATCGGCGCCCCGGCGAGTTCGGCCAGCTGCTTCGGCCTGCCGAAGCGCGATCCGCTGCCCGCTGCGACGATGACGGCTCCCCAGATCATGCTTTAACCGGCGTATGCGGCCTGCGGCCTCCACGCCCCCCACACGCAAAGCGCGTGGGGCCCCCGACCTTCGGTCCCTTTACCAAGGTGCTTGCCCTACGCATTTGTGGACTAATGATCACGATGCCGCCCGAAGCGTCATGGTGAGCAGGGGCGCAGCACCGTCGTCGAACCACACATGGACGTGAACTGGCCAGCGGTTGCGTGAGGCGCTGTCCGCTTCCACACAACACCCTCATTGTTTCGCTTTCGCGAAAATCATCTTCCCCGCAACAGTTTGCAAAACGCTGGAAACCGTCACGTCCGCCGCTTCGCCGATGAGCCGCCGTCCATTCTCTACTACGACCATCGTCCCGTCGTCGAGATACCCCACACCCTGATTGGGTTCGCGCCCATCGCGAATCACCTGCACGTGCAACTCCTCCCCCGGCAGTACGACCGGTTTCACCACGTTTGCGAGTTCATTGATGTTGAGCACCGCGACGTTCTCCACGTGTGCGACGCGGTTCAAATTGTAGTCATTGGTCACGAGTTTTGCCCCCAGCTCATGCGCCAGTCGAACCAGTTTCTCGTCCGCGCCATGCAGATCGCCGTAGTCCCGTTCGGCAACTTCCAACACCTGTTGCTCCTGGAGTGCTTTGAGCGCTTCCAGACCGCGCCGGCCGCGCACGCGCTTGAGCGGATCCATCGAATCAGCCACCGCTTGCAGTTCGCGCAAAATAAAGCGCGGCAAGATCAGCGGCCCTTCCAAAAATCCGCTTTGCACGATATCCGTAATTCGGCCGTCTACGATAACGGAAGTATCGATGATCTTTGGAGAAGGGTTGTTTGCGGTGAAATTCGGCGTAAAAGGCATAAATTGAAAGCGCGCACCGATCCGCGCGCCCAAATAGGCGGCAAAGGCGCTAATGACGATGTAGAGCAGTATCGCCACGTAGCTGCCGGCACGGCCGGTCACCGAGATGAACTCGAAAAGAATATTCCGGATCAGAAACGCAATGATCAGGCCCGCGATAAGGCCGATCGCTCCTCCCGCCAACTGCGCGGGAGCGAGCCGCTCGATGGCGCGTTCGGCGCTGTTGAGTTCCTCTTCGAAGATAGACTGCGCCGCGGGCGCGAGCAGCACGCCGACAACTGCGCCGACCACCGGCACGAGTATCGTCAGCGTAAGCTGCAAACGCTCGGTGGCCATGTGCAGCGAGATCAAATGAAGATACGCTTCGCGTCCGAGCAAGAACCCCGTGGCGCCGAAAACTAGCGCAAAGAGAAGGCGCAGCAAGCCTCCGGCAACCCCTCGGCTTACGCGAGCGTTACGAAATCCGCGCATACGTCATTGGCGAAGAAGCGGCCGCGCCGGGTGAGGCGAGCATGCGTCCCGTCGGTCGTAAGTAAGCCCTCTTCTTGATAACGCCGCACAATCGGCGCGTAGTGTGTCAGGAAATCCAGCCCGTAGCTCTCTTTGAATTTCGTAAACGAGACCCCTTGCGACGTTCGAAGAGCAAGCATCACGGCTTCACCTGCACGGCGAAGGCTTTCGAGCTGCTCGCATTCCGAAGGAATGCGTCCGCCGGTGACCGACGCGGTGACATATTCTTCGAAATTGCGCGTGTGCACGCTTCGGACACCGTCGCGATACGAGGCCGCCCCGACGCCCAAACCAATGTATTGACCGTTTTCCCAGTAGTTCTCATTGTGGCGGCAGCGATGGCCGCCACGCGCGAAGTTGCTGATCTCGTACTGCGCAAAGCCCGCGCGCTCAAGCATTTCGATCGCAGTGCCGTACAGTTCTGCTTCGAGCACGTCATCGGCAAACGCGTCGGGATCGCGATCGCGCCAAGCGGCGTAAGGCGTTCCGGGTTCGATCGTCAGGCCGTACGCCGCAATGTGATCCACGCCGCAGCCGATCGCCGCCTCCAGTGATCTCCTCCATGATGCGGCCGTTTGCCCCGGAACGGCAAAGATTAAATCCAGGCTCAGGCTTTCAATGCGCGCTTGACGAGCTTGGCCGACAACTCGCTGAACGTCTTCAACCGTATGGCGCCTGCCGAGCGTGCGAATCTCCGACGGGATGAATGACTGCACGCCGATCGAAAGACGCGTAACGCCCGCCGCTTTGTACGCCTGCAGATCGTTTTTACGCACGATCTCCGGATTGACTTCGATCGTCGTTTCACGCTCTGCGGGTCCGGGGAACCGCGTGCTCAAGCGCGCGAGGAGCTGCACGATCTGAGCGCTGCCGTACATGTTCGGCGTGCCGCCGCCCAAGAAAACGGTCTGGGCGGGGCGGCATGCCTCAGCATCGATCTCGGCATGCAGCGCCGTTAAGTACCGGTCGGCTTGCGTTTCGCGATGCGGCCATTTCGCGAAGTCGCAATACGGGCAAATGTACGGACAGAACGGCAGATGAACGTAAATCCCTAACATGAGAAGATCCCTACGGCCCCCGGCCCGCCATGCGTTGCAATCACCGGGCCGGCCTCGCGGATCTCGAGCGACGCCGGCGTCTTTCCAAGCAGCGCCTCACCAACGCGCTCCGCGACTTCCGCCGCAAGCTCGGGAGCATGCGTATGCATCACCAGGAAGTCCGTGTTCTCCGGATCCCGCACTCCGCGCATCGTCAGCTCGATCATCACTTCCCGTGCGCGTGAAAACGTGCGCACCTGCGCTTCGGCAACCACTTCGCCGTCCTTCAGCGTAAGGACCGGTACGATCTTCATCAGCGTTCCAACGGCCGCTCGAGCGCGTCCAATGCGACCCGTGCGGACGAGAAACGACAGGTCCGGCAAACAGCCGAAGAGCCGCAGGTTCCCCAGCATGCGTTCGACGGCCGCGTCGATCGCTTCCAGCGTCGCGCCGCTCTTCGCGCAGGCGGCGGCACGCAGCGCCAGCATGGCGAGTCCTCCGGCGACGCTTCGTGAGTCGCGCACAACGATTCGCGCACCTGGAAATTGCTGAGCTGCTGCATGCGCGACGTTGACGGTCCCCGACAGCTTCGAGCTGACGACGATGCAATAGATCGGCGTCCCGGCCGCGGCGTGTGCAGCAAAGACGGATGCAAACATTTCGAGCGTTGGTTGGGAAGTGGCCGGCAAGAGCGGCTCTTGCTCGAGCTTGCGATAGAACTCCTCACGCGAAAGCTCCACATAGTCGCGATACCGGCGCTCGCCCCAGATGACGAAGAGCGGCACAACGGTGATTCCATGCTTCTCTGCCAACGCGGGGTCGATATCCGACGTACTGTCGGTGACGACTGCAACGCCCAAATCAAGGCTTACGCTTGGGCGGCGAGATGCGGTTGGATCAGCTCCGTAATCTTGCCCACCACATCGTTGTCGACCTCATCGCCGCCGGCTCGTATCGCCTGCTGGATGGCGTTGCGCGAGGCTCGTCCATGGGTCACGATGCAGTTGCCGCGCAAGCCCAGCAGCGGAGCGCCGCCGTAGGTTTCGTAATCGAAGCGCGTGCGCAGGTTCCGCAGCGCCGGCGCAACCAGAGCCGCTCCCGCTTTGGTCAGCAAATTGCCGCCCAGGATCGTTTCCTTGATGATCTTGCCGAGATCGGTGATCAAGCCTTCACCCATCTTCAGCACCACGTTGCCGACGAAGCCGTCGACGACGATGACGTCTGCGAGTCCGCGGAACAAGTCCTTGCCCTCGACGTTGCCTACGAACCGGATGGGCGCCGCGGCGAGCAGCGGCGTCGCTTCGAGAACGAGAGCATTTCCTTTTGTGCTCTCTTCGCCCACCGATAAGATAGCGACGCGCGGGTTTTCGAACTTCAGAACGGCCCTGGCGTATGCCGATCCCATGATCGCGAATTGAACGAGCCACTCCGGTCGGCAATCGACGTTGGCGCCCGAATCCAAGAGCACCATGGGACGATGAAGCGTCGGCCATACCGTCGCTATGGCCGGGCGAGCGACGCCGGGAATCGTTCGAAGGCGAATCAACGCAATCGCCAAAAATGCGCCGCTGTTCCCCGCGGAAACGACCGCGTCGGCGCAACCGTCCCGAAGCAAGTTGACTGCGACGCCGAGCGACGTTTTGTCGGCGAGCCGCAACGCTGCCGCCCCGTGCATGGCCATCGGCACCGTTTCGGCGGCGTGAACGACTGTAATCCGTGCCGCCGATGCTCCACGCAGCAACGGACGAATCGCCGTCTCATCTCCCACCAAAGTGAGATCGACATCCCCACGTTCCGCTGCCAAAAGCGTGCCGGCGACGACTTCTTGCGGAGCGCGGTCCCCGCCCATTGCGTCGATCGCGATCCGCGGCCTAGTCATCATGCGATATCCAATACTCAGCGTCGGTTTGGCCGCCGCAATACGATTGCACTTCAGCCTTCGCAAACGCATCACGCAGCTTGCGGCAGAGCGCCTGCGCGTCGCCTTCGCGTTGCGCCCCGCCGTAGTAGAGCGTCAAGAGTCCTCCTTCGCTTGCGCCGAGTTGGGAAGCGGCGGCCATCGCCGCTTCCTCCAGAGAGTTCGCCCGCAAAGGAAGTCCACCGGCAACAGCTCCCGGTTCCTTCCCGTCGAAGAAAACTCGTGCGGTCCGAGTCCGCGCGGCTTCGATGAGAATCCGATCGCCGTCGGCCCCTCGACAACGCTCGGGACGGGCCTTCGCGGCATCCGAGCGCAGCGCTAAGAGAGCCGCCATCGCCGAAGGGGGATCGGGCAACGCAAGGACGCGCACGGATCGATCGCTCGATGCGGCCGCCTGCGCACTTCGCGTTGCCCGCTCGCGATCCAGCACGATGTAGGTGGATACGGAAGAGCAGGCCGCTAGCGCTTGCCGAAATTGCTCCACGCTCGGCTCCGCGATTGCAACGATCGTTTGCTCAGCGCCCAAGTCCCGCGCAATGCGATCGAAGCCGTATCCCGAGACGAGCGCGACCACTGAGGACGTGGTGTCTTCGCGCGCAAAAAGAGCGGCGTGCTGGCGTTGCATATCTTCGATCTTCTCTTGCACCGTCCGCCCGTATCGTTGAACGATCCGTCGCACGCCATCCGGACTGGAAGTATGGACGTGAACCTTCAGTGTCGGCTTCGCGCCGGCGACGATGAGTGAATTCCCGCATCCTGCAACCGCGTTTCGCAACTCCGCCGGTTCGCATGACGCGCCTTGCACGACGAACTCAGTGCAATAGCGGTTCTCGCCGACGCTTTGCTGCGGCAAAAAAATCGCATGCTGCGTGGCGCGCGCAAACGCCGGCTCTAAGGGCGCAGCCAGCATCGCGACAATTCCCGCTCCGCCCGCGTCGACGACGCCGGCCTGCTTTAGAACGTCGAGTTGCGCAGGAGTCTGTGCGAGCGCCGCTTCCGCTGCTCGCGCCGCGGCCGCGCAAACGGCGGAAAGAGAGCTTTGTGCCTCCGCGTACGCGTTCGCCGCGCGAGCGGCGGCTTCAGCGACCGTGAGCATCGTGCCGGCGACTGGGTGAGCCAGAGCCTCTTTCGCGCCGGCCACCGCCTCGCACATTGCATTTGCGACTTCTTGGGGGTTCATCGCTTCGCATTCAGCTGCGCAGCGCGCGAAACCGCGCAGCATCTGGGAAAGGAGCAGTCCGGAGTTCCCGCGGGCGGCGGGCAGCGCGGCGAGTGCAGCTGCGGCTGCGACCGCTCCAAGGCCTCCTTCCCGCACTCTCCTCCCCTGCACCGCTGCCTGCCGCAGCGTGACATACATGTTGCTCCCGGTGTCTCCGTCAGGGACAGGAAAGACGTTCAGTCCATCGATCGTCGTGCGGTATTTCCGCAAAGAGGCGGCGCCCGCTGCAAGAAAGCGCGTGTATGCGGACGCGTCGAACAGGGTGAGAGCCATCGGCCGAGCCTTCGGGCCATCGAGGACAATCCTTGTCAATGCTCGCCGCGGCGTGGTACTATCCGGTGGTTCTCGGGGAGGTTATGAGAGATGGCAAAGCGCTGCGAGGTCTGCGGCAAAGGGCCCATGGCAGGCAATAACGTCAGCCACGCAATGAACAAAACAAAGCGGCGCTGGCTGCCGAATCTGCAATCGATAAAGATCAGCGTGCGCGGCGCCTCTCGCACGGCCCGTGTTTGCACCGCATGCCTACGCGCAAAGAAAGTGACGCGCGCCGTTTAATCTCCTAAGCTGTTTCCAGCTGTAACCTGCAGCTGCGAGAGCCGCATGAAAGCGCGCGAAAGGTCTTGCGGCTCAAGCGTTAGGAGAAATTCGAGCCTAACGTGCGAAGCATCGATCGTCTTTAGCAGCACGACGCACAGCACCGGACCGCGCCGTGTCGGCGCAAAGGCCAGCGAAAGCAGACCGCCCGCCAAAACGAAGGTCTGTGAAGGACCGTTGCCGCTGTTGATCTCGCCGAGATAGTCACGGACTTCAAGCAATTCGGACAATCGGATCGCGATGTCAAAAACGCCGGCCGCCGGGCCGGCGCGTGCGGTGACGCGACAGCGCAGCAGATCGAGATTTGCCGGTTCCGCCGTGTCGGGATGTTCGTATCCCATGACTTCGACGATGAGGCAAGGCTCGTTATCCTTGTCGCCAAACATAACGGTTAACGGATTCATGCAAAGTGATCCCAGCCGGGCGCGAGCAGAGTCATTGTTCCATCCTGAGCTCGCCGGCGTACCGCGCTTCCCGCTTCGAACAATCCGATTCGATAAAGCTCGCCTCCGAAGCGCGCACGAAAGCGCTTTGAAAGATGTTTGAAAGCGCGCGGGTACACGGCGACCAGCAGCTCGAAGTCCTCTCCGCCGCCGAGGGCATAGGTTTGGGGATCTTGATTCAGAGCCGACGCCATCGCCACCACCGCCGGTGCCACCGGAATGCCATCGAGGGTTGCGCCGCATCGGGAACCGGCGCACATCCGCTGCAAATCGGTCCCGAGTCCATCCGAGACGTCCATCATTGCATGCACTTGTCTACTCGCGCCGAGCCAACGGCCCTCCGCTAACCGCGGCCGCGGCCGGCGGTGCGCCCGCGTCGCTTCCTGCATTGCGTTTTCCGAGAGCGCGCCCCGATTCTCCAGCACATCAAAACCCGCGCGGCTCGCTCCCAGCATCCCGGTAACGGCGACGACGTCGCCGGGTCGAGCGCCGGCTCGGGTCTTTAGATTCGAAGGACGCACTTCGCCGATCATCGTTACGCTAACGAACAGCTCGGAAGCCTTCGAGAGATCGCCACCCGCAACCGGACAAGAATACGTCTTGGCCGCCTGATCGATTCCACGATACAGCTCCAGGAGCTCGTCGGCTGCGTGTTCGTTGGGGACGCCTACCGCCACGGTGCACAGGACCGGTCGCGCACCCATTGCCGCTATGTCGCTCAAATTAGCTGCCATGATGCGCCAACCGGCATCTTGGAGCGACATCGTTTCGCGCCTGAAGTGAACGTTCTCGACCAGGGAGTCGGTCGTAATGACGGAGCGATGGGAACGCGACGGCTGCCAGACCGCCGCATCGTCGCCGATCCCCAGGAGGATGCGATCGCGTTCCGCCTCGCCCAGAAGCCGGCGAAGCGCATCCACGAGCATATCTTCCTTCACCGCCGATCGAGCAGCGATCGAAACCTTTGCGTCGCCTTCGCGCAATCCGGCGCATCGAAGATCGCAGAACCTGCTACCAGGACGTTCGCGCCCGCTTCGACGATCCGACCGGCATTCTCGAGAGTAACGCCGCCGTCCACTTCGATTTCGCATGAAGCGCCGGAGCGCTGCACGAGAGCTTGTGCTTGCCGAATCTTTTCAATGGAGTGCGGAATGAACGCCTGCGCCGCAAAACCGGGGTTGACGCTCATCACAAGCATCAGATCGAGGTCGCCGGTCAAGTCTTCCAGCATTGCGACCGGCGTTTGGGGGCAGATCGCGATGCCGGCTCGCGCGCCGGAGGACCGCACGTGGGTCAAGAGCCGCTGCGCTTGGGAGGTGGCTTCGAAGTGAAATGTGATGATGTCCGCGCCCGCGGCTCGAAATTCATCGACATACTGTTCGGGCTGCGCGATCATGAGATGGCAATCGAAGATCAAGCTCGAGTGGCCGCGCAAATCCTTGACGATCTTCGGTCCCCAAGTGATGTTGGGCACGAATCTGCCGTCCATCACGTCGAGGTGAAGGTAATCTGCGCCGTTACGTTCCACCTCGGCGATCTCTTCGGCGATGCGCGCGAAGTCGGCCGAAAGAATCGACGGCGCGAGCTTAAGGGGCACGCGTCGGCTGAACTTTCGGCTGCGGATTGCCGTAAACGTTGGGCGGCTCTTGGCCAATTTTCGTTTCGCCGAGCAGCGTGTCGTTCACGAAAAAGTATACGGCCGAAGTTCCAACCGTGGTGACGTTCAGGTCGAACTTTTGCCCGGGTTCCGCGAAGCCGTTATAGAGATCGTACTGGCCGGTTGCGTCGCTGATCGAAAATCTCACGCGCAGCGCTTGGTTCTCTCCGGCCTGAGCCGGAGGTACAGCCGCCAGAACATGCGTCTGATGAATGAGGTATCCCGACTCGTCGGGGCCGGCGCTCACATCGAACGAAACGACGTCATAGGGCCCGATGAGGGTGCCGGCTGAAGGTCGCTGCTGTACGACTACGCCGTGCGGCGGACCGCCCGGCCCGAGCGGAGTCCAAACGACCTGCCCCAGCTTGATGTGCTGGGAGGCCGCCAACCCGCGCGCTTCGTCAATGTTCATGCCGGTGAAGTTCGGAATTCGGATCGAACTGATTCCGCCTTTGCTGACCAAGAGCGAAACGCGCGTTCCTTCAGTAAGGCTCACGAGCGGCGCGGGATTCTGCGAGATGACGTGATCCGGCGGTATGTCGTCACTTCGCATGTACTGCGTCTTTGCCAACTGCAGGCGCGCTCGAGAGAGGTCGAGGCTGGCGTCGCGCAACGACTGATAGCGGAGATCAGGCATCAATTCGGTTTGCACTCCGTCGCTGACCACGAGCGAAACCTGCCGCCCCGCCCGAACGTGCAAGCCGGGCTGAGGCTCTTGGCTCATCACGACGCCTTTCGAATACTCTTTGCTCGGCGCATGTCCGGCAATGGACGGCTTCAGCTTCATGCGCGCGATCTCGTTGCTCGCGTCGACAACCGTCAGCCCGACGAAAGACGGCACCGTCACCGCATTCGGTCCGGGCAGGAAGAACTCATGAACGGAACGCCCGAACCAAACGAGCACGCCGACGAACGCGGCAAAGACCAGCGTGAACACCCAATCGCGCGGCAAATAACGCTCCACCGCTGCCGGCAGCGTGGTCTGGCGGGAGGACGCTTCAGGCTCGAGCGAACGCCTCGATCGCCGATTCACTTGCATCGAGATTCGAATAGATCCGTTGCACGTCTTCATGCTCGTCGAGCGCTTCCAGCAAGATCAACGCTTCGTGCAAGTTACCGCCTTCAAGGACTGTCTTCTGTTTCGGCCGCACGCCCAAATAGGCGTCGGTCACCTTCAGTCCGGCATCTCGCAGCCGATCGCGAACGTCCGCAAGCGCTGGAGGTGCGGTAAAGACCTCCGTAGGTTCTCCGTACTCCAAATCGACGACGCCATCCACGAGCGCCGCCTCGGTGAGCGCCTCCTCTGAACGTCCCTGCGGCTCGATGACGATGATGCCGACGGAGTCAAACATCCAAGTCACGCTGCCGGTTTCTCCCAAACTGCCGCCGTGCTTATGGAAGAGAAATCTCAGCTCGCCCGCGGTGCGGTTGCGATTGTCCGTTGCCGCGTCAAGGACGATCGCCAGAGCGTGCGGACCATAGCCTTCGTACCGGATTTCTTCGATCGCCCTTTCTCCCGCCTCCCCTGAAGCACGCGCGATCGCGCGTTTGATGTTATCCTGCGGCATGTTGCTCTCGCGCGCCTTGTCGACGACCATCTTCAGGCGGTAGTTCGCTTCCGGATCCCTCGAACCCGACCGCGCCGCAATGATGATCTCTTTGCTGAGCTTGCTGAACAATGCTCCCCGCTGAGCGTCGGCTTTGCCTTTTCGCAATCGAATGTTGTGCCACTTCGAATGACCTGACATGCTATATCACCCACCTGTCGATCCACATGCGCGCGTGCCAGTGATTCCAGGGGATCGGCGTTCCCGAAAGGATCGGATAGAAGAATGCGAACGCCCAAACCGCCGCAAGCACATAGCCGCCCACAGCAACCCAACCGAAAAGTCGCGTTTCGGGATTCTCACGATTCCACTGCCAAATGCGCTGCAGAACGAGCACGTTGCAGAGAATGATGATCGGAATGTCTACGTAAAAATGATAGATGAACGTGATGCGCGGCGACCGGGCCCACGGAAGCCACTGCAGCAGATAGGCCAGCACGAGCAAGGCGAACGCTTTGTTGCGTTCGCGCCATGCCAAAAAGCCGATGAACGGGACGCAGAAGAGCCCGAACCACATGATAATCGGATTCGGCATCGAGGTGATCTCCGCCACGCAGCATGCGTTGGGCATATTCGCCGCCGCGCCGACGCGCGTATCCTTCCAATAGTACGCGATCGGGCGCAGATCGATAGGCCAAGACCACCACGCCGACGCGTACGGATGCGTCGCTTTGAGCGTGTCGTGGTACTCGAACATCGAGTACTGGCGGTAGACGAGATCCGTCAGGTTGTGGATTTCGATTTGACGAATGAAGTCGGGAATCCAAACCAGCAGATAAACCGTCATGCTCAAGAACGCGATCGCGGCAAGCGAGAGGTCGAGACGGAACCCGAAGGGATTGCCCCACTGCTTCGCCTTTCCCGACGCCCAATAGCGCTGCAGCCACACCGCGGCGATCACAACGAAGGACACCCCGTACGCCATCACGCCGTACCATTTGCTGGCGACGAGGAGGCCCAAGAGCACCGTAAACGTAACCAGCCACGCTTTCGCGTGGATGCCCTGCTGCGATTCTCCTTCATCGTCCACGACCAGACCGGGAGAATAGGTTGCACTCCCTTCGGGCGTCGCATACTCTACGCTTCCATCGCGCGAATACGTGATTCTAAGGTCGCCTTCTGCGGCCGTCATCGAACCTTTGCTCTTACGACGCGGGTCCAGCGTCGTTCCATCACCCGTCGTTATCTGCAGACTGCTGCCGCGCGCAAGGATTTGCGTTCCCTCGGCGTAGCTGATGAACTCTCCATCGCTGGGCCGAAAGCGCGGAACGATCCACAGCCGGAGCACGAGATAGATCCCCGATGCAAAATAGAGCGTGAATACTGCCAGCGCCGCCTTCGACTGGCCGAATGGGATCGTGGTCAGCGCAGCGAGCGCGAGGCCGCCGATCAGCGCTACGAGCGCGCTGACGCCGGCTCGCGTAAGCGTATCCGGTTCGTAGCGCCGCTGCGTGGACTGCGCCGCGATCCAGTAGCGGTAGAACGCATAGAGCGCGCCCAGCGAAAACACGACGACGATCCCTTCGGGCGTCGCGATGCGCGACTGCACGAAGTGCATGCCGTCGGCGACCAAAAGCACAGCCGCGATCGATGCAAAGAGGGTGGACCGCGTTAAACGCTTGGCAAAGGCGTAGAGCACCACGACCGCGAGCGCTCCAAAGACGACATCCAAAAAGCGCCAGCCGTGCGCGTTGTCGCCGCCGTGCATTCCGCCGAAGAGCATCGTCGAGATGGTGATGATCAACTTTGTCAGCGGCGGGTGCGTATTTTCGTAGATGTACTTGTGCGTCAGATACTCTTCGGCCGCACGCGCGAAATAGATCTCGTCGAAGATCTTCTCGCCGGGCTTCCAGTAATTGACGAAAGAGAGCCCAAAGGAGATGACGCCGGCGATTCCCGCGACGAGATAGTCCAACGGCCAGATCATCGTCGCCAAGCCTTCGCGCGGATTGAACCAGTTGCGGGCGGCAAGCCGGTTCAGCGCGCCGGCGCCGATCGCTTGCTGCGCCGTTTCACCGCCGGCCTGACCGAGATAGACGTATCCGAGCCAGAAGAATACGGCGACGTTCAATATCGAAAGCGTATGCCTGACGCCGGGCCACATGTCGGTGGGATTTACGCCGGGCGTTGAATTCAACACGACAGCCAGGTACGCCAGCGAGTAGAACAGATTCACCAAGAGCGTCATCGAAAAAATTGCCGCGGCCCAGCGATAGCGAGCCGCAAAGGGCATCGCTGCGATCGTCAGCAGCAACCCGTCGTAGACGTAACGCTCGTGCATCCGCGTTGCGAGCATGAAGAATGCGAGCGCGAGGAGAGCCGCCGCTTCGACGAGTGACCGTTCCGTGCGTTCCTGCAGGTAGCGAACGACAATCAAAGCCGTTGCAGCGACGACGAGGACGATGCCCCAAATATACTGCGCCGCAAAGCCAATCTGCGCCGAATCGGCCTGCCAGAACGGATGCACGATCGACCACAGATTGAACGCGTTGACGGAATTGTACGGATAGACGTTCTTGCCGACCGCGTACCTTCCGTAGAGCCATTCCAGAACGCTCGCGGGATTGGCGGCGAGATGGAACGGCAGTGAAAGGAGCCACGCAAAAACGATCGCTGCCAAGATGCCGGCGCCGGTTGCGATGAGACGCACGCGAGTGCGTTGCGGCGACGTGAAAGCAAACGCCAAAAAGAGCGGCACGAGCACCGCGGCTTGCGGTTTGATCAGGAGCGAGTAGCCGAGAACGAACCACGCGAGAGCGATCTGCCAGCTGAAACGATCTTCCGGCGTGTCATTGGAACGCAGCAGCAGATAGATCGCAAGCAGTGCCAAACCGCCGGATACCGAGTCGACTTGCCCCCAGGCTGCGGAGATGAAGATAGCTGCGGGATTGAACACGAAGACGGCGGCGGCAAGGAACGCCCATCGTTCGCTTGCAAAGCGGCGCACAACCGCGAAGATGAGAAGCGCGTCCGCCAAATCCATAAGAATGGCCGGCAACTTCACCAGCGCTTTGAGCACGCCTAAATTGCCTGGCGCAATCCACTGGTAGATGTGCCCGACGATCCACAAGACGTAGAAATAACCGGGCGGATAATCGGCGAATTGGCGCGGATTGTAGAACTCGGCGAAGGGATGGTTCGCAAGAGCGATCGCCCACGCTTCGAACGAGCTGACGTCGTTCTTGAATCCCTCGTTCCCAATGAACGCAAGACGGATCGCTAGGCCGGCAAGGAGCAGCAAGCCGAGCTTTGCTACGGCCGAAAGCCGGCGTATGCCCGTCGCCTGCGTCGGGCCGGCTCCGATTCGCGCTTTGGTCGTGCTCACGATGAGGCCAGCTCCAGCGATCGCAACAAAAAGTCGCGAACGCTCTGCGCGGGATGACGTTCCACGACGGCCAGGTGTTCGCTGACCGCCTGATGCGCGGCCTCTCGCGCATCAAGCTCATCGAGAGCGTCCACGACGTCCTCCACGGTGGAGGCTTGAAGCGGTTTGAGGGTCGAGTACGCTCGCGCGATGCGCTCGCGCGGCTCTGACCGAGGTTGCGTCAACGCCCAGACAACGGGAAAAGTCCATTTCCGCCGAGCGATGTCGTTCCCGCGAACCTTGCCGGTCGCGTCAGGCGAACCCCAGATGCCTAAGACGTCATCCCGGATTTGAAACGCCATTCCGTAGGACCGGCCAAGCGCGCGATATCGCACTGCGCCGTCCGGATCGCATCCGGCGCAGAGAGCGCCAAGTTCTGAGGAAGCGCCGAAGAGCGCCGCCGTCTTCGCCTCGATCATCCGCCGGTATGCCGGCAGATCGACCTGCGCGGTGTGTTCGAACGCCAAGTCGAGCGACTGCCCGTCGCACATCGTAGCGTGCGCTTCGTGCAGAGCACGCACCATCTTGAGCACGCGCTCGTCGGAGTACGAAGAACCCGCATTCGTGAGGGCCAAGAAGCTGATCGCGCAGAGCGCGTCCCCCGCATTGAGCGCTTGCGGGATGCCGTAGACCGACCAAAGCGTAGGCTTTCCATGGCGCAGTTCGTCGCCGTCTTCGATGTCATCGTGCACCAGCGAATAGTTGTGAAGGATTTCGATGGCTGCAGCTGCATCGAGCGCATCTTCGATCGCTCCCCCTTCGGCTTCCGCAACGCAGAGGAGAAGGCGCGGGCGCAAGCGCTTTCCGCTTCGGGCCGGCCCATGCGGGCCGTAGCCGAAGTGGTAGAACAGCATGTCTGAAACGGGCGGGGAACCGCGGTAGCGCCTGATCGAATGCTCGAGATGCGCCTCGAAACGATCAGGCGGGAATACGGGTGAGCTCCTCCATCCTCTCCGCGACTTGGTCGACGAGCCATCCGGGCGTTGACGCGCCCGACATCAAACCGGCAACCCGCACGCCGTCGAACCACTCGCCGCGCAGCTCTTCGGGGCCTTCTATATGGAATGCGCGCGCGCCGTTGAGTTCGGAAAGCTCCGCGAGATGCTTGGTGTTGGCGGAGCTCTTTCCGCCTACGATGACCATCACTTCTACTTGCTTGGCGAGGTCGAGCGCCTCGCTTTGGCGGTTGTTCGTATCCGTGCAAATCGTGTTGACTGCGCGAACTTCATAGTATTTTGCAATCAGGGCGCGAACGATTTCGGTGAAGCGTTCCCGCGAATAGGTGGATTGCACGACGACGCCGACCTTCGAGGATTTCGGCAGCTTCTCGACATCATCGAGCGTTTCGATGCACCAAGCACCCGGAACGTGGCTCAGCGTGCCTTTCACTTCCGGATGCTTCGGATCGCCCACAACGACGATCTTGTATCCGTCGGCCTTCAGTTTTTCGGCCTGCACGTGAATCTTGGTCACCATCGGACAGGTGGCATCGATGATCTCGAGGCCCTTCTCCCGCGCTTTGTCGTAGACTTCGACGGGCAAGCCGTGAGCGCGGACGAAGAGCGCTCCGAAGTCAACGTCGTCTACCGAATCGGCGTTGCGCAAGCCTCGCTGCGCAAGCGATTCCACCATCTGCGGATTATGGACGACGTGGCCAAGCGTCGTCACGTTGTCTCGCTGATCGATTGCGTCTTCGGCCTTCTTCAGCGTGATCGCCACGCCGAAGCAGAACCCTTGAACCTTCGCCTTCCTAATTTCCATCTACAGCTTTCTCGAGACCGTGAATCGCGCGCATGACATCTTCCGCAAAGTTCGCCAAAGTGTGCCTGTCTGCTTTTTGCTCCGCCGGCAGGTGAAGCGGCTGGCCGAAAGCCACCCGGAACTGGGCCAAACGGCCCGCCTCTCTCGTTCCCACCACACAGGCCGGCACCACGGGGGCTCCAGCGAGTGAGGCCAACAGGGCAACGCCCAGGCGCACGCTCGCGGTTCCCTGTCTGTTGCGCGTGCCCTCCGGAAAGATGCCGATCGCTTCCCCGCGACGCAGCACTTCGATGGACCGCTTGATTGCCGCCGCCGCCGAAGCCTTTCGTTCCACCGGATAGGCGCCGAAACCACGAATCAAGCTTCCGAGGATGGGAATGGAGAAAAGAACGTCCTTGGCCATGTAATTGATCCGGCGCGGGCATGCGACGCCGAGCACCGGCGGGTCGAAATACGAGAGATGGTTGCAGGCGACGATGATCGCACCGCTGCCCGGAACGTTATCGACTCCATAGACGCGCAGCCGCCAAACGGCAAAGAGTCCTCGAAGAAAAAACTTCGCCGCGTCATAGAGCCGCGCGTTCACTTCGTCAAGCGGCGTCTTTGACGATCGAGCAAATCGCCTGAACGACCGCTTCAGCGTCGAGCGTGCTTGAGTCGATAACGTGTGCGCGCGAGGCTTTGCGCAGGGGAGAGGTTTCGCGCGTCTGGTCGAGGCGATCCCGTTCGAGGATTTCCTGCGTTAGCGCGCGCGTCCCAACGGAAACGCCCGCCGCTTCCAGCTGGGCGCGGCGCCTCTGGACGCGCGCGGGCACCGATGCCGTCAGATAGATTTTATATGGCGCCTCCGGAAGAACGACCGTGCCGATATCGCGTCCGGCCATGACGACCGCGCCCTCCTGCGCAATGCGCCGCTGTTCGGAAACCATTGCTTCGCGCACGCCCGGATAGGAGGCGATCGTTGAAACGACGGCCGTCACTTCCGGCGATTCGAGATCGGCTTGCTGCAGCTCGTCCTGCCCCGCGAAGATCCGAAAACCCATCGCGGCGTTCTTCTCGAGAGCGACCCGAATGCGGCTTTCGAAGAGCCGCAACAGAGCGTTTTCGTTATCGAGGTCGGTCTGCGTTCGAAGAGCTGCAAAGGCCAAGGCGCGATACATCGCTCCCGTATCCAAATAAAGCAGACCGAGCCGTTCCGCAAGCTGCCGGGCGACCGTGGTTTTTCCAGAGGCCGCGGGCCCATCGATCGCGATCTGCAACGGCTGCTTGGGTGCCATCGCGCGCGCATTTCGGCGCTTGCCGAGGCCGCCCCGTCATCTGCGCCTAACTGCGCAGCGATGGCGAAAGCGCGCAGCGTCTATTTCTGCTCGGCGTGCGGTTTCGAATCTGCACGCTGGCTGGGGCGTTGTCCCCAATGCGCGGCCTGGAACTCGTTCGATGAACGGCCGCTGCGCGTCTGGGCGCCGCGCGCAGTATCGGCGGCGCCCGCGTCGCTCGTACCGCTGCGAGCGATCGACGAGCGCGGCTTCGAACGCGTCAGCACCGGTTTACGGGAGTTCGACGCAGTTCTGGGAGGCGGCGTCGTTCCCGGCAGCGTGATACTCTTGGGCGGCCCGCCCGGAGCCGGCAAATCGACGCTGCTGCTCCAGATCGCCGCCAATCTGCCGAACGCCGTTTATCTGTGCGGTGAAGAATCGGCCTCGCAAATCAAACTTCGCGCCCAGCGCTTGGGAATCGACCCCGATCTTCTCATCCTTCCTGAGACGAATCTGCGCGCCTCGCTCGATCTGCTCGAACGTTCCAAACCCAGCGTCGTCATCGTCGACTCCATTCAAACCGTGTGGCTGCCTGAGTCCGAAGCATTTGCCGGCAGCATGACGCAGGTGCGCGATTGCACGCAGGCGCTGGTGCAGTTCGCGAAGAGTTCGGGCTGCGCGGTCTTCTTAGTTGGGCACGTCACGAAGGAAGGCGCGATCGCGGGACCGCGCCTCTTAGAGCATTTGGTCGATACGGTGCTGTACTTCGAGGGCGAGGGGCCGGGCGATTACCGGATCGTTCGCTCACACAAGAACCGGTTTGGGAGCATCGATGAGATTTGCGTCTTTGCGATGCACGGAAACGGCTTGCAAGAGATCGCCAATCCCTCGCAGCTCTTCGCCGGTTCACGTGAGAGCCGGCCGAGCGGATCTTGCATCGTCGCAAGCATGGTCGGTACGCGGCCATTACTGATCGAGATTCAAGCGCTCGTCGGTGAAAGTTCGCTGGCGACGCCCCGGCGGCTGGCAAACAACGTCGATCATGCTCGTTTAGCGGCAATCGTCGCGGTGCTGGAGCGGCGCGCAGGCATGCATTTGGGAACGCACGATATCTACGTTTCAGTGGCCGGCGGGTTGCGCATTGCGGAACCGGCGGCGGATCTCGGGATCGCGCTCGCGATTGCCTCTTCGTTTCGCGGACGCACCATTGCCGCCGACGCCGTCGCCTTCGGCGAGATCGGGCTCTCGGGCGAGCTTCGCGCTGTCAACGCAGCGCAACGGCGCATAGGCGAGGCGCGCAAGCTGGGATATCGTGCGGTCTTCACCCCGGAAAGCTGCACCGACATCGGCCAAGCGATCGCAGCTGCGCTGGAGTGAGCATCTTCGAATGCGTGCCCAATATTTCGGAGGGGCGAAACGCTTCAATCGTCGACGCCTGCGCCGCCGCAGTCGAATCTGCCGGCGCACGGCTTTTGCATCGCACGAGCGATGCGGCGCACAACCGCAGCGTCTTCACGATAGCGGGCGACAGAGAATCGCTCCTCGATGCGGCGCTGCGCCTTGCGGCCGTCACGCGCGAGCGAATCGACTTGCGTTCCCATTCCGGGGTGCATCCACGGATCGGCGCCCTCGATGTGCTCCCTTTCGTGCCGCTGCAGGGCGCGACGATGGATGACGCCGCGCAGCTCGCCCGCGACACGGCGCGTGCAATCTGGGAAGAGCTGGGCGTTCCTTCCTTCTTATATGGCGAAGCTGCCGCTACTCCGCTGCGGCGCAACTTGACCACTGTGCGCCAGGGCGAGTTCGAGGGGCTCGATGCGCGCTTCAGCCTTCCGGAGTGGCTTCCTGACTTCGGCGACGTGGCCAAGCATGTCAGCGCCGGGGCTGTTGCCGTCGGCGCGCGCGGCATCTTGATTGCCTTCAACGTTGAGCTCGGGACCGGCGACCTCGGCATCGCTCGCTCGATTGCACGGCGTCTTCGTGAGCGTAACGGCGGACTCGGAACGCTGAAGGCGCTGGGCTTGCGACTGAGCAGCGATCTGGTGCAGGTTTCGCTAAACGTCACGGACTATTCCGCGACGCCGCTCCACAGGATCGTCGAGATAATTCGCGGTCTTGCAAGTCAAGCGGGCGTTAGCGTCGTGCGTTCGGAATTGATTGGATGCGTGCCGTGTGCCGCGGTTGAAGAGGCCGCACGGTACTATTTGGGACTTCATCCGCGGAAAGGAGACGCTGCGTGACCGCACAGACCTCGCTGGGCCTGCGAAGCGAACAGGTTGAAAACCATCCGCTCGTCGACGACGTAAACGCTCTGCACAACGATGCGCTCTCGCCGATCGAACGAACTTGCCGGAAGATCGCGGACGCCACGGGTGCGCCGATTGCGCTGATCCTCGCGATACTTCTGCAGTTTATCTGGATCATCGGCGGGCTTATCACGCGCTTCGATCCCTTTCCATTCGTGTTCTTACTGACTTGCTCGAACGTCCTACAGCTGATCCTGATCTTCGTCATCGCGGTTTCACAACGTCAGCAGACGCTGCACGACGAACTGCGCGCCGAAGCCGACCATGACTCCATCTCGCGCCTCCTCTACCATCAGCAGCTGCAGGACCGAATATTGCTGCGGTTGGCGGAACGATCTGGGTGCGACGTTTCCGACCTCAAATCGGAAGTCGAGGTTCTGTTGACGCCGGCGGGAGCATGACAAAAGGCTGCGCCGTGCCGGCAGTTCTGGCCGCGCTCCTTATCGCCGTCGCGGCGACTGCTCCGGCGGTCGCGCAAGACGTCAGTGGAGCGGGCGATGTCGGGATTTACCAGCGGACACTCTCCAACGGCCTACGGGTGATCGTCGTCGAGGATCGCTTTGCGCCCGTGGTTCACACGTCGGTCTGGTACCGCTTCGGATCGCTGAACGAAACGCCCGGTAAAACGGGCTTGGCGCACGCGCTCGAACATATGATGTTCCGCGGAACGGGCGCCATCTCGGCCGGCGGCCTCGATGACGTGGTCGCCCGTCTCGGCGCGCAGATGAACGGCCAAACCGACTATGACTACACCGACTTTCTTTTCGACATGCCTTCGGATAAAGCCAATGTTGCGCTGCAAATTGAAGCCGATCGCATGGCGCATCTCGCGCTTCGCCAATCTGAGTGGAACATCGAGCGGCGCGCCGTTCTCAATGAACTCGACGGCGACGAGAGCTCGCCGTTCTTCAACCTCCTGGCGCGCGTCCGAGCTGCCGCCTATCCCGGATTGCCGGCGGGACGCACGCCGACCGGCGTTCGTTCCGACGTAGCGCGCGCAACTGCAGCGGACATTCGGACCTATTACGAACGCTGGTATGCACCGAACAACGCGACGCTCGTGGTTGCGGGCGATGTCGATCACAATGCGATCTTCGCAATGGCGCAAGGCGATTTCGGACCGATTCGCGCCCGCGCGCTGCCGCGCCGCTACGCGCAGCATCCCCAAGCCGCAGGCGGCAAAACCGTGGAAGCGGAGTTCCCGTTTCCATTCGAAGTGCTGGATCTAGCTTATGCCATTCCCGGCGATACCGAACGTGGCGAACCCGCCGTCAGCGCGCTCGCCAGTTTGATCGGAAATCAGCGCGGGCCGTTCTACCACGCATTGGTTGCATCCAACGTCGCGTTGCAAGTAGATGCGAACGCGGACACGCAATTGCGCGGAGGACTGATGCACGTCTTCATCGTGCTCAACCCCGGACACACGGGCGCCGAGGCGCAGCAGATCTTTCAAGCAACGATGGATGGGGCGCTGCGCGAGGGGTTTCAACCAGACCTCGTCTCCGCCGCAAAGATCGCGACGCTGGCCGAACGCGCGTACAGCGCGGACTCTATCGGCGGCTACGCCGATCTCGTGGGCTACACGTACGGCATCGTTGGCGAACGCGATCGCGATGAGGACGCGCGTTTGGCCGCGCTTACTCCGGCGGATCTGCTGGCAGCCGCTCGGACGTATCTGCGGACGCCGACCGTCGCGGGACATCTGACTCCCAACGACGCACCGCGCCGCGCCTCCTCGCAGAAGTCGGACGCTGCGGCCTCGGACAACTTTAGCGGACGCGCCCCGAGCGGGCCGATCGTCGTGCCCGCAATGATTCGTGCCGAGGTGCGCCGCCCGACAACGGCGCGAAGCAAGCTCGATCCGCTACGCTTTAGCCTGCCCAACGGCCTGGCGGTAATCTTTCAGGAGAAGCACGACCGGCGCACGGTCTACGTTCGCGGAGCGATCGACTCTTCGCCGGCGATGATCCCTCCGGGCAAAGAGGGGATCGTTCGGCTCGCATCAGCCGTTGCGGAATTCGGAACGGAGCGTTACGACTTCGCGCAGCTGCGAAAGGCGACCGACGACATCGGCGCGTCCGTCAATTTCGGGCAGGGGTTTGGGGCCACCGGTTTTTCCAAAGACTTTGAAAAGCTGCTCGAGCTGCTTTCGGAAGGCGAACAACATCCGCTCTTCCCCCAGCGGTGGCTCGACCTGCAGCGGTCGCAGCTCGCGAACAGCGTCGCATCGGAGCAAGACATCTCCGGCGTCATGGTCGATCGTGCGTACCTGCAGCGCCTGCTCGCGCCGGACGATCCAGCCCTGCGCTACGCATCGCAGTCGTCAATTTCATCGATCACGCGTGAGGATCTGCTTGCGTACACCAAGCGATATTGGCGTCCCGATCTCACGACCATCGCAATCGTCGGCGATCTCTCTCCAGAACGCGTACGGCGCGCCGTCAGTGGCGCATTCGGTTCATGGACGAACGAGGGAGCGACGCCTGCAGTTGGAGAGCCGCCGTTGCCGCCGCCCCACGTTGCCCATGCATACGTCGGGACCGCGGCAAACCAAGTCTTCGTTCAACTTGGCGCTCCGGCAATCTCGCGGAAGAATCGCGACTATGACGCATTCCGGCTGTTGACGGAGATGATCGGCGGGAGCGGCTACTTTCAATCGCGTTTATGGCAGGAGCTGCGCCAAAGGCGAGGCCTGGTGTACAGCGTTTCAAGCGAGATCAAGAGTGACCGCGATCGCGGCGATCTCGAGATCGATTTGAGCGCTTCTCCCGCAAACGTCGAAGCGGCCATCGGCATTGTCCGTGATGAGTTGGAGCGTTTTCGCTCCGCGCCGGTGAGCGGTGTGGAACTGCAGGAGGCCAGGACGAGGGTCGTTTCGGCAGCGCTTTTAAATGAAGCTTCGGCGCGCGGCCAACTCGAACAGACTCTGGAGATTGCAACTAACGGCTTGCCTTCGAATTACTACGCGACGCTCGAGCAGCGCTATGACGCCGTCACGGCGAGTGATATTCAGCGCGTCGCTCGGGCCTATCTGCACCCCAATCGCTTGATCGAGGTTTTCGCTGGCCCTTCAGGGCCGTGGGCCGCCCGCGCGATCTAGTGATCGTCACCGTCAATCCTGCTACCGGGCACGAGCTCGAACGCTTCGACTACATGTCCGAGGAGCAGATTGACGGACGGCTCGATGCGGCGCGCGAAACTTTCGCGCGTTGGCGTCTGCAGGCGTTCGATGAGCGCGCGCGCGTCTTGCGCGCCGTTGCCGGTCGTTTGCGGAGTGAGCGAGATGGTCTTGCGACAGCGGCAGTCCGCGAAATGGGCAAGCCGATCGGCCAAGCAAGAGCCGAGATCGAGAAATGCGCCTGGTGTTGCGAGTACTTTGCCGACAACGCGGCATCCCTGCTGCAGGATCAGCCCGTTGAGAGCAATGCCACCAAGAGCGCCGTCGCATTCCGCCCGCTCGGCGTCCTTTTTGCGATCATGCCGTGGAACTTTCCGTACTGGCAGGTTTTTCGCGCGGCTGCGCCGGCGCTGATGGCCGGAAATGCGATTGTGCTGAAGCATGCCGATGCGACGACGCGCTGCGCGCTGGAGATCGAACGACTCTTCACAGATGCCGGCGCGAGCGAGGCGCTCTTCACGACGCTGCTGATCGATCATGACAATGCGGACCGCCGCATCGCCGACGAGCGAATCGCCGCGGTAACGCTGACGGGAAGCGAACGCGCCGGCATCGCGGTCGGCTCCGCGGCCGGGAACGCGCTGAAAAAATGCGTCCTTGAATTAGGCGGTTCCGACGCCTTCGTCGTACTCGGAGATGCCGACATCGATCTCGCCGTCGAGTACGCCGTCAAGTCGCGCTTCCAAAACAACGGCCAAAGCTGCATCGCGGCAAAGCGCTTCATTATCGAGGATCGCATTTACGATCGTTTTGTCGCGCACTTCGCGGAAAAAGCCGCCCAGCAGCGCGTCGGCGATCCGATGAACGATGAGACGCAGCTTGGGCCTTGCGCGCGTGCCGATCTCCGCGACGCGCTCGAACGTCAAATCACGCAGACCGTCGTGGACGGTGCGCGCATCGCAACGGGGGGTCAGCGTACCGACGGTCCCGGCTTCTACTTTCAGCCAACCGTCGTCGCCGATGTCGTCCAAGGCATGCCGATGTTCGATGAAGAGACCTTTGGGCCGGCCGCTGCAGTGATTCGCGCCAAAGACGACGATGATGCGATTGCCATTGCGAATGCTTCGAACTTTGGTTTGGGCGCAAACCTCTGGACGCGCGACGTCGATCACGCGACACGACTGGCAGCGCGGATTGAAGCCGGCATGGTCTACGTCAACGGAATGGTGGCAAGCGATCCGCGCCTTCCCTTCGGCGGCGTGAAACGCAGCGGCTACGGCCGCGAGCTCTCACCTTTCGGGATCCATGAATTCGTCAACGTGCAGACTGTGTGGATTGGCCCAGAGCGCAAAGAGGACGCGCCACAGGGCGTCCCAGAGTAATAGCGCCATGGTGATGGACGCCGATCGTCATGGTGATGGATAGAACCATGACGTGCGTTCAGGCGTCGCCGCGCAACCATCGTCATGGTGATGCATAGAACCATGACGAAAGTACCGGCGTCGCCCGTCTATCCATCAGGGTGACGCCGTGAGAGCCGCGCGAAATGCGATCGTCATGGTGATGCATAGAACCATGGCAACGCAATAAGCCTGATGGACCGCTCGCAAAGAATTCGATAATCAAAATGTACAGTAAAGAATTTCTCGTCAGGGTTTTAGGGGAGCCGACGGGAGCGGGCTCTTGTATAGGCGACGGTTCTAACGGAACAATCCAATCGTCACTTCCGACCGGCTTAGAGTTCGAAATCCCCGTCGGCCCCGACGTCTACATGTTTTGGGAATGTGAGGGTGGCCGAGTGTTAGCAAAAATGTGTGTCGCGATATCGAGACAAGAAGAAAGCATTGGGGCCGGTCTCGATTGGGACATTATCCACGTATGCGGATTAGATGGGGAACTTACCGTCACGCCCTATGAAAAGCTCCCACCTCCCAAGACAGTTCTTTTCGGGAAACTATTTCCTCGCACTTAGTTTCGTCCACCGGTTCTAATCGCTGAAGTAGCGACCTGCGCCGCGACTGCTCGTCATAGTGAGCTCGTCACCACGCAGCAGCTTAAAACCGTGATGCCGGCTGCTAAAGCGGATGGCATAATGCACCCATAGCATGCAGAGCGGTTCCAAATAGCGCGACTCCTCGATCCCGCCGACGTCGATCACTTCGTTCTTCCAGCCAAACGACTCGACGATCGCCGCAACGGTTTTTTTCGCTCCCTCATCGTTTCCGCAAATGAACATTGTGGGCGGGCCGCCTTCGAACCGAGGGTCGACCATATCCGCATTCCCAATGATATTGAACGCTTTCACAACTTTTGCGCGGGGAAGGCGCCGTTGGATCGTTTCGCCCGCAGAGTCGTTCAAGCCGATGGAGAGAGAGGGCAGCTTGCCTTCTTCGAACTTCAGCGGATTGGTGACGTCCATGACGGTCTTGCCCTCCAAATTGCTATCTCCGGCGAGATCGATCGCGTCCATCGCGTGCGCAAATTCCACGGCCAGCACGACAAGTTTGCCGAAAGCCGCAGCTTCCGCAAAAGTCGCAGCGCGCAAGCGGCCCTGCTGCTCGCCCGCAAAATCGCTCAGCTTGCCCGGCGTGCGCGAGCCGATCGCAACCTCGTGATTGCGCGAAACGAATCCGCGCGCCAGCGCCTTGCCGACGTCACCGCTTCCAAGAATCCCTAGGCGCATTCTCCCTCCACGAATGAAGCGATCCGCGACAGCCCTTCACGGACCGCCTCGAGTGGTCCAACCCAACTCAACCGCAGCCACTGCGCGAAGCACGCGCCGAACGCAATGCCGGGGATCGCGACGACGTCGTAGCGATCCGCCAGCGCGTGCGCAGCTGCCAGCGAACTTGCGTCGCTCGGCAGCCGTACGCAAGCATAAAACGTTCCCTCCGGCGCGATAAAACGCAAACCGCTCGCGGCAAGCAATTGAACGACCTCCTCCCGGCGCTCCGCATACCACCGCGCATGCTCGCGGATCCCGCCCGGCGTGCCGAAAATGCTGATTGCCACACGCTGCGCAAACGAATCCGCGCACGATGTCAGCCACGCATGAACCTTGACGATCGAAGGCATGACGTCATCGGGCGCCATCGCCCATCCCAGCCGTAAACCCGTCAGCGCGTTGCTCTTGCTCAGCGAATTCGTCACGATCGTGTAGGGATAGGCAGCCGCAAAGTGACCCGCGTCCTGCACGTACGTCTGCTCGCGATAGACCTCATCATGCAGTACCCACACCGTCTCCCCGCCGCGACGGAGCAGGCCTTCGGAGAGGCTCTCAACGTCGGCGCGTGAGATCACGCGAGCCGTCGGATTGCAGGGCGAACAGACGACGATGAGGCGCGTATGCGGATGGACCGCATGCAGAATCCGCTCCGCATCGAACGCGAAATCGTCGTCTTCGCCCAACGGCGCCGATCGCACGGCGGCGCCCTGCAAGCGCGCCATCTTCGCGTATGAAGGGAAGGCCGGTTCGACGACGAGCAGCTCGTCACGCGCGGGATCGAGCAGCGTCTGCAAGACCGCGTAGGTCGCTTCTTGCGAGCCGGTCGTAATGCAGATGTTTTCGCTTCCCCCGAGTTGCGGATAGTCGTAGTGCGCCGCTATTCGCTTGCGAAGCAGCGGATCGCCGGCATTGACCGTATAGCGCACGCCGTGTTCGCGCACGTAACTCAACGCCGCCTCCAGATGCGTCGCGTTAGGCCGCAGCGACGGTTCTCCCAGACCGAGATCGAGCGAGGTTGCCTTGCATTTGCCGGCGATCTCGCGAATGAGCGACCCGCCGATCTCACCGACGCGCGGATTCAGACGGCCACCTCATACTCGCGCAAAGCTGCGCTGAGGGAAGTCTTGCGATCCGTCGATTCGCTTCGGGAACCGACGATCAGCGCGCACGGGACGTCATAGGTCCCGGCCGGAAACTTTTTCGGAATCGTCCCCGGAATCACGACGGCGCGCGGGGGAATGCGGCCGCGCGAGGTTGCGGGTTCCCCCTCGCGCACGTCCACTATCGGCGTGCTGGCTGTCAGAACGACGCCCGCTCCAAGCACGGCTTCCCGCTCGACCCGTACGCCCTCGACGACGATGCAGCGTGAACCGATGAAGGCGCCGTCCTCGACGATCACAGGTCGCTGCTGCGGCGGTTCCAAGACACCGCCGATTCCGACGCCTCCGGAGAGATGAACGTTCTTGCCGATCTGTGCGCACGAACCCACTGTCGCCCAGGTGTCCACCATCGTTCCGTCATCGACGTATGCTCCGATGTTGACGAAACCCGGCATCAAGATACATCCCCTGCCCAAAAAACTGCCGTACCGCGCGGCTCCCGGCGGAACGCAGCGCGCGCCGAGCTCCGCATAGTTTTTCTTCATTGGAATCTTGTCGTATCCAAATTCGCCGATTCGTTCCAGACCGCGGCGCGCAAAATACAAAAGAATGGCCTGCTTTATCCAGGCGTGCGTGACCCAGCCGGCGGCGGAAGGTTCGGCGACGCGCAGGAGCCCGCGGTCCAGCGCATCGATCACGCGGTCTACCGCCGCTCCGGCTGAAGACTTGACGCGTTCGGGATGTTCGCCCAGAGCCTCGATTTCCGCCCGCAGCGCCGCTGCCTCCATGGCGCTCGCATACGGCGCATACGCGCACCCTTCCCGCGCCGGTGAACCATCTGCGCAGTAGAGGCTAAGCGATGGGTAGAAGGCTCATAGCGAGCAAAGGAGAGACCGTGTCCAATACGCGCGAAGACGAACAACGTATCAACGCGATCCGTTTTCTTTCGGTTGATGCCGTCCAAAAAGCCAATTCCGGCCATCCCGGCATGCCGCTGGGCGCGGCCGCCACCGCGTACACGCTTTGGGCGAAACATCTGCGTTTCAATCCGAAAGATCCGGCGTGGCCCAACCGCGATCGTTTCATTCTCAGCGCGGGACACGGATCGATGCTGCTCTACTCGCTGCTCTATCTGACGGGATACGACCTCTCGCTCGAGGACATCAAAGCGTTTCGGCAGCTCGGCAGCAAGACGCCAGGCCACCCTGAAGCACACCGCACGCGAGGTGTCGAGGTGACGACCGGTCCGCTCGGCCAAGGATTCGCCAACGCGGTCGGTTTTGCGATCGCGCAAGCTCACCTCGCTGCAACGTACAACGTCGAACAGACGATCGTCGATCATTTCACCTACGTCATGTGCAGCGACGGCGATATGATGGAGGGCGTCTCGTCGGAAGCCGCCTCGATCGCCGGACACCTGCAGCTGGGCAAGCTGATAGCGCTCTACGACGACAACAAAGTCTCATTGGCAGCTGCGACCGACGTCTGCTTCACCGAGGACGTCGTGAAGCGCTTCGATGCGTACGGCTGGCACACGCAGTACATCGACATCGATCGCGGCAACGACGTTGCGACGATCGATGCGGCGATCGAGCAGGCGAAAAGCGAAACCGGACGGCCTTCGATGATCGTCGTTCGCACCCACATAGGGTACGGGTCGCCGAAGCAGGATTCGTATAAATCGCACGGCGAGGCGCTCGGCGAAGCCGACGTCAAGAACACGAAAGAGAATCTCGGCTGGCCGGTCGAGCCGCTCTTCTACGTTCCCGATGAAGTGTTGAAATTCTATCGCGACCTCGGTGCGCGCGGTGCGCAGCTGCAGGAGCGCTGGCAGCGCGCCTACGACGAATTCAAATCCCAAAACGGGGAATTAGCCGCGCAGTTCGAGCGGACGCTGCAGAAGCGCGCTCCCGCTTCGATCCCGTGGCCCGCGTTCAATAAGGAAAACGGCGACAACATCGCCACGCGCGAAACCGGCGGGACTGTCATGAACGCGATCGCGGCTGCGGTTCCCGAACTCGTCGGCGGCTCGGCCGATCTCGACCCCTCCACCAAGACGTACTTGAAAGGCATGGGAGATTTTCAGCCCGACAACTACGGAGGCCGCAACATCCACTACGGCGTGCGCGAGCACGCGATGGCGGGCATCAACAACGGCATCGCGTTGCATGGCGGTCTGCTGCCATTCGGAGCGACGTTCCTCAACTTCTTGGATTATATGAAAGGCCCGGTCAGATTAGCCGCGATCAACAAAGTGCGCTGTTACTACGTTCTCACGCACGACTCGGTGTTCTTGGGCGAAGACGGGCCGACGCATCAGCCGATCGAACATCTTGCGCATATGCGGGCCATACCGAACCTCATGGTCGTTCGGCCGGCGGACTCGCTCGAAACCTTGCAGGCGTGGAAGCTGCTGATCGCTGCCGGCGAGGGTCCGTGGGCGCTGATCTTGACGCGGCAAAAAGTGCCGTACCTCGGCGATCGCGACGCCGCCGTCGCCCGCGGCGCCTACATCCTGATCGATCCCGACGTGACGCCTGATGTAATTCTGATCGCGACCGGATCGGAAGTTTCGCTCGCCGTTGCGGCGGCGAAAGTGCTCGAAGATGCCGGCACGCGCACGCGGGTCGTCTCGATGCCGTGCTGGGAGCTTTTCGCGCAGCAGCCGCAGAGCTACCGGGAGGAGGTTTTGCCGCCCACTGTGACCGCGCGCATGTCGATCGAAGCGGCTGCCACGTTGGGATGGGAACGCTGGATCGGCGATCGGGGGTATGCCTACGGCATCGATCACTTCGGCGCTTCCGCGCCGGCCGCAGCGATCGCAAAGGAGTACGGCTTCACGCCCGAACACATCGCGCAAGTCGCGCAAGAACAGTTTGCAACGGTAAGGCGGTAGAAAGAACGCATGGAAAACCAGCTCAAGCAACTCTTGGATGCGGGCCAAAGCGTTTGGCTCGACAATTTGCGCCGCAGCATGTTCGCTTCGGGCGAATTGCAGCAGTTGATCGACAAAGGGCTGCGAGGGATGACCTCCAACCCGACCATCTTCGAGAAGGCTATCGGCGCGGGCACCGACTACGACGAGCAGCTGCGCTCGCTCATCGGCAACCGGCAAACGCCCGAAGTGCTCTTCTGGGATCTGGCGGTCACCGACATCCAAAGCGCCTGCGATCTTTTTCGCCCGCTCTTCGATTCGACCGGACGGAACGACGGTTTCGTCAGTCTGGAAGTCTCGCCGCTCTTAGCCAACGATACGCAAGGCACGATCGCGATGGCCAAGGATCTGTGGCGCCGCGTCAACCGGCCCAACGTCATGATCAAGATCCCCGGCACTGCCGAAGGCGTTCCGGCAATTGAGGAAGCGATCGCCGAAGGGATCAACATCAACGTGACGCTCGTCTTCGCGCTCGAGTTTTACGAGCGCACCGCGCGCGCATTCATGCGAGGCCTCCAGCGGCGGCTCGATAAGGGACTTCCGATCGACAAGATTCGCTCGGTCAACAGCGTCTTCGTCAGCCGCATCGATACGGCAATCGATAAGGTGCTGCAGCCGCGTATTGACAAAGGAGAAACGCAGCTGGAGTCGCTTCTGGGCAAAGCCGGCATCGCGACGCTCAAACTGACATATCAAAAGTACCTGCAGCTCTTCGCTTCCCCGGAATGGCAGGGCATCAAAGCGCAGGGCGGCGTCGAGCAGCGCCCGCTCTGGGCTTCCACTTCAACAAAGAATCCGAAGTATCCGGATTTGATGTACATCGAACCGGTCGTCGCGCGCAACACGATTAACACGATGCCGCCGCAGACGCTCGACGCGCTGCTGGACCACGGAAACGTCGTTCCAGATACGGCACTTCAGGGCGTCGACGACGCCGAAGCAACCTTCAAGCGGCTGACGGCATCCGGCGTCTCGCTCTTCGACGTCACACACGGCTTGCAGGTCGAAGGCGTCACACTCTTCAGCGATTCCTTCGCCGCACTGTTGGGTGCGATTGTCTACAAGCAAAAGCAGTTGAGTTCCGGCGCGGAGCGCGTCGCACTCTCACTTCCCGGGCACATGCAGAATGTCTACGACCAAACGCTGGAATCGCTGGCCGCACAAGACTTCCTGAAAAAGCTCTGGGCCAAAGATCCGTCCCTATGGTCAACCGATCCGCAGCACGCCGAAATCATCAAACACGCGCTCGGATGGCTCGATATTCCGCAGCATCTCATGGAGACCGCGCGCGACGTTCAGCGCTTTGCCAACGAAATTGCTTCTGAATTCACCCACGTCGTCGTACTCGGCATGGGCGGAAGTTCGCTCGCGCCCGACATTCTGCGCGCAACCTTCGGGAAGGTGGAAGGCCATCCGCAGCTCCACGTGCTCGATTCCACCGACCCGCAGCAGATCCGCGATATGGAAGCGGCGATCGATCTGGCGCACACGCTCTTCATCGTCTCGAGCAAATCAGGAACGACCACGGAGCCCGACGCATTCTATCGGTTCTTCTGCGAGCGTGTCAGCAAGATTGCGGGAGCGAGCAATGCCGGCCGTCAGTTCATCGCGATCACCGATCCCGGAACAAAGCTCGAAGCTGAAGCAAAAGCGCAAAACTTCCGGGCATGCTTCGTGAACGATCCCAATATCGGCGGCCGCTACTCCGCACTCTCGTACTTCGGCATGCTCCCTGCGGCCATCGCGGGATACGACGTGATCGCACTGCTGGATCGGGGCCTTGGCGCTCTGCATGCCAACGATCGCACCGTCACGCCGAAAGATGCTCCGGGCGTGCGGTTCGGCGCCGCCATCGGAGGAGCGGCAACGCATGGGCGCGACAAGCTGACGATTTTGACGCATCCTTCGGTTCGAGCCTTCGGCGCGTGGGCGGAACAGTTGATCGCAGAGTCGACCGGCAAGATGGGCAAAGGCATTCTTCCGGTTGAGGGTGAGCCGCTCGGGGACCCACAGGACTACGGCGCGGATCGCGTCTTCGCGTATGTCGGCGCAAATCTCCCAAATCCTGAGCGCGACACGGACGATCGCTTAAAAGCGCTCGAAAGCGCCGGATACCCTGTCATCCGGCTCGCCATGAACGACGTCCTGGACGTAGGCGAGCAGTTCTACCTGTGGGAGATCGCGACCGCGGCGGCAGGCTGCGTTCTGCAGATCGATGCGTTCGATCAGCCCAACGTGCAGGAGTCCAAAGACAACACCGTCGCGTTGCTCAAGGAGTTCTCGACCAAGGGCAGCTTCGACGAGCCTTCGGCCGTCGCCGAAGATGAAACGATGGCGGTCACGCTGCTCTCGGGAAGCGCCCAAGTGCACGCCGGCGACGTCTCAAGCGCGCTCGCGGCGGTTCTGAACGAAGTGAAGGCGGGAGACTACGTCGCGTTCTGCGCTTACGTCGATCGCAACGCGAAGCATGTTGAACTTCTCAACGAAATACGCGTGGCGATTCGAGATGCCCGCAAGTGCGCGACAACCGTTGGCTTCGGTCCACGGTTTCTGCACTCGACCGGACAGGAGCACAAAGGTGGCCCGGATACCGGCGTGTTCATCCAAATCACCGCGGACAGCGCGTTCGACATTCCGATACCCGGAATGAACGTTGGTTTTCGCACGCTGATCGCCGCACAGGCGCTGGGCGATCTGCAGTCGCTCGATCGGCGCAACCGGCGCGGCGTTCGCGTGCACATCAAGGGCGATCTGGAGCGAGGCCTCCAGCGCCTCAACACGCTGATTGACGACGCACTGACGGCAAAAACGTGATCGAGGACAATCGCGCGCCCTCGGGGAGCATTCATGTCAGCTAAAACATTCAGGCGCATACAGATCAATGGGAGCCCCACCAGTGTGGGGGGCGCGGAGGTCAGACCGGAGCGCCTTTTAAACGGAAATGCCGTATGAAAATAGGCATGATCGGACTCGGGCGCATGGGCGCCAACATGACGGAACGCTTGATCCGCGGCGGCCATCAAGTCGTCGCCTACGATCGCAGCGCCGACGCGGTAGCAGCCATTGCAAAAGACGGGGCAACCGGCGTAAACTCCTTGGCCGAACTCACCTCGAAGCTCTCCTCGCCGAAGATCGTCTGGCTGATGGTTCCATCGGGGAAGCCGACGGACGACACGATCGACGCGCTTCTGCAACTGCTCGGTCGCGGCGACATCATCATCGACGGCGGCAACACGAATTACAAGGACGGGCTCGCCGCATACGATCGCTGCCGCGCAAAGGGCGTCTCGCTTGTCGACGCAGGCACCAGCGGCGGCGTGTGGGGACTCAAAGAAGGCTACTGCTTGATGGTCGGCGGCGATGACGACGCCGTCAACAAATGCGAGACGATCTTTCTGACGCTCGCCCCGCAGGGCGGATACGCGCACGTTGGGCGCGCCGGTGCCGGACACTTCTCGAAGATGGTCCACAACGGCATCGAGTACGGTCTGCTGCAGGCGTACGGTGAAGGCTTCGAGATCCTCAAGAACTCCGATTTCGATTTCGATCTCAAGCAGCTGGCAGAAATCTGGCGTTACGGTAGCGTGATCCGTTCGTGGCTGCTCGATCTGGCCGTTCTCGCATTTGATGAGGATCCCGGGCTGGACAAGATCCGCGGCTACGTGGAAGATACGGGTGAAGGACGCTGGACAGTCGAGGCAGCGATCGACGAAAACGTGCCGGCGCCGGTGATTACGCTCTCACTGCTCGCGCGCTTCGTATCACGCCAGGATGAGTCGTTCAGCGCCAAAGTGATCGCCGCGCTGCGCAACCAGTTTGGCGGGCATGCAGTCAAAGCCGAAGCAAAGTAGTTCGCCTCAGGGAAACGGCGTCGCTTCGATCGCCGTCAACCCGCTGCGTGCCGGGATTGAAAGCAATCGCGTCTCCGATCCTTGCACGATCGTGTTTTTCGGCGCGAGCGGCGATCTGTTCAAGCGCATGCTCATGCCCGCCATCTACGATCTGCGCGAAAGCGACATTCTGCCGGCCGACTTCGGCCTGATCGGATTTGCACGCACGCCGTTCTCCGACGAGCAGTTCCGCGACTACTGCAAGCAGTGCGTCGATCAATTTTCAGGCAAGAAACCGGTCAACGAAACGCTGTGGAAAGACCTCGCGCAGCGCATCAGCTACATCACGGCGGACTTCGATGACACGAGCCACTTCGGCCCACTGAAGACGCGCCTGGAGGAGTACGAGAAGCAGTTCGGCGCAGGGAGAAACCGGCTGTTCTATCTCGCGACGCCGCCGTCGGTCTTTCCCAAAGTTATCGCTCAACTCGGCAATGCGGGTCTCGATCCGGCGCAGAACCGCGCCGGCTGGACGCGAATCGTCGTTGAAAAACCATTCGGCGTGGATCTCGCCTCAGCGCGTGCGCTGCAGGCCGAGGTTGAGAAGGTCTTCAGCGAAAGCCAGGTCTACCGGATCGACCACTATCTTGGCAAAGAGCCGGTTCAAGACATCATGGCGCTACGTTTTGCGAACACGATCTTCGAACCGATCTGGAGCCGCAACTACGTGCGGTCGGTTCAGATAACGGCTGCGGAAACGCTGGGCGTCGAGCAGCGTGGCGCGTACTACGACAACGCCGGCGCGCTGCGCGACATGATCCAGAACCACGTGCTCAATCTGCTGGCGTTGATCGCGATGGAGCCGCCGGCCAGCCCCGATGCCGACTCGATCCGCAACGAGAAGTACAAGGTCTTCTCGGCAATCGATCCGCCGGCGCCCGAGGACGTGTTCCACACGAGCGCACGCGGTCAGTACGACGCCGGCACGATCGCCGGCGAAGTGGTCCCGGCATACCGCGCCGAGCCCGACGTTCGACCTGACTCCAACACGGAAACCTATGCGGCGCTGAAGCTCTTCGTCAACAACTGGCGATGGGCGGGCGTGCCGTTCTATCTGCGCAGCGGAAAGCGGCTGGCGCGCAAGCTTTCCGAGATCGCGATCGCATTCGATTCGATTCCGCACCGTCTCTTTGGAGAAAAGAGCGACACGATCGAGCAGAACGTGCTGGTAATCAAGATTCAGCCCGATGAAGGCATCTCGCTGCGCTTCAACGCCAAGGTGCCGGGGCCGAAAAACCACATCCGCGCCGTGACGATGGACTTCAACTACGGCAGTGGATTCGGCGTAGAGTCGGCTCCCGCATACGAACGCTTGATCTCCGACGCCATGCGCGGCGATGCGATGCTCTTTACGCGCTGGGACGCAGTACAACGTGCCTGGGAGATCGTCACGCCCGTCCTCGAGGTTTGGCAGTCGATCAAAGACCGGAGCTTTCCGAACTACGCCGCCGGCTTGGACGGGCCGGAAGCAGCGGCCCTTCTCAATTCGCACTGGCGCCCGCTGTGAACGCGCATCAGGTCCTCGACGCGCTGGCCGAGCGGCGGGGCGAAGGGGCGACTCTTTCCACGATTGCGATCAACCTCGTCGCCTTCGTCGAGGATGCTTCGCTGCTCGATTGGATCGCGCAACGTACTGACGCCATCGCGCAACGCCACGCTTCGCGCAGCATCTTCCTAGACGCCTCGCATGGCGGGGAAGCACATTCGGTCGACAGCGAGCGCAAGGAATCCGAAGGGACCACCACGACGCGCAGCGAGCAGATTCGCATGAACGTCGGCGACATGGGTGCGGCGGCGCTGGGGTCCGTTGCGCGAGAGCTCTTGGTGCCCAACGTTCAAACGGTTTTGCTTTGGGCCGGTCCGAGTCTGCTCGACGAACGATTCGCCGCGCTTGCGGAACTTTGCAACATCGTCATTCTGGACAGCTCGCGAGCGCATACCGATGCGGAGTGTCTGCGCCAACTGGCAAGAATCGCGGACGAACGGCTGCAGCCGAAAATACGCGATCTCGCTTATATGCGGCTCCTGCCTTGGCAAGACTTGGTTGCGCTCTTCTTCGACGACGCGAAACTGGCCGCGGACTTGCCGGCGCTGCGCGCAGTACAGATCGATGCCGGTTCAGAAGCGGAAGGATACTATTTCGTCGGCTGGCTTGCCAGCCGCCTCGCATGGCAGCCCTGCGGAAAGCATGCGTTCTGCAACGCGCAAGGCGTTCAGGTCGCAGTCGGCATCTCGCGCTCCGGAGAGCCGCGCCGCGTTCAACGCGTGGAATTGCGCGCCCCCGATCGGAAGTTTACTGCTGCCCTCGATCCGGATTCGCGCGATCTCGTCTGCTTGACCGTAACCGGCGCCGAATCGCGTCCCGCCCGCTGCGCGCCGCTGCGGGAAGTCGACGTGCTTTCATTGATCCAGCGGGCGATGCTCGCGACGTCTTCGGGCGACGTATTTGCCGAGACGCTGCGAATGGTCCGCACCGTTCTTGCGCAGGCGTGAGGCGTTCGAAACAGACGGGGCTGCAGCGATATTCGACGCCGCAGCTGCTGGCCGAAGGGCTTGCAGATCTCTTCGTTCGAGCCGCGGCAGATGCGATCGCCGAACGCGGAGCATTCTTCGTCGCGCTCTCCGGCGGCACGACGCCCAAAGCGGCGTACATGTTGCTGGGCCAAGAACCGCGCGGCTCGGCGATCGAATGGCCGCACGTCTTCGTCTACTTCGGCGATGAGCGCTGCGTGCCGCCGGATAACGAACGCTCGAACTTCAAGATGGCAAACGACGCGTTCTTGCGCAACGTTGGGCTGCAGGAAAACAACGTGCATCGGATGCGCGGCGAAGATGATCCGGCTGCGGCTGCGCTAGCCTATTCGCGGGTCCTGATCCAAATGATGGGAGACGTACCGCGCTTCGATCTGACTCTGCTGGGAATGGGAGCCGACGGACACACGGCCTCGCTCTTTCCCGGCGAAGATCCGCGTACCGACGAAGAGCGGCTCGTCCGCGCGCCCTTCGTTGCCAAGTTCAATGAATACCGGTTGACGATGACGCCGAAGGTATTGAATAACGCTCGGCGCGTTGCTATTGCTACGGAGGGAGCGGCGAAGGCGCAAGTGCTGCATGCAGTGCTGGAGGGGCCGTTCGAACCGGCGGTGCATCCGATTCAAATCGTGGCGCCGCATGACGGCGGCTTAGTTTGGCTGGTTGATGAAGCGGCCGCTACGTTCTTAACGTAAGGGCCGCTTGTTCCAGCGTTCCAATTCCCGCGTGTACAGCGTCGCGCTGCGCTCCTGCAGTTTCTTGGCGATTCTGAAGAGCCGCACGCGCGCTGAAAACGGTGTCTTGCCTTTCATTTGCGAGACGCTCCTTCTCCTAGGCTCGTTATGGTAACGTTGTTAACGTTGAGGATCGTTCCGGTTGCGCGCTCCAATTCGACGACCGCCTTGTTGAGATCGGTTTGCGCTTGCAGCTCGCGCCCGCGATTGTCTGCCAGCTCGATCTGCCGCTGAAGAACCAGAAACGTCGTCGATTCGCCTGCGCGGAAGCGCCGCTGTTCGCTCGCCAGGACTGCCTCAGAAGCTTCGCGCGCGGCCCGCGCGGCCGCTAAGCGCGCAAGCGCGCTCTGGTAGGATTGCAGAGCATTGCGAACGTCCACGGTGACGCGCGTAATCGTGGAGGCCTCTTGAATTTGAGCGATCCGCTCTTGCTCTTGCGCTATCGCCACATTGGCCTTCGCGGTGCGATTGCCGACCGGAAATGAAACCAGCACGCCGGCCGTATAGACCGGAAACTTATTCGAGAGGAGATTCGCGATCGAGCGATCGAGGCCGCCGACGAGATAGCTCGGCACGGGCTGATTGGGCGCCGGCAGCATCGCGATGCGTTGCGAAGGCGGGAGCGTTGGATTGACCGCGGCAATCAATTGATCGATCGCAACGACCTGTTCGATGTTGTTGAGGATGAAAGAGCCGGGCGGCTGCAGTAAGCCGGCGAACCCGTTGCTCGTATATCCAAGCTGCAGATCGACTTGCGGCTTGGCTTGATTCATCGCGTAAGCGAGATTGGCGTCAGCCGTGCGGCGCGCCGCAGCAGCCTGACCGATCTCCGGACGCTCGCGCAAAGCGCTGGTGACCATCGTCACCAGCGAAGGCACCGACGGCAGTTCAAGCGCCGGCGTCACCGGCACGAGGTTTGCATTCCAAATGGGATCGCTGGAGTTGGACAAGAGCAAGCCCTTGAGCCGGTTCTGGAGGATGCCGACGTTCTGCAGCGCCGTATAGACGTTTTCGCGAAAGACGGCGATCTGCGCGTTCGACTGGACCACATCGATCGGCGCGTTGGCGCCTCTGCGCGCAAGGCGCACGTTGCTGTGCTGTTGGGTGATCGTAGTTCGCAACGACTCCTCGGCGATGGCGACGTTGCGCCAAGCCGAAACCAAATCCCAATACGTGTTTTCGACGTCCGCAATCGTCCCCGAGACGCTCGTCAGCGTCTGCTGCGTCGAGCTCTGCTGGTTGATCATCGCGAGCTGCAGCTGATGTCCCGCGTCGGTCACGCCCCGAGACCTCGCGAGCGGCTGCGTGAATGACGCCGAGAACATGGTCGGATAGTAGGGGTTGAACGTATTGATCGTCGTGTTGTCGTAGGTCTGTCTGCCTGACACGCCGACGTTGATCTGCTGACCGCCGGGAAGGATGCCTTGCGCGCCCCCGCTGAGCGAGGCGATGCGCTGAATGACCGGCCCAAAATTCGGCCCGGCGAAAAAAGCGTTTTGCGGCGGCTGCGTGACGTATTGGTATTGCGGTTGTATGCTCAAGCGAACGTCGTACGCGCCGCGAGCTGCTTCGATCTGGTAGCCGGCGATCCGTCTGTTCGCCAGCGCCACGGAGAGGTCCGGATTATTCGCGATCGCCATGCCGATCGCGTTTTGTAAACTCAGGCCGACAAACGGCTGCTGCGTGATGCCCACGATGTCCGCGGAGGGCGTTGCCAAGCTCGGCGCCCGATAGCCCGGCGCAACGTTGGGCGCAGCGGGCAGCACAGGCATCTGCGCGGGAGGCGGCACGGTTGCGGCGGGCGCGGGCGACGCGACTGCCAAGAGCATCGCGTTCAAGACCAGCGGGACGAACATCAGTTTACTCGGACCGCGGTTTCGACCGACATTCCCGGCCGCATCGGATAGCGCTGCGGATCGGCGTCGCCGATTGAGATCTTTACCGGGATGCGCTGGGTGACTTTCACGAAGTTCCCCGTCGAGTTCTGCGCCGGCACCAGCGCGTACGTATTCTGTGAGGCGGGATTCAGCGCGAGGACGCGCCCGTGGAAGGTCACGCCTTTGTATGCGTCCACATGAATGTCGACGGGTTGGCCGGGCCGCATCTTGCCGACTTGCGTTTCCTTGTAGTTGGCCGTTATGAACACGCCGTGTGGGATGAGCGTCAGGAGCGTCATTCCGCCGTTGACCGTTTGACCGATTTCAACGTTCTTCTGGCCGACCGAACCGTCGATCGGCGAATAGATCTTCGTGTTCGCGAAATTCTGCTGCGCGATCGCAACTGCGGCTCGCTGCCCGGCAATCTGCGCCGGCTCGCGCGCTTGCGCGAGCTTTCCTTGCGCCGTCGTCACGCCGCCTTGGGCTGCCGCGATGCCGGCCTGCGAGGCGCCGACCTTCTGCTGCGCCGCATTGACGTTTGCCAAGGCAACGCTGACGTTGTCGGCCGCACTCCGGTAGGCGGATGCGGCTTGCGCGTAGGCTGCGCGCGCCGAGTCGAGCTGCTGGCGAGCGATATCGCCGGTATTGACCAGCGACTGCGTGCGCGCCAAATCGGCTCGCGCTTTGGCCAGCGCCTGCGCGGCTCCGGGCAGCTCGGCTTCCGCCACTTGTACTTGAGCTTGCGCAGCCGCGACGCCCGCGACCGAAACCGGCACCAGCGCCGCGGCGCCTTGCACGTTGCCCTGCGCCTCTTGCACGCCACCGATCCCCTGCGCGGCCAGCGCGTTTTGATTCTCCAGCGCCAGCTGCAGGTTCGCCTTGGCTTGGTCGAGCGAGGCTTGTTCGGTCGCGCTGTCCAGGACGATCAACAGCTGCCCGCGGTGAACGCGTTGATCCGTGTCGACGAGGATCGATTGAACGCGCTCGGCGATCTTGCTCGTCACCGCAACGGTACTTGCATCGACGCGGGCGTCATCGGTCGATTGATGCGAACGAAGGTACGCGATGTACGGAATGCCCCAAACGAGCAAAGCGATCAGGGCGATGGCGCCGAGGACGTACCACAGCGGAGCAAGGCTTCGCCTCTTCGGCGGCCCGGCCTCAATCGCGTGAGCCGGTTGTTCCGAAGCGCCGTCGGTTGCGCCGGCGGCAGCATGCGGCCGCGTCTGCACTTCCGGTCCGCTCATGGCTTGAGGCGGGTTCCGTTCAGGAAGATGCCGATCAGAAAATCGATCGTCGGGGAGTCTGCTGACGGCTCGTCGGGCAGTCGTTTGCGTCCGATGACGTGCGCGAAGACCATTCCCATGAAGAACCTCGCCAGCCGGAACGGGTTGCCGCGCAGATCGCCTGCGGCGACGCGCTTGGCCATGTACTCCGCCACGATCTCTTTAATTGCCGCCGGCGTGCGCCATGCGAAATCGCTCATGGCCACCTCTTCCTCTTCGACCAGCGACATGATGATCAGATCGCGCGCCGACTCCATACGCTCCGTGAGCACTTCAGCCAGCCGGCGCAGGTCGGCTGCGAGATCGCCGTTCAAACTCGCGGCAAGTTCGCGCAATTCGATCGTGCCGCAGTAGGTGCGCACGCACTCGTCGACCAGAGCATCCTTGTGTCCGAAGTGGCGAAAGAGCGTCGCTTCGTTCACTCCGGCGAGCTCCGCGATTTCGCGCGTTGTCGTGCCGCGCCGGCCCTTGCGGCCTAGCAGTTGACGCGTCGCCGCCAGGATTCGTCCCCGAGTGGCATCCGGCGAGCGGCTCGGTTGGAGCTCCTGAAGGATCACTTCTTGGTGAACACGGTGTCGGCTACCGTGACGTTTGTCTGATAGCGAGCATACGTGGCATCAGCGACAGCGTGCACATGCGGGATACGAATATCGGCGTGCTGGGTCGCAATGACGCGATACTGCCCTTCATCGCGATACCTCTGCGTCATCGCGATGGAGCCGCCGTTGAAGTAATGCCATTCCATGCGCACGATTTCGTACGAAGCCGGATCGATATAGGCGATCGCCTCGCGCAACTGGTCGCTGCGAATCTTCTTCGTCATGCGCAAAGCGAAGAGCGGATGTCCGTCGACGGTTCTCACGCCCTCATAGGAAACGTTGCAGTCGCGTTCCCACGCGCCCGCGTCGCCGATATTGGTGAACAATTTGTTGAAGCCGTGCGCGTACGATGGAACGCGGTCAAAGACGACTTCATAGTTGTCGGGGCGCTTGTAGTACGACGTGCCGTCAAGTTTGGGCGCAAAAAACGGAAAGCTCAGCATTCGAACGTTGACGTGCACGCGCGTCTCAAACGTCCGCAGCGAGGGATTGCGGTCGTCGATTCTCGCAATGATCGCATCGGCGCCGGCGTGCGAAGGCTCTGCTGCAGCGGAGGCGCCTGCGAGCGCAGCGGCCGCAAGCATCAAAGGGGTGGCAAAACGAAGGGTCTTCAAGGAAACTGTCCTCCCGGAAGGTTAGATGCAAGTGAGTACTTGCACGCACATCGTACCAGAGGCGTGCTCATGATGCAAGAACGATGATCGCGCGGGAAGTCGTTTCGGGCGCGGCTCAAGCCGTCGGAATGGGGCCCCTCTCGTTCATCTTGCGGCGGTTGGATCGCCGGGATGAGCAAGCGCTGGAAATCGATCCGGCGCGGCGGCTCTATCCCGCCAGCATGATCAAAGCGCCGCTCGCATTGGCGGCCTTCGCGCTGGTCCAGGACGGCGTGGTACAACCGTCGGGCGAGTACGTGGTAACCAAGGCAAACATGACGCCGAACGACAAACCGTCACCGCTGGTACCCGGCTACCGTGCGACGCTCGACCAGCTGATCGATCTCATGCTCACCCGCTCGGACAACGTCGCAACGAATATGCTCTTTGACATCCTCGATCGCGAGCGCGCGACGCAGATCGTCCAGCAACGGTACGATCTGACGCAAACCGCGTTCTATCGCAAACTCTCCGGCAGTCTGCCGTTGATCGCAGACCCGCTCTGGGATCAGGTCCATCGAAATTCGCATCCGGCCGCGGATTGCGCACATCTCTTCACGCTGATCGCACGCGACGAGGTTCCGTATGCCTACGTCCTTCGTTCCATCCTCGCACGGCAGCAATGGAACGAAAAGTTGCCAGCGGGACTTCGTCCGGGCGACCATTTCGCACACAAAACCGGAGATACCGACGAAGTTACGCACGATGGTGGGATCCTCGATACCGACGGCGGCGCCTCATACGTGATCGTCGTCTACACCGGCATGGAATCGAACGATACGAATAACGCGAAGTTTGGGCCCTTCATGAGCGCAATCCGCCCTTACTTATAGCTGTGCGCCGGCCTGTCGCCGGCAGAAATTGCGTCCTTCTCGCACATGTACACGCCGTTGCGCGTTCTGCCATAATAGACGTCGCCCGGAAGGTGATAGACCTTCAACCGCGCGTTAACCCATACTGGTCCGCTTCCCACGCAGGCCAGATTTGCCGGAATCGGCGCTTGCGCGCCGCTTTGTGTTGCGGCCGGGCGCGTCATGGTCGTTTTCGTAGCGGTCTTTCCGCCGCACGCCGCGAGGCCGCAAAGCGCGAACAGGACCAAGCAGCGGGCGGTAAGAGTTTTCATTGGAACCCTCCTAAACGTAAATGGGGCAAGAGCGCACGCAGCCGTTCAGGCACCTCTGGCGTGTTTTCGCGCGATCGAACCCGTTCTCCGGAAACGTACGTTTCACGGATCCAGCTGGTCTCGGCTCGATAGACGAGCGCATTCCGCAGCGGCACCCATGGCTCGATCGAAGCCGTATCCACAACGCAGTAATCTGCAAAGCTACCTTCGCTGAAGTCACCGGCATCGATGCCCACAGCGGCCGCTCCCTGCACCGTCCCCAAGGCGAACGCCGTTGCAGCTCCCAAAGCCGATCCATCGCGCGCGGCGATCTTCTGCAGATAGACGGCAGCTCGCATCTCATCGAGTATCGAAGGTTTCACGTCAGCATCCGTGCCGAGCGCGATAGGGACGCCAAGCCGTTCCAAGGCGAGCACGTCGCAGATGCCGTCGCCAAGGTACTGGTTCGTCACGGGGTTGTGCACGACGCGAGCGCCGGCGCTTGCGAGCATGCGCTTTTCTTCATCCGATACGTAGATCGCGTGCACCGCGACCGTGCGCTCGTTCAACGCATCTAAGCCCTGCAGCAGCTGTACCGGCGTCGCGCCGAAACGCTCGAGCGTCTGCTCACCTTCATACTGCGCTTCGGCAACGTGAATGTGCATGTCGCACCCGGCGGAGCGCGCAAAGTCGGCCGCTGCCCTCACCATGTCCGGCGAAGCGGCATGCAGGGAGTGCGGCGCGACGCAGATCTTCGTGTCCGGATAGGCATTCATCAGCATCTCCGTCCGTCTTCGCGCCTCATCGATCGTCTCGCGAAAAGCTGCCGGACTGCCGGCCGCGTCCATCCACGTGCGGGCGAAAATCAACCGGATGCGCGCGTCGCGCGCCGCAGCGATCGCCGCTTCCGCACGCGAGTTGCCGCTGCCGTTGAGATAGAAAAACTCCGCCGCGGTCGTGATCCCCGCGGCCAGCATCTCATCGAACGCAAAGCGAAAGGCGTCGTAAACGTCATCGGGCGAGAGCTGCGGCACGACCTTGTATAGTGCATCGCCGCGCCACCGTTCGAACGGCAGATCGTCCGCCCAACCGCGCAAGAGAACTTGATAGGCGTGACTGTGACCGTTGACAAAGCCCGGAATAACCGCGCAGTCTCCATCGTGCAAGCGGTGGTGGGCGCGAGGATACCGCTGCACCAAACGATCGGCGTCGTCAACCGCTGCGATGCGCTCTCCCTGGATGGCAAAAGCGAAATTGCTGCGCTCCGTTCCGCCGCAGAGAGCGCGCGCGCACCGAACGATCGTCGTCATGCGACGATCGTTCCGCGGTGAATGACTGCCGCCGCCAAATTTCCGCCGAACTGCCATCCGAACTCATCGGGATGTTCGAGGCGCAAGGCAACGAAGTCGGCGCGCGCTCCGGCCGCGATGCGCCCGGCGGCAACTCGCAGGGATTTGGCAGCGGCCAGTGTGACGCCATAGAGCGTTTCAGCCGCCGAGAGTCCAAAGATCTTGCGGCCGAAATACACGATGGTTTGCAGATTGAAGCAGGGCGACGTTCCGGGATTGAAATCACTGCCCAACGCCACGGTGCCGCCGGCTTGCAGAAGCGCGCGAACCGGAGCATGCCGCCCGAGGCCCAGGTAGTCTATCGTCGCGGGGCACGCAACCATGACGGCGCCGCTGCCGGCAATCGCCCCGACGTCGGCGTCCGCGATCCAGTTGCAGTGATCGACGGAATCGGCTTTCAATGCCGTCGCCATCGCGGCGGCGCCCGCGTACGCCATCTCGTCGCAATGGCACCGCAAACGCAGGCCGTGCGCGCGCGCCGCTTCGAGATACCGCGCCGCCTGCTGCGGTGAAAAGTATCCCGGTTCGCAGAAAGCGTCGGCATAGATCGCGCCGTGCGCTTTGGCAACCGGCAGGCATTGGTCGATCAGATAATCGACGTAGTCGACTTCGTTGCGAAACTCCGGCGGCACTGCGTGCGCGCCCAGAAAGGTTGCAACCAGGGACGGGATCTCGGGATCGTCTTTGTGATGAGCAATCAGAGAGAGCAGCTCCATCTCGCCCGGAGCATGCAGGGCGTACCCCGTCTTCGTTTCGAGCGTGGTGGTACCATGGCGGAGCATCGCTTCAAGCCGCTTGCGAATAAATTTCCAAAACGACTCTTGATGCTCCAGCGCTTCGCGCGTGCGCTCGACGGTGTAGAGCATGCCGAGCGGCAGAGGCTCGGCCCGGATACGGGCGGCAAAGTCAGCCTCTCGACTGCCGGCAAAGAGCGGATGAGCATGCGCGTCGACAAGGCCGGGAACGACGATGCAATCGCCAAACTCAACGACCTCGAAAGAGTTGAAACGCTTCGGAAGATCCGTCATCGGCCCGCACCAAGCGACCTGCTCGTCCTCGCAGGCGATCCCGCCGTCGCTAATCGTGCCGAGATCGTCGAACGTTACGCCGTTTTGCGGCGCCTGCGTATCACAGGTGACGATTCTCCCTGCACGGACCAAGAGCGGCGTCACAGACGCCAGTCGATGCCGCGCTCGTCCGCCGTTCGGATCGCTTCTTCGTAACCTGCGTCGGCGTGGCGCACGACGCCCATGCCGCTGTCGGTGGTGAGAACGCAGCGCAGGCGTTCGCGCGCATCGTCGCTTCCATCAGCAACCACGACCATGCCGGCGTGCAGGCTGTACCCGATCCCGACGCCGCCGCCGTGATGGAAAGAAACCCAATGCGCCCCTGCAGCGGTGTTGAGCAGCGCGTTGAGGATCGGCCAATCGGCGATCGCATCGCTTCCGTCGCGCATCGCTTCCGTCTCGCGATAGGGTGAGGCGACGCTGCCCGTGTCGAGATGATCGCGCCCTATGACGATCGGCGCTTTCAGTTCGCCGGACGCGACGAGATCGTTGAACCGCGCGCCGGCTTCGGCGCGATCGCCGAACGCGAGCCAGCAGATGCGGGCCGGTAACCCCTGGAAGGCAACGCGGTCAGTCGCGAGTTCGATCCAGCGGCGCAAGTGGACGTCCTGCGGGAAAAGGCGCAGCAGCTCTTCATCGCAGCGCGCGATATCGCCAACGTCGCCCGAGAGTGCCGCGAACCGAAATGGTCCGCTGCCTTTGCAGAAAAGCGGCCGGATGAAGGCCGGAACGAACCCGGGGAAATCGAAGGCGCGCTCCACGCCGGCGCGCTGCGCCATGGCGCGAATGTTGTTGCCGTAGTCGAAGACCACTGAACCCGCGTCCAGGAAGCGCAGCATCGCGCGCACGTGTTCCGCTACCGTTGCAAAGGAGCGCCGCTCGTATTCGGCTGGATTTGCCGCGCGCAGGTCCGCCGCTTCGTTCAGATTCAATCCCGCAGGAACATAGCCGTTGAGCATATCGTGCGCGGACGTTTGATCGGTCACCGCGTCCGGACGCAGACCTGCGGCATAGAGCGCCGGAAACTCTATGCCGGCATTGCCTTCATAACCGATTGAGAGAGCGCGTCCTTCGCGCACCGCGCCGTGCGCCTGACGCATCGCCTCTTCGCGGGAATCTGCAACCATGTCCAGATAGCGCAGTTCATGTCGGCGCTGCAGCCGTTCCGGATCGACGTCGACCAGAATCGCAACGCCTTCATTCATCGTAATGGCAAGCGGCTGCGCGCCTCCCATGCCGCCGACCCCCGCGGTCAAACAGAGCCTTCCCTTGAGCGTGCCGCCGAAATGCTGACGCGCCAGCTCGGCAAAGGTCTCGTACGTTCCTTGGACGATGCCTTGCGTGCCGATGTAGATCCATGAACCGGCCGTCATTTGACCGTACATCGTCAACCCTTGGCGCTCGAGCTCGCGAAACACCGTCCAATCCGCCCATTTTGGAACCAGATTCGCGTTTGCGATCAGGACGCGCGGAGCCCGCGCATGCGTCTTCCAAACCGCGACCGGCTTGCCGCTTTGAACGATCAGGGTTTCTTCGTTTCCCAAACGCCGCAGAGTGCGCACGATCGCATCGAACGCGTCCCACGATCGGGCCGCCCGGCCGCTTCCCCCGTAGACGACGAGATCTTCGGGACGTTCGGCCACGTCCGGATCGAGATTGTTCATGAGCATGCGCAGCGCGGCTTCCTGCGGCCATCCCTTGCAGCTCAATTCGCTTCCACGGGGCGCCCGAACGGTTCGACGAGCCTGTGCTGAGCCTGGACGAAGCATCATAGCAACGCTTCCTCAATGGCTTGCTCTGCCGCTGTAACCAACGCACCCGAAGCAATCAGCTCGCGTGCGCGCTCGATCTCCGGCGCCGGCGGCCGGTCTTCGCGCCAAGCGGCGATCCCCTCGCGCGCGGCTTCATACGCTGCCTGCGTGCCGGTTCCCGAACGCAGCGGACGGCGAAAATCTGTCGCCGTCAACGCGCCGAGCAGCTCGCAGGCGAGCGATCCTTCCACGTTGTCCAGCACGCGATCGAGATTCAACGCGGCGGTCAATCCCATGGAAACGTGATCTTCCTGACCCGCGGAGGTCGGAATCGAATCGACGCTGTTCGGCCAAGCCAAGCCCTTGTTCTCGGAAACCAGCGCCGCAGACGTGTACTGCACGATCATGAGTCCCGATTGCAAGCCGGAACGGCCCGTCAAGAAGAGCGGCAGCCCGCGCTCTTCGGCGTTGAGCAGGAGGTAGAGGCGACGTTCGCTGATGCCGCCCAGCTCTGCCAAAGCCATCTTCAACAAGTCGCTTGCCAACGCGACCGGCTGGCCATGAAAGTTCCCCCCGCTCAGCACCTCGCCGTCGGCGGGAAAAACGAGCGGATTGTCGGTGACGGAGATCGCTTCGATCTCGATCACGCGGCGAGCATGGGCGGCGGCGTCGCGCACGGCGCCGTGAACGACCGGAATGCAGCGGTACGAGTACGGATCCTGTACGCGCCCGCACTCCCGATGGGATTCGATGATCTCAGACCCTTTGAGGAGCGCGCGCAGATTGTTTGCGACGCGTTCCTGCCCCGGATGAGGACGCAGCGCGTTGATCCGCCGGTCGAACACGCGATCGGTCCCCAAAAAAGCTTCCAGCGACATGGCGCCGATCACGTCTGCGGCGGCCAGTAACCGTTCGGCGCGCAGCAAAGAGAGCGCCGCAACGCCCGTCATTACTTCGGTGCCGTTGACGAGCGCCAAGCCTTCTTTGGCTCCAAGTTCGATCGGCGCCAAACCGGCACGCTGCAGCGCTTGCGCGCTGGGCATGCGCTCGCCACGATAGTAGGCCTCTCCCTCGCCGATCAGCGTCAGCGTCATATGCGCCAGCGGCGCGAGATCGCCGCTCGCGCCTACGGAGCCTTTGGAGGGAACCACCGGCGTGACGCGCTCGTTGAGCAGCTCGATCAACAGATCGAGCGTGGATTCGCGGATGCCTGAATGCCCCGCCGCAAGAGAACTCACGCGCAGTGCGCCCGCGGCCCTCACGAAAGCTCCGGCTAGCGGTTCCCCCGTGCCGGCCGCATGGCTGCGCACGAGATTGAGCTGCAGCAGCTGAGCGTCTTCGGGAGCGACCCTGGTTTGCGCGAGCCGGCCAAAGCCGGTCGTAACGCCGTAGATGGCGTCACCGCCGGCAAATCTTTCATCGATGACTCTGCGAGCGTCCACCACGCGCTTACGCGCTTCATCGCTGACGCGCACCATCGCGCCGTTGCGCGCGATCGCTTCGATTGTTTCGAGGGGAAGTCTCTTTCCGTCGAGTTCGACGACGCGCAATCCCGTCGCGGTCACGCAATTTTACTTCCGGCCATGAACGGCACGGCCTTCCCTACATCCGTTTCCAATCGACGCGTCGTCTCCGGACGAAAGGCGGTCCGGCTTGGATGACGACGACTTCGTGGTCGAAGAGGCGAATGCGCCGCGGATCGTTCCGCCACGGCTGGCCGTTGACGGTGATACGGAGGACCGATCCGCGTGCTGCCGAGACAGAGGCGGCGCGGGTGCGGGTCAGCGGCACGCCCCAGATGTCGAAGAATTGCCCCAGCGTAAAGCCCTGCACGATTGGGGACTCGATATGCATCATTCCGTCCGGCGCATGGGTGTGAAGCCAATACAGGCAGTCGCCGTCCGGCGGGATTCCGATGCTCGCCGGAACCGCGACCGAACGCCCGCGATCGTAGAGCTGCAGATTCGCATGAATATGCTCGGCGCTTCCTTCGGCTGCTTCGCAGCGAATGCCGTCGATCGGCATGCCCCCAAACATGTTTTGCGCCAGCGAACCAATCAGCGCGATTGTAAGGATCCGATGCATCTACCGCGCTCCTCGAGTGGAAAACGTGGATAACGCGCGATGCGTTGTGCATAACGAAAGTTTTCTTGTGGAAACATTGTGATTTGCAGCAAATCGCTCTTGCAGTGTCATGTATGGCGATGGTACCATCCAAACACTTCGGTTGAACACCGAAGTGCGACGAACGTAGAATCGCGACCGGACCATGTTGACGATGCAGTCGCACGTCGGCGATCCGAGTGGAACGGTCAAACCGTCGGTTGGCGTCAGTCGGGTTCCTTCACCGGAATCAAATAGGCGCGACACGACGAGGACACGTCGGAAGCTCTGGTTTATTCCAGAGCTTTCGTCATTTGAGGAGCCTCTGAGGCTCCCAAGCCATATCGCGCGGCCATCTCGGCGATCAGCAAACGCGCGCGGTCGCGGGCGGCCTGCGGAGTCACGATCTCTGCTTGCGGTCCCCAGCCGAAGACCCATCGAATCAGCTCGTCAACGTCCGAAACGCCGTAAGTGATCTGGACCGCTCCATCGGGCAGGCGCTCCACGCAGCGGTCGGAGACGACGCGAGCGGCAGCAGCCGCTTTTGCTACCCGCGATGCGAAGCGAACGACGACCTCGGTGCGCTGCCGACCGTGCAGCACCCCACTGATCGAGGTCGAGACGAATGCTTCCAGCTGGAAATCTTCGGGGCGGCGAAAGCTCTGGGCCAGCGTTTCCAGCTCGGAGATGCTGTCGACGGCGAAGATCCGCTTTTCTTTGCGCGTGTGGTCGTAGGCGACGCAATAGACGCGTCCCCCGCTGACGATGAAGCCGTACGGGTCCACCAACCGCGCCGATCGGTTCCCCTCTTTGTCTTGGTATGAGAACCGCACGCTTCGGCTATTCCGCTCGGCAGCTGAGAGCGCCGAGAAGATTCGCTGGCAGGCTTCGTCTAGAGCGATCTCGCTCATCCGGAATGCCACCGGCGAGGAAGCTTCGATCCGGTCTTGCGAAGCGCGGCTCGCCGAGCCGGCGAGCTTCTCCGTAACTTCGTCGACGTACGTCCCGATGACGCCGCCCAGACTCGCACCGATCGCGCGCAACGCAACGAGTCCGAAGAGCTCCTTGGGCGTGAGCTCAAGACGCTTGAGGCTGTAGCCGTCGGCAAACCGGTAGGTGTTCGAAGGGCGATCGAAGCGCCATGGAAAGCCTGCCTCAGCCAGGACCGCCAGGTAGCGGCGCAGCGTCCTCGTGCTGGGAGGCCGCTCACCTTCAGCGATCCGCGTCTTCAGCTCATCGAACGAGTAACGGCCTTCGTCGATCGCGTTCAGCAACCGAACGAGCAGAACGATCTTCGGTTCGTTCGTGCGTTCCACGACACTATTGTGCCACTCTAATGGCTGCGCGGCCATCAAAATGGCCTCAAAGTGAAGTTTGCGGCTTCGGAAAGCAACCGTCCGGCGCGAACATCGACGGCGTGTCGGGCGTGGGCGCCGTCTGCGTCAGCCCTACTTCGAGCGGATAATTCGATCCGCCGTCGGTCATCGTCTCGAGTTCGATGGTGGAGCTCTGACCGCCGGAAAGCTCGAACGGCTGACCGATCTGATAGCGATTCGGCAGTCGCGCGCACCCCAGCTGAACGAGCGATCCATTGACCAGGAAGCTGCTTCGCACGACCCCGCCCTGCGGCTGCTCGTAGAGATAAATCGTCGCCGGCTGGTTGGTCGGGTTGGAAGCGTGAAAAACGACGCTTCGCACGATGCCGTAATCGCCGTAGTCGTGACCGGCAACGGCGTCGCTTGCAGGCGGCGGCGTTGTCGCGCCGTAGAGCAGCGACGCATCGTCGCCGCCGACCGTATATGGAATCGTATCTTGCGCGTAGCGGTCGATGCGAAAAACGCCGGTACGATTGTGGCCATCGCCCGGGAGCCGCGGTTGCGAGAGCAGCGACCCAATGTCTGGATCGGTGCCGGAAGCGACGGCGCTTACGACCGAAACTTCGACGGGGCCTCCGGCGAGCACGTTGATGCCGATGCTTCCCGCCGCGCCGTCGAGAGGATTCAGCGCAAACTGATCGGCGACGTACGGCTGCGCCGGCGGCAAGTCGACGACGAGACCCTGATTGGCGCGCTTTGCAAGAAGAAATTCGCGCGAGACCGCGTGTCCAACCGACATGACGTCCTGATTGGGTCCGGCGGAGCTGTCGATCAGCTGCACGGTCGCTCCGTTCGAAGAGGACGGTCGCAAAACGACGAGCAGACGCCGAGGGTCCTGGCCGTTCTGATGATAGTAGTAGAGCGTTGCGGGCGCGCCGGCCGTCACGGTATTCCGATATGTGATCCCTTCCGCGTTCAATCGCTCCGGATCGTCGTCGTAGAGGAGCCACAGCGGCGCAAAAGGCGCAACCGGAACCTGCGTTAGGCTGACGTTCGCCACCGTATCGACGTCAAAGTACTGATCGCCGCCGGGAAGGTGGACGCTTACGGATACGGCCACGCTCCTGTTTGCGCTCAGCGAGGGGACCCCGAAATCGCCGATCTGCGGCGTCACGCCCGGCTGTAAACGGCTTTGCTGGGTGACTGCCTTCGCGATCGCGCTGCGCAGCCACGAAGGATCGATCGGTGAACCGGTAACGCGCAGCGAAAGGCCCGCCGGAACGCTGCCTGCATCGAGCGCGATGCGCAGCGAGATCTGCGTAGAGGCTCCGCTTGCATCGCTGATGATAAGCGTCCCGCGCGCCGGCGTTGCGCCCGCCGTCAGCGTTATCTCGTTCGTCGCCGGATCGACGCTGACGCTTCCCATCGCTTGATCGAGAGATGCGCGCACCGCTCCGGAGGCGTTGCGAACGACCACGATCTGTACGGCGCCCGGATGCAGGTTGAGCGCCGAAGGTTCAGCGATCAGCTGCCCGGGCGGCGCGGTAGCGGCCGGCGAGGGTGAGGGGAGCGGCCCGGTAAGCGGCGGCGGCGATGGCGGCGGCGCCGCTTGCAGAAGCGCCGCAAGCACGACGGCGATCAGCGGCACGATCCGAGATTAGCTAAGATGGTTTGCGATGCGGGCGATTCCAGCGCGGTCGTGTCCGCCTGGCTGCGGGCTATCGCGCCGTAAAAGCGCGCAAAAGGGCTGTTCAGAAAAAGCGGATCGCTCTTCAGCGCCGGATCGCCCGAACATTCGAGCGATTTGATCGGCCGGCAACTGAAGAAATCGTCGGAGCCCTCTCCTCCGGCATCTTTGCCGAGCGCTCCGCCCAGGCCATTGCCGCGGCCTTGAAGGTCCTCGAACGCATAGGTCTCGACAGTGCCGTTCAAGACGTTGAGCGACTTGCGTTGCGCGTCTTCGACGCCATTGAGTTGCGCTCGAATCGACGAGAGCGTACGATCGTCTTGCGACGCAGCAGAAGGCGTGAAGCGGACGGGATCGGTCAGCAGTGCATCGATGACTTGAAGGTTGTGAACGATCGCGCCGACGATGATCTCCATGCGCTGCATATCCAAGTGCGTCGCAGGGCTGCGCCGCCCGTCGTTTCTTCCATCCGGACTCCATGCCGCGTAATCGTGCGCGAGCTTGACGTAGAGCGGCTTGCTCCTGGCGATCGCGTCGTCGTTCGCCAGCAGCCCTGTAAGCGCGTGTCCGACGTTCTCGCGCAGCGTCGTGCAAAACGGTGAAGACCGCTCGTGCACGATCGTGCGAAGCGGCGCCGGTGAAAGCGCAACGAGCGCCGCCGCAAGCACCGAAGCGATCAAGGCAGCTAGGGAACCCTCTAGGTGGCAGCCGTCTCGGGTTCGCGCTGCTGCGGCGGCTCGACGTTGGGGATTTTGCTGAACCGCAGCTTATCGGGATTGTCCGGGTCCACTTCACCCAGGATGCGATCGCCCGTCCCAAACTTGCCGCGCAGCATCTCTTCAGCCAGCTCGTCCTCGACTTCACGCTGAATTGCGCGCCGGAGCGGACGAGCGCCGAACTGCGGGTCCCAGCCTTTGCGCGCAAGCAACGCTTTGGCGTCCTCGGCCATTTCGAGCTCCATCTCTTGCGCTTTGACTTCCCGGATGACTTTCTGCAGCTCGAGGCCGACGATCTGCTCGATTTGAGCCCTCGTCAGCTGGTGGAAAACCACGACCTCGTCCAAACGGTTGAGAAACTCCGGCCTGAACGTGTGCTTCACTTCTTCGAGGACTTTGTTCTTCATGCGCTCGTAAGCGCGCGCTTCATCCTCATCGGTATTCTTCTGCGTTCGAAAACCGATATCGGTGGTCGTCTGCATCCCGAGCGCGCCGACGTTGGACGTCATGATGATGACGCTGTTTTTGAAATCGACCTGCCGGCCTTGAGAGTCGGTGAGGCGCCCGTCGTCGAGCACTTGCAGCAGAATGTTGAAGACGTCGGGATGCGCTTTCTCGATCTCGTCCAAGAGCACGACGGCGTAGGGCCTGCGGCGCACAGCTTCGGTGAGCTGGCCGCCCTCTTCGTATCCGACGTATCCCGGCGGTGCTCCGACCAGACGCGAAACGGCGTACTTCTCCATGTACTCCGACATGTCGATGCGAATCATCGACTCCGCATCGTCGAAGAGAAATTCCGCGACACTGCGCGCGACTTCAGTTTTTCCGACACCGGTGGGTCCGAGGAACATGAACGAACCGATCGGCCGGTTCGCGCTCTTCAATCCGGCGCGGGACCGCCGGATGGCGCGCGTGATCACTTCGATCGCTTCATCCTGACCGACGACGCGCTGATGGAGCGACTCCTTCATGTTGAGCAGCTTCTGCGTCTCGGCCTCAGCGAGTCTGCTGACCGGAATCTTCGTCCACGATGAAACGATGTAAGCGATGTCGTCATCGGTGACTTTGACGATTTTGTCGCTCATCGCGCGGCGCTCTTGCCATTGGCGATCGAGCTGCGCGCGCTCCAGCCGGGCCATCTCCTCACGGTCGCGCAGCGCCGCGGCATTGTCGAACTCCTGCGCTTTGATCGCCGCCTCTTTCTCGGCGACGAGCTTGCGTAGCTGGGCATCGAGCTCGCGGATCTCCGGCGGAGGCAGCGTCGCCTGCAAACGAACCCGCGAGGCGGCTTCATCCACGAGGTCGACGGCCTTGTCCGGCAAGAAGCGATCGCTGATATAGCGATCGCCTAAACGAGCCGCCGCGGCTAACGCTTCGTCGGTGATCTGGACCCTGTGATGCGCTTCGTAGCGGTCCCGAAGCCCTTTGAGGATCTCGATCGTTTCCTCGACGGTCGGCTCGCCGACCATGACGGGCTGAAAGCGGCGCTCGAGGGCGGAGTCCTTTTCGATGTGCTTGCGAAATTCGTTGAGCGTCGTCGCGCCGATGCACTGCAGCTCGCCGCGCGCCAGCGCCGGCTTGATGATGTTGCTGGCATCGATTGCGCCTTCAGCGGCGCCCGCGCCGACGAGCGTATGCAGCTCGTCGATGAAGAGGACGATCTCACCCGCTGCGCCGCGGATCTCGTCCATGACGCGCTTCATGCGTTCTTCGAACTCGCCGCGATACTTCGTTCCGGCGACGAGACCGGCGAGATCGAGCGTGATGACGCGCTTTTCGCGCAGCGGTTCGGGAATGTCGCCCTTGATCACCCGCTGGGCGAGTCCTTCGGCGATTGCGGTCTTGCCGACGCCGGGTTCTCCGATCAGCGCTGGATTGTTCTTCGTCCGCCGCGAGAGAATCTGGATCACGCGCTCGATCTCGCTCGATCGCCCGATGACCGGATCGAGTTTGTTTTCACGAGCGAGCTGCGTGAGGTCGCGGCCGTACGCGTCGAGCGTCGGCGTCTTACTCTTGCCCTTGGGCGCGGGCGGCTGCCCCTCGGCTCCCAGCAGCGAAGTCGTCTGCACGCGGACCTTCGCGGGATCGACGCCGAGGTTCGTGAGGACGCGGGCCGCGACGCCTTCGCCTTCGCGGATAAGCCCGAGCAGCAAGTGCTCGGTTCCGATATAGTTATGGTTGAGCTGCCGCGCTTCTTCAAAAGCAAGCTCGATCACACGCTTGGCACGCGGCGTGAAAACCATCTCCTGCTGAACGGTCTGACCGCCGCGGCCGACGATCGCTTCGACCTCTTGACGAACCTTCGCAAGATTGACGCCGAGCGTCTCGAGCACTTTGGCAGCCAAACTTTCGCCCTCGGAGATGATGCCGAGGAGAATGTGCTCGGTTCCGATGTAGTTGTTGCCCAGCCGCTGCGCTTCTTCTTGCGCTAGGACGATGCTGCGCCTGGCTCGCTCGGTGAACGGTTCCCACATTGACATAGTCTGTACTACTTACTCCCCTTTAATAAGCAACAGCGCCCAGCCTGCGGGAGTTGCCTCAAAAGGTGAAACGTATGCCCGCGAACCCTGCCGTCGAACCCGACGCTTCGGTCTGCTTGTAGAAACGAAATTCGATCGAGGTTTGTGGCGCGATCGATTTGCCGGCGAAGATCGTGATCACGGCGCCGGAGGAACGATCCCTCGAAAGTGTGCCAAGTCCGGCCCCCGCGCCGACGTAAGCGCCGCCGTATCCGCCTCCGGTAAAGCCGCGGATCTCCGCGGTAGCGGCATACCCCCCGTTGCTAGCCAAAGGAAAGAGGAGTGAGCCCTGCACCTCGAGCGGCACGGCAGGAATCGATGCGCCGCTGCTCAGGATCGCCGCTGCGCCGGTACGCGAAGGATCGCCTTGAATCCATCCGCCGCCTGCGATCGAAACCGCGGCTGTTGCGCTTACCGGCAGCGCCGCCAAGCCTGCAAGCATCCCCATGGCGAAAAGAGGTGTCCTACGCATGGGCCCGACTTTAGATGAAATGTGCGCCGCGCCCTCGGACGAGCGCGCCGGTGCAACCGTAAGGAGAGACGATGCCGACAGTTGAGCAAGTGCGCGAGGCACTCAGAGAGGTCAACGATCCCGAGCTGAATCTCGGCATCCTCGAACTGGGCCTCGTCTACGATATCGCCGTCGAAGGCGAAAACGGCGAACACGTCACCGTGACGATGACCCTGACCTCCCCGATGTGTCCTGTCGGCCCGCTCTTCAAGCAATCCGTGGAGGATCGCGTGAGAGCCATCGACGGCGTGAAGAGCGTCACGGTCGACATCACGTTTACTCCGCCATGGGATCCGCGCGAGATGGCAAGCGACGACGTGAAGGTGATGCTCGGGATTTGGTAGCCGGCTCGCCGTGAAAACGCACGAAGAGAAGTACGCGGAGCTGCTTCGCAAGCGTGAGAGCGCTCTGGCGCCTGCCGGCGCTGAAGCGGTTCAAAAACAGCACGAGCGCGGAAAGCGGACGGCACGCGAGCGCGTCAACGATTTGGTCGATGATGCATCGTTCATCGAGTTGGATCAGTTCGCCGTGCATCGCACGACGGCGTTCGGACTTGGCGAGAAAGAGTTTTTGGGCGACGGCGTCATCACGGGCCGGGCCACGATCGACGGGCGTCAAGTTTTTCTCTTCTCGCAAGACTTCACTGTGCTCGGCGGATCGCTCGGCGAAGTTTTTGCGGAGAAGATCTGCAAAGTCATGGATTTGGCGCTACGCACCGGATCGCCGATGATCGGAATCAACGACTCCGGCGGCGCCCGCATCCAAGAAGGCGTCGTCAGTCTCGGCGGCTACGCGGAGATCTTCTGGCGCAACGTGCAGTCCAGCGGCCTCATTCCGCAGATCAGTCTGGTCGCAGGACCCTGCGCCGGCGGCGCGGTGTATTCGCCCGCCATCACGGACTTCATCATCATGACGCAGGGCATCGCGCAGATGTTCATTACCGGGCCGGAGATCATCAAGACGGTCACCGGAGAAGACGTGACGTTTGAAGAGCTCGGCGGCGCGATGACGCATGCGACGAAGAGCGGCGTCGCGCATTTAGTAGCCGCCGATGAAGGCGAGATGGTCGAGTTGACGAGGACGCTGCTCTCGTACCTTCCGCAGAACAATCTTGACGATCCGCCGCGCTATGCTTGCGGCGACGATCCGGAGCGCCTGGTGCCGGAACTCGACGGCGTCGTGCCCGACTCGCCCAACAAGCCGTACGATATGCACGCGGCGATCGAACCGGTGCTCGACAATGAAGAATTCTTCGAGATCCAACCGCTGTACGCGCAGAACATCATCATCGGTTTCGGGCGCGTCAACGGCACGACCGTCGGCATCGTCGCCAATCAGCCCAACGTGCTGGCGGGAGTGCTCGACATTCGGAGTTCGATCAAAGCCGCGCGCTTCGTACGCTTCTGCGATGCGTTCAATATTCCGCTGGTGACCTTCGTCGATGTCCCGGGCTTTCTGCCCGGCACCGATCAAGAGTACGGTGGAATCATCTCGCACGGCGCCAAGCTGCTCTACGCCTTCGCCGAAGCGACCGTGCCGAAGATCACGATCATCACCCGCAAGGCCTACGGCGGCGCGTACGACGTCATGGCGAGCAAGCACATTCGCGCGGATGTCAACGTCGCGTGGCCGACCGCGGAGATCGCGGTCATGGGCGCCGAGGGGGCGGTCAAGACGATCTTCCGCCGCGAGCTTGCATCGGCGAACGACAAAGGCGCCAAGATGCAGGAGCTGGTCGAGCAGTACACCGAGCGTTTCGCGAATCCGTTCATCGCCGCGCAGCGCGGCTATGTCGACGATATCGTTGAGGCGCACATGACCCGGCGCGTGATCGTCAAATCGCTCGAGATGCTCGCCAACAAGCGCGCGGAGCGGCCCAAGCGCAAGCACGGAAACATTCCGCTGTGAGCGACCTGCTTTCCGGCAGGCGCGCACTGATCACCGGCGTCGCCAACCGGTGGTCGATCGCTACGGGCATCGCCCAGCGCATGCATGCGCACGGAGCGCAGCTGGCTTTCACCTATCAGGGCGATCGCGTAAAAGGCGAAGTGGAGAAGCTGGCGGCGGAGCTGGGCGGTGGCCCGGTCGTTGAGTGCGACGTGGCGTCGGATGCGTCGCTCGCTTCCGCCGCATCTGGGCTGGAGAGTTTCGGCAAACTTGACGCTATCGTGCATTCGATCGCTTACGCCAAGAAAGAAGACCTGGCGGGCAAAGTCTACCAAACGACTCGCGACGGCTTTCGTCTTTCGCTCGACGTTTCGGCGTATTCGCTGATCGCGCTTGTTCAAGCGCTGCGCGATCGCCTCAATGACGGCGCTTCGATCGTGGCGCTCACCTACTTAGGCGCTACCGCGATCGTTCCCAACTATAACCTCATGGGGATTGCGAAAGCCGCGCTGGAAGCGGCGGTGCGTTATCTGGCCTTCGATCTCGGCGAGCGAGGCATTCGCGTGAACGCCATCTCCGCCGGTCCGATCAAGACGGCGAGCGCGCGTCAGGTGGCAGGCTTTTCGAAGATGCTCGATATGGTAGGCGCAACCGCGCCGCTGCACCGAAATGTCACGGCCGAAGATATCGGTAACGCGGCGGTCTACCTGGCCTCCGATTTGGCAAGCGCCGTAACGGCCGACGTGCACTTCGTCGACGCCGGCTTTCACGCGATGGGAATGTTCGGCTCATCGGAGTGATGACGGACGACGAGTTGGCTGCCGTCGCGGCCGCCTTGCGCGCGATAGAGCGCAAAGGTGAAGCCGCCGGCGAGACGCTTTCGCCATGGAAGCTTTCCGATCGCCTGCCCGATCTCACGATCGAAGAAATACGTGCCGCTCGCCATCCGTAAGATTCTCATCGCCAATCGCGGCGAAATCGCGGTCCGCATTCTTCGCACGGCTAAGGAGATGGGGTTGCAAACCGTCGCGGTCTACTCCGAAGCAGACCGCGATGCGCTGCACGTGCGCATGGCGGACGAAGCCTTTCTCCTTGGACCGGCTTCGCCCGCGCAGAGCTATCTCAACATCGAGAAACTAATCCACATTGCGAAGCGGTCGGGAGCGGATGCGGTGCATCCCGGCTACGGTTTTCTAGCGGAAAACGCTTCCTTCGCGCGCGCGGTAGAAAAGGCGGGGTCGATCTGGATCGGTCCCCATCCCGATGCGATCGAAACGATGGGCGAGAAGGTCCGGGCGCGCGCAGCAATGGCTGCGGCCGGAGTTCCGGTCGTTCCCGGCAGCACTGAGGCGCTTGCCGATTCGAAAGCTGCGCACGAGGCCGCGCAGCGTTTTGGCCTTCCGCTTGCGCTCAAAGCATCGGGGGGCGGCGGCGGCAAAGGCCTCAAGATCGCCCGAACGGCCGGCGAAGTTGCATCCGCTTTCACGACCGCGCAGCGCGAAGCTCGCGCATATTTCGGCAACGGAACGATTTACGCCGAGCGGTATCTCGACAATCCCAAACACATCGAGCTGCAGATTCTCGCCGACAAGCACGGCAACGTCGTCCATTTGGGCGAACGCGACTGTTCGCTGCAGCGCCGCCATCAAAAGCTGTGGGAAGAAACGCCGGCTAGGATACCCGAGGGCGTGCGCAACGGTTTGCGAGAGGCGGGCATCGCGGCCGCACGCGCAATCGATTACGACAACGCCGGCACGATCGAGTTCTTGGTCAGCGGCAACGATTTCTATTTCCTGGAGATGAACACGCGCATTCAAGTTGAGCACACCGTGACCGAGATGGTCACGGGGCTCGATCTCGTGCACGAGCAGATTCGTGTTGCTTGCGGCGAGCGATTGGCGTTCGATCAAGATGCCGTTGCGTTTCGCGGCCACGCGATCGAAGGCCGCGTCAACGCCGAAGATCCGGCGCATGGATTTCGCCCCGCCCCGGGATTGCTGAAGACGTATCGTGAACCGGCTGGCCCGGGCGTGCGCGTCGATTCTGCGGCGTTCCAAGGTTTGATCGTCGCTCCCGAATACGATTCGCTCATCGCGAAACTGATCGTCTGGGCCCCTTCACGCGACGGCGCCATCGCGCGCATGCGACGGGCTATCGACGAGTACACAATCGAAGGCGTGCCGACGACGTTGCCGATGCTTCGCGCGCTCTGCGACGCGCCGGCGGTGCTCGATGCGAGCTACGGAACCGCCACGCTCGAGCCGCTTGCCGGCACGCTGACGTTCACGAATTCGGCAGTTGGCGAACCCGCGCCCGAACCGGCTCGCGAATCGCCGGAAGAGATTCGAGTCGAGGTCAACGACAAGCTCTATCGCGTTCGGCTGATCGATCTGCCGAACGCGACTCGGTCACCTACGCGAAAAACCCCGCCGCGCGCTCCGTCACGGAAACGGCATGCGGCCGCAAGCGGAGACGACGTCCTCTCCCCGATGCACGGCGTCGTCGTCGAACTCAGCGTGAGAGCAGAACAAGCCGTCGTGGACGGGCAAGTCGTCGCCGTGATCGAGGCGATGAAGATGATGAATGAGATTCGCGCACACAAGAGCGGAGTCGTTTCACGCCTTCACGTCAAACACGGCGACACGGTAGAAGCTCAGTCACCGCTTCTCGCGATCACTTGATGGCACGCAAAGAAAACGCCAGCGGCATCCCGCTCAAAGCCGTTTACGACAAGGTCGAACAGCAGCACGATCTCGGCGAACCGGGCGCGTTTCCGTTCGGACGTGGGATCCGGCCCGGCATGTACCGTGGCCGGCTGTGGACCATGCGTCAGTACTCTGGCTTCGCGACTGCCGAAGAGTCGAACCAGCGCTACCGTTACCTGCTTTCGCACGGAACGACGGGGCTTTCCGTGGCATTCGATCTGCCGACGCAATTGGGTCTCGATTCCGATTCGCCGCGAGCGCGCGGTGAAGTGGGAAAGGTCGGCGTCGCGATCGACACGGTCGACGACATGGAGCGGCTCTTCGATCAGATTCCCCTCGACAAAGTGACCATTTCGATGACGATCAACGCGCCGGCATCGATCATTCTCGCGATGTTTCTGGCCGTGGCTCGAAGGCGCGGCACTCCGTTCGATCGTTTGGGCGGGACCGTTCAAAATGACGTGCTCAAAGAGTACGTCGCGCGCGGAACGTACATCTATCCGCCTGAGCCTTCGATGCGCCTGGTCACCGACGTCATGGCGTACTGCGCGCGCGAAGCTCCGCAGTGGAACACGATCTCGGTCTCGGGATACCATATTCGCGAAGCCGGCGCAACGGCGCTTGAAGAGATCGCCTTCACGCTCTCCAACGGCAAAGCGTATCTGCGGGCGGCTCAGGCGCGCGGCATCGATCTCGACACGATCGCACCCCGCATCTCCTTCTTCTGGAACGCGCACAACGATTTCTTTGAAGAGGTGGGAAAGTTTCGTGCCGCGCGCTACCTGTGGGCCCACATCACGCGCGACGAATTCGGCTGCCGCGATCCGCGCTCGCAGATGCTGCGCTTTCACACGCAGACCGCCGGATCGACGCTCACCGCGCAGGAACCCGACAACAATATCATCCGCACGGCGCTGCAGGCATTGGCCGCGGTGCTCGGTGGCACGCAATCGCTGCACACCAACGGCAAAGATGAGGCGCTCGCGCTGCCGACAGCCGAAGCCGCGAAGCTTGCGCTGCGCACGCAGCAGATCATCGGCTACGAGAGCGGCGTCGCGGACGTCGTTGACCCGCTCGCCGGCTCGTACTACGTCGAGTCGCTCACCAGCGCGCTGATCGACGGCGCGCGGAAACTCATTCGAGAGGTCGACGACTTAGGCGGCAGCGTCGCGGCGATCGAGAGCGGATGGATGCAAGGGCGCATCGCCGACTCCGCCTATCGCGCCCAGCAAGCGATTGAGAACGGCGAGCAGATCATCGTGGGCGTGAACAAATTTGCGCGAGAAGGCGACGTGCCCATTCCGCTGCAGCGTATCGACGCGGCTGTCGAGCGAAATCAAGCACAGCGCGTGAAAGCGTTTCGGGCCAATCGAGACGGCGCTCAGGTTGAAAAGCGTCTCTCCGAAGTGGCACAGGCGGCAAAAGACACTGAGAACCTTCTGCAATCCTTCATCGAAGCCGTCGACGCCGGCGCGACACTGGGCGAAGTCTGCGACACGCTGCGTGAGGTGTTCGGCGTTTATCGCGCGCCCGAAGTCGTCGCTTAATGGAGATCGACCACATCGCAATCGTCGTCAAAGATCTCGACCGCACCCTCGATCTCTATACGCGTGTTCTCGGTTTTGAAACGCTGTACCGCGAAACGATCGAGGATCAAGGCGTGGAAGCCGTGGGCCTGCGGGCCGGCGATTCAGGTATCGAGTTGTTGCGACCGCTCGACGAAACTTCACCTGTTGCACGCTTTCGTGGCGATGCCGAAACGAAGCTGCACCACACTGCTTATCGCGTCACCGATTTGCGCGCGGAGCTCGCGCGTTTGAAAGCTGCCGGCGTTCACCTGATCGACGACGCCCCGCGCAAGGGCGCGCATGGCAATCTGATTGCGTTTCTTCATCCCAAGAGCACCGGCGGGGTGCTGATCGAACTTTGCCAACCGTCTCCGCCCTAGCGCATGTGCCGTTTTCCTGTGATAGAAGCGGGGAATGGGAGGCACCGGAGAAATTCGCCCACTGGAAAACGTATGGCGCACATCGAGGGGACCTACGAACAGGTCAATGAACGCTTGGGCAGCATAGACGCGCGTTTTGCCGGCATCGATCGGCGTTTCGCGAGTATCGATGCGCGCTTCGACAGCATTGACGCGCGCTTCAACAGCATCGACCTGCGCCTCGACCACAAAATCGACCAGCGGTTCATGTGGACCATCGGCGTGGTCATGGGGACCTGGCTTACAACTATCCTCGCGGTTTTTCTTCACCACCCGTAATAAGGAACCGCCTCGGCACGGGCCGGAACCCATTCTCGAATCTGCAGTACACCAAGAGGCGCCGGAGCACTTGCACCGCGTTACGGTTCTAGGTTCGACGGGGCTCACCACGGCGTCCATCACCATGACGCCATGGTGGGCGTGGCGTTCCCCTAGTAAGGCGTCCTCTTCAAGCGCTGCGCGCGCAGCGCTTCCATGTACCAGGAAAACTCTTCGAAGAACTGCGAATTGCGATCCCGAAAAGCCGGATCGGTCGGTTCGCCTTCGTCGTTGAAAGCCTCCCAGACGTTGGGGATCGGCAGCAGCGTCGGAATCGACGGCATGCCGAGTTCGCCCAGCGTCATGCGCAGCTGCATGGCAGCGCGCACGCCGCCGAAACGCCCGCCCGAGTAGCAGATGATCGCTGAGGGGCGCCAGTAGTATTCTGCGAGGAAGTGATCCAGCAGATTTTTCAACGCGGGCGGCATGCCGTGATTGTATTCCGCCGAAACGATCGCAAAGCCGTCGGCGATTTTATAAAGCGCGGCCAGCTTTTCGAGGATTTCGGGCGCCGTGCCGCGTTCGTACTCGACATACATCTTGTCGAGCAGCGGCAGGCGGTACTCGATCGGATCGATGAGCGTTGGTTCGCATCCGCGCCGCTTCAATTCGTTGACCACAAAGCGCGCAGCTTTGATGCCGCGCCGCTCCGTTCGAACCGACCCGAAGATCACCGGCACGCGAAAGGGCATCGCTATCCTCCCAAATCCGGCGCAAGCGCGGCTTCAACTTGCGTCTCGAACGTGCGATTCCAGGGCAGGGTGATCTGCATTGAGGCGATGTGATAGCCTGGGTAAAGCCGCGCGAGAATCGTCGTCGCGCGATTCCACAAGGCTGCCCGATCCACCATCGCTAGCGCGCTCTCGGTTTCTCCCGTGACGTACATATGGTCCGTGATGCCTTGCGCATCGAGCGTTGCATTGAGCATCGGCCGAACGTAGTCGTGGAAGGCGTAGTCGTCGACCAAGCGCGTGAACGTAAATTCCTTATGCGCAAGATCGTCGTACGTACCCCTGCGGCGCCCCGCGCCGGCAGCGATCGCTTCCGCAAGTGCGGTACCAACCGTATTGGCATCGGTATTCCAGGAAGAGTAGGCATCGAGCCCGCCCGCGGCGCCGCTTGAGAGCAGGCGTTCCGCAAAGCGCGCTTGATCTACGTATGTATTCTCGAGAAACGTCAGGTCGGCAAACGAAACGGAGCGGCCGGCGGCCTCGTCGATTTGCATGGCCTGCATGAGAGCCGCGTCGTGCGCAGCGTCGGTCGATGCGTCGCGCACGTAAAGGATCAGATCGGGAGTGACGTCATCGCGTACGCCGCCGCAGAGCTTGATCAAGCTGTCGATCGTCACCTCGATGGGAGCATACTCCAGCGGATCGGCATATGCGCCGCCGTTGGGCATCGAGTAGCGGACCGCAACACGGGGCGCCCAGTTTGCTCCCCGTGCAAGGGCCCGCGCGACCAGCGCCATGCCGAGTTCGTCCGCGCCTGGTTCGATTGCAATCCGATCGCCTGCGCCGGCATCTTGCACCGCTTGCACCAGAGCGCGCACTTCCTTGACGTGCAGCCCCACGGGCCCGGCGTCATCTTGTCCCAACACCAGCTGATCGATCGCTCGTTGCGCCGTCAAACGCACGAGCACAGTATCGATGCCGTAGTTGCGTTGCCGCGCATCAAGATATGCCTGCAGCGTGGGCTCGCCGATCAGCGAACGGAGACGCTGCGCTTCCGCAAGCTCGTTGCTGTTCGGCGGATCGTGCAGGTTGGCGAACTGCTGGAGGTAGAGCCACGCGGGATACGCGGCAAAAAACGAGCTCTGCGACGCCGGCACGCCCGTCGGCGCCAAGCGCATGACGGTGCCAAAAGCGCCTATCCATGCGCGTGGCTTTCTCGATCGCAGCGCCCGCAGCTCACGCAGTCTGAACTCTGCATCTTCAAAACGATGAACGGGCGTTCGCGACGCGATCAATCCTCCGTACGCGAGCATGTCGGCCGAAATGACATAATCGTTTGCCGATCGAGTCTGCGTGTTGAGCCACGCGATGATTCCTTCGGGGGATCCTGCCTGGAGATAGTGGCCAAGAAGTGAGCGCGGCGGCTCCAGCACAGGCCGTCCCGCAATCCGTCCTAACATCGGCGCGAGTTCTGAAGTCACCGGGCGATCGTCCATCGGCACGAACGCGACCGGCGCGAGGAGAAAAGCCAGGAGCGGAATCATTGCCCTTGGTTCAAAGCAGCGCCCAAAGAACCGCCGTGACGTTCCAGCACCTCGCGTGCCGGCATTTCATCCAGCCGCAGCCGCGCCATGACGACGGCAACTTTTACGCTGCCTTGCGAGGCGGCGAGCAGCTCTCCAGCTTCTTTTTCCGATGCAGGCGCGAGCCGCATCACGAGGCGCATCGCCCGTGCGCGCAGCTTCTTATTCGTCGCGACGACATCCACCATCAAATTTTGATAGACCCGCCCGAGGCGCGTCATGACGGCGGTCGAAATCGCGTTGAGAACGATCTTCTGCGAGGTCCCTGCCTTCAGTCGCGTCGATCCGGCGAGCGGTTCGGGACCCGTACGCAAAATGATCGAAAGCTCGGCAACCCGGGCCAATGTCGAATCCGCGGCATTGACTATTGCGACGGTATACGCTCCGAGTTCGCGCGCGATCTCCAGAGCTTGGACGACATATGGCGCTCGCCCGCTCGCGCTGATGCCGATGACGGCATCCTGCGCGCGGAGGTGATCGCGAAACGCCGCGTCGGCAGCTGCGGCGTCGTCTTCGGCGCCTTCGATCGCCTCGATCACCGCGGCTTCACCGCCGGCGATGTGGGCGCAGACCAGTGAACGATCCGTTCCAAACGTCGGCCGCATCTCGGCGGCGTCGAGAAAACCCAAACGTCCGCTGGTTCCGGCGCCGGCGTAGTGCAGGCGGCCGCCACTGCGAAGGCGAAGCGCGATCTCGTCGACCGCCCGCGCGATGACGTCCGTTGCGTCGATCGCCGCCTGTACTGCGAGCCGTTGCTCACCAATCAGCAAACCCACCAGATCGGCAGTTGCCAATCGATCGAGATCCGCCGTTCGCTCGCTGATGCGCTCCGTTTCCGGTTCGATTGAGCGGCTCACCGGATTAGCTGCTCCGCTGCGCGCAGCGCTCCGGACCACGGCTCTTGTAGAGACCGCAGAATTGGAACCTGCGGCAAATCGTTCTCCAGCCGCGTTTCGAGCAACAACGTCAGCAACGAATTTTGAAGGAGCAGCCCTCCGGCGAGCACTAGCGGCGAGCGCTGCAGCTGCGCAAGCTCGATGACGCGTTTCGCCAAGCCGGCGAGATCGAGTGCGGCGTTTTGCACGATCTTCTCAGCCTCTCGGTCGCCGTTGTCCGCGAAATCCAGCGTAAGCGGCGCAAGGGATGCAACGCCGGCAACCGCGTCGTCGGATCGGTAGATCGCCTCCAAAAGTTCGGGCCCAGTTTTCGCGCCGCACGCGCCTGCGACGGCATCCACAAAGCTGCTGCATTTGCCGCTTCCTTCAAAAGCGTGCAGTGCGACCTTGAGCGCGGCGCAGCCTATTGCAAATCCTGAACCGGGATCGCCTAAGAGAAATCCGTATCCGCCGCTCCGGAACGCTGCATCGCCCTTCTCTGCATATGCGATCGAACCGGTTCCGGCGACCAAGACCGCGCCATCACCTGCAGGCACCGTACTGCGCAGCGCGATGACCGCATCATCGCCGACGCGCACGCGGCTTCCGTTAAAACGCCCGCGCAGCGCCTCTTCGATCTGCGATGCAACGCTCGGCCTTCCCGCGCCGGCGGCCCCGACGAAAATCGCTTCAGGGAGAGCGCCGTCAAGCGCTTCGAGAATCGTCTGCGCGATTGCGTCTGCAGCATGCTCCACGCCGCATGACGTTGCGTTCGCAGCGCGTCCGCGGTGCGTGCGAACGACGGTTCCGTCGTAGGCCACCGCTGCAATCGTCGAAGTGCCGCCGGCGTCAACGCCGACCGTTACGCGCGGCATTCGATCTCGACTTTGCGCAGAAGGGCCGGCAACTCGAAGGGCGCGATCGCGCCGAGCTGCACGGGGGCCGCAGCACCGGTCGCCCGTGAAGCGTTGGCGGCACGTCCGCGCAGCGTCTCGTACCCGAGAATCGCAAACGCGATCGCTTCCTTCGCATCGGCATCGACGTTCATTGCATCCGACGGTTCGACGCTACAGCCGCGGAGCCGTTCGCGCAAACCTTGGAGGATCGCGCGGTTGCGCACCCCGCCGCCGCTGACCAGAATCTTCGCACGTGCCGGAGCAAACCGTTGAATTGCGTCTCCAAGCGTTGAAGCAGTAAGCGCCGTGAGCGTTGCGGCGCCGTCTTCAAGCGAGAGCGCGTCGAGGACGGGCGCGTGCCGCTTGAGGAACTCAAGACCAAATCGTTCCCGGCCCGTCGATTTGGGTGGAGGAAGCGCGAAGTAATCGTCGGCCCGCAAAGCTTCAAGCGCGCGCACATCGACCGCGCCCGCCAGCGCATAGCTTCCATCCCGATCGAAACCGGCCGCGCCGCCGGTTCGGTCTCGCACGAAGAGATCGATGAGCATGTTCCCGGGTCCGGTATCGAAGGCGATAACGGTCTGCGGGGAAGCGCCTCGCTCGAGAATCGTGATATTTGCAATTCCTCCGATGTTGACCGCGACGCGGTCCTCGGAAGCGCTCGCAAAGAGCAGCGCATCCGCGTAGGGGACGAGCGGCGCGCCCTGTCCGCCGGCAACGCAGTCCGCGGTTCGAAAATCATAGCAAACAGTTGCGCGCACCGCGTCGCGGATTGCGAAAGGATCGCCAAGCTGCAGCGTCACGCCACGCGATCCGTCATGGAAAATCGTCTGTCCGTGCGATGCGACGTAATCCGTCCGTTTCGCTCCGGCGATCGATCGCGCAGCGCGGCCGAACGCTTTGCCGAGCGCCCGATGCAGCTCCGCGAGCTGCTGCGCGCTGCCCGCATTTGGGGGAAGCGCAGCCCGAAGGCGCTTGCCAAGATCCGCTTCGAAGGGTTCGGTTGCAAAATCCAAGAGCCGAACGTCGTACGATGAGCCGTCCGGACGGATCGCGACGAGCGCAGCGTCGACGCCGTCGAGCGAAGTTCCGCTCATCAGGCCGACGGCAATCATCCCTCGAGGTCTTCGATCAGCGCGTCGTAAAATGCCGCGCGCAGATCCAGGATGTCGTTGCGCCCGAAGTAGACTGCGTTGGTGAGCAGCACGCCGCTGCAGTCGCGATCCGGATCGGCCCAAACGCAGGTGCCGACGAACCCGGTGTGGCCGAACGTGCGCGATCCAAAACGGCGGCCGCAGGAATTTTCGTCGCTCGTCTTCAGCGCCCAGCCCAATCCTCGGCGAAGAATCGGATCGTAGGCCTGCTCCGCGATCGCTTCCCTTGCATCGGTTTGCGCCAGCGGCGTTGGGCGTCCGTGCAATGCCCCCAAATAGCTTTCGGTCAACTTGGCGACGTCGGCAGCAGTTCCGAAAAGACCGGCGTGCCCGCCGGCTCCCCCAAGCAAGTACGCCTTCTCATCATGAACGACGCCTTGCACGCGTCCGCGCCATCCGTCGTCCTCGGTTGCCGGAAGCCGCTGCGGCGAAGGAGGCCGGAAGCGCGCGGAGGTGTGGGCTTTCATCAATGACGCAAGACTCGCGCCCTTGAAGCGTTGCAGCCATTCACCGAGCGTGATGAATCCCAAGTCGCTATAGATCACGCGTTCGCCTGGCGACGCCGCCAATTCTCTGCGCAGCGCAAACTCGACGACATCGCTCCCCAGCAACTCTCTGTAGTCGGCGCCCGATGCCATGCCGGACGTGTGCGAGAGGAGCATGCGCAACGTAATTGCGCGATGCGGCAACCTACCCCACTCCGGAAACCATGCCGGCAGCGGCTCATCTAGATCGACGGCGCCTTCGCGGCTCGCCAGCTGGACGAGAAAGGCGACGAAGAGCTTTGTGAGCGAGGCGAGATCGAACGGAGTGTCGACGTAGACCGGCTGGGCGCCGTCATCCAATCTCGTCACGCCGTAGGCGCGCTCGAAGAGCAGTGCACCGCCCGCTTCCACGCGCGCTACGGCGGCGGTAAAACGCTCGCCGCACGCGGTTTGCAGGACGGCGTCGGCGCGCGCGAATTTTTTTCGGATCACGAAAACGGTGCGCGCAGCGCATCCACGCGCCCCGCCGCTTCGTTCAACCGCTGCTCGGAAAGCCGTCCTGACGAGACGGCCGCCTCGATTGCCTCGACGCACGCGCGGGCCGCTTGGAGCGAGTGGCTGATCAGCACGCAATCCGCTCCGGCGGTAATCGCGCGAACCGCTCCCTCCGCCGTTCCCACGCCGCGGGCAATAGCGTCCATCTGCAGGCAGTCGGAAAAACAAACCCCACGAAACCCGAGTTCGCCCCGCAAGATCTCCGTAAGCCAGCGGTGCGAGAGCGTCGCGGGCGCGGTGTCGATGGAAGGTACAACGATGTGGGCAGACATCACGGCGCGGGCGGACGGCAGATTCCGCGCAAACGGCAGGAGATCGTGCGCGCGCAGCGTCTGCTCATCGAGCTCGCTTACCGGCAGCTCGGCGTGCGAATCGCCGCGCGTCGCGCCATGGCCCGGAAAATGCTTGAACGTCGCAACGATGCCTTCGCTCTCCAAGCCTTCGGCAAAAGCCCTGCCCAATGACGCCACGACTTCGGGATCCGGGCCAAAGGCGCGATCGCCGATGACCGAATTCTCTGCGTAGCGCTCGATATCGATCACCGGCGCAAAATCCAAATTTATGCCCGCACGGCGGAGATCCGAACCGGCCCTGGCGCCGGTCTTCCGTACGATCTCTGCGTCGCCGCTTGCGCCGAGCTCGCGCATTGCCGGTATCGGCGCAACTTGGTCGCGCAGACGCATCACCCGGCCGCCTTCCTGATCGATCGCAATGATCGAGTGGCGCAAGTGTGCGCGGATATCGGCAGTCAGCTCTCGGAGTTGTTCGAATCCTTCGATGTTCCGATCGAAAAGGACGACACCCGCAAGGGGAACGGCATCCAGAAACTGCGCTAGACCGTCCCCGATGCGCACGCCTTCAAAGCCCGAACAGACGAGGCTCGCCGCTACGCGCATCATCGCAAAAAGTTGCCGGTCGCAGCATCGAACCGGCGGCAGTAACGTTCGGGGAAGGCGACGCCGACCTCGGTCCCGGGCCCTGCCTCGCACGCCTCTGCGCGAACGCGCGCAACGATCTCACCGCGGTGCGTCTTGACGCGCACGAAGACATCGGCGCCCGCGGATTCTCGAGCGATAACGCGACCGGTGAGTTCGGCGTCCGAATCGATGGCCACGTGCTCGGGGCGAATGCCCAGCGTGTATTCCCCTGAAGCAATGAGATTCATCTGCGGCGCACCGAAGAATCGCGCGATGGCAACCGTCGCGGGAAACTCATAAACTTCTTGCGGATCGCCGCATTGAACGATGCGTCCGTCGATCATTACCGCTAAACGATCTCCCGCAGACAAGGCTTCCATGTGGTCGTGCGTGACAAAGATCGCCGGCCCATTCAGGGCCGCCCGATACGCGACGAATTCTTGGCGAATTCGCGCGCGCAGCTGCGGATCGAGGTGGGTGAACGGTTCGTCGAGCAGCAAAAGCTCCGGTTCGCTCAGCATCGCTCGCGCAAGCGAGGCGCGCTGACGTTCGCCGCCGGAAAGATCCGCGGGACGCCGATGAAGCGCCTGTTCGATGTGCAGCGCTCCGGCGGCTTCTCGCACGCGCGACGCGATGACGCTCGGTGCGGCGCGGCGCAGCCGCATCGCAAAGCCCAGATTTGCGGCGATTGTCAGGTGAGGGAAAAGCGCATCCTCTTGGAAGAGCAGAGCGACGCGGCGCCGTTCGGCCGGAATGCGCAAAAGATTGCGTCCGTGCAGACACACCGTCCCGCCGTCAAGCCGCTCCAGTCCCGCAACGGCACGCAGCAGCGTCGTTTTGCCCGCGCCGCTCGGACCGAGTAGAACGAGCGTCTGTCCATCTGCAATTGAAAATGAAACCCCGTCGAGCGCAACTCGACAGCCTTCTTTACCGCGAAATACCTTGTTTAGTTGACGGCCGCAGAGCGCGGCCGGTGTTTCAATGGATGCGGATAATTTGCGCGACGAGCCAACCGCCGAAGTCACTGACGTTGACTTCAACTTTGCTTCCCAAGCGAATGTCGGAAAGTGAGGCAAATGCACGGCCGCGGAATATGTTCGTGCTGGGCGTTATCCGGATGGGCACGGCGCCGTGCGGCGTGGCCACCAGAATCGTCGCATGCCCATAGTCCACCGCAGCCACTCTCCCGCTCACAAGGGCATGCGAGCGAATGACGATGCCGGGGACTCGAGGCCGCTCGGTGTTTGACCAAGGGGGCGGATCGGCCAAGACGGCACCCGCGCCTGCGGCGGAAAGGACCGCGGCGAGCGTCGCAATTGCAAGGTGACGATACAGAGCCATGACGTTCTTTCAACGGGAAAGTCCGAACGCGCGTTCCATTCAACGGCAACTCCTAAGGTTCCAGCACGGCCCAGTACTCGCGTCTTGACTCTGAATCATTGCCCGTTCGTCTGGCCCTTTGGGCGGCATCTCGAAGAAGCACGACGCTCGCATCGTCGGCGGATTTTCCGGCCAGCACGAGGCGCAACGCGAAGAGGGCCAAATCCGGGACGCGCTCGCCGAGCATCTCTAGACCCTGCATGAATGCGGCTGCTTTTTCCGGCAACTTCGCACGCTGCGCAAGGAGGTGCTGCACGACTTCACGTTTAGCGACCGAACCATCGAGAAGATAGCTGTCGAGAATTTCGAACTTCACCACGTGCGCCGGGTCGGACACCTTGCCTTGCTTCTCCTCTTGCCGTCGTTGACCGTTGCCGCCGCCCAACCCTCGATGAAGAATATCCTCGAGCGGATGCGATTGGCCGGCGGAAATGTCTACGAGGCGCATATCGCAAGCACTTCCGTTCCGGAGCCCTCCGGTGGCATCGCCGAAGACGATATGCAAGGAACGCGCTTTCTCACGCGCCGGTGTATCAGCGATCTCTGCGAAGGAAGCTATTTCGACGGCCGCCGCTGGTACTCGGTGAGCCTGAACGCTACTGCGCTGCCGCGGATGCCCGAGAGCGATCCCTCCGAACGCGCGCTCCGTTCGGATCTTTCGCTCGATTTCCTTAATCGGCGCTTTACGGCGGCAGGCGGAAGGATTCGCGACGGCGGCGCGTCGTCGTTCGAGGGCAAGCCATGCCGGCGCATTGTTGTATCGCAGCCTAGTATGGTCCCGACGCAGCTGTGCGTCGATACGCGGAGTTGGCTCCTTACGGCGATCCGGGATAGCGATGGAAACATTTTGGCGCTGCGCGACTACCGGCGTGTCGGACGGTACCGGCTGCCGTTTGAAGTTTACCGCAACGGTGCGCTGCTGCGGCGCTACGATTCGCGGACGGTCGTTGAAGCGCCGCTCGATTCGCCGCAAGGGCTTGCGGGCGCCTTCCCCACCGCGATCGCCCGCGCATCGCTCGATCCCCACAGCGCAACGCCGATCGCGAATTGCAGAATCGGAGATCGCGATGAGCGATGTTTGATCGACTCCGGGAATTCAGGCTTGGCGATGTCAATCGAGCTTGCGGAGGCCCTCGGTCTCCAGGCAGTCGGCGCTTTCCGCGTTTCGGGTTTGGGAACATACGCTACCGAGGTTGTTCGAGCGGGACCGCTGCAGATGGGCACGCTTCAGCTGCCGCCTGCAAACTACGTCGTTTTGGCGGACATTCACAGATACGGATACGATCTCGTCCTGGGCGCCGATCTGCTGGCAGCTTCCAAGGTCACCATCGATCCGTTCGAACATGCGATTACGTTTGCGCCATCTTCTCCAGGGGACGACGCGGACTCCGTCGCGCTGGCGTTCGAAAACCTCGTGCCGGTGATCGGCGTCACGCTCGATGATATACGCGCTCGGCTTGCGATCGACACGGGCGACCAATCCAATATCAATCTCTCCTGGCGGTTCTATGCCGACCACCCCTCGCTGTTTCGTCCCCAAAGGACCGAGCCCGTTGCCGGAGTCGGCGGCGGCAGCACGCAGCTCATCGGCCGGATTGAGAGTATGCGCATCGGCCAGTACACTGCGCTCAATCAAGAGATTGGAACAACCCAAAATCTGCTCGGAACCGGCGACGGCCACCTTGGCGCCGCCTTTCTCTCGCGCTTTACCATTGTCTTAGACTATCCGCAGCAACGGATGCGGCTGCTTCCGGCGAAGTAATTTCATATGCCCAGTGTCGACATTCAAAGACAGCTCAGCGTCCCGGAAACGCAGGCGCGTGAAGCTGCAGCCGCAATCCTGAGCGAGATAGCGGCAAGCAAAGATCCCTGGACCGACTTCGCCCTGCACTTGGACCTTCGCGATCTCGGCTTGCCGGACGTCGGCTACGTCGCGATCCCTATCGCCCTCAGCGGGCCAAGAGCGGCAGCTGCACCTGCGTTTCGCCTCGACTTCTCGCTGAAAGCCAAGCATGGCGCAGACGCATTTCCAACGCTCGATGGAACGCTGCACGTCGAGCCTGCGAAGCCGTCGGCCTCAATCCTGCGCCTGCGCGGATCGTATGAACTTCCGATGCGCAATCTGGGCTCGATCCTCGACGCCGTGCTGGGACGGGGCGCCGCGCAAAAGACGCTCGAGAACTTCGTTGATGATCTGGCCAACGGCATCGTGGCGCGGGTCGAACGCAGAGAGATCGCCGGCGCGCGCTATCGGATGCTTTTCAACCGCCCTTAGTCAAGGAGAGACGAGCGCGTTCCAGGTTTGGGACCCGCGGCTCGGTTGGGTGCCGCGATGGATCATGCACTCGCTCACGGTACTCGCTGCATCGCTGGAAAAGGCTGCAACCCGCAGATCGGCTACACCGTTGGAACGCAATGCGATCGTGAAGGGACTGCGGTAAATAGCAGAGGCAGATGACGGAGCGGTGCCGTCGAGCGTATAGCGGATCGTCGCCGCTGCCGGCTCTGAAATCGTTACGCGCACCGTGCTGCCGGCCGTCCATGCATTCGCGCTTTGCGCCCGCCCCGGCACCGAAGTAAATGCCACCCTCGCGCGCGAGAGATTGATGATCGGCGCCGGCATGCGGAACGCATAGCCGCGCTCTCGAAGCCAATGCAACTGCGAGGGCAGACGAGTCAGAAAACTCTTCCAGCTCTTGCGTTCGCGCGGCGTCCAAAGGATCTCCGCAAGCGCGAGCTCGCGCGGCAGCGCCATGTAGAAGAGATGCGACTGCGTCGCAATGCGCTCGGTCCATAGGTTCGCTTGACCGCCGAGCACGTAGACGCGCGCATCGCCCAGCCCGCCCGGCATCACGTCGGCATCGTAGACCTCTTCCAGCGTCGACATGTGGTGCGTGCCGGCAGGCTCCTGCGTTGCGTCTCCCTGCACCGCATCGAAGGAGAGCGGCGCGGCAGTAACCACCGTGTCGTTTCCACGTTTTGCAGCCGCCGCCGCGCGCCCGAGATCGTTCCACGCCATCACGACCGCGCGCTGCCCTAACCTCGGCGTCAAGATCTCATCCCACCCGGCGATGCGGCGATCGGAAGATTCGACAAACTGCTCGACCGCTGCGGTGAATGCCGGCTGGGCGCGATCGAAGGGCGGCCGAACTTCGTCTCCTCCAACGTGCACGTAGCGGCCGGGAAAGTCGCGCACCACTTCCGCCAGCACGGTTTGCGCGAAGCGCAAACCGTTTGCGTCTTCGCAGATCACGCCGGCACCGCAGCCGTATTGCGGATAGGCCGCAAGGGCCGCTTGCGCGTGCGACGGCATCTCGATTTCGGGAACGATCGTCACATAGCGCCGCTTGGCATAGGCGACGACGTCACGAATCTCGGATCGAGTGTAAGCCGGACCGGCAGCCGTCAAACGCGGAAGCGCTGCAACCGGCATGCGCCAGCCCTGCTCGTCGGTCAGATGCCATTGAAAGACGTTGAGCTTGTAGTGAGCGGCCACATCGATATACCGCTCGACGACCGGGACGGAAAAGAAGTGACGCGCAACGTCCAGTTGCATTCCGCGCCAGCGATAGGCCGGCGAGTCCGTGACCGCGACGCTCTGCGAAACGAGTCCACGCGCAGTGCTGCGCGTCACTTGCTCCAGCGTCTGTAAAGCATAGTAGAGCCCCGGGCCTTTGCCGCTCAGCGTGATGCGATCGCTGCCAACGCGTAGCTCGTACGCCTCATTGCCATGCGGCAATCGTTGCGAATTCAGAACGATGTTAGCGTTACGATCCGTCGTGACGCGTGCGCAGAGGCCACGCTCCCGCAGAAATGCCTGCAAGAACTCGGCGACGTTGCGTTCGTCCACAGTTGCCGCGGAGATGGAAACGCTCTTAGGCCAGAGGTAGCTCCCTGGATAGCGCTGCACGATCCTCGGTTGCGGAACGATTGAAATCGGCCCAAGTGGCGAGTGCAAAAGCGAGTGGATCGGCGTGATTCCAAACAGCGCCGCGAGCGCGGACGCGAACCATCGGAAATCGATCACATTCCTTAGGACGCGGGCTGTGACATCGGCGCCGGCGCCGTTACCACCGATCCCGCCGCAACCTGCGCTTCAGGCGTCGCAGCGTGCGGCGCGATATCGGGCGGCTGTCCGCCATGTTCCTCAACCCAATGACAGGCCGCAAAATGCGCCGGCCGGTACTCGGTGAAGGCGGGAATTTCAACCGTGCATCGCTCAAACGCAATCGGGCAGCGCGTGTGAAAGCGGCAGCCGGAAGGCGGATTGACGGGCGAAGGGATGTCGCCGGTCAGGACGACCCGTTTGCGACGCCGCTCGACGTGCGGATCGGGAATCGGAATAGCGGAAAGCAACGACTGCGTATACGGATGCAGCGGATGCTCGTACAGGTCGTCGCGTTCGGCCAGCTCCATGATCTTGCCGACGTACATGACTGCGACGCGCGTCGAAATATGGCGGACCACCGAAAGATCGTGCGCGATGAACAGATAGGTTAAGCCGAGCTGCTTCTGAAGATCCTCCAAAAGATTGATAACCTGCGCCTGAATGGAAACGTCCAGTGCGGAGACGGGTTCGTCGCAAACGATAAACTTCGGATTAACTGCCAGCGCCCGCGCGATGCCTATGCGCTGTCGCTGGCCGCCGGAAAATTCGTGAGGGTAGCGGTTGGCATGGTATGGCTGCAGGCCCACCAAGCGGAGCAGCTCCTGCACGCGCGCTTGGACGCCTTTCCCGCTCGCAAGATGGTGGATCTTGAGCGGCTCGCCAACGATATCGCCCACGGTCATGCGTGGATTCAGTGAAGCAAACGGATCCTGGAAGATGATCTGCATCTGCCTGCGCAGTCGCCGAATGTCGCCACGCGATAGCTTTAGGATCGACTGGCCGTCGAAGCAAACTTCGCCGCCCGTCGCGGGGAGCAGCCGCAGGATCACGCGTCCGATCGTCGTCTTTCCCGATCCCGACTCGCCGACCAACCCCAGCGTTTCGCCGGCTTTGATGGAGAGATCGACGCCGTCGACTGCCTTGACGTCGGCGACATGGCGCGAAAGCAGACCGGAATGAATCGGAAAATATTTGTAGAGGCCCGTAACTTCAACCAGGTCCGCGGATGCCGCCGCAGTCTGCGGTTGCTCGGCTGCCGCGCTCACGTTAGACCGCTCCGGCAGAGGGCGTTACGGTGTTCGGCGGCGCCGTCTTGGTATGCGAAACGATCTCCACCTCGACCGGACGCTCGTCTTTGGCTCGCTCATCGTACAGCCAGCACCGCGCCACGTGCCCTTCGCCAAAGTCATACACCGGAACGGGCTGATCGCAGATCGGCATGCGGTATCGGCAGCGTGCAGCAAACGCGCATCCGGGCGGCAGGCGAAGCAAGTTCGGCGGCTGGCCCGGAATCGGCTCGAGCCGTCCCCGTTCGCGCACGTCCAGTCGCGGAAGTGACGCGAGAAGTCCTTGCGTGTACGGCATCTTCGGTGCATCGAAGATCTGCTCCGCGCTGCCGTACTCGACCATGTTTCCGCCGTACATTACCAAGACGTTTTCGCAGACTTCGGCTACGATGCCCAAGTCGTGCGTGATCATGATGATGGCGGCGCCCGTCTCCCGCTGCATCTCGTTCATGAGTTCGAGGATCTGCGCTTGAATGGTGACGTCGAGCGCTGTGGTGGGCTCATCGGCGATCAGCAGCTGCGGATCGCATGAGAGGGCCATAGCGATCATGACGCGCTGACGCATCCCGCCCGAGAATTGATGGGGATACTCCCTGATGCGCTTTTCAGGCAGCGAAATGCGGACCTTCTTGAACATCTCGATCGTCTTGTCCAGCGCGTCCTTGCGGTTGTAGCCCAGATGCAGCTGCACCGCTTCGGCGATCTGCTCGCCCACCGTCAGCACGGGATTGAGCGAGGTCATCGGGTCTTGAAAGATCATCGCGATCTTGTGACCGCGAATTCTACGCATCGCCGCTTCGCTTTTCTTGAGCAGGTCTTCACCGTCGAACCAGATCTCGCTGCGTTCATCGATGTGACCCGGCCGTGTGATCAGCCGCATGATCGAAAGCGCGTTGACCGATTTACCCGATCCTGATTCGCCCACGATGCCGAGTGTCGAGCCGGCTTCCAAGGAGTACGAGAGCCCGTTGACCGCCGTCACCAGACCGTCTTCGGTTGCAAAAGTCGTTCGCAGATCTTTGACCTGCAGCAGCGGCATGCGCTGCTCTAGAGACCCGTCAGCGAGAGAATCGTGCCGATGATAACGAACGAAACGGCAGCCAGGCCGGTCACCCTCTTGAGTTGCTCTTCGGCGCCGGGACGTCCGTACGCAGATTCAACGCGGCCGCCGATCGTGCCCGAGAGCCCTTCTTGCTTGGTCGTCTGCACCGCCAACAGTGTGATCAGCGCGATCGCGGAGATGATGAAGAGCGCGGCAAGTCCGTGCGTGAGCCAGCCGGCATGCAATTGAAACCAAGTCTGAGCCGGCGGCGTGTTCACCGGCGCCTGAGGAACGGTTAAAGGACCGGCGGTGGGAACGCCGCGCGGCAACGTCAGCGGCGCGGCTGCCAGAAGCGTCAACATAAAACCGGATTGTAGCATGCCTATACAGGCGCCACAAGAACGCTTGCAACCCGACCTGCCACATGCTCGCCGGTCAAACCGAATTGCGCGCGTTGTTTGGCCTGCGAATCATGCTGCACCAGAACGCTAGGAACGCCGATCCGTTCCACGCGCAACGGCAGCGCGCGATCCGAGACGAACTCAACGACCGCCGAACCGAATCCGCCTGCCAGTGAGTGCTCCTCGAGCGTCAACGCACGCGAATGGCGATCCGCGAGCTCGAGCATCAGCGCTTCGTCGAGCGGTTTGGCAAAACGCATGTTGACGACCGTCGGCTTGGCGGAATCTTCGAGCAGATCGTATGCATCGAGTGCGACGTCGACGGTGTTGCCGTACGCCAAGATAGCCACGCCGGAACCTTCCCGCAGGATCTCCGCGCGACCGTGAACGATCGGCGCAATCGGATCGCGGTGCTTGCCGCTCGTCGAGCCACGCGGATACCGAATCGCCGCCGGCGCGCGGAGGGAGAGCCCGTGCTCGAGCATCGGCAGGATCTCGTCTTCATTACGCGCTGCCATGACCGTCATGTTGGGCAGCGTTCGCAGGTACGCGATGTCGTACAACCCCATGTGCGTGGGACCGTCGTCGCCGACGAATCCCGCGCGGTCCATGCAAAACACGACCGGCAAATTCTGCACGCAGACGTCATGCACGACTTGATCGTACGCGCGCTGCAGGAACGTCGAATAGATCGCGCAGACCGGCCGCAGTCCCGCCGTCGCCGCGCCCGCCGCAAAACAGACGGCATGCGCTTCGGCGATGCCGACGTCGTAGTAGCGATCGGGAAAACGCTTCGCAAACTTCGACAGCCCCGTGCCGTCGGGCATCGCGGCAGTGATCGCGATGACGTTCGGATCGCGTTCGGCGAGCGCGATCATCGCATCCGCAAAAACGTCTTGAAACTTCGGAGCAGCGCCGGGCGTCGCTTTCTTTGAGCCGTTGCTGGGCTCGAACGCATTCGCGCCGATCCCGTGAAAGGTTCGCGAGTCGCGCTCCGCGGGCTCATATCCCTTTCCCTTGACGGTGCGAATGTGGAGCAGCACGGCGCGCGGGATTGCCTTGGCCGTTTCGAGAGCGTCGACCAGAACGTCGTAGTTGTGCCCGTCTAAGGGGCCGATGTAGCGAAAGCCGAGTTCTTCAAAGATCACAGCGGCCTTTTGATTAGGCGCGATGAAACGCATCGCGCCCATCTCCGCCGATTCGAACGCCTTCTTTGCGACGCTTCCCAGAGGCAGATGGTCGAGGACCGTTTTGCCGGTCTGACGCGCCAGATTTGCAAGCGGTTTACTGCGCAATAGCGAGAGGTAGGAAGCGATCGATCCGACGTTCGGCGCAATCGACATCTCATTGTCGTTGAGCACCACGATGAAGTTGGTGCGCATCTGCCCTGCGTTGTTCAGCGCTTCGTACGCCAGGCCGCCGGTGAGCGCGCCGTCGCCGACGACCGCGACGACGGTTTCGTCCCGCTTGGCGTGATCGCGAGCCTTCGCCATGCCGAGCGCCGCCGAAACGCCTGTGGACGCGTGGCCGGCGCCGAAGCAGTCGTACTCCGATTCCGAACGCATCGCGAAGCCCGAAAGTCCCCCGCCTTTGCGAAGCGTCGGGAAAAGCTCGCGCCTTCCCGTGAGAATCTTGTGGACGTATGCTTGATGGCTCACGTCCCAAACGATCCGATCCGAAGGCAGATCCAGGACTTTGTGGAGCGCCAGCGTCAATTCAACGACGCCTAAGTTGGGCGCCAAGTGGCCGCCGTTGCGGGCGCACACCTCGACGAGCAGGGCGCGAATCTCTTGGGCGAGTTGGTCGATTTCGGGGCGGTTGAGTGCTTTGACGTCCTTCGGGGAGCGCATGCGCTCGATTACCGTAGCCACGGCCGCTCCATTCGACGGACCGCAGCGCGCGGTCCCCCGAATACCCTTGTCACCCTGAGGTCATCGAAGGGTCATCGAAGGGTTATCGAAGGGTCGAAGGGTCACCGGAGCGGGCGAGGGAGGAACGCGCGGCCGGCCGCCGCTAGAGGCTCCCGTGTCGACGGACCGCATCAGCGCCTCGCCCGTACCCATGCGTCCGCGCCGTGTTTGGCGCGATCTGGCTCGCATTCTGTCGACCATCTTCAACCCATTCCTAACGGCGCTGGCGCTCTTCGTCATTCTCTCGCACGCGCAGTCGCATTCGATCGAAGTCTTTTGGGCGCTGATCTTTTTCACGACGTTCTTTACGTCGATCGGCCCGATGCTCTTCATTTTCTGGCTTTACTCCACCGATCGCATCTCGGATCTCGACATGTCGATTCGCGAGGAGCGCGAGAGGATGTTCGGCATCTTTCTCGTTTTCTATGTGCTCGGGACTGCTTCGCTTTGGATCACGCATGCGCCGAAGCTGCTGATCGCAACGATGGCCGGCTATTCATTAGCCACCGCCGTCGTGCAGTACATTACCCGGTATTGGAAGATCAGCACGCACGCGCTCGGCATCACGGCGCCGCTCGTCGCTCTTACGCTGCTCTACGGCCGCGAACCGCTCCCGTTCTTCGTGCTCATTCCGATGGTGTGCTGGGCGCGCGTCTATCTGCGCGCGCACACCGTCGGGCAGGTTGTCGCAGGGGCAGTGCTAGCTGCCTTTAGCGTCGGGCTGTTTTTCTACCTGTTTCATATTGTCGCGGTATGAGCTTCGCCACCGCAGCCTCAAAAGCTGCTGCATCGCCACTCGTCATGCAGCGTATCGTTCCCGAACCCTCCGGATAGCCGTGCTCGCGGGCGAGCAGCGCAGCCCGTTCGGCGTGCGCGATCGCCGGATCGATCAAAACGATCTCTGATCCGAGCGCGTTGCGAAATTCTCTTTCCAGCAACGGGTAATGCGTGCAAGCCAGGACGACCGCTTCGACGTCGCGCGGCATCATCGAACAGACTTCTTCGACCGCCGAGCGCGGTTCGGGTCCTTCGAGCTTTCCCGCCTCGATCAACGGCACGAGTCGCGGAGCCGCGATCTCCGTAACGTGCGCGGCCCGCATGCGGCTTGCGATGCGAGCCGTATACGCGCGGCTTTTTGCGGTCGCCGCAGTCGCCACGATTGCAATGCGTGATACTGCGGCGCGCTCGATCGCCAGAGCTGCCGAGTCGATCAGATCCAGAATCAACGCGCGGCTCTTGGGCCAGCCGTATTGAGCAGCGGTCGCGCACGACGTGTTGCACGCCATGACGATCGCATCAACACGCGCCTCGTCCAGACGCTGCACGTTGTGTTCGAGCAGCTTGCGCAATTCACTCGGCGACCGATCGCCGTACGGAACGTTGGCTTGATCGGCAAAGAACAGCAAGTCGTACCGCGGCAGCAGCAGATTGAGGCGACGAAGAACCGTCAGCCCTCCGAGCCCGGAGTCAAAGAGCCCGAGCACTATTGCCCGTTGCTGAGGTTTGGCGAAGGCGCTCCGGCGTAGTCCTGAATGCCGTCGGCGATCGCGCGGGCCATCTTCTGCCGCCAATCGGGCGACTCCAAGAGCTGCAAGTCATCCGGATTTGAAAGATACGCCGTCTCGACGAGGGTCGCCGGCATGTTGGCATGGTGGACGACGTACAGCTTGTCTTTGACGATCCCGTCGTCTTTGATGATGGTCTGCTGCGCGATACGGCGGTCAACCGCCTCTGCCAACGGAAGATCGATCGCTTTGTAATAGTAGACCGTCGCGCCGTGCGGTCCGGCATTCATGAAGCTGTTCACGTGGATGCTCACGAAAAGCCTTGCGCCTCGCCCGTTTGCGATATCGTCTCGCGCCTGCAGCTCGTCATGTGCGGAGTCGTCCGCGGCGTACACGTCCCGATCGGTTTGGCGAGTCATGACGACCTGCCAACCGCGCGCGCTCAAGATGTCGCGCACGCGTTTAGCCACGTCGAGCGTGAGCACTTTTTCGACCGCGTCGCCGCGGATCGCGCCGGTGTCGCTGCCTCCGTGGCCGGGATCGATGACGATCAGACGCGGGTTCGCCGCGACGTACCGGCCGCTCGCGGCGGATGCGCCGCTCTGCACGGTTTGCACCGAGCCGGCGTTATTCTGCGGTCCCGATCGCGGCGCATCGGCCTGCGCGAGCGAAGATGAAACAGTGATCGTGATTCCTGTGGCGTCGCTCGTCACCGCTACCGCGTTGTATCGAGTCAGCGAAAGCGCGACGCGGACCGCGCCGGCTTGCTGCCGAACGCGGATTCCCGAAATTGGATCGCTCCCTTTCGTGCTTTGCTCGGGCATCGAAAGCGTTACGCCGTGCAGATCGATCCACCAACGATTGTCCGGCGGAAGCAAGCGGTGCCACTCATAGGTTGGATTGCCGCTGACATCGATGCGCACGACTGCGCCGCCGTTCGCAGAAGTGGATCGCACGGCAGTCACGCCGGACTGCGCCGGCGCGGAAGGCGTGGACGATGTTTGCGCCACGGGTTGCTCGGGCCGCGCTTGCGGCGCCGGTGCATTTTGACGCGCAAGCGTTCCGAAGGCTGCGGTAAAATCGCGCTGATCGTCGGTCCCGAGCACGGCAGCAGGCGCGCCGGGTGAGAGCCACAAAACCAGCACCGTGCGCGGCGCGCTGATGCTGCCTTCGGTTTTGAGCTCGATTCGCGAAATGGGATCGCCCTGCAGCGTCCGGTTCGGTTGGAGCGCGGTACCCACGCCGTCGAATTCGATTGCGATCTTTGAGCTGCTTTGCGAGCGGACGCGCCAATCGAGCGGGACGCCGGCATGCGCGACGACCTTTGCGCCCGACGGCGCGGTTTGCACGTCGAGGCCGGCAAGCTGCGGTTGAAGCACCGTTCGTCCGCTATCGTTCTTCGGCGCGAGGTCGAGCGCTGAAAGAAGTTGATCGAGCGGGACGTATGCGTGTCCGCCCTCGACGAATGGCGCAAAGGGCGCCGTCTGCGCAACCGGGCCGACGTCGTACTGCCGATCGCCGACGGCGAAACCGATAACGAGCGGCTCGGCGGTCGTGATCAAAATGTAGCGTTCGCCGCTGCGCCAAGTGACTGTCGCGCCGAGCTCGCCGAGCAGTTGCGTCAATCCGGGATCGTCAACGGCGATCGCGGGTCCCTGCGGTTCCGAACGCACCTGCGTCATCGCGATCTGCTCGCCGCCAAAGGTGTACGTGAGCGTGTCGGACGCCCACGCAAGCGCCGGCGTTGCGAGAAGCGCGGCGATTAGCGAAGCGCTACCAGTCAGAGCGGCGCAGCGGCTCATCGAGTTCCAAGTGTCCTCCCGGCAACGTAGTCAGCTGTTGTCCCGCAACACGCACGGCCACGGCGTTGATTCCGGGCAATGCAGTCATCGTCCACACGAGTGACTTGAAAGCACCGTTCTCGGCAAGATCGCCGCTCTGCCGGGCGGCCTCTCCGGAAAGGTCGAGCGTTACCGTCGATCCGGTAACGTTTGCAGAAAGCACATGCGTTCCCGGCGGAAACCGGATTGCGGCGGTCGTCGCCGGCGGCCCGGCCAGCACCTGTGTTGCGGCATAGAGAACGGTGTTGTGCAGATGCTCCGCCGAGCTCTCTCCAGGCGCGGGGGGGCGCATCGAAACGGTCCACGGGATCTCCGATTTACCGTCGAGCTTCGTATAGTACACGGTAATGCGGTTCGTCATCGTGGAGGATCGCTGCGACTGCCACCACCATGCAATGAGGCCGGCAACGATGAGAACCGCAATCAGGAAGAAGATCCGTTGCGAGCGCACGGACTGCATTCTTCTACGGCCGCGATCGTTTTCCGCTGTTCATCTGCCGGGTTCGCCGCGCGACCCGGCGAACGGGTGCGGCGTGCAAAGGGCAGCACGCTCAGCATCGCCTTCGTTACGGCGCTCCGTTACGCCCTGGGGATCGTATTCATGGGGTTACGCCGACGTCGGCGCGGACATCTTCGTTGCGCTCGGTCTTGTATTCGGCGTTGCTGCAGGCGCCTCCAACGTGGCGTTTCTCTTTGCGGGATTGGTCTACGTTTGCGTAGGACTGGCCTATACCGAACTCGCGTCGGCGTATCCGGTCGCCGGCGGCGGCCAGTATTTTGTCCTTCGCGCGCTCGGCGATTTCTTCGGCTTCATCGCCGGATGGGCTGTTCTGCTCGACTTCACGATCGATATCTCGCTCTTCGCGTGGGGATGCATCGGGTACTTGAGCCATTTAATCCCCGCGCTCTCAGCCACGTCGCATCCCTTTCCGCACTTTCTCATCATCCTGATTCTCATCATCGGACTCGGCGGCCTCAACGTGATCGGCGTACGCGAAAGCACGGCGCTCAACGGGCTTGTAAGCGCGCTCGACGTCGCCAGCGAAACCTCGATCCTCTTCTTCGGCTTTCTCTTCACGTTCCGGCCCGATCTGCTCATGCACGCGATGCAATCGCATTGGCCCTCGCCATTCGGACTCATGAACGGCATATCGCTGGCAATCATTTCCTTCGTCGGTCTTGAATCGATCTCGCAAGCTGCCGAAGAAACGAATCGCCCTTCATCGATCATTCCGCGCACTTCGATCTCGCTGATCCTGACGATCCTGATCTTCGCGCTGGGATACTCGAACCTAGCGCTTGGAATGCAGCCCTGGCACGCCCAGGCCTTTCCGCATGGACAATCGCTGTGGCAAAGCATCGGAACACCGCAAAACGCGGATAAGGCGGTCGCGGTTATCGCTTCCAACATTCCCTACTTCGGCGCGCTCGCCGCGCTCTACGTTCCGGTGCTGGGCGCCGTGCTGCTGCTGATCTCCAGCAACTCGGGCGTCTTCGGCAGTTCCCGGATCGCTTACTCGATGAGCCAATCCCAGATCTTGCCGAGAGCCTTCCGGCAAATCCATCCGCGCTTCAAAACGCCTTCACTTTCGATCGCAACCTTTACGATCTTTGCCATCATCGTGCTGTGTCTAGCTGCGCTGCAAGGCGAGGGCGGCTTTAACTTTCTGGGCGATCTCTACGCGTTCGGCGCAGCGCTCAGCTATTCGCTGGTCTTCATCGCCCTCATCACCCTACGAGTCATCGATCCGATCAGCCCGCGAGCGTTCAAGATTCCACTCAACGTACGTATGCGCTTCGGGGAAAAAGTGGCGGACATTCCGATTGTCGGCGTCCTTGGCTTCATCGGCATCTTTTCGATCCTCATCTTCGTTCTGCTGACACATCCGATCGGACGCTTCGCCGGTCCGGCGTGGGTCGTGGCGGGCCTGGCAGGCTACCTCGTCTATCGTAAGCGCCGCAAACTTCCGCTGTTTCGTTCGATTCCGCGCAACTGGCATAGCGAACATCAAGCGATTCTGCTGGCCGCCGGCGAACTGGAACTCATGGATCAGCACCGCGCCAATATCGGGCGCTCGCCCGCGAATCCATGAAGCTGACGATTCGGCGCTTTGTCGCGTGCCCGTTTTCCGCGACGATTGATTTCGCTGAGGAAGCGCTCGCCGAATCGCCGGAAATTGAAGTTTCGCCGGTTGAAGGCCTCGGCGAACGAGTCGACGTCGCGTCGGTCGTCGTCGAAGACAAGAGCGACACGGTGCGCAAACACGATGCGCTTCAGATCGCGTGGCGCCCCCAACACCGAGGTCTCTATCCCGATTTGCGCGGCGTGCTCACCGTGCGCCCGGAACACCGTGGATCGGATCTCATCTTGGCGGCGGAATACCGGCCGCCGTTCGGTCTGCCGGGGCGCGCATTCGACGCCGTGGTGGGACGCTTTCTCGCCCATCGAACGCTTCATCGGTTCCTCGAGCACCTCGGCGCCCGCATCGAAGAGCGGTGGCGTTCGTGATGTTCAAGCACATCCTCGTGGCAGTGGACGGTTCGGAATGCTCGCTGCGGGCGCTCGACTTTGCGGCCAAACTTGCGCAGGAACAGCACGCAGAGCTGAACGTCTGCACGATCGTCGATATCACGCGTGCGGCCAGTTCGATGACCTTCGCATCGCCTGATTTAGTGCAGCAATGGATCGACGCGCTCAACGCGGATGCGAGCAAGGAAAACGACGCTGCTGTTCAGCGCGCGCGTGCCGCAGGCGGTTCAGTTCAAGGTGTTGTCGAGGACGCGTTTCCGCCCGACGGCATCCTGGCCGCTGCAAAGAAGTGCGATGCCGATCTGATCGTCGTCGGCAGCCACGGGCGAACGGGAATCCGCCGAGCGCTCATCGGAAGCGTCGCAGAATCCGTCGCTCGCATTGTCCAAATGCCGGTCTTGATCGTTCGCTAGACTACGGTTGCGCTTCCGTCCCGCGAAAATCTAGCGCCAGCGAATTTATACAGTAGCGCGTACCCCTGGGGCCCGGCCCGTCATCGAAGACATGCCCAAGATGCGAGTCGCATTTCTTGCAGCGCACCTCGACGCGCGCCATGCCCAAACTGCGATCCTCCAAGAGACGCACATTCTGCTGTTGTTCCGGATGCGTGAAACTGGGCCAGCCGCAGTGCGATTCGAATTTGCTGTCCGAGGCAAAGAGCTCGTTCCCGCATGCGCCGCAAACATAGACACCTTCATCGTTGACCTGCAGCAGCGAGCCGGTGTGCGGCGCCTCCGTCCCGGCTTCGCGCAGAATGTGGTAGCGCTGTGGGCCGAGCTCGGCCCGCCACTCGTTTTCGCTCTTTTGGATTTCGGGTTTGCCGTCGTGTTCCATATATGAAGGAAGAATGCCGCAGCCTTCATGAGGGATGCGTCGCTATGAAGCTTCCGAAGATTCCCTCCGCAAGCCGTCTGCATCCAGCCAGGGATCGTTGGGAACCAGCCGCGCCAGATTGCGTGGGAAGAGACCTCGCGGGTGGTGCTGGAGCCAGGTGTGGGCGCGAATAGCCAAATACTCAAAATCGTGGTACTGCGAGTCGCCTCGGCTCCGGCGCATTATGGCCACGACCGTTTCCAGCGCGCCCCAATAGTAACGGATGAGGCGCCCGAAGAGATCCATGAACGTCGCCTCGGTGACAAGGTGATGCTTCATCAGCGTCCCCATCTCGTCGAACCAATTGCAAACCGTAACCTCGGGGTGCACCCGTGCGTCGATGAATCCAATGCGCGCGAGCTGTGCGCGATACTCGGGATTGCGCAATTGTTCCGGCAGAGTATCTTGGACGTAGCGCAGCGCCGCCTGCATCTCCGCGGAACGAAAATCCCGCTCCAAAGAGAGCAACGCGTCCAACTGATTGCTGGCGCGCAAGTGGCGAAGCTGGACCAGGGCCGCCACCGCCGTCGCACCGATGACGATCGCATTGAGAATCGTACCGAGCGCTGTGAGTTGCTCGGCGTTCATGTGGCCCCTGACATCAATTCAGAGAAGCCTTCGCTGCAGAGTTGACTCGCCTTTTACCTAGACCGAATTTGGAACGTCAGTGATGCTGAGGCGCTCCCTCGACTGTGGCTCGGGAGAGGCTCCGGCTGGGGCGTGGGTGCAGCTTGTCCCGAGCAGTGTCGAAGCGCGCAGCGCGGATTCGCCTGTTAAAAAGGGTACCGTCCGGGCGGTACCCTTACCACCGCAAGTGAGGAGGGTGACAAACCTTCCCGCGGCAGGTACCCTCAGCTTGAATCTCCTCTACAACCATAGGCAATACCCAAAATTAGGTATCGCCGGATAGCGCTCTACAGCGCTCCCACACCGTTCGGTGAGCCCAGCCCGGTGACCAGGTCGAATCCAGCAGGAGCGATGTCGTGAAAGGCCTCCGGGTGAGCATACGAGTATGCCGGTCCTGCAAAATTACCCGAAACGCCATACGCGCCGGCGATGAGTGCAGCGCCGACACTGGTTCCACCTGCTACGAGCCATCCTCCCGCCAGCGAGTCGAACATGCTGACGCCCGTCTTCGGATCCGCCACCACCGCCATATCGACGACCGATCGCCTTGTGGCGCATGCATTTGCAGTTTGCCAGCTGGGACGAGCGACATATGCGCTGCAGCCGTGTCCGTCGTACTGCCACATCGTTTCCGTCCAAGTCTTGACCAAGGCGTTCGAACTCTCAGTAAGCGACGTTCCGCCGACCGCGGTCACATATTGCGACGCGGCCGGGTAGGACGGCAAACTCGAGTCGCCTGAGCTAGCGGTAATGGCGACGCCGGGATGATGGTAATGGACATCCATCGATTCTTCGCCCGACCATTCGTTCGCATAGTAGCTGTTGCTCACGACCTTCGCCCCGAGAGAAACTGCCCGATCGACGCCGGTCGCTAAGTCAGCAAGGGAAGCGGAATTCGCTTCGACCAGAAGGATGCGGCACTGCGGGCAAGCCGCGGAGACCATGTCGAGGTCGAGCGCGATCTCTTCGTCCCACTGCGTGTTGAGCGAAGGAAACGTCCCTGTGGTTCCTGACTGGTTTACCTTCTTGAAACACCCTGTCGCGCTGGTGCAGGGCGGCAATCCGAATGCTGCGCGATAGACGGCGAGATCGACTTGCGCCGTGGGGCTATCGTATGCGTCCACGACTGCGATTAGCGTTCCGGCGCGCTGAATAGGCAGCGCGTACGCTGCTTGCAGATCGGCCGGATGCAGTCCCGGCAGCAGCGAGGCGGGCGTTAACGGATTCGAAATTGGCGGAATCTCGGTATTGAGCACGATCGAACAGTTCATTTGCCCCGTAACAGGCGCGCATGGCGCCTCGCCGCCCGGAAGACCGGTTGCGCCGTCGAGCGCCGGCTGCACCGCACCTGCACTCGCGGTCAACTGATTGGGCAGCGGCGCGACGCCGTTCTGCGACGATGAGCAAGCAGCGCTTGCAAACAGAATCAGCGACGTCGCAATGTGCCAGGACGTTCGCGTACCTTTCACTCTATCCAACCCTCCCCCACCGCTAGCGCGACCGCTTCACGGCGGCCGCTGCACTGCAATTTGCGGCAAATCGATCGAATATGGGTGTCGATCGTTTGCGGGCTGCGTTCCGTCTGCGCAGCTACATCCTTTGTGCTAGCGCCTTTAACCAGCATCCAAAGGATGGCTCGCTCCGAAGGCGTGAGAAGAGCGTAACCCTGTTGGGTCAGGCTCCCCAGCGGCAAGCGCTCAATGAGCCTCGCCACTCCCCCCAAATGCTCGGAGCGCATCCGTTCCAACGCGGCGGCCAGCGTCGCAGGTTCCGTCTGCTCCAACTGCAAGCAGTAGACGTTACGAATTGCATGCGCGAACGCGCGAAGCCTGCGCATAGCGGGACCGATCTGCCGCTCCGCGGACGTGATGTGCCGGTAGGCGGCAGATGGTCGTCCGCCAGCAAGTTCTGCCAGAGCCAGCGTGAGCTGCGTTCGGGCGCTGCGCCGGCTGCCAACCCCTGAGCCGTCGAGCGCCGCGGCGGCATCACGCGCCATTGCCTCGCCCGCTTCCGTAAATCCGGCGGCGAACGCGTAGACCGCAATCTCGGCGCGGCGGAGCGCTCGCCTATCGCGCGGTGCCTGAGGGTCGACGGTTCCCTGTAAGAGCTCGTACGCACGCGCGAACTCGCTCCTCCAAGCAGCGCGTAAAGCCAAAGCAGGCAAGAGGGACTCGGCGCGCGTTCTGGGGAGGATTGCCGGGCTCTCGCCCAGCGCTCTCTCGAGCCGGTCCAGCTCGGGCTCATTCCCTCGCTCCGCTTCGATCTCGTACGTTGCGATCAAGCCGAAGACGCGAACTTGATTCGTGCCGCCCTTTCGTGCGCACTCGCCAAGCTTGTCGAGAATGCCCAAGAGCGCGATAGGATCGTCCTCGTCGTAGGCTAGCGTGTACAGCACGCTGTAGGCGCGTGCCGCGACCTCGCAGAGATCGCACGCGAGCGCGAGATCGACTGCCATCTGCGCAAACGTTCGAGCTCGTTCTCGAGATTCGCTGAACTGGTACACGTATGCAGCCTGCTGGTGAAGTCGGGCGCGCACCTCATCGGAAGCGCCGGCATCGAGCAGCTCTAGCGCGCGCTCGATCGTCGTGATCGCTTCGGCGATTCTTTCGGCTCGCACCAGCGTGGTCGCGAGCGTTCCAAGCACCGGTACGCGCCAGAGCGCGGGCAGCGTTCTGTCGTTGGCATAAGGCTCGAGCAGTGCCGCGCAATCGCGATCGTGGCGCACCAGCTCGATCGCGTAACGGTGAACGAGGGCCAAGCGCAGCTCTCCCGGCGGCGCTGCAGCGATCGCTGCGGTGAAGTCCCGTTCCGCGATCTCAAAGCGCCCGCGGGCAGCTTCCAGCATCGCACTCAGGCCGATCGCAGTGGCATTGCTGCCACGCTGATCCGCTGAAAGCGACTGTAGAGCGGCGCTCAGCACGTCGAGCTGGCCACGCTCGAACAGATGCAATCCGCTCCTTTCGACCATCCGCAAGATGGCCGCCGTTTCGCCGGCCTTCACATAGAGCTGCAGCGCTGAAACTGCGTCGCCGCGCGCTTCGAGTATCCCGCCGGCGCGGATCAGTGCGCGCTGCCAGATAGGCTCGCCGCGCGCGCGAAGTTCGCTTTCGAGATACTCCCGGAAGAGATCGTGATAACGGTATTCGCCCGGCGACACCGTCGTGACGAAGGCGACGCTTTGACGGACTCGGGCAACGAATTCTGCACTGTGCCCGAGCGCTTCTCCGATACCGACGTCAAAGGCCGAAAAGACCGAAGTCTCCAGCAAGAACGCCTGCTCTTCGTGCGCAAGTCCAGTGAAGACTTGCTCCGCGAGATAGCGATAGACCATTTCGCGAGTCCCTGCGGCGGCGCTGCGCAGATCCGATGCATGCGTTCGCGTGCGCAGCGCAATCGCGAGCGCCACGGGCCAGCCTTCCGTGAATCCGCGCAGTGAAAGAACTTCGTCGTTCTCGATGCCGGCTTGCGCTTCGTCCGCTGCAGCGAGCGCCTCGTCGTCGGTAAAGCGCAGATCGTCTTCGCCCAGCGGCAGATCCATGCGTCCGTAAGCGATCCAGGAGGCGACGGGAATTCCGGCGTCGGATCGCGTGGCGATAATCCACTTGATGCGATCGCCGGTGCGCTCAATGACCTCGGCGAGAAGGGCGATGGCAGAGTCATGCGCATAGTGCAAGTCGTCAACGACGACCGTACAGATCGTGCGTTTGAGGTGCTCGGCAAACCAGTCCGCCAGCCGCCGCGCCGGTTGATCCGAAGACAAAAGCCGTTGCTGCATCGCGGCAAAAGCGGCAAGTACGGTCGGTGCGGCGGGCTCCAGCGCTTCGCTCAGCCGGTAAGCGAACGTCAGCAGCGTCCCATCGTCACGCCCGACGTTGCACCGCACGGCTTCAAGACGCGAAGTCTCGACAAAATCACGCAGCGCAACGGTCTTTCCGAAGCCCGCGGGTGCAACGATCAGCGTTACCGGATACCGCGCGGCTCGCGCGAGCCGATCGTTGATCCGCGCGCGCATCAGACGGGTGGGATTGATGGCCTCTCCTCCTCCCCGCTCTTTTGCTTCCACTTCCGCGGCGAGGCTCCTAATACAGGTACTGCTTCATACAGTAAACGGTGCCGCCGGATTTCAAAAACTCCGACGTGTCAACCCGGACGACGAAATATCCCGCCTTGCGCAGAACCTCGATCGTTCGTTCCGCCGACCGCTCGATCAGCAAGGATTCTCCGGCAAGGCAAGCATTGCAGGCAAGGCGCAGCGCCTCAGATTCTTCGGCCTCGAAGCCGCAGCTCCAACGCCGGTCGGCCGCATCATCTCACAGGCCGCACGGACCACGTGATGAATGACGCAAGGGAGTGGTCCGGATCTTCGTGATTGTTGCCGTCGCGTTTTTCGCGGCGTATCTTGCCCTCGGCGCGTATGCGGGGTTGCGCGTTGCGCAGGGCATTGATCAAGTGGAGCATTCGAGCGTGCTCGTTCGCGCAGGCGCAAGCGTCCTCGGGCGAAGGGCGATCGAACGCATCGCGATTAGGCGCTCCGGTTTGCCGGCGTGGCTCGTCGCCTCACCCTCCTTTTGGATCGCGCTGCGCAGCTCCAAATGAGCATCACTGGCTGCCGGCCGCTCCGACCGTTTTCGCGAAAACAAACTCCTGCATCGCGTCGCACGACGCTCATCGAGCGCGCGCTTCGAGCATGCGCGTGTTTCCCAACGGTCGTCGTTGCTTCACCCGAGCTGTTGCCGCATCTGCACGATACCGCGATAACGACGATACTCAACGCCCTTGTCGTGGCGGACGAGTGGCCGTTTCTGGATGTGGATCGTGAAGCGGACGCGGAACGCGTGAAAGCGAGCGTGATACGCTCGCCCGGAACGGTATAAGTGGAAATGGTGGAGCTGTCGGGGTGCTGCCCCCCGAGTCCGAAAGACCGGACCACCGCTTTCTCCAGGCTCAGCTTCGACTTTTGCTTGCTCGAACGGACTCCTCGAAGCCCGGATTACCGTTCGCAGCAGGCTCTATAATCTCGCGCGCGCTTAGAGCCGATCGCGCGCGCCAGCCCGAGTTTGTGACCGGAGAGCAAGGTGGTTCGGGCCGACTCCTTGCGTCCGGTGACTAGCCTAGATTAGGCAGCCAGTGCGTAGTTTGTGTTCGCGTGTATAACGCTTGCGATCGTTTTAGGAGCGCTCGCAACTCCGCCTGCTTACGTTGGCCGAAGACCCTTCGTCGAACCTATGTCAGCCCCGCGTCCACCTACTATAACACGGGTCGCCTATGGGAGAGTTCCCGCTGTTGCGGCCGCGATAAGGTGAACCCACTTCCGCCGCGATAAGACGGACCCACCTCCGAACCGGGCCGGTTGTCCCGGAAGCGAGACGAGCCCCTTCCGAATACGGGCTGATGTGTAACTGCATTGC
>Ga0207416_1000222_pt1 | contig 105771 bp, 110 predicted proteins | sample PaiPotPPM11metaG_FD_184107 | JGI IMG/M metagenome (GOLD analysis project Ga0207416, IMG submission 184107) | Iron sulfur acid spring bacterial and archeal communities from Banff, Canada, to study Microbial Dark Matter (Phase II) - Paint Pots PPM... ... | reverse complement strand
GCCTCCCGGTCTTGGGTCAAGCGGTCTTCGAGGTAGTGGCGCGCGTCCATCTTCCCCTCCCTTGAACGGTTCGTTGGCCCCGGATCAGAAGCTCGCACCCGCCCCCGTCTCAGCCCTCCCCCGCGGTATGTTCCTATCCCTTGGCCGCGGGATGATCGTGTCGTCCCGTGCCTGCTCGCGGGGCCGCGAGGCGGCGCCATTTGTCCTCTGTGGGCAACGACGGATCATCGGGACGGCGGCGGAAGTAGTCCATGACGGGCGCATACGCCTCGAAGATACGGCGCAGCTCGACAATCGGCTCCGGGTGGAAATCCACGCGGAGATCCACGAGAGGGAATTCGTCTTCGTCCACGACCAGCAGTGCCGCCGACCGTTCGCCGCCGATCTCCCCGCCTGCCTGCTTGCCTGCCTCGAGGCTGGTGAGCAACCGGTCCGCGAGGTGTAACCGCGACGCGGACACGAACGCCGCATGCATTGCGTCGGCCACCTGCGCCGAGGCGAGCAGATTGCCCCCGCACGCGAGTCCGTCGCCGACCACCTGGCCCGCCCACGGACGCGCCGCCGTCCCCGTGTACGCGGCACCCGTTCCGCGGCGGCCGACGAGCAAAAGCTGACGCCGTTCGGCATAGGGTTCACGGGCAATCAGGCCGGCCAGCACCTCTTCGGGAGACCGGCCGGTACGGAGGCCGTCGAGAGCCAACCGCCGGAGTCGCGGATTCGTGACGGCCTGGGAGCTCACGGTGCCGACGCCCGCCTCGGCGGCAATACAGCGCGAGCCCACGGCGATTGACTTGGTCGCAATCACGATCCCGAACATGCCGGTGCGGTCGCACCGCCCAGCCACGCTAAAGGTCGGCAACGTCGCCCTCCAGGTCCGTCCGCACTCCCATCGCGTTCCCTCGTGCGCTCAACGCGCCACGGCGTCCGGTATGTCCGGGAGACGGTCAAGCAGGCCGACCACGAGCGCCGCCTTCTGCGCAATGCTCCCGACTTCGGCGGACTCTCGACGGCTACAGATCTCGTCGGCCACCGGTCCCAGCCCATCCAGGGTCGGAGTGCCGAGGGCGGCTGCAAGGTTCCCGTCCGATCCGCCGCCCCGGTGCAGCGGTTTCAGGTCCATCCCCAGCTCGCAACCGACCTCTCGTGCCACGGTGAAGAGCGCCCGCCCACCGGCGGTCTCTTCGAACGGCGGCCGGTGGAACTCTCCCGACAGCGAGCACCGCGTCCCGAGAACCGTCGCGCGGCCGATGATCGATCTCAGCTCGGTGACAAGCCGATCTTGCTGCTCTCGCGTCCGCGCGCGGACATCGAACAGCGCTGAGGCACTGTCCGGCACGACCTGGCGGGCGACTCCGCCCTGAAGCACGCCGGCGCTCACGATGATGCCATCACGCGGCCGGCAGAGCGCCTCAAGCGCAAGAATCTTGCCGGCGAGCTCACGAATGGCGCTCGCTCCCTCGTCGAACGCGCCGCCGCAATGCGCCGTTTTTCCTTCGACACTGACCGTGAAGTTACCGACGGCGCTCCTCCCGGTCACCAAGTAGTCCCCGGGTGGTGCGGACTCCATGACGAAGCACCAGTCCGAACGCCGGGCTTCGTTCTCGATCAGGGAGCGCGCGGTCTGACTGCCCAGCTCTTCATCGCCGGCGCAGACGACAGTGATTCGCTCCGGCAAATGCGTGTCGCGGGCGAGAAAGAAACGCAGCGCCTCCAGCATCACGACGAGGCCGCCTTTCATGTCGCCGACCCCCGGCCCGGTGACCCGATTGCCTTCGACGCGAAAGGGCCACGTCTCAGTGGTCCCCTCCGGCCAGACCGTGTCCAAATGGCAGGAGAAGAGGATCCGGCCGCGCCCGCGAAACGATTGCGATGCCAGGAGGTGGTTGCCGACGTGCGCCTGAGGCACGACCTCGCACCGAAACCCAAGGTTGGCCAGCGCTTCCCCGACGATACCGGCCACCCGGTCGACACCCGGTTTGTACCGGGACCCGCTGTCGATCTCTTCCAGCCGGCGCCACAGCTGCAGAATGGAGTCCCGCCGGCCCTCGATCGCCGTCCTAACCTCGGCGACGCCCCTCACTTCCATAGCCGACCGTCGAACCTCCCGAGGAACCGTGCGCCGGACCGCTCGATCACGATTTCTTTCTCGATGCGAACCAGCGCCGCCTTATCCTCGATGACGAATCCGGATTCCAAACACAGCACCATCCCCGGGGTGAGCGGAGTTGCGACCTCAGGGAGGAACCACGGATTCTCAACGACCTCGAGCCCGACGCCGTGCCCGACAATGCTGAGGGCCGTTCCAAACGCCCGCGGCCGGAAGTAATCGATCGTCTCCTGCACCCAGGCACCGATCGTCATTCCGGGCTTCGCCGTCTCGCGCATTCGCTCGGTGATGTGCAGTCCTTCCTCGAGGAACGATCGCTGCCACGCGTCCGGTTTAGGCACCGCCCACGTTCGGGACTCGTCAAAGACGTAGTTCTTGTACCATCCGACGAGATCGAAGTAGACGAGATCGCCCGACGCAACGCGGTGCCCGGTCGCGAACGGCCATCGGGCCCACGCGGACAATTCCCGTCCGGCCCGCACCCGCGTCCGGTCAACCCGGTCCGCTCCCGCTTCCATGCAGGCGACGTACGCGGCGTCCGCGATCTCGACCTCCGTCGCGCCCACGCGGCTGGCCCGGAACGCGGCTTCCAAGCCTTTATCACAGATCGCCGCGGCCTCTCCCATGATCTTGATCTCGAAGGGGGTCTTGACGACGCGGACGCCTTCGATGAGGTCGTCGGCGTCCTCGAGGCGCAGCCGCGGGAACGCGCGGCGAACCCGGTCGACGTAGTACAACGGCATAACGTCCGTCCCGGCCACGCCGACCCTGGCACGATTCAACCCGGCATCCCGAACCGCGTCCCTCAGCAGGGCGTCGAAATCGAACCCGACGCGGACGTCCCGGACGATCGGCGCAACGGCCCCGCGATCGTACCGGGTCCCCGCGACAAGGATCAGGTCGCCGTCACGCGGGAGGACGGCCGCCGAGAATCCGAAGCCGTTGTTGCCGCGGTAGAAGGACCAGGGCGACTGTGTGATCTTGTGATTCGTAAGATAACAGACGTGGCCTTCCTTCGCGAGAAACGACGAGAACAGCAGGAGCCCGTCCAACCCGGCACGCCTCATCACGGCGCGGGTTCGGCGCAGCCGGCCTCTCATCTCGTCGGGAGGGGGACAAAACCGCCGTGATCCCCTTCTCTCGACCGTGGCCCTTCGAGGTTTGACCACGATACGCTCCCTCCGACGACGCCTCTACACTCTATCCCTGTTACTTCACCCGAACGTCCACCACCCGGGCGTACCGGGAGCGGTCACTCCGTCGCAGCCACGACGCCGGCCAGCGCGTACAACAGAATATAGACGCAGATCGCGTGCAGCGACTGCGCGTCATGCGGCAGCGCCATGAAGCCGATGCCGCCAAACTTCCGCCGGCCGGCGGCGCGTCCTACCCGATACACGAGGTCGATGACCTCATCGACCTCGGGGCCGAGGGGTTCATCGCCGAAGTCGGGATTCGAGCCGAGATCCAGCACGTCCGGGTCGAACGCGATCCAGACTTTGGCCGCTCCCCCGGCGATCTCTCGCGACAGTCCCTCAGCCCACTCATCGAAGCCGGAGCGCCTGGCACGCTTGATTTCGCCGTAGGTGTAGATGTGCTCGCGCTTCACCCCACGCTCGAGAAATCGCACCAACGTCTCCCGATCGTTGCGCGGCCCCCGCAGGCCCACGTGGTAGTACTGCGCCGGGTCAACGCCCGGGAGTTCGAGGATGCGCCGCGCCCACGTCGATCCCCAGCGAGGCTGCCTCGGATCGTCTTCCTCCCATGCGCCACGCTGGTTGTCATGGTGCGCGTCGAAGTTCAGCACCGCGGTCGGCCCGCCCGCCCGCGCCGCGACGGCCTTGAGCACAGGGTAGGTGCTCGGACCGGCGTTTCCGCCCATGGTCACCGGATAACATTGGGCATCCACGATCGCGGCGACCTCGGTCTCGACGTTCGCGAGTGTCTGCCTCATGTCCCGCACGACATCCACGTCTCCGCGATCGACCACACTGAAGTGTTCAAAAACATCAAGGTCGAGCTCTGGGAGATATCCGCCGTATTTCAACGAGTTCACACGGAACTGGGCCGGCGTCAACAAGGTCCCCTCGTAGTTGGCGGCCGCTCGCCCCATGCGGGAGTCGGGTACGGGCGCCCGCCACGGAACCCCCAGGAACGCTACATCGGCATCCGCCAGATCCTCCCCGGTCTCGGCGAGGGGCGCCCCAAAGAGAGTGGGCGTACTCCCGAAGACGCGAGGAACCAGCATCTGCATGATCGGGTCCGACGGCTTACGGGCGCTCCATCGTTTCATCTTGCGCTCCTCGACAGGACGCGCGGCGTCACCCACACCACCCCAGCAAAGGGATGGCGGATGGGGCGTCTCCTCAACTACCGCCGCTGAGATACAAGTAATCTTACGCGGGGTTCCCTCTGTCTCCTCGTCAGAGGCACCGCTACCCCGTCGGGACGTACCCGCGCTTCTTGTCGACCACGTTGAGGAGGGGCGCTTCTGCCTCGGGGAGAATGGTGCGAAGGTCCTCGATGGCCATCACGCACTCGAAGTCAGGATCCGCCTCACGAGGCCGGCGCGCGACACTGAGGACGCGCATTCCGACGGCTCGGGCGAACCGTCCGATCTCGCGCCCGATGCTACCCGCTCCCACGGCAAGGACCGTCCGGCCGTCGACACGTTCGGTCTCCCGATGCTGCCACACGTGGTGCCGTTGAAGCTCGATAGTCCGGGGAAAGCCCTTCGCGAACGCCAGCAAGAGTCCGAGGACGTACTCCGCCATGGCTCGCTCAAAGATTCCCCGCGCGTTCGTCAGGCTAATAGAACTATTCACCAGTTCGGGGAAAAGCACGGCATCGACGCCGGCGCCGGAGACGTGGATCCATTGGAGGTCGCGAGCGTACGACCACACGTCCCGCAACATCCGCGATCGAAAATCGGCGACGAAGAGGACCTCGGCACCCGGCAGACCTACCCGAAGCTCCTCGAGAGACGTCCCGTAGCGGATCTCTGCTGATTCTGCCAGCGTTGCGAGCCCGGGCGGGTGATCTCCCGGGCGGAAGGCCACGACCGCAGGCCGGACACCCGAACTGCTAGATACAGCACCGGACATGGTCGACCGGGGACACCAAGGTGATCTCGAAGACCCACTGCGCCGTTACGATCGCCGTGGCCTCGTTCGTACATTGCGGCGACCGCTGGCAGAAATCGCTCATCTGCAAGGAGAGGCCACGTTCGATGCTACCGAACAGTGTACCCGCCGTCCATCACCAGTACCGACCCCGTCGCGCAGCTGGCGTCGTCCGATGCGAGAAACGCAACGCCCGCCGCGATCTCCTCTGGGCGGCAGAGCCGGCCGATCGGCTGTGCCGTTTCAATGTTGCGAAGCGTCTCCGCGTCGCGGGCATGGGACCGCCAGTACAAAGGCGTGTCTGTGGCGCCTGGACAGATGGCGTTGACCCGGATCCGCGCGGGCGCTCCCTCGAGCGCCAGAGTCCGAGTTAGGCCGATGACGCCGGCCTTCGCCGCTGTGTAGGCTGCCAGCAGGGGATACCCAACCAGGGCCAGCTCCGAGGCGATGGTGACGATGGCGCCGCCGCCCGCGTCCCGCATGAACCGGAACGCTTCCCGAGCGACGAGAAACGTACCGGTAAGGTTCACGTCAATCATGTGGCGCCACACGCTCAGGTCCATCTCATGGACGGCGGACCGCGTGGAGGCGCCGGCGCATGTGACAGCCACGTGCAACCGAGCCGTCTTCTTCCGAATCCGGGCAAACGCATCGACCACGTCGCGCTCGGACGTCACGTCACCAACGACAAACGCATGGACTGCTCGGCCTCGCACCGGAAGGGCGTTGGTCACGTCCAGGCCCGCGGGGTCCCGGTCGAACGCAATGATCGCGGCTCCCTCATCGGCCAGTCGGCGCGCGGTAGCCGCGCCGATTCCGGAGGCCGCACCCGTGATCAGCGCCACCTTGCCCGCAAAGCGCATTCCATCCTCCCGTGCCCTCCCTGGCGGTCAGCTCAAGAGATTCTGAATGAGGCGTGCGTAGATCTCAGTGCCGACAAACACCTCGGGGAGATCGACAAACTCGTCGGCCATGCCCGACGTGGTGAAGAATGGGGCGTTGCTTTCCCGTTCTCGGTGGTAAGGTCCAAACATCGCGGTCGGAATGCCGGCCTTGAGCAGGAAGTGCGCATCTTCAAAGCCCGCGGTGCAGCCGATGCCGGCCTCCTGACCGGTAACGTCGCGGAACGCGCGCCGGCACTCCCGCACGATCGGTGCCTCCGGGGAGATCTCGGCAGGGTCTACGTGCATGACTTCCCGAACCTCGTAACGGAATTGCTCGGTGTCCGCGGCCAGGACTGTCGCACAGACGTCTTCGATTTCCTTGACGGCCGCAGCAGCCAACTCGCCAGGGATGAGACGGCGGTCGAGCTGCAGCAGGCAGTGATCGGCGACCAGATTAAACTTGGTCCCGCCCTCGATGGTACCGAGGTTGATCGTCGGAGATGGGAGCAGCGGATGCGTGCGCTCCCGGAAGCTCGGCGTGAGTTCGTCCTCGATGGCGCGAATGACGCGTCCCATCTTGCTGATGGCGTTGACTCCCAACCACGGCCGTCCGCCATGGGCAGAGCGCCCATGGATCTCGATCTCCATCCACACACACCCTCGGTGGGCCACGTTAACCTTTTCACCCGTGGGCTCGCAGACCACCGCCATGTCCGCGTGCAGCAGTCCCTGCCGCACGAGGTAGCCGGTGCCCTTGTGCCCGCCGCTGACCTCATCGGCAACGATGGCGAGCACGAGGTCTCCGGCAAGGCGCACTCGGGTCCGTTGGAGTGTCTCAACCGCGTAGATCATCGCCGCCAAGCCGGCCTTCATGTCCAGCGAACCGCGCCCATACAGGCGCGTCTGCTCGATCTCGCCGCCAAAGGGGTCGTGAATCCAGTTGCGCCCCGCCGGCTGGACGTCCATGTGCCCATTGAGGAGCAGCGTGTTGCCTTGCCCGCTTCCCGCCCAGTGCGCCACGACATTTGGTCGACCCGGTTCGGAGTCGACGATCGTAACGTCGCAGTTCAACGTCCGAAGCTTGGCGGCTATGAGTTCGGCCACAGCCTCTTCATTGCCAGGCGGATTGACACTCGGAATCCGAATGAGCGCCTGCAGAAACTCCGTCAGATCCTGCCGCGGAACATCATACATCTGATCAACCGACCCTTCGTTCCCTGCGGGATCCGACGTTCCACCGCCGGGAGAACCCGTCCGCCCGGTGCGGCATCAGGTGAGCCCCGACCTGCGTTTTCATTGTGGGGGCGCAATAACGAGTGAATCTTTCGGTGTCTGCGTGGTTCGGACGCGCGCGACGCGAATTCGTGAGTCGTTCGGCCCTAACGTCGTGTCCGGATATCCCGGGATGCGGAACGATCGCAAGTATAGCGCAATCAGGCAATTTACGTCGAATACCGGAACGCCCAATTGGCTCTGCAGCTCACGGGTGAACGGACACATCGCCGCACATTCCAAGACGACCGCTCCCACATCCGGCGCAGAGGCCAGCAACCGCTGCCCCGCATTGACCAAGTCCTGTTGCATCTGCATGGGCTCGATCTCGCCATCTTGCATCGAAAGAACCTTCCACGATGAAAAGTCTCGGACGCCGTCGACCGCGATGCTCACGCGCTCAGGGCTCCAGCCGCAGCCTTCGAACTGCCGGCGGGACAATAACTGGGCATCATACGTGAGAATCCCCACGCGGCGGTTCGACGGCAGCGTTGCCGCCACGAGCGGAACCAACAGCAAACTCGAAAGAAAAACCGGGACGGTTGCGGCGGCGGCGACGGCGAGCTGGTACAGTCCGAGGAAGCCGCAGTTTGATGTGATGCCGGATACTCCGCGTTGAACCAGCGCTTGGGCGGCGCTCACCAACCTGGGTGTCAACGCTTCGTCCCCGCCAAGCACCCGCTCCACGGTCGCCCCGGGCACCATGAAGAATTCCGTCCGTACGCCATGCGAGCTGGAATTTGCAATGCTGCCCGGAAGAGACGTCGTGAGGCCGTCAATCATCAAGATGCCCAGCACAGGCGGCGTACCCTCGGCTCGTCCCGCCATCGTCAGTGCACCTCCAGCGTGCGGGGACAGTCGGTCAGCACTTCGCATCCGGTCGCTGTAACGAGCACCGTTTCACTGTACCCTATGCCGCCAATATCGGGGACGAGGATCAGGGGGACTAAGTGGAACGTCATACCCGCTTCTAAGACTCGTCCGTCACCGGGCTTGAGATCCATGATATGCCCCTCGCCCCATCCCGGCGGGAATCCGACACCGATAGAGTAGCCGGTGCGATGCAACCAAAACTTCCCTAATCCTGCCTCTGTCACCACTCGCCGTCCCGCCTCGTCAACCGTCCCCGACGTCACACCCGGTTTGATCACTTCGATCGCCGCATCGAGCGCCCGCATCATCGTTGTGGCCATTCGCCGCACGTCGGAGGACGCCTTTCCGACGGCGACCGTGCGCATGATCGAGCCACCGTATCGTTTGTAGCATCCTCCCACCTCGAAGTATACGATCTCGCCGGCGCGGATCTCGCGACCCTCGAAGGACGCGTGCGCAAGCGCAGACCGGGCCCCCGCGACCACGTAGGGCGGAGAGGACGGGTACTCGCTTCCGGCGTGAAGCATGCCTCGGTAGACGGCCGCGACAACGTCGTTCTCCGTACGGCCCGGCCGCACTTCTGCCAGACCTTCCGTGAAGCCGGCGACGGCCGCTGCCGCCGCCGTGCGAATGTAGGATATCTCCGCCGGGGACTTGATCACGCGGCATCGCTCGATGATGCCACTCGCCGGGACAAACTCCGCCTTCGGCAATCGCTCCCGGACCCCGGCCAGGACACGCGGTGGGAGGAAGAAGCCCTGGTCCTCGAAACCAATCCGTCCCTTGTGTCCTCCACACGCGGTGATCCCCTCGATCGTCCCGTCTAGCGGATCCGCGTTGTCTTCCAGCGCGAGCCCGTCCTTGACCCAGGACAGGCCCAGGACATTCGTCATCTCGAGTTTCCGAACCACGAACCGTGGGAAGCTATCGAGCGGCACCAGCAGGCATTGATACATGTAATAGCCCGTCGTGCGGTAACCGGTAAGATAATAAATATTTTCCGGCGATGTCACCAAGAGCATGTCTACCTTCTGCGCCCGCATCTCGGTCCGAATATGCGATAAACGACTCTGATACTCCTCGACTGAGAAAACAAGCGGTTCTCCATCACGCGGTCCCACTGCGGATTCCGTCATCGGATCTCCTCCTTCACGCTGCCGTCGCTGTCACGGACTCGGCACCGCCCGTACTCACGCTCTCCCGAGGTCGTAGAGCACCTGAGCGGACGTTTTGATGCCGTTGATAAAGCAGTCAAGCCGAAGGTTCTCGTCGGGGGAGTGGTTCGCCTGATCGGCATTCGCATACGGAACGCCAACCGAGGGGATGCTCAGGAGCCGTGTGAATACGTAATCCGGCAATGTCGCTCCCAGATTGGGCTGCAGAATCGGAGCGCGCTGGTGGCACCGCTCCACGGCTCGAACGACGGACTGACAAATGGGGAGCATATGATCAGTGCGGGACGGCGGGTAGGCCTCCAGCTGGCGAACGCTGGCACCCGGCACGCGGGCCTCCACGTAGGCCTTCAGGCTGGCGAACACATCAGCGGGCTCTTGCTCCGGCACCAGTCGAAAATCGAGCTTCGCCCCTGCCCTTGCCGGGATAATGGTCTTCGTTCCGGGTCCGGTGTACCCCGACAGCATCCCCGAGATGTTGCCGAGAGGCTCCAGCATCAGCCGGCGCCAGTACGTCGGACCGTCGAAGTCGACGCGGTCCACGCCGAGCACGCCTGCCACCTCCACGGGATCGAACGGCATGCGTGCCACAAGATCCTCGTCCCCGGGCAGCGGGCGCACGGCATCATAAAAGCCGGGTAGCGTCACCCGACCCTCGTCATCCTGCAGAGAGGCGAGCAGGGCGGCAAGTCTCCAGGCGGGATTCGACAGCACGCCGCCCTTGTTGCCCGAATGGTTGTCCCAGCGAGCACCCTCGACCTACACTTCCACGTAGAGCAGGCCCCGTGCCCCGAAGAACACGACAGGCGCGCCGGAGTAGTGCAGCGGTCCGTCCGACGTGTACGCTACGTCCGCCCGAAGCGTCCCGGCGTGCGACGCGACAAACTCCCCCAGCGATCGACTTCCACTCTCCTCGTCCCCCTCAAATAGGAACCGAGCGCCTGCCGGCAGCTCGCCCAGCACTGTCACGAGCGCATGGACGGCACACAGATGGGAGAGTAGCTGCCCCTTATTGTCAGAAGATCCGCGGCCGTAGATCCTCGCGTCTGCCACCCTCGGAATAAACGGGGGCGATGTCCATGCCTCCAATGGCTCTGCCGGCTGCACGTCGTAGTGGCCGTAGAAGAGGACGACAGGCCGGTCCTGTGGACCCGAAGTCTTCCCTGTAATGATTGGGAATGTGTCGGTGGCATGCCACTCCGGCGCTATTCCAAAGCCTTCCATGATCCGCGCCAACAGACGACTGCAGGCATCGACGCCCTCGCCGGTGGCGCTGACACTTGGCTGCGCCACCAATGCTTTCAGCGCGTCTAGGTACAACTCGCCATGATCATCAATGTAGTCGCGTACCGCCTCAATAGACAACCCCGGTTCTCCCTCCAAATTACCTCTGAGGAGCCGTCAGCTGGCCTGAACGAACTCTCTGGGGTAGCCCGTGAGCACTTCGCACCCCCTCTCGGTCACCAGCACCGTCTCGCTAAACCCCACGCCAAATCTTCCGGGATCGAGAAGCACGGGCACCAGATGAAAGATCATGTTCGGCTGCAACGGCCTGCGATCCCCAGGCTTCAGGTCAAAAATATACCCCTCGCTCCAACCGGGTGGAAAGCTTAACCCAATCGAATAGCCGGTTCGGTGATGGAAGTAACTGTCAAACCCGGCCTGCTTCACCGCCCCCCGGCACGCGGCGTCCACCTCCCCGGAGGTGACCCCCGGGCGGATCGCGGCGATGGCGGCCGCTAGCCCGTCGATACTGGCCTGAGCCATGCGCCGTAACTCGTCGGACGGAACTCCCACCGATGCTGTCCGGATCAGCGCGGCCCCGTAGCGATGAATGTTGCCGCCGATCTCAAGGTAAACAGGATCCCCACGTTGGATCGGATGACGCTCCCACGTGGTATGGGCGAGGCCCGTGCGCCGGCCTGTGACAACGTAACCCGGCGAACCTGTGTACTCGCTTCCCGCCCGATAGGTCGCACCAATAGCGGCTGCAGCGACGTCGTTCTCAGTACTGCCGGGTGCGATCGCGGCGATGCCGGCCCGGATACCCGCCGTCGCGGCACCGGCGGCCTGACGGGCATACGCGATTTCTTGAGGCGATTTGATCAGCCGTAACGCCTCGACCAACCCCGCCGTCATCTCCAGCGTAGCCTTTGGCAGGCGCTCCGTGAGTGTTCGGTAGCGGCCGACGGTGAGCAGGATCGATTCCGGCTCGATCCCGATGCGGCCCTCTCCCAATCCCGCCTCTTCGATTGCCTCGGCAGTGACCGCGATGGGATCTTCTGTATCTGCGTAGGGACGGGCGTGACGGACCCAGGTGGCATGCCCGACCAGCGTGTTTTCGATCATCCGAGGAAGGAGCACCGGATCCGCACGCAGGGGAATAAGGAGAGCCTGGTACATGTAGAAGCCGGTGGTCTTGAACCCCGAGAGATAGTAGATATTTTCCGGAGTGGTCACGAGCAACCCATCCAGCTTGTGGCGCTCCATGGCCTCCTTCAGGCGCCGCAGACGATCCTCGTACTCCACCGGCTGAAATGGGAGATCCATCATCCCCTCCCGCGTTGACGTTGATAGCCTGGGGTAACCTTTCAGAGCGCGCGGACGAAGAGTCTCACGAAGCCGCCGCGGTCGCCGGCAGGTTGCAGACGTCCGCCGCTGTGAGCGCGAGGACTTTGGTGGTCAAGAGCATCTCGCTGATGATGATGCAATTGTCGGGCTCACCCTCCTCTCCGGGCAGACCAGCAGGGCCGTACAGCACGCACGGGATCCCGGCACGCCACAGATGGCAGGTATCGTCACCGGCGTATGAAAGGGGGAGAATCGTGCCCACCTTGCGCGGTGCGTTGCCGGTGACCTCCGAGTAGTGGCGGATCACGGACTGCACGATATACTCGTCCTTCGGAACATCCGTCGGTTCCATGACTACCCGATTCGCTTTGAACCTCATCGGCGGCGGCGACTCCAGCTCGTAGTTGAGATCCGGATCCTCGCGCGTGAGGGCATCGAGCGTCGATCGAATGTCCTCGAGCACGCTCTGCGGAGTCTGACTCGGAAGAAACCGCACGTCTACCAACGCCGTGCAATAGTCCGAGGAGTAGTTGGGCCCGGTCAAGACGTAGTCACGTCCTCGGCCACCGATAACGCAGCCCACGTTGAGAAGCGGTAGCGCGGGCAAGTCCTCCCTCGGCTTGTATCGAAAGCGGATCCTTTTGAGCGCGGCGATGACCTTCATCATCTTCTCGATTGCGTCGATCCTGTGTTCGGGCCGGCCGACGTGCGTCGATCGGCCCGTCGTCGAAACGGCCAGCTGCAACACGCCGGCGTGGGTGGTAATGACGTTATGCGCGCCGTACGGCTCGGTGACGATGGCCATACTGGTGCGGAACCCGGTCTTCATGAGATGCGCCGTCCCGACGCCCCCCTGCAACTCCCCGACGACACAGGCAAGCACCAAGTCGCCTCTCAACGGCTTCCCTGATCGCCGCACCGCCTCGGCGGCCATGATCATCGAGGCGACACCGCCCTTCATATTATACGAGCCGGCTCCGTAGCAGCGGTCATCTTCGACAATCGGGGTCCAGGGGTCACGCCTCCATCCATGCGCTAACGGGTCGATGTCGAGGTGCCCGTTAAACATCAGGCTCTTCCCACCCCCGCTGCCTTTGAGAGTGGCGATCGTCTGATAACGGCCGGGATCCACCTCTTGGAGGTCGACCTGGTAGCCTCGAGCGTCGAAGTAATCCACGAGCCACCTCGCGACCGCCGTCTCTTCGGTTTTGAAGCTGGGGATCCGAATCAAATGGCCGGCAAGGTCGACGATCTCCGCCGCGTGCACGCCCGAGAGAATGGCCTCGACATCAACGGCATCCGGCATTGTTCTCACCCCAGGAGGTTTTGCACGAGTCGCATGTAGACCCGGATCGCCGTCAGCCACTGCGGAATGGAAATGTGCTCATCCGGACTCGCCACGTTCCAGGCGAAGCGATTGTCGCCTTCCCAGCGCTTCCGGACATACGGACCAAACATCGCGGTCCGAATGCCGGCTTGAGCGTACCAGTGGGCGTCCTCCAGCCCGGACGTGCATCCGATTCGGCTCTCATCACCGGTCACCTCCCGGTACGCACGCTGGCATTCGTGGACGATGCGCTCCGCCGGGTCAACCTCGAGGGCGGGGACGGCGAGCTTGCGCCGTAACGTAAACGTCCACTGCTCGGGGTCCTGCGCCCTCACTCGCTCAATAGTCTGGCGGATCTCCGTTTCCGCCCGATCGAATGTCTCGCCCGGCAGCAGGCGTCGGTCCAAATTCAGCCGACAGCGCGCGGCGACGATGCTCTCCCTGGCGCCGCCTTCGATCCTGGCAAAATTGATGCTTGGGCTCGGTAGCATGGCGTGGGTACGTTGAGCAAAGACCGGCCCCAGGGACCGTGTCAGCTCCTGCATGACGTTGCTGGCCTTGTCGATAGCATTGACGCCGAGCCACGGGCGACCGCTGTGGGCGGCGCGCCCCTCGATAACGAGCTCGAAATACATCAATCCGCGATGGGCAATGAAGACATCGAGGCCTGTCGGCTCGCAGACCACGGCGAAATCCCCCTGGAGCCTTCCCTGCCTGGACAGGTAGCCGGTTCCATCCATGCCGCCTGCCGTCTCATCTGCCACGGCGTGGAGCACGAGGTTGCCACGCAAGCGCCGATTACTCCGAGCAAACGCCTGACCGGCCAGCACGAACGCTGCGACCCCGGCCTTCATGTCCTCGACGCCGTTGCCATAGAGGCACGCGGCTTCCACCTCTCCGCCGACCGGGTCCCGAGTCCAACCCGAGCTCACCGGCACGACGTCGGTGTGACCGTTGAAAATCAAGGTCGGCCGGCCCTCAGTGCCTTGAAGGGTGGCGATGAGACAATCCCGTCCGGGCTCCGCCCCGAGGCGCTCGATGCGAAAGTCGAGCGGCGCAAGCCGCGACTGAATCAAATCGGCCGCCAGGCTTTCGTGCCCCGGTGGGTTGACAGTATTCAGCCGCACGAGATCCTGCAGAAACGTCACCGCCGCATTCTCATCCAGTGATGGAAGCCCATCGGTCGCCGTCGAAGTGAGCTCCTCAGACATCACCGTTTCCCCTCCCCTCAAAGATGGCTTCTAACGTCAGTCCAACTTGGGGTCGAAGACGTCGCGGAGACCATCTCCCAGCAGATTGGCGCCCAGGGCCGTCAACATGATCGCCACGCCAGGCGGGATACTGAGCCACCATTGGGTGAAGACGTAGTTTCGCGCATCGCTGAGCATCACGCCCCAACTCGGAAACGGAGGCTGGACGCCGAGGCCAAGGAAACTGAGGGTGGCCTCAAGCAGGATCAGGTTGGCGAACTCGATGGTGGCAAGCACGGTGATCGGTGCGACGGCGTTCGGCAGGACGTGGCGAAGCAAGAGGTAGGACGTCTTCGCGCCGTTGGCCCTGGCAGACTCGATGAACTCAAGCGGCTTGATCGCTAGGACGTCGGCCCGTACGAGGCGCGCGAAGCCGACCCATGTTCGAAGTCCGAGCACGATGACGAGGTTAAGGAGGCTCGGACCGAGCACGGCGATGACCGCAATGGCGAGCAACAGGTACGGAAATGCCAGTTGGACGTCGGCGAGGCGCATGAGCAGATCGCTCCGCCAGTCCTCGAGCCACCCCGCTATCAGGCCGACGATAATTCCAATTACCGCGCCGGTCGCCACACCGATCGTTCCCACCATTACGGAGACACGCGCCCCATACAGGATCCGGGTAAGCAGATCGCGGCCGAGCTGATCCGTTCCCAACACAAAGAAGTGGCCGCCGCGGGACGAAAATGGCGTCAGCAGGCGGCGGCTGAGTTCCTGATCGTCGTATTGTGTCGGCGCAATGAGCGGCGCGAGACAGGCCGCGCACAGCACCGCGCCGACGATTAGAGCGCCGGTGATGAGCGCCGAATCGCGGCGCATCCTGCGCCAGAGCCGCCGGCTCCGCGCGCGGGTCTCGCCGCGTGCTCGCTCTGCTGCTCTCACCGGCACCACGGCGTCCCTCACGCCCGGCACGCTCACGCCTGGCGGATGCGCGGATCGAGGACCGCGTAGAGCAGGTCGACCGTGAGGTTGATCACAATGTACATTGTGGCGATGACGAGGACGACGGCCTGGACCACGGGGTAGTCTCTCTTGTAGATCGCGTCCAGCACGAACATGCCGATCCCAGGCCAGGCGAACACGGATTCCGTGACAATCGCGCCCGCCAGGGCGCCGCCGAACTGGAGTCCGAGGACCGTGACCACCGGGATCAGGGCCCCGCGTGCCGCATGTCGCAGGATCACAGCCCGCTCGCGAAGGCCTTTGGCGCGCGCCGTCCGCACGTAGTCCTGCTGCCACACCTCCAGCATGCTCGATCGGGTCATGCGGGCGAGCAGCGGCATCATGTAGAGGGACAGCGTCACCGCCGGCAATACGAGGTGCGCAATCCCGCCGCGGCCGGAGACTGGAAGCCATCGCAGCTGTACGGCGAAGATCACGATCAAGAGGATACCCACCCAGAACGTGGCGATCGATTGCCCAAACAAGGCGCCGAGCATCGCCAGGCGATCCAACACCGATCGGCGCCGGACCGCGGCGACGATGCCCAAAGGAAACCCGATGAGCACAGCGATCGCGATGCCGCTCAACGCCAGCTCAATCGTTGCCGGGAGCCGCTGGAGGACCACATCCAGGGCTGGGCGCGCGTCGGTCAGAGAGCGGCCGAGGTCGCCGTGAGCCACGCTGGCGATATAGTGGATAAACTGGACCGGAATCGGCTGGTCGAGGCCGTGCTGCTTCCGATAGAGCGCGCGATCTGCAAGGGTCGCGGTCTGAGGCAAGAGCAGTTGTGTCGGGTCGCCGGAGACCCGCACCAGCAGGAAGACAACTGCCAAGACGCCGAGCAGGGTCGGCACCAACTGCAGCAGACGGCGCAGCATGTATGGGAACATCATATCCTCGTTCGCCCGGCTCAGGGGACGCTGGAGCCGCAGCGCTCTATAGCGTCAGGGCCGTCCGGCCACTATTTGTGCAACAGCGTCATCGAAAGATTGCCGACGAACGGCTCAAAGCTCCAGTCGGTCGACGCACGCTTGGCCCACACCGAATCCTGAGCGTGCGTGTAGACATACGGAGCGTCTTCCACGAGCGCCTTGAAGAGGTCCTGGTACACTTTGTCCCGCGCGGCAGGGTTGAGCGTCTCTCGACCTTTCGCGATCAGCGCATCGATGCCCGGGTTCGTGTACCACTTCTGCGTGCCCGACTGGACCTGGATGCCTGCGATGATCGTGTCGGTGTCGTACTGCCGCGACCAGCGGATCATGCCGATCTGGAAGTTCGCCGCGTTTTGATCGGCGAAGAGTTGATTAACTTCGAGCAACTTGATCGTCACCCGGATTCCGACAGCCCTGAGCTGGTTCGCGATCGCCTCGAGGATCTCGCTGTCTTTGAGCCAGCAACCCTTGCAGAGATTCCATGCCACAGCAAACCCGTCAGGATATCCCGCCTCTCGGAGGAGCGCCTTCGCCTTCTCTGGGTTGTAGCTGAAGAACTTGGCCGCTTCCGCGTTGAATCCCATCTGTCCGGGCCCCCACGGGCCCGTTCGCACCTCGCCGAACCCTTCAAGAATGTCTCGGACGATCTTCTGCCTGTCAATGGCAAAATTGAGCGCCTGACGCACCCGCCTGTCCTTGAGCGGCGTGTCCGCCTTTACGTTGATCGGGAAGTAGATCTGCCGGATCCCCTTGGCCTGGATCACAGCGAGGTCCTTGTTCTGCCTGACCTGCTGGACGTTCTCCACGGGCAGGTCCTGGATCACATCAACACCACCAGTCAGTAACTCCGCCAGGCGGGTCGACGCCTCCGGGATCGGCCGGATGACGATTCGAGTCGGCCTGGGGGCTCCGCCCCAGTACCCACCAAAGGCGGTGAGGATGATTTGCTGCCCCTTGTCCCAGCGCTCGAGTCTGTACGGCCCAGATCCGATCGGTTGCTGCCCGAACGCTTCCGCCCCGCGCGCCTGGTAGTCCGCCTTCGGCAGGATGAAGATGAAGGTCAGGTTCGCAAGGAGCGAAGCCGCCGGCCCGGCGGTCTTCACGTCCACCGTGTACGGATCAATGACCCGCACGTCGGTCACATTCGCAACCTTGGCTTTTGCCGTTGGGGACGCCTGTGCGAGCTCGAACGAGAACTTGACATCGTCCGCAGTCAGCTCCTTACCGTCGTGGAATTTGATACCTTTGCGGAGAAAGAAACGCCACGTCGTGGGATCTACATTCTGCCATCGTCGAGCAACGAGCGGCACCGGGGTGACGCGGGGTCCGCGAAAGTCGAGGAGCGCATCAAAAAGGTGGCCCTGAACTTCCAGGCCAACGACGCTATTGTCCTTATAGGGATCCATGCTGCCGACGTCCGCCGTCAGCGCGACCTTCATTTCAGCGGCAGGGCTTGCCCATCCGGTTGGTGCCGCGATACATAGGGACGCAATCAATAGCGCAACAAGGACGGCGGCCGGCCGCGACAAGTACCGCTTAACCCGACGATCGCACCAGGCGCCTATGTCCCGCAGACGTGTCATCGAACCGCCCCCTTTGCCCCTCGGCACAGAACAATGCCGCGCGTGTTCGGCACTTGCGTATCTTCTTAGAAATTTCCACCTACACCTGCAATCAAAGTAAACACGAGACGAAACGAACGTTCGCTCTTACGAGGCATTGGCCCTCCGGGAGACCGAAGGTAATTGAACCCAATTGTCCGCGACAGGCTTCAGGACTTGCTTCAAAGTCTGCTGTCGTACCGGGCCATCAATGGACAGTGGCAGCTACTCGACCACGAGCGGATTGCCAGTCTCGTATGTGCCCTCACCGGCCTTTGCGTCGTCTGTCGGCAGTTCGTCGTCGTGGGTGCCGCGCCGGACGGATACATCGCGCTCCCACCGCCATGGTGCTGGGGCAAGGCTGATGCTGGCCAGCAGGCGTGGGCGTGGTTCGAACTCACCAGACACCTGGCCGCCGTGAAACGCCTCTTCCCGAGGCGCCGCGGTGTTCCCCCGGCCTGAGATACCTTCGCCTGGTCGTCCGCCTAAGGACCGCTGACGGGTCCTGTTGGCTGAACCGCCTCCAAGGCTTCACCGATGAAGGCGTCACGGCGTGTGGATCTTCATTCTGCTCACTGCGAGCCTCCTTTATGGTAGCGCGGCGGTTGGCAACCTGTTCGACTCGAGTGCGAATACCAAAACCCCATACCTTCTGAACTCCCAGCTCAATCACGCCCTTTCGCACACGAAGATGATGGGCGATATCATAACCGCAGCCGTGGATCGACGAGATCACGAACCCAATCACCGAGGATATTGCTCGACCAGACCAGAGCAGTAACGGTGAGGCCAGGGAAGATTGTTAGCCACCATGCCGTCCAGAGGAACTGACGCCCGTCCGCCAGCAAGTTGCCTAGGCTCGGTGCAGGCCGCGGCACTCCAAGTCCGAGAAAGGACAACGTAGCCTCCAATATAACAATGATGCCAAACTGGAGCGTGGCCAAGGTGAGTGCCGTTGGGATGACCTGAGGGATGATGTGACGGACGGCGATCCTGCGAGGGCCGCTACCAAGCGCCCGGGCAGCCAGCACGAACTCCCGCTCGCGAAGACTTAACACTTCGCTTCGGATCACTCTCGTGTAGGTCGCCCAGTTCGTTAGGATCAATACGAGAACGGTGTTGATCAATCCGGAGCCCAACCCCGCAACGATGACTATCGCGAGCAAAATAGGTGGAAAGGACAACCACATATCTGTGAACATCATTATAGCGGCGTCCAGGGCGCCTCGCCTCAATCCAGTTGCGACGCCCAACGTTACTCCCAACAGCATGGCAAAGACCACGGACGCTGAGGAAATGGCAAGAGACAGGCGGATGCCCCACAGTATTCTGCTCAGCACATCGCGACCAAGCTCATCGGAGCCCAGCAGGTACGTCCCCGTTCGGCCTGGATTTCGCCAGCCCGTCCAGCTCCACGTCGGGGGATGCAAAGGCCTTTGCAAGTTCTGAACGAGTGGATCCACCGGCGTGAGCCATTGGGCCAGAATGGCTCCTAGAACGATCAGGACGAAGATTATCCCGGCGACACGAGTGCCGGCCGGGCCGCGCAGCAGCCGCGCGGCCCAGCGTGCCTGCGAAGGACCGGCTGACTGATCTTGCCGATTTGTCCGTTGTTCCGCCTGAGGCTCGCGCTCGGCCGAGTCTGTTCCTTCTCCGCTCAATCTAGCGTTTGTTCTGAGCGCCTGTGAACGCGTGCTCGTCACGGCACCGCGACCGAATGCGTCTGCGCAATACGTGGATCGAGAATCGGATACAATACATCGAGCACCACGCTGATGACCACAAAGCCAACGGCCAGCAGAAGCACGCTGACCTGGACAACCGGAAAGTCCCTCCGCAGGATGGAGGCGACAGCGAGTTGTCCAACGCCAGGCCAACTGAAGATTGTCTCCGTAACTACAGCGCCACCCAATAGATTGCCTAATTGCAGACCGATGATGGTCACAACCGGCACTAAGGCGTTTCGCAACGCGTGGCGCATGATGAGGATGCGCGACGGAAGTCCTTTGGAACGAGCGGTCCGAATATAATCTTGTGTCATGATTTCTACCATGGAAGAACGCGTAAGGCGGGCGATTTCCGCGGCTTGTACCGAACCCAAACTCAGGGCCGGCAATATCAACGAAGCCACGCCCGCCTCCCGCCCAGCAACCGGCAGCAAGTGTAATCTAACGGCGAACAGGTACATCAAGAGTAGTGCCAGCCAAAAGACTGGAACAGCTCGGCCCATTACCGCCACGCTCATGAATACGGCGTCAAGTGGCGTGCCGCGCCGAACTGCCGAGGCAATACCTGCCAACAAGCCGAGCGCAATGGCAAAACCGAGCGCTGCTGCCGTGAGTTCGAGCGTCGCAGGGAGCCGCTCAAACACGAGCTGCACCGCATCTTGTTCGTAGTAGAACGAAACTCCAAAATCACCCTGCAACGCAGAGCGCATGTAGCGAAGATACTGCCAGCCAAGAGGTCGATCCCACCCCATTAGCTTCCGATAACTATCGATCTGTTGGTCCGAAACATTCGCGCCAAGAGTAAGCGTGGCTGGGTCGCCTGTCAGCCGCGAAGCGAAGAAAACAATCGTCGTCACTCCCAAGACGATTAGCAATCCACGGACTACACGGCCGGCAATATGTCTACCCACAGTTCCTACTCCGCGTCGCCATCGACGGTTTCATCCATGCCTCAGGCGTTCGGCGTCGATACCACGCTAAGCCGCCCTCGCCATCAAAGGCGTTGCGCTCGACCGGCTGACCTGGGAATTGTCAGGCCAGCCAGTGCGCATTGTGAAGTAGGATAATACCGTCGTAGCGCGGTTGGAATTGTAGTCCTTTTCGCATCGCCCAGCCCTCGTTCTCTTCGTAGAGGAAAATGAAGGGCGCTGCATCGACGACCATCTTGTTAATCTCAGCAAGAATCGGTACACGCTTTTTCGGATCTAGCTCCTTCTGTTCTTGCGCGATCAGTTCGTTCGCGTTGAGATCCGGCCAGTAAAACCCGCGAGTTCCTTGCCCTTTCCAAAACCACAGACCAAGAATGTTGTCCGCGTCCAGCTCCTCATTTCGAATGGCTGTTTGGAACAGCCCCGGGACTTCACCGCGGCGGATGCGCTCGAGCCGCAACGCTGTCTCCGCTGCAACTGGAGTCACCCGAATGCCGACCCGTTGGTAGTAGCCGGTCAGCGCCTGGACGGTCTCGTTTATCAGAAACAGTCCGCCGGGCGAGTACATGAGTTCCGTGCTAAACCCGTTCGGGAACCCGGCGTCGGCTAGCAACTGCTTGGCATGGGCCGGGTCATAACGGTAGACTTGCTCGACCGCTGGATCATAACCTGGGAGTCCCTGAGCGATGGCACCCGTGACTGGACGTGCAAATCCGTGGAAGACCTGGCTAATGAGTTCGTTCCTGTTCACGGCAAAGTTCATGGCGCGACGTACGCGCACGTCGCTAAACGGAGGCTTACGGCCGTCAATAGCAATCGCCGCGTGTTGTGAGCTCTGGAAGACAAACACCGCTACGTTAGAGTCATGCCGAAGGTCTTCGTACAATACCGGCGGCACGCTATTGATCAGGTCAACTTGGCCTGCTTTAAGCAGCGCAACCCGAGTTGCGGCTTCTGCCACGCTCCAAAACGTCACGCGTGGAATTGCCGGTGCGCCATGCCAATAGCTTGGAAACGCCTCCAACGCAACTCGCTGATCGCCGCGCGACCAGCTGACAAACTTGTACGGACCGCTGCCGACCGGGCGTTCGGCAAACGCGCGGGTTCCCACTCGAGTGTAGTAAGCGCGCGGAACGATGTAGAGGCGCGTCAACATCGGAATTGTCGCTGCCTGGATACCGTCAGTCCGTACAGTGACCGTGAGCCTGTCCTTGGCCTGCGCCCCGAGGATTCCCGAAAACTGCGAAGCGAAGCGACTCTTGAAGCTAGGATCCAGAAGATGGTTCAGAGAAAAAGCTACGTCGTCAGCGGTAAGGCTGGTTCCGTCATGGAAACGGACGCCATCGCGGATTCTGATCTCCCACTGACTGCCGTCGCCCATCGAGCGCCACGACTCTGCTATCCACGGACTGTACAGGATTCGCTGAAAACGACCGCCACCTTGGAGGCCTGTGCGAATGAGCGGGTCGAAGACATTCAGGTGAACGCTTCGTTCAGAACTTTCGAAAAGCGGATCAAGTGTTGTCGGAGCAGCCGCGCCGCCGGAATCCGCAATCGTGAGGCTGTCACGAGATGCTGCGTCACCGAACTTCGGCATGGCCAAGCCGGTCACTGCAAACCCAGAGGCGGCTCCAATTGTCTTCAGGAGTGCTCGCCTTGTAACAGTACTCCTCCCGGCCTTGATGTCGCGATCCTTTCCTGGTACGCGTCTCATCCCATCCCCCTCTCGTCTCACTTGTCGCTCACGCCCTGCGGAGAGCACCGGCACACAGCGCCCACCGACGTGGATTTGGCTTCTCAAGACGACAATGGTCGGCTCAAATATCGCCCATGGCCTGGGGCGGCCTTGATCTCCCCGCTACTGTAGACAACCGTGCCACGAACGAGTGTCGCGCGAGGCCAGCCTCGCAAGCTCCGGCCTTCGTAAACCGAATAACCGGAAGAACCGGGCAATGTCGACGCCTGAACCGTGCGGTGAGCGTCGAGGTCCACTAGCACCAAATCCGCATCGGATCCCGGCATGATAGCTCCCTTGCGCGGATAGAGACCAAAGATCCGCGCGGGAGTGGTACTCCAGGCCTCCACTAGACGCTGGAGCGGTACATTGCGCCGCAAGCCTTCTGTAATCAAGACAGGAAGGCTCGTCTCAACACCGGGGAACCCGGCCTCCATCGTCGCTAGGTCTCCGTGCCCACGCTTGCGCTCCAACCGGCGGGGGACGTGATCACTGCCGACGGAGTGAATATCACCGTTTCGCAAGCCATCCCAGAGCGCCTCGACATCCTCGATTTCCCGCACCGGGGGGTTTACCTTAGCCAACGGACCGCATTCCGCGTCCACCGTGAGAGCGAGGTAGTGAGGGCAGGTCTCGGCGTAGCAATTGAGGCTAGGCAAGTCCTCTCGTGCAAGCAGGGCCGCAGACTCGCGGCTACTTTGGTGAACAAAGTACACTGCGGCACCGGTGATCCGGGCCAGGTATAGAGAACGGGCGACCGCCTCCGCTTCGCAGAAACCGGGACGCAGTCGGTGCCACCGCAACAGGCCTTCTCCCTCAACTCCATCCTGCCGCACTGCGTTTGTGATCTCCATATTTTCGCAGTGAATACAGAGCCGAAGCGGGGTTGGGTACGATCCCAGTCGCCTCATGATCCGATATAGAAAGCCGTCGTCGAGAGCGGTATCCGAGTGGAATTTGCTTTTCTCGACACCGCGGTAGTTCATGTAGAATTTGAATGATGTGATCCCCTCATCGACACACCAAGTCAGTTCCTCTAAGTGCGTTTCCGTGAGAAGGCCAAGGTGGAAGCCAAAATCGATGACGAACTGAGCACGCGCGCTGGCGAGCCAACCTGGAAAAGTCTGGCGGTACGATTCCGCCGAGCGATCGAAGTTGATTACGGTGGTGATACCGCCAGCCGCTGCAGCGCAACTTTCGCTGTAGTAGTCTTCCGCCTTTGGATTGGTTATCCCAAAGTGAGTATGCGGGTCCACGCCTCCCGGCAGCACGAACAACCCGCGTGCGTCAAGTCTGTGCCGCGCCTGAGCTACGGTTCCCGGCTCAACTAAGCCGTTGATCCGTCCATCCTGAATCAGCACATCGAGGCAACGAATCGACCCGCCGGACTGAACGACCCGGCCGCCTTCCACGATAAGATCCACCACGGTGGTTCACCCCCGATTGACTCCCCTCGCCGCAAACGCAAATCCTCGATGCTTACGGAGGTGCGCCGCGAGTCCCCCGTCGCGTAGGATTTCAAGCATAACCGGCGGCAGCGTCGCGACTGCTCGGTCCCAGTGTCTCGTCATGTTGCGCAGGACACCCGATGAAAGATCGAGTTCTAGTCGGTCGCCTTCTTCAATGCCGCGCGTGTCGACCTCGAGGACCGGAAACCCCACGTTAATGGCATTGCGAAAGAAGATGCGGGCGAACGAACGTGCGAGGACGGCCGACAAGCCGGCCTCCCGTAAGACTCGAGCCGCGATCTCGCGGGATGAACCCGAGCCGAAATTCTCGCCGGCCACGAGTAGGTCGCCCGGTGCAATTGTCGCGGCGAACCCGGGACGGATGTCCTCCATGACATGCGGCACCAATGCTGTAACATCCATGACTTTGGACTTGTACTTGCTCGCGATGATGTAGTCGGTGTTAATGTTGTCACCGAAAACGCGGGCAGACCCCATCAAAACGTTCTCGGTTTCTGTCACTGGAAGTATGGCCTCGGGTCCGCCAACTTGCCCTCGATCGCCGAAGCCGCCGCCGTTGCCGGCGACGCCAAGTAAATGAACGCGTTCGGGTTACCCGTCCGGCCCTTGAAGTTTCGATTTGCGGTGGTGACCATGTGAACGCCGTCGCTCGGCACGGCATAATGCGTACCGCCTACGCAGCCGTTACAACCCGGCGTTCCCAAAATTGCCCCAGCCTTTGCAAGGGCCTCGACGACGCCGGTCCTCAGAGCCGATTCAAGCACGCGTTGAGACGCGGGAACAACAAAAAGTCGCACATCGGGGTGCACATGCCGTCCCGCGAGGATGCGCGCGGCAATCTTCAGATCCTCGGAGCGCGCATTGGTACACGTACCAATGACGACCTGTTGGATAGGGCGTCCGACCACCTCCGTAACCGGAAGAACGTTGTCCACCGCATGAGGAAGTGAAACCTGGGGTACCAGGCCGTCGATTCCGACTTCGTGCACACTCTCGTACTCCGCGTCGTGATCCGGTTCGATTGGGCGGACAGGGTACCGGGCGCGGCCGGCGAGATAGTTGAGCACCACGGCGTCGGCAGGCATCAGCCACGCCTTCGCCCCCATCTCGATGCCCATATTGGCGATAGTCATGCGAGCATCTACGGAGAGTTCTCGGATCGCCGGACCCTCGACTTCAACACTGCGATAGGTCGCTCCGCCGGCCCCAAACTGGCCGATTAGAAACAGGACCAAGTCCTTTGAAAAGACTCCGGCAGGCCATTCGCCGCGAACCAAGACACGGATACTTGTGGGAACACGTAGCCACATTTTGCCGGTACCCATGGCCGCCGCCACATCGAGGGAGCCGGCGCCGAACCCCATGGCGTTGAGAGCCCCGAACGTGCACGTGTGCGAATCAGCTCCCACAATCAGCATTCCGGGCGCCACGAATCCTTCTTCGGGAAGGACTTGATGGCTGATTCCCCGTCCTACTTCGAAGAGCCGCACATGCTTCTCCGCCGCAAACGTTCGAAGACGGCGGTGTAAGTTCGCGATACTCTCCGTCGGACTCACATAATGGTCTAGTAAGAGGAGAACCCGCTCGCGATCGAAGACGTCAACAAACCCTAACTCCTCCTCGAGCACGTCAACAGGATGCGGACGGTTGGCATCGTGAGCAAAAACCAAATCTATGTCAGGCAGCACGAAATCCCCGGCTTTCGCCATGCAGCCACTGTGCGACGACAATACTTTCTCAGCTACAGTTTGGCCCATGCTTGTACTAGCCCGGCGACGCCGGGAGTGCTCTGAAGTACTCTTGCACGTCCGTGGCACCCACGACATCGGCATATTTCGCATTGAGGTCGAATAGATTCATGGCATGCGATGCTTCGCCCCGATCGAACGTGCAGTCCTCAATGACAGCCACCCGAAAATTATATGAGAATGCGTCCACGGCCGTGGCTCGGATGCACCCTGAGGTCGTGCATCCGGATAAGACGACAGTGTCGACATCAAGACCGTTCAGAAGGGACATCAAGTCTGTTCCAAAAAACGCACTGGGTTTGCGTTTTGAAATCAAGTGATCTTCTGGGCGTGGCGTCAGCGTCTCCACAATCTGCGTCCCGCGGGTACCCGCCACGTTGACGCCGTCCGCCGCCCGGTAGTTCTTGTACAGGTACGCTCCCCCGTCTCGTAGATCCGCACGACGTTCCGCAACTGTGTAGAAGATCGGCACACGACGCTCACGCGCCGTTGGGAGCAATTTCTCCAAACGGCGAACAACCGCCCAGCCCCGCTCGCCACATGCTGTTCGGTACTGCTTGATCGCCTCCAGAATCGGGAGTGGCTCATCGCCCAAGAAGTTATAGTGGATGTCGATGAGGAACAACGCCGGACGCGTGCCAAATCCACCGCGCCGACCGTAGCCAGCTGCCACATAAACCAGGCGATCCTGATCGGTCAAGAAAGCATCCCAGATTCGGGGGCGTGTTTCCGCAGTGGCTGTGCGTTGCTTCGGTTCGCTCATCGCATCACCGCCGCTGAGGCTGCACACGTGATTCTGATCCACGTCATCATGGCGCGAGGCGCGCCGCCACGTCCGGTACGCCGTTCGGGCGCGTCGGCATCAGACGTCGGACCGGCGTTGTATGCGGGGCGCTCCTGACCAGGTCCGGATTCGTCTCAGCCTCCCGGGCAATTGCAACGAGAGCATCCGCGAATGCATCCAGACTTTCCACCGATTCCGTCTCTGTGGGCTCAATTAGCAGACCCTCCTCAACGAGACGGGGGGGCACGTTCGGAGGATGGTAGCCGTAGTCCATCAAGCGGCGTCCGATGTCCCGCGCGGTGACACCATAAGTCTTTAGGTGTTTGGCGGTAACCAAAAACTCGTGCATGCAGTCCCGCTCGTAAACGCTGGGGTAGACGTCCCTCAACCGCCGAAAAAGGTAGTTTGCGTGAAGAACGGCGTCTTCGGCCTGCTGACGAAGACCGGATGCACCTTGAGCCCGGATGTAAGTGTAAGCTCGCAGCAAGATTCCGAATTGGCCGTAGAATGACCGTACACGCCCGATGCTGAGTGGACGGACTCGGTCCAGCGTGTACATCCCGTCCTCTCGCTGCGATACTACGGGGGTGGGCAGATACGGCTCAAGGTCCGACCTTACGAGCAGAGCTCCAGCCCCGGGCCCATTGCCGCCATGCGGTGTGGAAAATGTCTTATGTAGGTTCAATTGCGCAAGATCGACGCCGAGATCGGCCACTCTCACCTTCCCGACAATCGCATTGAGGTTGGCGCCGTCCAGAAATAGCATCGCTTTTTCTCGGTGGACGAGATCCGCGACGTCCACGGCTCTGTCCTCGAATACCCCGTGCGTGTTCGGATTCGTCATCATGAATACGGCAACGCGCCGCGACAGCGCGGCGCGCAGGGCTGTGAGGTCCAGAGTACCGTCGCGACCCTGCGGAATCGTGACGACATGGTATCCGGCCATGGCTGCGGATGCCGGATTGCTTCCGTGCGCGGTTGTAGTAACCAGAACGGTATCGCGTTGCGCAGCGTCGCCACGGTGCTCGAAATATCGCCGAACCATGAGAAGGCCCGCAAGTTGCGCTTGCGCGCCGGCGGAAGGCTGAAGCGTAACGGCAGGTAGACCTGTGAGGTCCGACAACCAATTGCCGAGATCGTGCAGAACTCGCAATACTCCTTGCAGGTCCTCGGTCGATTGGTAGGGATGCACCTCGGCGAATCCCGGAAGCCCGGCAACCTCCTCATTGACTATGGGATTGTACTTCACCGTACATGAACCAGATGACTGCAGTGAGTTGACGTTGCTGATATTCAACCGAGCCAACCGCGTGTAGTGTCGAACGACCTCAACTTCCGATACATCGGGTAGTCGCAAATCCGGACGGGTAAGCGCCGCCGGAATCTCCGCCAGCGGCACGTCAACGTCCGGCAACTCCGCTCGGCAACGACCGACATGCGAGAGTTCGAACAAGTGCGGCTCCGTCATAGAGAGACGCTCCCGAGTCCGGCGACTTCAGCAGTACCCCGCGACGTTCGTCCTTCCGCAAGTTGGGCTAGACAGGCCTCGGCGAAATGGTCCAGGGCCTCGCGAGCTGTACACTCGCTGGCGCCCAGCAATAAGCAGTTGTCCAAGCCGGAGTACCAGCCACCGAGCGGCAGGCCAGCGAGGAAGCCTCGCCGGCGCAAACCATCCGCGAACCACGCCGCCCGGCACGGGAGCTCTAAGGTCACTTCGCCAAGGAACGGAGCCGAAAATCGAACACGACAACCAGCAAGAGCGGAGAGCCGCTCAGCAAGATAGTGTGTTCTATGGAAGCTCAACTCCGCGACCCTGCGAAAGCCTCGCGGACCAAGCGCCGCGAGATAGGCAGCAGTTGTAATCGCGGGCAAGGTCGATGTCGTGCCAACATTGGAAACGGCCCGTTCGCGCAGAAGTGATCGATCCCGCGCGCCATAGTCGCGAACGGCGAATCCGCGACGACCCTCCCCGTCTTGGCATGCCTCGACAATGACACCCGGCATCTCGTCCAAATAGTCCATTCTGGTAGCGAAGAAACCGAGGCTGGGGCCGCCACACGATACCGTAAGACCAAGCGATTGCGCCTCACCGACGACGATGTCGGCCCCCGAGTCACCTGGTGACTTAAGAAGGGCGAGCGCAACTAGATCAGCATAGACGACGAGAAGAGCTCCTGCAGCGTGGACCTGTTCGGCGAGAGGCAACAGGTCTTCTATAACGCCGAACACGTTCGGGTACTGCACAACGACGGCGCCAACCCGAGGATCCAGCTGCCGGGCGATCTCTTCTGCGGACATCGCGCCCGTCGCCGGCGACCATGGCACCTGTCGAACCTGTAGGCCTTGGCCATAGGCGTACGTGCGTATCACTTCTTGCACTTCAGGATGCAGCGCCCCAGATACGATAGCGTCGGCCCGACCTGTCACACGCTTGGCTAGGAGTACAGCTTCTGCGCAAGCAGAAGCTCCGTCGTAAAGAGACGCGTTGACACATTGCATTCCGGTCAAGACGCCTAGAAGACTTTGATACTCGTACAGTGCCTGAAGTGTTCCCTGGTGGACTTCGCTATGGCTCAGCGCGTACGGCGCATAGAACTCAGGGCGGCTGGCAACGTAACGCGCAATGGCCGGCACGAACCGACGATACGCGCCTGCTCCAAGAAAACTGCGATCGCGAAGCACAACGCGATTCGTCGCGGCGAGGTTCGCCATTGCGGCGACGAGTTCGAATTCACCGACCGGCTCGGGGATCGTGCTGGTCTGCATATGCCCGTGATTGGGTAACGAAGCGAAGAACTCATCGACCGAAGAACGGCCCACCGCGGCAAGCATAACTGCTCGGTCCTTGTTCGTGCTGGCCAAATACGGCATCAACAATCCTCCCTAAGAAGGACAGCGTCACTCATCCGCGCCGCCGCGGAGCGTCGCCTCAGCAATCGCCACAAACTCGTCGTCCGAGAGGCTCGTTGTCCGGCCTTCCCAGCGCTTCGCCAAGTCATTGAGGACCGCTTGCACCTGGCCACCGCTCACGTCAACTCCAAGTTGCTGAAGACGATAACGCACCGCCGCAGCGCCACTGTACCTACCGATCGGAACTCGGCGTACGTTGCCGATCGTCTCAGGGGGGAGCGGCTCGTAGAGCGTAGGGGAAATCAGAACTCCTCGGACGTGCCCCTCCAACTTATGCGCAAAAGCGTTATCCCCGACGAGGGGCTTGTGAACCGGTAGAGGCACCCCGGTCCACCGGCTCACCTGATGCGCCAGCCGGTAGAGTGACTTGAGCTCGACGCCGGTGCGCACCTTATAGAACGTCTCCAATGCCACCGCAAGTTCATCTAAGCACGTATTTCCGGATCGTTCGCCTAGACCGTTTACGGTAGCGTCGAGAATTGTGGCGCCACCTTCAGCGGCTGCAAGGGTGTTCGCAAGTGCCAAGCCAAAATCGTTATGGCAGTGCACTTGCACTGGAACATCAAACTCGCCGGTAATTTCATTCACCAGCCACCGCATCGCAGGCGGGAACATGCTGCCGGACGTGTCTGCAAGCGAGAGCCGATCCGCGCCTGCCTCGAGCGCTGCATGGTAGAGAGCCCGTACGTAGTTCAGATCCGCGCGTGTCGTATCGGTTGGAGCAAATCGGATAATCGGCACACGATCACGCACGTACCGGATCGCTTCCACCGACCTCGCGAGCATCTCATCGCGCGTCATATGGTGAAGTAACCGCAGTCGATCGTCCGAACAAGGAAGTTGGACGTCGATAATATCTGGTCCGCACGCCACGGCCGCATCCAACTCGTCACGCCAATGAGGGTCAAAGACTTGCGCGATCACTTCGATTTTTATCCGCAGACCTAGGCGGCGAAGGCGTGTGACGGCTTCGCTGTCGGCCCGTGATTTGGCAGGATACCCGGCTTGGGCTTGCGCGATGCCAATACTGTCCAGCAGCCGGATCAGCTCGACTTTGATATCGGCGCCGAGGTCTACGGAAGCGGCCTGCTCGCCCTCTCGGCCGGTACAATCGCAGATGATGATTTCACCGACGAGTCGCATCCCGGATCGAATGTCTTCGTTCTGGTTTTGTGAACTCAATGCGCCCCCGAGATTACCCACGGCGGGGGGCACCCTGCTCGACTAAATAGCGCTCGAGATTCTCCCGCGAACGACGAATGTGGCGCCGCATTAGTCGCTCGGAAGCAGCGGCATCGCGTCGCTGGATCGCCGCCAGTATCTCCAGATGCTCATTGGTCGCCGCACTGGCCCGCTCGTGAAAGGCGGCCGAAACCATTCGAGCCAATCTCATGCGCACGTACAGTCGTTGCGCAAAGTCAAGAATTAGCTGGTTCCCGCTTCCTTTCATAACCGCCCAATGAAAGTCTGCGGCGGGGGTCCAGTAGCCCGAGGTAGAACGGCTCAACTCCCGCAATCGGGCTTTTAAGCCGTGGATGGCGAAGGCGACCTGATCTTTCGGCATTCGCTCCGCCGCAAGGCGGGCGCCCATCCCTTCAATCGCTTCACGAGCCTGGAACAGCTCAACAAGCTGCTCCGCGTTGAGATCTAGTACGCGCGCACCACGATATGGCAGGACCGTTACGAGTCCCTCTTCAGCCAAGCGCCGAATGGCCTCGCGCAATGGCGTTCGACTTACCCCGAAGGTGCGGCTTAGATCTTCCTCTTGAAGGTTGGCGCCCGGAGCAATACGGCCATCGATAATATCGGCGCGAAGCCGGCTATAGGTACTCTCTTGCAACGACATACGCTGATCTTGGGCTCGCAGGGCAGGGGTGTTAGACATTGTATACAATTTAGCATACAATATCCTGCAGGGTCAAGTTGACACCGAACACACCGCAGCATGTGATGGTAGTTCTGCTATACGTAGCGATTGCTGGCATATTGATCATGCAGGGCCGGAAACTGGACAAGAAAACTACCTGGAAGCTGGCCGAGGCTGACTGTCTGAACGGTGCCCCAAGGGTGCCCCAACGGAGGGGTAGTGGACAACTCGGGTCTTCGAAAGCCCTTGAAAATATGGAACCGGCGATCGGATTTGAACCGATGACCTGCGCATTACGAACGCGGGTCGTACGGTTCGTGGTCAGATCGACGCGCTGCCGCCTCCAGGACGGCCGCTGCTTCAGTACTGGATGCACCGACTTCCCCGTCCGGAGCGGGAGATTCTCTGGGTGCTGGCTGAGGCACAGCCGATGCCGCTTAGTTTGACGAAGGTCGCAGAGCGTATGAAACACCTGTTTGCAGTTTCGGCTAATCGATGAGCGTTTTCATTATAATCCTGATCGCCCTTGTGGGCAGGGCTATACATAAACCAGCTTCGCAGAAGTAGTCAGCGAGCCGGATCGTATCCGCCATGGATCTGCCCCCTCCTCGACGTTCCCTCGGGTTCCCCCATATTCCATGCGGGGCGCGAATCCTTCATCGGGAAGCACATCGGGTGTGGCCCTGCCACACACCGAATTCTCCGCGCCCAACCGTCGAGCGCTCTGCGCTTCGCGCTGACCCCGAGGCGCCGCCCGTGCCGAAGCCTTCTCTACCGCTCACGGTGAGGTATGGTCGTACCGTACCGTCGAAGCGGAGGTGGACAAGGACGGACATCCGAAGCCCTCTGGCAAGCGCCGCCGGATGATGAGCGAGCTGCGCGTGAAACGAGACGCGCTTGAAGCGGCGCTTATCCGGAAGAATGTGCACTCAGGAGGTCCCCATGCCGGTTGTCCTGATCACCGGCGCCAGCAGCGGCATCGGTTTGGCGACCGCACTCCACTTTGCGCGCCTCGGCCACAATTCCACGCTGGCGTGCGCCAACCCGCCACCGGCACCGAGCTGGCGCGGGCAATCGAGGCCGAGAGGCTTCCGATTCAACCCGTCCCGATCGACGTGGACTATGCCGCCTCCGTGACGCGCGGGGTCGCGGCGGTGCTCGACCGGTCCGGGCATATCGACGACCAGTATCTCGACCTCATGCGCCGACGTTTCGGGTTCGAGTGGTAAGACGACCGAGCGAGAGAGGGTCTGTCCTCCTCAGGACGTAATTAGACAATCCGGCAGGAGATGTCGCGACGGAGTCATGACTTCTTCCATCCTGCTTACCACGGCACGAGCCGCGACACCTCAGGCTCACGCTGGACATGACGCCGACTCGATGGCGCGTCCTGGACCTCGCTCAAATCGCTTTCGCCTGCGCATTGCTGTCCGCATCGATCTTGACCATGCGGTGTACATTGAGAACGAAGATGATAGCCCCTCCACTTTTTTGTGTCCCACGGCCGACCGGCAGGTTCGCGTGCGCCGGACAGACTCTCTGCAAGACCGCAAGCGCATCGTCAACCTGACTATCCTCAACACCAATCAGTAGTGTGACGTTCCCCTTCCGAAGGAACCCACCTGTGCTACATAGCTTTGTGACCTGGAAGTGCTCGGTTACTAACGCCTCCAATGCACGGTGAGAATCCCCCGGTTGAACGATAGCAAGAATCATCTTCATAGGAATCCTCCCTGCACAGGAACGGAGGAAATCCCGCTGTCGTGGCGAGGCCCCTTCCTTATGGCTGAGGCGAGTTCCTCTCGGGAGGGACTGAGTGGGCATCGGGAACTCCCAAAAGAAAGGTTCCGCGGACGAAGCACCGACGCGCGAGTCAACTTTGTGGATTTCCGCGGCATTCGCCGGGTAGACGACCGCTACAATCCTCTGTCTCCGGCTCCCCTGCCCAACGGTATCGAGATCCGTGCAGGTACGGTTAATCGAAAAAACCGCACACCCGCGCCAACGAACGGACGAGCGTATGGGCGGCTGCTGAGGGAGGTACAACGACAACACGCTCAGCTTTAACGTGGTGGACATCCACCGTCGGCGCATCACGTGGATCGCCTTCCCGGAGTACGCGCCCGTACCGTGGGGACAAGAGGTGTTGGAGCGGTACGCTGTGTCCGTCAGGCAGTTCACGCCCGGGACGCCGAGCGATTCGACGATCCTCGCGTAATACTCGGCACTGGGTCTACCCGGCCCCGCTGGTCTTCATTCCCGATACCGCGCCGAGCAGGTCCATCCTCCAGGCGGCGCGGCCGGCAGCGGGCCACGAGGCTGATAACCGGATGTTCCGGTCCGGGGCCAGTAGGAATCAAAAAATCGGGGGCTTGCTTTTGACGGTACCGACACGACGGGTGCTCCTCGTATGAAACAGCGACGCTACGATCCGGAGGTAAGGATGAATGGGTTGGGCGTCCCCCTCGCTACGCAGACAGGGAAAGGGAAACACAGCGTCCCGTAGGTCCCCTGGCGGCGTCGGCGTCGAACGGGTCGCGTAGATGCGAGGCCTCAACATGACGCCCTACCGGGAGACGGCCGTCGCTTGGACGTCATCAAAGCACGTGACTCGAGTCCGCAGCTCGGTGCGGAGAATGGCGAGGGGCGTTCGGAGCTCGTGTGCGGCGTCGGCGATCAGACGCCGTTCTCACCATGGGCACACACGAAGACCACGATTCGGGGAGACCCCATCTCCCTCGCCCTTCCCGCTCATTTGACGAACACCCACGTCGGCTTAAGCAGCTCGAAGCCGACAAGCCCGATGATCGCGGTGATGGCGACTAGGAGCGGATTACTGACCTTCCAGCGCGCGAGCGCGACCAAGCTGGCCAAGCCGATGAGGGCCGTGAGCCAGTCCCCGATCGCGATCTTTCCCAGTAGGATGCCCGCGCCCAAGATCGTTCCAATGGCCGCCGCATAAGCGCCCTTCACGAAGCCCTGGACGTTCAGGTTTGCCCGGTGGCGGATCAGGATCGGGGCGACGATGAGCACCAGGAGAAAAGACGGCAGGAAGATCCCGACGGTGGAGACGATCGATCCCCAGAACCCCGCCACCAGATAGCCGACAAACGTCGCCGTAATGACGACGGGGCCGGGGCTGAGCATGCCCATCGCGACGGCCACGAGGAACTGCTGTCCATTCAGCCAGCCCGTCTGCTGGACCAGCCCCTTCTCGAGGAAGGGCACAATCACGAGCCCGCTGCCGAACGTGAGGCTCCCCGCCTTCAAGAAGAATACGAGCAACTGACCGAGCGTCGACCCCGCCGGCGCCGCTACCGCGCCCGCTTTCGCGGGGAGGGCAGCCAGCAGTGGGAGGGATGGCACCCGCGCGCGTTTGTGAAAGAGCGTCCCGTAGTAGGCAATCCCAATGGCACCGGAGATGATGAACAGCAGGGCAACCTCGGCCTGGACGGCGACGGTGACAACGAAGCACCCCGCCGCGATGATCCATTGCAGGCGATCCTCCATGCCGAGTTTGGCCAGCCGGTAGCACGAGTAGAAGATAAGCGCGATCACGGCCGGGCTCACGCCGTAGAAGATCGCTTTGACCGGCGAGAGACCGCCAAAGTGGACGTACAAGGCTCCGAGCGCCGCGACGAAGAGGAAATTCGGGAGGATGAACGCCCAGCCGCCGGCCCACGCTCCCCAGAACCCGCCGCGGATGTAAGAGATGAAGATCCCGACCTGGATGGCGAGCGGCCCGGGGAGCGACTGGCACACCGCCACACCCTCGCGGAATTCTTCCTTGGTGAGCCAGTGCCGCTCTTGGACGAGTTCTTTCTCCATCTGCCCGACGAGGGCCACGGGTCCGCCGAACCCGATGGCCCCGAGCCGGAGATAATACAGGACGAGCTCCCGAATGGACACGCGCCGCACCGGGTTGCCCTCCGTCATCTGGGATCCTCCGCCATCTGGCTACCTGACAGGCACGGCAATTCGTAAGATCGGGTGCCCGCCGACATCCTGCAATGGTAAGTAGACGCGATGGTCCGTGGGGTCCACCGCCACGACGTGCGCATGTCCGGCCTGGATCTCGCCGAGTCTCTGCACTCCTTGCGTGCGCTCGGCAAAGACGGTCACGATTCCGCTCTCCGCCGCGACGTAGACGCGCCGGAGGCCGGGATCGAGGGCGAGCACGTCGGGGTCCGGTCCGACGGTCTGCGTGTCCACCACGCGCTTCGCCGTGAGATCGAACACCAGCAGCGCGGCATTTTCGTCACAGGCGATGAACGCCATCCGCCGCGCCCCGTCGATCGCGAGTCCGTGGTCGTGACGGCAACCAGGCAGCCCATACCGAGCCACGATCCGGCCGCTCCGGGGATCGATCTCAGCGAGGTCATTCCTGGTCTGAACGGCAACGAAGATGTGGTGCGAGACTGGATCATACTGCGTGTTCCCGGCCTCCCCGCCCAGATCGATCCGCCGGACCACGCGGTTCGCGCTCACGTCGATGACGGCGTCGGTTCCTCCGGCCTCATCGGAGACGAACACCATGTCCGTCACCGGATCATAGGCCAGACCATCCGGATACGTGCCGTCGGGCATCCGGGCGATAATTCGATTCGTAGCCTCATCGATCGCGACAACCTCGTTGGTCCCGGTGGCCGTCGCGTAGACGCGGCCGAGCGCGGGGATCACAAGGACGCCATGGACTTGCGCCACCTGCGGGATCTCGGCGATCACGCGAAGCGCTCGCGTATCGACAACCAGCACCGTGCCGGCGCCCAGATGGGCTATGTAGAGACGGGCCCGCGTGTCATCGAGGCTGGCGTAGTCGAACCGGGATGCCGGCCCCGGCAGCGGAACGTCGCGGAGAATCCGTAGCGGGGGCGGGGAGGCGCCCGCGGGCGCGGCAAGTACGGCGAGAAGCATGCCGGCCAGGGTGGCGCGGAATACCTCGTGAGCGATCCCGCAGACCCTCCGGAGCTCGCGCGGGGCTCGTTGCCGTCGTCCGCTAGCCTCCACCGGTCGCCTCCTCGTACACTGCCGCCCGGCAGCTGTGCGGGAGGAAGACGTACAGCCGCTGCCGCGTCCGGTCGAAGGCCGCGGTGCGGGCGCCCTCTTCTGTGGCGACCTGCTCGACGCGCGTCATGACCTCGGTGTCGATCACGTCGATGAGACCGGGCCGGCCGATGGCGACGTAGAGGAGATTGCGCTCGGCATTGTGCCAGATGACGTCCGGCTCCCCGGCAATCGCCACGTGCGCGAGTTCGCGGCCTGTCGCCAGATCGACCGCCGCCACGACGCCTCCGTCGCAGGCGAGAAAGGCGTGGCCGCGGACCGGCTGCGCTGTCTGCGCCCCGGAGATCCCATCTCAGCCTACACGGTCACGCCCAAGTCTCGCGATTGAAAGGAGGTTATGAGACGCGCCTAAAAGGATGTCAGCCGTCGGATCGTCGATTGTCATCTACGCATCGTCGTAGCGGTCATATCCAGAGGGGTCTTTCACGATCTTCGCCGGCTTCTCGCCGAACACTTTCTTCAGGAGGTCGAGCGCGTTCCGTTTCGACTCGTCGGCGCTCTCATCCATGGATTTGCCCGCCTCCTGAAAGGTCTTGTTGGTGACCGATTTTCCCGTTGGTTCGGCTCCGGCATGCCCCACTCCCATAGGGTTGTCCGGCATGTTGCATCCGCAGTTGTAACACATGGCTCACCCACCCCAACCGGCCTCCGGTGCGCCCGACCTACAACACTAGCTGCGCCGTGGGTAAGTCACACGACGCCACAAAATTTTTCTGCAGAGTCGCTCGTGGATTCCTCTAGCACCCTCGACTCGCCAAACACCGCTCCGCCGGAACGGGAGTGTGCCGATGCTGCGCCTCCAGCGCCGAGACCTGCCCGGACGAGAGCAGGAACCCGTACAAGATATGGTAAAGCAACCACGTCAATTGACGGCTATTCTTTATACCCAGGAGCATGGATGAAAAGCCGGCTGCGGGTCACCAATCACGTGCGTCCGTGGCGAGAGAACCTCGCTCTCTCGCAGGAGCAGCTGGCTCGCCGAATCGGAACCTCCCGGCAGACCATCAACGCGATCGAGGCCGGGCGCACGATGCCAAACACGGTCCTCGCGCTACGGCTTGCGGCGGCGCTCTCTTGCCGGGTCGAGGATCTCTTCGAGATGCCCGACACCGACGAGGAAGTCACGGCGCTACTCCCCGGGTCTCGTTATGAGGTCGCCACGGGGACGCGCGTGCAGCTCTCGACGATTCACGGCCGATCGGTGGCCGTTCCCCTGCTCGGGCCTCTTGGCGCGACGGCGGCGCTCCCCGAAGCGGACGGCATCGTCTGCGGCCAGCGGGGAACGGCCGTCAGGGTCAGGCTGACGGCACCCCGTGACCGTTCATCGGACACTGTCGTCATCGCGGGGTGCGATCCGACCACGCCCGTCGTCGCGGGCCACCTTCGTCGACTGCACTCACGATTCGAGCTCCGGTGGCTGCCGGCCGGGAGCCTCCAGGCGCTCCGCTGGTTGCGGCATGGGGCGGCCCATGTGGCCGGGATGCACCTCCAAGGCGCGCGGGTCGGGCAGACCAACACATCGGCCGTTCGCCGAGTCCTGCGCGGGATGGACGTGGTGGTCGTCCGGTTTGTGACCTGGGAGCAAGGTCTGATCGTGGCCCCGCACAATCCTCGAGGCATCCACGGCGTTGCCGATCTCGCGCGGCGGGATATCAGCATCGTCAATCGGGAACGCGGGAGCGGGGCCCGGGCGCTTCTGGATGCTGAACTGGCCCGGCACGGTCTTTCCCCGGGGCATGTCGCCGGCTACGCGCGAGAGGCGTTCAGCCACATGGCGGTGGCCCAGGCCGTCGCATTGAATCTCGTGGACGCGGGCATCGGCATCCGAGTTGCTGCTCGGGTCCATGGGCTGACCTTCATCCCGCTCCAACGCGAGGCCTATGATCTGGTGATCCCGCGCCCGCTCCTGACCCATCCGCCGGTTGAGGCCCTTCTGGACACCATGCGACGTCGTGCGGTGCGCCGTGACCTCGAAGCGGCGGGGGACTACGACACCAGCGAGCTGGGGAAGAGGCTGCCGGTCCTCGCGTGACGGACACCGGTGCCGGCCGTTCGGCGCGCGCCCGTTGCGGAACGATATCCTGCCGACGGAGGTACAGAGGATGATGTTCTGGCGAACGGCCATTGCGCTTGGAGCGGCACTCTGGTGCCTCGCGCTCGGAGGCGGGACCGCGTTGCAAGCCGCCCTCGGAGCCCCCGGGGGGCCGGTGTCGGTGCTCTCCGCCGGGTCGCTCGTGAGCATCATGGAGCACGGGATCGGCCCGGCGTTTACCGCGGTCACGGGCTATCGGTTCCAAGGCGTTTCTGCCGGGTCGGTCGCACTGGCCAATCAGATCAAGGGCGGGCTTCGGCGGGCGGACGTGTTCATCAGCGCCGTGCCGTCCGTCAACCGCGGCCTGATGGGACAGGCCAACGGCGACTGGGTGCGTTGGTACGCTAGCTTCGCCACGGCGCCGCTCGTGATTGGGTACAACCCACAAAGCCGGTTCGCCGCCGATCTGAAATCCAGCGCCTGGTACGGCGTGATGACCAGACCCGGGTTCCGGCTCGGCCGCACGGATCCCAAACTGGATCCCAAGGGTACCCTGACCCTTCAGTTCATGCAGAAGGCCGCCGACTACTATCATCAACCGGACCTGGCGGCCCGCGTCCTCGGCTCGGACGACAATCCCGCGCAAGTCTTCCCGGAAGAGACGCTGGTCGGACGCCTCGAGGCCGGACAACTCGACGCGGGCTTCTTCTATTCGATGGAAGCCGTGCAGGCGAAGATCCCATACATCACCCCGCCGGCCGCGATCGAGCTGAACGCCGAGTTCACGGTCACGGTGGTTCGCGATGCGCCGAATCCGGATGGTGCCGTCGCGTTCGTCAAGTTCTTGCTGGGCGCGCAGGGCAGGCAGATCCTGAGGGAGCGTGGCTTGACGGTCCTGCAGCCCCGGTTCGCCGGCGACGCGCGAGCCGTGCCGCAGGGGCTTCAAACGATTGTCAGATAGGGTGACGAAGAGCCCGCTCGCGTGGCTCGCGGGGCTGCTCGCGCTCTACCTCGCCGCCCCGCTCGGCGCCCTCGCCGTCCATCTCAGTACAAGCGGCTGGGCGGGTCTCGAAACACCCGGGCTGTTTTCGGCGCTCGAAGTGTCGGCGGGTGCGGCCACCGTGTCCTGCGCGATCATCGCGGCCGCGGGCATTCCGCTCGGCTACGTCCTCGCGCACGGACGCGGCCGCGGGATCGGCCTCCTGGGCTCCGTGGTGCAGCTGCCGCTCGCCATGCCGCCGCTTGCCGCGGGCATCCTCCTGCTGTTCCTGGTGGGGCCGTACACCCTCGTCGGCAGGCTCACCGGCGGCGCGCTCACCGACTCGTTCGCGGGGATCGTGCTCGCGCAGACATTTGTGGCATCGCCGTTTCTCGTGGTGGCGGCCCGCTCCGCGTTTGCGGCGATGGACCCATCCCTGGAAGGTGTGGCGGCGACGCTGGGCCACCGGCCATGGGCCCGCTTCTGGCGCGTCAGCCTCCCCGTGGCGTGGCCGGGGATCCGGTCCGGACTGCTGCTTGCGTGGGTGCGCGCGTTCGGCGAGTTCGGGGCGACCGCGATGGTCGCCTACCATCCGTACTCGCTGCCGGTCTACACGTACGTCCAGTTCGGGAGCACGGGGCTCACCACCACGCTCGCGCCGGTTGTGCTCGCGGTGCTCGTGGCCCTGCTGTTCCTGTCTCTCAGCGCGTGGCAAGCGCACGCACGTCCACGGATCGCGGTGCATCGTCTGCCGGCCTCCCGATCCCCCGCCGTGCTCGCCGCGGAGCCCGCCGGGCCTCCGCTCCGCTTCGCGCTGCGCAAGCAGTTGGACGCGTTCCACCTCGAGGTCGCGCATACGGCGGCCACCCGCCGGCTGGCCATCGTGGGTCCCTCCGGATCGGGGAAGACCCTGACCCTCCGTCTGCTGGCGGGCCTCGACGCCCCCGACGATGGAACCGTCCACTTTGAGGGGATCCCGCTGCACACGCTCCCCGCGGAAGCCCGTCGTCTCGGGTACGTGCCCCAAGAATACGGCTTGTTTCCCCACCTGACGGTGTGGCACCAGCTCACCTTCGGCGCCGGCGCCGATCACGGCATTGCGCGATACTGGATGGACCGCCTCGGTCTCGACGGACTGGAACACCGTCTGCCCGCGGAGCTGTCGATGGGCCAGCGGCAGCGCGTCGCGCTGGGGCGGGCGCTGGTCGTGAGCCCCCGGCTGCTCCTGCTGGACGAGCCGTTCTCCGCCCTCGACGCGCCGGTCCGGGAAGCCGTGCGCCGCGACATGCGGACGCTGCAGCGAGAAACAGGCATGGCCTCGCTCCTGGTCACCCACGACTCGTCGGAGGCCGCCTTTCTCGCGGACGAGCTCCTCGTGTTCGCGGAGGGGAAAGTCTTGCAGGCGGGATCGGTCAGGACGGTGTTTGGCCGCCCAGCCACGGCCCGGATCGCGCGGTTGTTGGGTGCCCCAAATGTGCACGAGGGCCGCGTCGTGGCTCCGGGTCTCATCGAAGCGGCGTCGGTCCGGTTGCCCGTGGCGAACGGCGCGCGACGACCAGGGCAGCGCGTGACGTGGTGCGTACGCCCCGAAGACATTCAGGTCGCCCCCGACGGGCCGCTCAGGGCCGTCGTCCGGGATGTCGTCGACCTGGGGGGGACGCGCGAAGTGCTGGTCGCCGTGGATGGCCGCGTCGAGCTCCGGCTCCGGACCACGGCGGAATTGACCGTCGGAAGCGCGTGCCAACTCACCATTCCACCCGACGCGGTTACCGCGTGGGCAGACGACACTAACCCGTGACCCGGGTAGAGAAGGAGGCCCCACGATGGAGCTCAGTGCGCGCAACCAGCTCCGCGGTCGCATCACGGCGATCACCCTGGGAGATGTGATGGCGGAGGTGCAGGTGGAGATTGGTGCCCAGCCCCTGGTGTCGGTGATCACGCGCGCGTCCGCGCAACGGCTCGGGCTGCAGGTAGGCGACAGTGTCGTGGTCATCATCAAAGCCACTGAGGTGATCCTGGGCAGATAATGGGCGTCCCGCGTCGGAGTTCATCTATCCCGCCGTCTTCGCGGAGGAAGGCCGTGCGCATCGCTCGGCTATATCGGCTCTATGGGTTCTGCGCCGTCATCCTGTGTGTCGCGGTCCCGCCAGGGTCCCTCCACGTGACCGCGCAGGCCGCAACGTCCTCAGGGGGCTACGCGCCGACGTTTGAGCTGGGCGGCGACGTGCAACATCCGGGGATCGTGACGCGTGACATGCTTCGCCGATATCCCCCGACAACGGTCGACGTGGCGTTTGTCAACGGCGCCACCGCCGAGCAGGGCGCCTTCACCGGGGCGCTGCTGTGGAATCTGGTCCAGACCGCCGGGCTCATCGTCACACCGGGGCTCAAGAACGGCGCGCTGCGCAAGTACATCGTCGTCACCGGAAGCGACGGTTACCAGGTGGTGCTCGCCCTGGCGGAGATTCTTCCGCAGTATGGGGGACAACCGGTCCTGATCGCGTACCAGCGCGATGGGAAGTCGCTCGGCCCCGATCAAGGGATGGCACGCCTGATTGTGCCGAATGACAAACGCGGCGGCCGCGACGTGAACAACATCATCCGCGTCGTGGTACGCGGCGCCGAGTAGAACCGGCGCAGGTGCCAGAGGTTCGCGTCTTCGCGCGCGTGCCGACCGGAAGCGCTCGCGCCTGCCTCACGACGGGACCCTAGCATAACAGTGAGGACACGCGCACGCTCGTCCCCTCGCTTCATCCACCGTCCCAACCAAGCCCACGTGCTCCTATCCCCCCACGGGCGTCATCCTAAGGCGTGGGTGTCCTGGCTAACTTGGACGATCTGTCGCACCAACAGTCGCAGCAGCGAGGTGAGCAGCCATGCCTGCCACCGCCATCGTCGCCAGCGCGGTTCGGGTCAGCGTCGCCGGCACCGTTGAACTCCTGCACACACATCTCACCGCGGCCTTATGCCACGCGGTGTTCCAGCGGGTCAGGCATCGAGAACGCGAGCGCCGTTGGACGCTCGCGGCCCTGGCCCAGTTCTGGTCACCGTCATCCTCACCGCGCCCCGTCGCTGACGCAGGTGCTTCAGGAGACGGACGTGACGGTTCCTGCGCTGGGGCCGGCGGCTCGCACGTCGCCGGAGGCCTTCTTCCAACGGGCCGAGCGACTGCGGCCCCACTTCTTCCAGGCGCTGTATGGATCCTAAGGCGTTCTTGACGTTCAGCTCCGGGCTCCCGTTCCGGTGTTTCAATTGCCAGATGAGCCAACGGTAAAGAATCCTCACGTTCTCCATCATGGGCGGAAGCGGCACAGGATACGGGCTGCTATCGCGTTCGAGCTGCTCCAGCGCGGCTTGTGCCTGATTCAGAATTGCTCTCCGCATTGTCGCGTCATGCCGTTCAATCAGTCGCTGGGGGCGCCGCCACTCCTCGAGAGCCTCAAAGTAGTCCATGAGCATCAACGAGTCGACATCTTCCTGATCTTCTTCGTCTTCAACTTGTAATATTGGCGGCGATATTTGTTTCGATGTCATCCTGCGATCCTTCCGGATCACGGCGGGTGACGGACGCGGAGACACGCTCGTTCCCCCCTGAGAGTGACGGAGGGCGATTAGACATTCAAGGGGCGGCAAGGCGGTGCCACGCCGAAACCGGCACCTCCGTAGTGAAATAGTCCGCTCTTGATGGAGCAACCCTCGTCTAACTACGCAGGCTGCCGGCTTGTCCTATAACCTATGGCGTCTCGACCCGCACGCGTCGCCCAGACGGAAGAACTTGGTTCCATCGCTCGAAGTCCTCGACATTAGAGGTGAGGACGCGCGCACGCTGCTGAACGGCGCAGAGAAGGATGAGGACATCCATTAGGTGGTCTCTCCAATCCACCGCACCTTGGGTTCTGGAGTATCGACCCAAGATATTCGCTGCCTCGCACCACGAGTGGAACGTGGGAGTGATTAACCGACCCGACTGCGTAAACGCCTGCCGAATGGCATCGATATCTTGCCGGTCTTCGTCGGTCCGGCAACCCTGATAGAGCTCATAAACAACAACGCTGGGCAAGTAAGCAGTGGGCCCGCGAAGGGCAGTCCTAATACGTTCCTCGGCAGATCCTCCCCGTATCAACGAAACCCAAACGGTCGTGTCTGGGACAACGGATGGCACCTTGCCCTCCGTCAGACAGGTTTACGAAGACGTGCTGGAGTCTCTGAAGGTGGCTCGCGAACGAAGACGCGAAATGGCGCCCATTACTGCGCTTTCAAGGGACGAGCCGGACAATACGGAAGACTTCTTGCGCGTAGACTTCGACGAGGCGCGCCACGCCCCGTGCGCACGGGTCGAAAACGCCCGTCGCGCCTTAGCTCGGGTAGCTCTCTTTCTCGCCGTCACTCGTACCACCCACTGATATTATACACCTTTCGTTGCCGACGGCCATCGGCATTGCGCGGTCTCGCGCATGGACGACCGGTCACAGATTATTGAACCCGTCGCTGGACCACGCAACGCGATTCCCGCCGATACGCCCCACGAGCGCCTCACGCAACAAAACGGCTTGAGCCTCATTCTGCCAATCTCCCCATCCGAGTTCAATATAGCGGCTGGGCAGCGGACGGCGTTGCGTTCGTGCCCCCATTGCGCCATCACCGCTGAATGTGTCGATCACGACTCGATCGGCCGCGTCGCTCAACAGATCGACGAAGTCGGTGCGATTGTGCGGCAAGACTGAGCTTACCGCAGCCTGTACTTTAATTCCCCTCTGACGCGCCCTCCTCATCGCATCAAGTCGTCGCGCGAGGGCAGGGCATGCGGGCGTCCACGCTTTGCGCACGGCGTCGTCGTTGGTTTCGACAGTCATCGAGAGGCACGCGAACGGTAGCATCTCGATAATATCGAAGTCTCGTTCAACGAGGGGCGACCGTGTTTGGATGACCAGCAAGTTCACAGGATGCGTGCGAAAAACCCCGAGCAGTTGGCGAGTGATCTGGATGCGGGTTTCCGCGGGCTGATAAGGATCTGTTGCAGATGGCGCCCGTGACAATCGAAGAGCGGCGCGGAACACAACATCCGTCACAGATGATCGAGCAGATCGCCGGCATCCGCGCGGCGCGGCAAGTGCGTGTACACTAATGTTGTCTTCAAGTCGCTGTGCCCCATCAACTCCTTCACGCGGACAACATTGATGCCGCGTCCAATGAGTCACGTCGCAAAACGGTGCCGCAGGCAGTGGGTAGAGAGATCGCGATCGATTCGATGGAGCACCCTCTCCACCGCCTGCGAGATGGCGTCGCGATGGAGCGTGTGGTGACCGCCGAGGATGAACCGGCCAGCCGCCTTGGGAGGCAGCAACGGTCGGATTCTCTCAATGGCCCTCGGGTCAGGGTCTCCGCCACCTGCCGGGATCCAAATCGTTCTTGCCTCGTGATCCTTCACACGCCACACGCCGTCCTTGAACTGATCGCGTGTTTCCCGCCGCTCGATGACGCTGCGGTGACGTCCGGCGGGCGATTCGCCCGCCCGACTCGGCCCGAGCACGTCCGGCAGCACACGCTTGGCTTGCACGAGCACCGTTGAACGTACGAGATCCGCATGGGTCAGGTACTGGAGCTCGGCCCGCCGGAGGCCATAGAGGCGAAGGAGCAAGATCGCAGCCGCGAGGGCGGGCGCCGTGATTTCGACGTCTCGCACGAGCGCCAATAGTTGCAAATCCTCGTCGAAGCTAAGCGCCCGTGGAAACCGAGTGCGGGCAATCGGGCTCTCGAACCCGTTGACACGCCGCGCCGGATTCGCGGACATAACCAGGTTCCACGGCGGTTGCCGGAGGACCCCGCGGCTCACCGGGTAGTCCAGCAGTTGTCGCGCGACGTCGAGTTCGATCTTCATAGTCTTCTTACTAACCTCGGTTGATCGGGACGTCAGGTAGGCGCGGATGTCCTCCTCCGCGATTCGCGCAACGGGCGCCCGCTCGCGAAAGAACGCCGCAATCCGCTCTGCGCGAGCCGTGTTATTTTGGTGGGTGAAGTACCTGCACCGGCCGTACGAGCTCGAGATGTAGGCTGACAGCACCTCATCCCAACTCATGTCGAGCTGCGTGCCGCCAAGCCGCAGGTAGTCGTCTTTGGAGATGAGGCCCAGACGTAGGAAGTGCCCGAGATCCTGTTGGGTCGCTGTGCCGGTCTTGCTCAAGCGCTCGACGCGGTTCGCCTCAGTTCGCAACAGGCCGGCCTCGGCTTTCCGCGGTGTCAATTTCGAACGGATCGTCCGCGATCCGTCCGGGTAGGACACGACAAAGCGGACGCGCCATCGAGGCGCGCGCGCATAGTGCTCCGCGTGCCCGTCGGGCCGGCGGACTTGCCGGGTTCCCTCTCCACCCTCTCGGATCAGCTTGGCCACCCGAGTCCTCCCGCGATTTTGTGCGGACCTCTGTGCGGACCCCTCTGGCCGGTATTCCTGGGTACTGCCGGGTACCCAGGTAACAAACCCCCCAGAAAAGCCGAGCGCCCGGAACGCTTGTTGGACAAGCGTTCCGGGCGTCCCGGGCTTCCGATATTTGGTAGCGGGGGCAGGATTTGAACCTGCGACCTTCGGGTTATGAGCCCGAAAACATCCTTTGGCAGTCCCTATTCTGTGCCCCTCCGGGAAGGCCTGTCATTTTGCCACTTATTTGCCAGGACGAACTGGGGTTCGTTCTGAGGACTCTCGCAGCCACGTCTCAATGGCATGGCGGTCGAAGCGTACAAGCCGCCCGTTGACGTGGAAGTATGGGATGGAGCCCATCCGGACCCAGGCACGAACCGTGCTCTGACCTACTGACAAAAAGGCCGCGACATCAGCAACGGTCATCAGGCGCTCCCGGTCCACACCGTCCATCGGTGGCCGACCGGGCCCTCGCCGCAGAGAAGTGGTAGGCCCGCCTATTGGCGCACGTAGTTCTCGCAGCGTTGTGCGTGCGGTCCCCGAAAGCGCTGGCATTGTCCGCGTGCTCACCTCCGTGCCACACACCATACCTGGCCGGACGCCAGCGCTTACGGCAACCCGCTCGTGATCGTGAGCACGCCCGCATGGAGAACCTCTGCCGTGTATATCTGCTAGATCCATGCACATAGGGCCTCGTCATGGCCGCGTTCGGGATGGCGCAAACTCGGCTCCTGGCAGAGGCGCCCATCGGGTGATTCAGAATTCTCAGGTTGCTCGAACACGGTTCCCCATTATCACGGGCTTCGGCATGTTCTAGGCATGCCTGCGGAGGCGCAAGCCCTCCGGCCAGGTAGCCGATTCAAACGCTCGCGTTCGGGGTAACTCCGGAGAACGGCTGACAGGCGGTAGGCACCGGCGGCGGGGGCCGAAGACGGTGAGACGCCGGTGGGTGAGGTGCCGGTAGGTGAGTTGCCCGCGTTTTTCCCGCTGGCCTGGAGAGGCGGTGTTCGTTCGGCAGGAACGCTCCGACTCCACGCTAAGCAGCATGTGCGATGCGCCGGATCGTCCGTGACTACGTTGCTGCCTCGATCGACCGCGCGAAGCTGGAGCTCGAACGCTACATCGCGAAGCACCTGGAGTATCCGGGGCCCTTCCCGTACGTTCTGATCGAGCCGGTTGTATCAATCCGCGAACTGCGTCAACTCAAGCTCACCCCAAGGCTCCGCGCCGACTATCCTCCGGTGGACATCTCCGCAGCGATGCGGGTGTCGATCACGGCGAGCACTCAACGCGCCGGTACGGACTCGGGCGTCCGGACGTTTGCGCTTGACGTGGACTTGGGCGCCCTCGGCACGGTGCAGGGCTATGGCTACGACGTCGTCCCGCACCGCGCGAGGCTGGTGGCCTGGTGGAGCGAATGAGGACATCTCGCGGTGGCGACACGGGCGGTCGCATGGTGGGTTGGGCGCTGTGTCGATCCACGCTTGACGGAGGGCTTCACCGGCTCGACAAATGATGAGCGTCCCCTTCAATTAAAGAAGCCTGCCGGTCCTTCCAGTCGTCGCCCGCCTCTGGGCTTCAATTGGCGGTCGCCAGGTCACGCCGGCACCGAGCCGAGCCACAAACCCACAGCCGGGAGGAGTGCGAACGCGCTCGACGAGATCCTTTACGCACGCGCTCTAGGCTGGGCGCGTTTGGTACTGAGTGATCCTCGCGCAACATATCCTTGGCGGTGCTGGGCAATCCACTTGCTGAGTTCCTCGGGCTCGACACGGATCCGGTTGCCGATCTTCACGTATGGCAACCGGCCCTCGCGACACATCCGGTGCACGGTATCGTGGCAGAGCCCGAGGTACTCGGCGACCTCCCGGAGGTGCAGGAGCCGGCTGCGGCGGGCGGTGTGCGCGTCGTGCGTCGTGTGAGTGTCGGTCATGAGAGCCCGTTACCGGCCCGTGAGCACGCCGAGGACGACGCCGACGAACAACCCCGGTACGGTGGGCTGGGCTTCCCGCAACCACGGCAGCTGCCGGGCCGAGCACGCCAATACGACCCACCGGATCGCGCCCATCGCCGCCGCGGCGCCGAGGCCGACCGCGAGCGGCGCCCAGACCCAGCGCAGCCCGAACCACAGGCCGATGAGGCCGGCCAGCATGACATCACCCCAGCCGACGAGCTCGCCGTGCCACCCCTCGGCCCTCGCTCGGCGCGCCATACTTCGGACGATCGCTGCCATGATCGGGGGTGAGACCACAAGAAACGCCGTGAGCACCACCCGCGGGTCCGCCACCCCCCGCACCGGCACGATCCAGGTGAAGTGCCACATGAGCATCCAGGCGATCCCACCGAGCGCGAGCCCCACACCCGCCGCGGTCCCGACGGGCGAGAGCCGACCAGGCCGGTCCTCTCCCGCCATATTGATCGCGGCGAGCGCGCCGGCCACCACCACGGCGCCCGCGACCGAGAGCACAGTCTCCCGATCGAGCACCGCCGCGAGCACGGCGACGACCCCCAGCACCGCCACGTGGAGGTCCAGAACGAACCGCGTGCGGAGGTCGAGATCGGCCACGACGAGCCAGCCCCAGGCCCACAGCGGCATCAGTCGTCCATGCCAGGTGTGCGGGGCGTGTACGACCATCCCGTACGCGACCGCGGCCGCGACGAGCGCCGCGGCGGCGGTCGTGCGCGCGGTGCCGTGCTGACCGGCAACGCGGGCGGCGACAAGATCCGCGACGATCCCGGCGGCCGCGGCCGCGATCACCATCGGTATCCCGGCGGTCACGGCGTGACCACCACGTAGAACCGGGCTACTCCCTGCTCGATGCGGCGGTCCAGTCCGATCAGCGGGATGCGCTGTGTAGTGGCCTTCGTCCACGTCCAGCCAATGGTGACAGGAAGCGCTGAGACGGTGGTGGTCACGGAGCCGTGTGCCTCGGCGCCTGGGGCAATAGCGTGCGGCCCGTCATCTTTGAAGGCGACGCTCGCGCCGTGCCCATCCCTCGCGCTCACGCGGCCGTCTCGCAGCCACACAGGGAGTCCGTTATGGATCGTGTACCGGAGGGTCACCATGTCTCCCGTCCGGTCGGCCGATGCGGTGACGGTGACCCCGGCCGGCACACCGGCCGGGTACGCATACAGGCCGGCATCTGCCCCCGCGGCGTTCGTGGCCCGCTGCCCGGGGCCCGTGGGGGCCGGCCCCGCCGCGGTCTGCGGCGGTAGGCCCGCGGGCAGCGTGGCGACGACTGTGGTCGTCTGGATCAGGCGTGGCGCGGCAATGGCCTGCGGGACCGCGACATCGCCCGCGCCGACGAGCTGCTCGAACCGGCCGCGCTGCGTGGCGTCCAGCAGGACGAGAAACGCGCTCAGTTTCTCCGTTGTCGGATCTCGCTGCCACACGTCGAACGCGGTGCGCTGATCCGCCCGCAGTGCCGCGACGAACGCGGCGAACTTCGAGGGGACGCGCGCCTGGCCCGGCGCGACGGGCTGCTGGGCCGACGGCCGCGCGGCGGGCGCCGGCTCGACGGAGCCTCGCGAGGCGTGGGAGACGACGATGCGCGAGGCGACCGGCGGATGGGTCCCGATCACCACGCTCCAGAGTGTGCCGGCCCTGTCTGCGTAGGCGATCAACTGCGTCTCGCCGCTCGTGGCCTTGGCCTGCAGGACCACGTCATGCCCCTGGACCAGAACCGTGAGGAGCCACGGCTTCGCGACCACCACCGAGGAGACGAGCGCGTCCGGGAAGCTCAGTACGCGCAGCTCGCCATTCGGGTCCAGGTCCACCCGGTACGGAGAGGACACGAGCGATGCCTCGGAGACGGTCACCGCGGGCGGTGCGGCGGCCGCGAGCGGGCCGGCCATGGGCGCGACCGCGAGCGCCGCGGCACAGGCGCACCCGGCGGCCGCGGCACGCGGCGCGCCCATGAATGACCGGAGTGTTTGCATAACCGCCCTCCTCCTCACTGGCCCGATGAGCCGAGCGGCGCGCTCGAGCCCGGCGCGAGCACGCGCGGCGTCAGGACGATAACAATGTTGTCGTACTGGTCGTTAGTGGTCGTGTAGCGGAACAGACCGCCAATAAGCGGCAGATCGCCGAGCAGCGGAATTTTCTGGATCGCCCGCGTGGTCGTTTGCGAGATGAGCCCGCCGATCAGGATCGGCTCGCCGTCGCGGACCGTCATGATGGACTGTACGGCGCGCGTCGTGATCTCTGGATAACCTTGGGGGGAGAATCCGGAAATTGAGTTGCTCTGCACGTTAATGATGTTGGTCACGACCCCGTTCCGGTTGAGGCGTGGCGTCACCTGGAGCAGAATCCCGGCGTTGATGGTCTGGAGCGTCGTGGTCGCGATGCCGTTCGTGACGTTTGTGATCGGCACGTACAGCGTCTGCCCGACGTTGACGGTCGCCTGGACGCCGTCCTGGGTCGCCACCTGCGGGTCGGCGAGGACTTGCCCCTCGCCCTTGCTCACCAGCGCGCTGATGGCCGCGACGATTGGGGTCGGGCCCGTGTTCACCTGGATGCCGGTGGTCGTGGACCCTGTCGTCCCCGTGCCGGTGCCGGTCGAGGTGCTCTGCTGGGGAGTCAGCGAGATGCTGCCGATCTGCAGCGAATTGATCGTGTAGGGCTGCCATGTCCACTGGATGCCGAGCTGGGCCGCCGCGGACTTCGAGAGATCCACGATCTCCGTTTGGATGAGTATCTGGGCGGCCGGCGTGTCGAGCGCGCGCAGGACGGAGGCCGCGCGGCGCTGCCGGGCCGGATCTCCTGTCACCAGGAGCGCGTTCGTCCGCAGGTCGGTGACCACCGCCACGCCGGGCACCTCGGCCTGCAGCACCTGCGCCATCGCCTGCGGGTCGGCGTACTGGACGGCGTATCGGTACGTCTGCGGGAGTACCTGGTTACCCGCTGGCGAGTCCGGCGACTGCGGCCCGATGATCCCCGGGCCCGGCTGCGGATGGTCGAGCCCCGCGATCGCCGTCTGCACCTGGACTTGGAGGGCGAACGGGGCCGTCACCACGACGGTATTGGTCCGATCGTCGCTCGCGACCGCCACGCCCTCGCGCTGCGCACCCTGCGATGTCGCGGCCCCAGGAGCCGCAGAGACCGGCCGTGGAGACGCGCCCGGCGCCGGCTGCATCGGTGATCCTCCGCCATACCCAGAACTTCCGCCCGACGGAGATGAGGTCGTCGTGCCCGTCGACGACGCTCCTGGTTGCGTGCTAGACACCGTAGACGCGCCGGAGGCCGGCTGCGCGGGCTGACCGATAACCAAGGATGGGCCGGCCGGGGTTGACGAGGACACGCCGAGCACGCTTCGGATTTCGTCGGCGACCTCGCTCGCGAGCGCGTAGCGCAGCCGGTAGGTCTGGACCACCGGCTCCTGGGACTGCGCCTGCAGCGGGATGACGACCATCTGTCCCGCCGCGAGCTGGCGGACGAGGTAGCCCGCCCCCACTGCGCGGACGTCGAGCCGGTATGCCTGCGCGAGAATCGCCAGCGCCTGCGCGAACGTCTGGTGCGCGAGGTGCACCGTGACCGTGCCCTGCATCTGGCCTTCGACCACGAGGTCCACGCCCGCGGCACGCGCCAACGTGGAGAGCGCCTGCGCGAGCGGCAGCTCGACCATGTCGAGCGTCAACGACGGCCGCGGCGGCGGCGCGGCCGCCCCGAATACCGGTGGGGCCGCCAGCACCGCCACCATGACGAGACTGACCAGGGCGCGAGCAATCATCGCGAGCCTCCTTGGACCCATGAGATCGTTTGCGTGCCGGATCCGCTGTCGAGCACCACGCTCGAGGGGTGAATGGCCGCGACCCTGCCCCACGCGGTGTGGTCCCCTTCCCGGACGATCGTGTACGCGGTCCCGCTTTGCAGCACGGCCTGCGGCACCGGGCCGGTGATGACGGCCGCGAGCCGCGGGAGCGGTGCGGGCTGCCCCGGCGAGCCGGCCGCGCCGAGTGACGGCGGCGGGACGGGCGCGCCCCCCGGAAGCGGCGGGAGCGGCAGTCCGTTGGCCGAGGGAACCTGCGGCAGCGGCGCGCCGGCCCGTCCCGCGGCGCCCGCGGGCGGCGCGAACAGATCACGCCGGCCCACAAGATCGGCCGGGGCCGCCGCGCTCGGCGCTGGGCGCGGGGCGGCCCCGGTCTCGAGCGCGCGCAAGGACGTGACGATGCGCTGGAGGATCGGGGCGTCGCGCGCGATCGCGGGCGGCTCGTTCCGGGTCGAGCCCGTGGCCACGAGGCCCAGGACGCCGCTGGTCACGTACGTCTGCACGGCGTACACCGGGATCCCATCCCCGGTCACCCACGTCAACGTGCGACTGTAGCCGGATGCGCCGCCGAGCGGCGCCGGCGCTTCATTCAGCACGCGCAATCCGTGCATCACGGTCCGGAACAGCGCGAGCGACGCGCGCGCATACGCGTCGGACGTCATCCGGCTCTCGACGCGCTCAACGGTCACGGTGAGCTCCGGGGCGACCCCGCCGGGTGCGCCCGGGGCGCGCGCGACGAGGGCCACGACTCCGGATTGCCCGTCGGTGGTGCGGACCTCCCACAAGGCGGGGACGGTGATCTCGAACCGTCCCGCCGGATCCCGCACAAGGCGCACGAGATCCGCCGCCGGTCCCGCAGCGGGCATGGTCGACGGGCCGGCCCCGGCGACATTGGTCGTGGCGGCGAGCAGTGCCACGAGCAGCCATCGGAGACGGCCCGGGGTCCTCACGGCCGACTCCCTGGTGGCGGCGGCGGCGCCGGCGTGAGGGGTGGGGTGACGGGCCGCCCGTCTTGCCGGGCCGGGCCGTCGATCGGAACGACCCCCTCCACCGTCACCGTCACGCCCGCGGCGTCCTGCTGAGCCGCGATATGGAGGGAGCGCCACGACCACAGCGGCAGCACCCGCTGCATACTGCTCAGGGTTTCGTCGAGCGGCAGATACGCGCCGGCCAACCTTGCGGTGATGTCGATCGGTGTCACCGGCTGGGGCGGCGCCGCGGCGATCGGTTCCTGGGCAGGACCGAGCCTCGGTGCGGCGGGTGGGGCCGGTGTCACGGCACCCCCGCTCGGCCTGAGTCCCGCGGGCTCCACCGGAGACGGCGCGCCGGGGCCGGCCGGTACGGATGGGGCGCCGCTCACGGAGAGTGGCGGGGCCGCCGCGAACGTGACCGCCTGAAACGTGTACCCCGCCGCCTGGGCGCCGGCGATGATGCCGGGCCACCTGCGGTCGAAGACGTTGCGTGTGAGGGGCGATGGAAGGACCGGGAGCCCGCGATCGCGAGCGATCTGCGCTGCGATCGTCCCCGCTTGGGCGCGTTCCTCGGACAGCCGCCGCTCGACGTCGACGATGCGTGCCTGCATGGGCCGGATCCACAGGCTCTGCATCGCGAGGCCGATCACCACGGCCGCCGCGGCCGGTGCCCACACGGGCAGTGCCCGCGCCCGCGTCACGGCAGGGTCTCGCCTGCGGGACGCCCCGCCTCGGCGCTGATCGTAAAATCGTAGCCCTCCGCGCGTCCCCGCACCTGGAGCGACCGCAGCTCAACCTGACTGACTCCGGGGACGTGCGCGAGGCGCTCGGTGAAGGCGGCCGCGCTGGTCCAGGAGATCGCCTGGCCGTTCAGCACGAGCCGCCCTCGAGCGAGGTCCGCGCTCGTGAGCCACAGGTCGGCGGGTGCGACGGACTCGATGCGCCGGAGGACGGTGAGGTCGACCGCGTCGCGGTTGAGCGACGCCGCGATCGCCTGCGCGCGGCGGTGCGGGGCGGCGCTGACCTCGGCCGCGCGCAACTGGGCCTGCAGCCCCGTCACCAGGACCCGCTCGCCGGCCAGCGCATGCCGTGCCGCGGCGAGGCGGACGCTCACGGCACTCCCCCACGCCCCGCTGCCGACGAGGACGACCACGGTCACCAACCACGTGAGCAGCGTTGTGTGGCGATATGGTGGGCGGACCGCGAGGTTAAGCCGCATGGCGCGCCCGTCCATGTGCGCGATGCCCGGCGATCGCGGCGAGCAAGGTGAGGACCGAACTCGCGGCGCTCACGCCCGGCGCGCGTGTCCCCCTCGCCGGACCGGCCGTCCAGAGCGCGGCGCTGACCGCGGCGATCGACCAGCTCGGAGTGTCCGGGAGCCGGTACTCAGGCGCAAGCGCGGCCAGGGCGGCCTTGCCCGAGAAGGCGTCGATGAGGGACGCGAGGTCCGCGGGCGCGCTCAGGAGGACGCGCTGGATCGCGGCCCCCTCCTTGCGGGCGGTATCGATCGTGGCGTCCACCTCGAGCCGGAGTCCGCCCTCGCGTCCGTCCCAGCTGCCGGGCAGGTGGCGAGCCAGCATCAACCGGTTCATGCTGCCGGCGACGATCTCGACCTCCCCCGCTCCCGCGCGCACGATGACACTCGGCTCCGCCGTGCCCACACCCCGCAGCAGGCTTATCGCCGCGGGTTCGATCACCTGGACCTTGAAGCCGGCGGCGATCCACGGTGCCATGAGAGTCTCCACGGCCGCGCGCTCGGCGCAGGCGTACATGAGCCCGTCCTCGGCCTGATCGATGCTCACCACCGTCTCGTGTGGGCTGACGCGCAACGTGGTCGCGGCCGCGAGGACCGCGGCTTTCCTGGCCCGCTGGGATTTCCCGCGGAGCCCGGGCAGCGTCTCCCAGACGACCGACCGGGTCGGCACGCACAGCGCGATCGTGCGCTCGCGGATCCCCTGCTCGGCCAACGCCCTCCGGAATCCGGCGGCCGGCTCGGGACCGTCCGGCAGGGTCCCAAACACCCACCGGCCGGCGTGCGGTGCCGCCCAGGTCCACGGATGTAGGCTGACGTCGACTCCGACCATGCGAATCCCCCTTTGGGTAGCGCCACGTACTGTAACCTCCCGTTGGATCGGTAGCATCGCAACCTGCGTCGTGGTCGACCGCCTCGCGTCGGCGCGTTCGCCCACAACCGCCCGCGCATCGTCGCGCATGAGGCTTGGTTGCGCGGCGTGGGTGGGTGGAGACCGTAGAATGCGATCACATCGACGCGGCCCGACACGCGAATGCCATTGAGGCCGGATGGGAGGACGTAGATGGGAGTCTCAGCGATTCGCGCGCGGCGGCGACCCCGCCGCACGGGTGGGTACACCCTGATCGAGCTCGTGATCGCGATGGCCGTGCTCGCGGTCTCGGTCACCCTCGGGATCCAGCTCCTGGCCGGGATGCCGGCGCAGGCACGCACACACACGATGATGGGCGTGCTGGGTCAAATGAACACGGCCATGGGCACATTCCAGGCGTTCAACACAGCCTACCCTGAGAAGAACGGTGCCGGGACACCGGCGTCGGATACGACGAATATCGACAGCACGGCCAATGCCGGCGCGGCCAGTTACAACGCGCTCGTCACCGATCTCGCCGCTGTGGGGATCTACAATCTGCCGTCCTACGCCTCGACGTTCGCGAGCTGGACCTACGAGCCGATCGACGGCACGATGCCGCCCAGCTACACGATCTTCGGGAAGGCGGCGAACGGGACCCAGGATGTCATCTGCGCGGACCCGGTCCACGGGGTCGTGGACCTCGGCGCCGGTGGCACGCCGACGACGCCCGGGCTCACGTGTCAGTAGTCTCGCCTCCTGAGGCGGCGCCTGGCGAGGAGAATCTCCAGGCGTCCAGCCTCTATGGCTCCACCGTCCGCGAGATCCTCATCGCCAGAGGATACGTGACGGCGGACGACTGGGAGGCGGCGGCCCGGGAGCAGCCGGGGGCGCCGGAAGCCGTCCTCGTGGGCCGCGGCCAACTGACCCAGCTGCAGCTCGCCGAGGCGCGGGCCAGTCGCTGGGGCCTCGCGTGGCGCCACCTCGACGCGGCGCCCGACCTCGCGCTCATGCGCGAGCTGCCGGACGAGATCAGAAAGCGCTGGGCCGTTGCGGTGCTCGAGAGTACGCCCACTAAACTTGTGGTGGCGCTCTCGGATCCCGAGCCGGTGCGCCTCCGGGACGCGCTTCGAGACGCGAGCCATGGTCGACATCTCCAGGTCGTGGTGGTGCCGGCCAACGACCTGCCGCCCGTGGGCGATGAGGACGAAGAGGCCGACGAGGGCGTCGCCGATACGGCGAGCGCGCGGGCTCTCGGCGAGGACAGCGCCATCGTCCGGATGACGACCGACCTCATCGAGCGCGGGATCGCGCTTGGGACGAGCGACATCCACATCGGGCGGTTCGACGAGGGCGGGACCGGGTGCGAAGCGCGGTTCCGAGTGGACGGGCAGCTGCAGGTCCCGGGCGTCTTGATTCCCAAGTCGATGCTCCCCGGCGTGGTGTCGCGCCTGTTGCTGCTCGCGGATCTCGACTTCAGCCAGCACCGGCTGCCGCAGTCCGGGAAGATCCCGTGGCCGGACGCGCGGCGGCCGCGGTACGATCTCCGGGTCGAGACCTCGCCCGACTCGCGGGCCGAGCACGCCGTGATCCGGGTGTTCACGCGCACCGGGATTGCGACGGTCGAGGGGCTGGGATTCACGGAGGACATTGCCCGAGGCCTCGATCTCGTATCCCACCTTCCGCACGGGCTGGTCCTCATCTGCGGCCGCACGGGGTGCGGGAAGAGCACCACGCTCACGGTCCTGGTGCGCCGGATCCACCACTTGTTCCCGGGGAAGGGGATCTACACGGTCGAGGACCCGGTGGAGCAGAGCATCCCTGGGGTCCTCCAGGTGCCGGTGGACAAGCGGGCCGGCCGCACGTTTCCCGACCTGCTGCGAAGTGCCTTGCGCAAGAACCCCGACGTCATCATGGTCGGTGAGATTCGCGACCTCGAGACCGCGGAGATCGCGGTCCAGGCGTCGCTCACCGGGCATCTCGTGCTGGCCACCGTGCACACCAACACCGCGGCGGGGGCGATCCCGCGCCTCGTGAATCTCGGGGTACCACACTACTACGTGGCGGAAGTCCTCCGCGCGGTCCTGAGCCAGCGGCTTGTTCGCGCCACATGCCGCGCCTGCGGCGCCTCGGTCCCCACGTCACCATCGCTTCGGCGCGCGTTCCCCGCGCTACCGGACACCGAGCGCGAGGGCAAGGGCTGTTCGGCCTGCCACGGGGGCTACGTGGGACGGCTGCCGATCGGGGAGCTGCTGCTGGTGAACGATGACATCCGCGCGACGATCAGCAGCGGGGTGACCGCGCTCGACATCGAGCGGGCGAGCAAAGCACGGACCCTCCTCGACAATGGGATTGCGCAGGTGAGATACGGTCGCACCACGATGAGCGAAGTGCTCCGCGAGGCCATCGTGACCGACCGCATCGAGGACGTGTCGGATCCTGACATCACCGCGGCGGCCGCGCCGCCGGCCGAGGCGGTGGACAGCGGAGACGCGGCGGGGTCCTAAGCCCAGCTGGTAGGTAAGATCAGACGATCAGAGAACGTATGCGCAGCGCCCCGTGTTGCGACCGACGCGGGCGCTCTAGGGGCAACCCGACATCGACGACGTCGGGCTGGAATTCCACGACGACAATTGCGCGATGCCGTTCGGATCCCGACAGTATAGCGTGCTCGTGCCACCCGTTGCCTGAAATTCTATCTGGAACGTGCTGCCGGCCGCATCCGACCACGTGATCAGATTGCAGCCGCTCGTGTCGGCCCCGTTGGCCATGAAGATCGCCGGTGGGACCGAGCTGAATTCCGCCGCCGACCCCATCTTCAAGATCGTTCCGTACCAACAGTTATCGTAGTTGGCCGGATAGGTCCCCCCATTCAGTGCCGCGTAGTGGAGGAGGTTCACCGCGAGCTGGTCGGCCAGCCCGATCGCCGTCTTGTCATTCGCCTGCTGGCGGGTCGCCGCGAACGACGGGTACAGCATCGCGCCGGCCAAGGCGAGAATGGCCAACGCGACGACGACCTCAACGAGCGTGAAGGCTCGGCGCACGCTCCGCCGTCCGATGCGTGACCTCACGGGCATCCGGTCCAGGGCCCCCAGCCCGGCGGCGCGGCGATGGTGGCCAGGCCGTTTTGGTCGCGACAATACCACGCGCCGGTGCCGCCCGCAGCGACGAACGCGATTTGAAACGTCGTTGGGGGATTCCCAGGCCCCGTCCACGCCATGAAGTTGCCGAAGATCGAAGGCGTGGCCGCCGGCAACTGGTTGAACTGGCCGAGCGCTGTGATCATCTGCGGCCACCAGGTCGGGTTCGGGGTGACCGGATACGCCCCGTTCATGGCCATGTAGTACTGAAGATTGGCGGCCGCTTTATCCGCAGCGTCTTTGGCCGTACTATCACGCGCTTGCTGTTGCGGCCCAATGTACGCCGGGGCGATCGTGGCGACCAGCACGGCCAGGACCGCCATCGCGACGGCCAATTCAATGAGCGTGAATCCAGGATGACCTCGCATAGTGGCTGCACCGGGACGGACAGCCAGCCCGCGCCAATTCATAGCGTAGCGTGTGCGAATCGCCATCGTTGCCTCCGTGCTTACGGACAACCCGTCCACGGCCCCGCAGAGTCGCTCCAGGTTATGGTGGCCAGACCGTTAGGGGCGCGGCAATAGGCCGTGCCCGTACCGCCCGAGGCTTTGAACTCGATCTGAAACGTGGAGCCAGCTGCGTTGCTGTATGCCTGAAAGTTCCCACTGGCGAGGATCGGTGGGATTGTGCTCGGCAACTCTGCGTATGTCCCTAGGGCCTGTATCACCGATGTCCATCCGCCGCTGCCCCTGGTCGCGGGAAGCGAGGCAGGGTATGTTCCAGTCCACCCCATATAACGCTGGAGGTTCGCCGCGAGTTGATCGGCAAGGCCGATCGCCGTCTTGTCGTTCGCCTGCTGCCAGGTGGACGCATACGAGGGGTACAGCATGGCCGCAGCGAGCGAGAGAATGGAGACCGCTACCATCAGCTCAATCAAAGTGAACGCACGACGAGTGCGGTGTCTACCCATCACATGGCTCCGCGTCACACGTTCGTCTTCCAATGGGAGGCGCCTCAGCGAAGTTCAACCGCGAGGCCGACCGGCACCGCATTCCCGGCCTGATCCCGGAGCCGCCACGTGACGTTCACGTGATTCGTGGCCGGCGTGCAGGCAATGACGCCGGTCTCCATACTCCCGGCTCCGATCTCGCCCGCGGCGCTCACGTCCACCTGTTGCACCGTGGGCGGCCCGCGGATCCCGCTCACCTCGACCGCGTGCGGGTCGGCGAACACCGGCGCGCGGCTATCGTTTTGGATCACGTAGCTGACGTAGAGAGTCCCGCTGCTCACGGTGGCTACCGCGTGCACCTGCAGACCGGCCGGGGCGCTCACGACAACGTCCGGGTCGGTCCAGACCGTGGGCGATGACGGCGCAGTCAGGCCATGCGTCGGCGCGCCGCTCGCGCGGGCCGCTGGAGCCCCCATGAGCGGCGGTGACGTTGCCGGGGCGGGGCTGCTGGGTGGGGTCACAGGAGACGCCGGACCGGGCGAGGCGAGCGCGTCCATCAGCATGGCCCGTTGGGCAGGATTCAACGTCTGCACGAGGGCGCTGAGAGACGCGAGCGATCGCGAGGCGGCGTACTCGAGAAAGGCCTGCCGCTGCCCCGGGGTCAGGGTCGCGACGAACCGGCCGATGTCCGGTGCCGCTGAGCTGGCCGGCGTCGGGACGGTCGGCGCGGTCGGGGGCCCGGCAGCAACCTGGGATATCGGCGGCGGTGATGTGGTCCGTGTGCCGCGCAGCGCCACAAGCCGTAGGCCGTCCCCTGTCCCCACCGTGATCGACAGGCGTGCGCTGCGCGTGCCGCCAAGACCAATGGTGAGCAGCGTGGTCCCTTCGCGCAGCGGGATCAGGAGGATGGTGTCACCGCGGACCAGGGCGTGCACGATCCCCGGTGGAGCATCGGCGACGGCCAGCACGTGTCCCTCGACCTGGACCAGCGCCGGTTGTCCCACAGAGAGCGTAACGGGAGCCGGCACCATCGCCACAGCCGCAAGCGACAGCGTCAGCGCCGGCTGGCCTCCGGCAGCCCATCCAGCCCCAGCGTTTGCGGCCGCGAGTGCGCCCGCTACAGCCATCGCGAGCAGAGTTCGTGCCGTCCACCGCATGGTCATTCCCTCCGTCCCCGCCGGCCCGAGACCGACGCGCGGACTGTGCCGCTCGGCCCGGTTAACACGTTGGCACCGACGGACCGTTGACGAGATACACGACCGCGAAGATCGTGCTCTGGGTCGATGAATTGCTCACGCCGATCGCGATCGTTTGTGCCGTCGAGGCGCCTCCGACCCACGATCCCCCAATGGTCATTCCCGACGATGCGGCGGACGTCGCAAAGTAGAGCAGCTGAGCCGGCATGGAGGTCGCCCCATAGTATGGCGTGAGCGACGGCGTGCCGTTCTGACCTCCCGGCAGCACGCCCCAGGACGTCGACGGATCAGGATAACACCCAGTCACCCCGTAGTACGCGCTGACCGCCTGCGCGACGGCGTTCGCTTGCGCGACCTCGGCGTTGTTCTGCGCCTGCTGCTGAATGTTGCCGTAGATGGGGATGGCCGTCGCGGCGAGGGCGGCCGCGATCCCAAGCGCGACGAGAACTTCCACCAGCGTGAAGGCGCGACGTCGCTGCGACATTCCTACGGGCACCGGTACCACGGTTGGTTCGCATTGTACGGAGTCGTGGCCACCCCAACAGCGTCGCGGCAATACCACGTGCCGGTCCCGCCGGCGGCGGTGAACACGATGTAGAATGCCGCACCATTGCTGAGGCCGTCACCAGTCCAGATGTTGTAGCAGTTGTTGGTGCTGAAAATTGCCGGACACACCGTTTGAAACTCCGCGTACCCCGTGATGTTGCCGCCGCCGCTGCCCCCCATCTGCCCAATCGCGCCGCCCCATGTCCACGTGCCGCCGTTCACCCACGGGTACACGCCATTATGGAGCGAGGCGTAGTGCGCAAAGTTCTGCGCCAACTGATCCGCCGTCGCGATCGCCGTCTTGTCGGCGCTCTGCTGCTGGATGCTCGTGTACTGCTGCAGGCCGAGCGTGACCAGCCCGGCCACGAGGGCCAGGGCAATGATCACCTCGAGCAGGGTGAATCCCGGCCGGGGGTGATGACCATGTCTGTCGTCGGTCACTGTGCTGCCTCCTAGTACCACACGGTGCCCGCGCGCGTCACGTTGACGGTCGCGGTCATGCCGTGCGTCGTCTGCAATGTCACCTGGCCAGGCCATGAGCTCGCGTTGAGCGCCTGGTACGTGCCCGTCGATGTGTCGCCGTTGAAGACGCGCATCGCGTTGGTTTGGAAAGTGTAACTGAGAACCGTCACGCCCGGCGGTAACCACAACGAAATCGCGCCGGCCGGCTGCACCGTCTGCCACGACTGGCCGGGTGTCGCGACGTATTCCGCGAGCTGGTTACTCGCCGGCCAGAACACGACCTCAGCGACCGACCCGGGCGGCATCGCCGCCACTTGCGCGATCGCGTCCCGATAGACCGCGGCGACCTGCATCTGGCCCTGCCGCAGGCTCGCGGCCTCTTGCGTGCGCTGCCAGGCCGCCATGGCGATCGTCGCCCCGAGCGTGGCAATGGCCAGCGCGACGAGCACCTCGAGGAGCGTAAAGGCGTTACGGCGCCGCTGGGGTTGACACATTGGGGTCGTTCTCCAGCAACTGGCCCGGGGGGACGGTCACCTGCACCCCGGTGGGGAGGGTGCACGACGCGGGCTGGTAATAGGCCGGGCAGTCCTGGTAGGTGATGACGATACTGCCCGGCAGGTTGGTCGGGCTGTAGCTCGTGACCTCGCCGAGGTACGCACCGGGCGGCGAGCCGCTCGGTGGGCCTTGCCACACCCAAGCGTGTGCCAGGAGGCCGATCGGGAAGGTCAGCGTGGCGGTCACCCCGTTGTCCTGCCAGCTCGGAAGCGGTGACGGGATCGCAATGAGCCCCACGCACGCTTCCCACGTGTCGTCGGACGTGCCGGCCCCGTTCTGGGTGCCGTACGCACACACGACAGCCGCTTGCGGCGCTGACTGCACCGAGTTTGGAAACGCCCCGTACCACGCGAACGGCCCGTACTGGGTCATCATGGTTTGGAAGTTCCCCTGGGCGGCGCTGTACGAGGTCGAGCTCTGCCCCCACGACTGCGCGGTGCTGCGCGGCACCTGCTGGAGGTTCTGGACCAGGCTCTGGTTGGCGGTGTCGATCACCATCTTGGCCGTGACGTTGAGCCCCGCCTCGGCGATGCCCATCATGGCGATTTGGGCGAGTGAGGCCTGCCCCGCCTGCGAGCCCTCGATCGCGAGATTGTACAGGCCGGCCACGAGCAAGGCGACCACGCCGACCGCGACGAGCGCGCCGAGCAGCGCCTGGCCGCGACGCGCGCCGGGTCTACGGGGATGTGACTGTGGCACCGCGGGCCACCAGCGCGCCGCTGGTCGTCACGGTAATGACGATGTACACCTTGGTGAGGCTCGACACCCCGCTCGTCACAACCCCGCCGACGCACCCGCTGCACGACGGTGTCCCCGCTGACGTGACGAGTCCGGCATACCCCGCCTGATAGGTGCTGACCGCCACCGTGAAGGGGCCACTCGTCCCGCTCCCCGGGATCCCGCGGCCGCTCCGGGCCTGCTCGAGGTCCTGCTGCAACAACCGCCGCGCCTGCGCCCCGACGGCAGCCTGCGTGCCGGCGTTCGCGCTGGCGGCGATCGCCTGGACAAGGATCGTCCCCATGAGCGCGAGCACGGCCGACGCGACGAGGGCCTCCACGAGCGAGTTGGCGCGACGCCGGCGGCCGGTCATCGGCGCAGCTCCCGCAAGAGCCCCTCGAACGTCTCCTTGCGGACGGCCGCGTCCATCGCCGTCTGCTCGGTGATCCGGCCGGCGAGTACCAGCTCCACGAGCGCCCGCTCCATGGTCTGGCAGCCGAGTCGGCCGTTCGAGTCCATGATCGTGGCGAGCTGATGCGTGCGCTTCTCGCGGATCTGCCCGGCGGTCGCGTACAGCTCGGCCATGGGGCCGAGCAGCACCTCAACAGCCGCCACCCGGCCCCGCAGGATGCGGTCGTCCGGATCCGAGACCGTCGGGGCGGCCGGCACGAGCTGCTGCGCGTACACCGCGAGCAGCACTTCCGACACCTGGAGCCGGATCTGGTCCTGCTGCCCCGGCGGGAACACGTCAATGAGCCGGTCGATCGCGCCGGGCGCGTCCTTCGTATGGAGCGTGGTCAGCACGAGATGCCCCGTCTCCGCCGCGCGGACCGCCTGCTGGATCGTCTCGAGGTCGCGCATCTCGCCGATCAGGATGACATCCGGATCCTGCCGCAACGCCCCGAGCAGGCCGCGCTCGAAGCTCACCGTGTCGAGCCCGACTTCCCGCTGCTTGACGAGCCCGCACCCGTGCCCGTGCATGTACTCGATCGGATCCTCGACCGTGATCACGTGGTGCGGGTGCTCGTCCAGCATGGTCCGCAGGATCGCCGCCTGGGTCGTACTCTTCCCGCTTCCCGTGGCGCCCGTGAAGATCCACAGCCCGGCGTGGCGCTTCATGAGCGAGCGGGTCACCGCGGGCAGGCCCAAGGCGTCAAGCGGCGGGATCCGGTCCGCCACGAGGCGCACGTCCATGGACGGGCCGCCACGGTCGAACGACAAGCTGACCCGGAGCCGCCCCACCCCCTCGACGGTCAGGCCGAGGTCGAGGTCGTGATCCTCGTAGTACCAGTCGTGCCACGCCTGTCCGTAGCCGGCGGTCTGGAGCAGAGCGTAGGTGGCGTCGGCCAAGAGCGCCGCCGTGATCTCGGGCGCCTCGCCGAGACGCGTGAGGACGCCCGAGACCCGCAGGCACGGGGGCGATCCCGCGGTCATGTGGAGATCGCTCGCCGCGCACTCGCGCGCGCGCATGAGCCACTCCAGCAGGAGATGTCCCGCGGCGGTCTGATCCCGGTCGGCGCTCTGACCGTCACGCTCTAAGCCATCCGGGGAGCCCGGCCGCGGCACCGGGGCGCGCGTCACCGCGTGAAGCCCGTCATGTCCGGGCATCACTTGATGCCGCCTGCGGCAATGATGTTGTACAAATTGAACATGGGCCAATAAATCGCGAGCGTGACCGTCCCGACGACGCTCCCCATGAGGAGGATCGTGGCCAACCGCAGGTACTCGGGAATCTGCTCGATGAAGATGTCCGCGTCCTGGCTGAACATCTGCGCCACGTCCAGCATCATTTTGTCGAGCGTGCCGTGCTTTTCGCCCCAGGCGGCGATCGTGATGAGCCTCGGGCTGTACACACCCGCCTCGCGCAGCGCCGCGGACAGCGGTACCGACTTGGCCACGCGACGGTGGAGCAACGGCGCCGTATCCCGGATCACGGCCGTCCCGGAGCCGTCGCAGGCGAGTTGGAGCGCGTCCAGGATGTTGATGCCGTGGCCGTAGAGCGCGCCCAGGGTCTGCGCGAACCGCGCCCAGGCGAGATGCCGCACGATCCGCCGCCACACCGGCAGATGCCAGCTGACCCGGTCCAGCGCATCGCGGGTGGAGCGGTCCGCAAGCAGTCTCACGACCCCGACGGCGCTCGCCGCGATGGCGAGTACGACGAGTACCATGTAGTGGGTGAGGAACTGGCCGAAGCCGAGCACGAGGCGCGTCGTGAGCGGCAGCTGCACGTGGGCCTGCGTGAAGTAGACGGTGAACTTCGGCATGACGGACGTGCTGAGCCACGCGACGATCCCGATCACGAGCACCAGCACCGCGATCGGATAACTGAGCGCCCCGAGGATCTTGGCCCGCGTGCGGGCCATCTGCAGCAGGTAGGTCGCCGAGCCCTGCAGCGCTTCGCCGAGCGTCCCGTCCCGCTCGCCGGCCGCGACGCGATAGGTCACGACGGGCGGGAAGATGTCGGGCATCTTGCGCATGCCCTCGCTGAGCGGCAGGCCGTCTTCGATGACGGCGCGCTTGAGCTGCTCCAGCACGGTGCGGAGCGCCGGATGCTCCTGCTCGTCGGCCATGCTCATGAGCACCTGCTGGATCGGTATGCCGCCGACATTCAGCATCTGCGCCATCTGCTGGAGCGTGTTGGCCACCAATTGGACGTGCACGCGCCGGTGCCGGACGCCGAGCAGGCCCGGCGAGCGGACCTCAACCGGAATGAGGCCCTGGGCCTGGAGCTGGGTGACGGCATCGCGCTGGGTCGCGGCCTCGATCGAGCCGCGCACCACCTGCCCGGTGCTCGACGAAATGGCGGTGTACACGAGCTGTCGCATGTTGGGGGGAAGCCTACCTCACCTGTGGACGACGCCGCGTGCTACCGTGGTTGCCGCGACCACCCGTCCGACGAGCAGATGACTATCGAAACGGCCAGCGAGTGCCACGCTCGTCATGGCGTGTCGCTTGGCTTTGATAGGTTGGGAATGCCTCGCATGCGGGACCAAGGAGACACTCTCGGTGATGGCGAGTTCGCCGACCCGTTCCACCAACGGATCGCGCGACCGGCCATCTCGACCGCTACCCACATCATCACGCTGAGTGCCAGCGCACCGGTCGCGGCATCAGCGCTGCCATACATGGCCGCACGCAGGCTGTCTACGGGTGTCAGCGGGTGCACCCACGGAGCGACGGTGCGGTGCTCGATCCACAGCATGTACATCGGGATGCGAGGCCAGTCGAGGTAGAATATGAAGGAGGCCCAGATCCATCCGAAGGCTAGGCCAAGCGCTTGACCCAGTAGCCGCACGTACCAGCGTGTGTCCAGCAGCTCCATGAGTTTGTCGGACATGCGTCGAAGTGTACCGTGGTGGGTCCCTCTCTCATCGCAACCTCGCCTGGTCGTTCGAACCAACCCGTACGCAAGCGCGGATTGTGGCGCGTCATGGTGTTGTATCACACTGGAAATGTCGTGGATCTGGTTGTCACGATTTGGGGCGCGACGACCCGGCCGTGGCCCGAGCAGCGGCTCATGGCGTGGTGGATCCATTTGCTTGGTCCCGTGCGGGGGCCGATCGCGTTGAAAACGATATATGCTGTCGGCGCGATCGCGGCTTGGCACGCCGCACGATCCGCGTTTGGCGCGCGAGTGTCTCTGGCCCCATTGGTATCGGTCTTGCGGGTGTGGTCGCGTTCCTCTTCTGGTACGCGATCGCGAGCAACTTATGTGTCCTGCTTGTGGGGTATCACTGTCTCCCCACGGTCCGGTTTTAAGGGTTTCTCCCAGTGCCGTGTGCATCTTGACACGGTTGCGGGCTCCGGTCCCTACCGGGCGGTACCATTCCCCGTCAGTACGGCGTCACGGTCCCGGCCGCACGCTCCGGCCAGGACCGCCCGAGACGCGCATCCGAGCGGAGAAAGGAGGATGCGACCACATGAGACAGTGACCGATGCAGGTTGAGCGTTTCGGACCTTGACAAGTGCATAGCGAAGCAGTTTCCAATGATCCTCCGAAGATCCATTCCAATCGCTTCCGGGCTCACCGCGGGTTTACGCTCGTCGAGGCCCTCATCGGCCTGGTCCTCACCGCGCTTGTCATCAGCGCCGGTGCCGCCATGATCAACGCGTTCTCCATCAGCAGCAGGGCGCTCCCGGTCCAGGGCGCGCGGCAAGTCAGCGACGCGCGCGTCCAGGCCATGATCGCCGAACTCCGCAGCGCCGTTGCGATCAGCCAGATCTCGCCCACCCAAGTCACCGCGATCATCAACACGGCCGGGAACACCGTCAACAAGCCCACCGTGAACGGCGTCCCCACCGGGCAGTACTCCGTCAGCTTCTACTTCTGAGCCGCAAAGGGGCTGCTGTACCGGAACGGCGGCGGCACGGGCAGGTTCTGAGCCGCCGGTTGAGTCCAGCCGAGCCTCAGCAACCCGGGCGGCGCACCGTCCGCGCCCACACCACCATCCGTACCTCCGCCCGGATCTCCACCTGTCTGCGCGTACCCGTGCTCGTGATACGGCGGCAGTTCCGTCGTATCCAGTTGATACTCGTGGAGCGGTGGCACCGCATTCTCGACGACCAACTCGTCCGGGGCGGTCCAAAGCGGCGGCATTGGCCAGTCCTGGTGAGTCTGAGGGGACACGACCGGGTGCGGCATGTACTACAATCTCTGACGCGCAAACGGCTACAACCAGCCGATGGGCAGCACCAACCGGACGCTCACCCCGACGCAGGCCGGCCAGAGCAGCGAGTCATACCTCGCCACGCAGCCCTACTATTGCGACTGGACCCGGAACAGCGCCATGATTAACGGCAGCTACATGGCGGTCCGCAACGATCGCTACGGGACCCTGCAGTACAACTGCCACTGAATCTGATTCCGCACCTTCTGCTGAAGCTGGACCGGGTACGTGACGTCCCTCTACTACGTGCCGATCAGCAGCCAGAAGAGCCTCTACCATCTGCCGAACGGGGCGACCACGGGTGGCGGCCAGCCAGCGGCCTACTGACTCTGGACCGCGTGATATAACGCCGACGTCAGCAACTGGAACGCCTACCGGGCGCAGCTCGCCTCGAATGCCTGAGGCAAAGCCCAGTGGTGAGCGTACGGGACGAACTATTGAGCGTACGCCGCATCACAGAAAACATGGAACACCACCGTCACGAATGCCCTCAACGGCCTGGCCAATTCCACACCGCCCACAAGCGGCACGGTCCGCACACCGTCGTGGTGAACGTACGCCTACTGGCAGATCCTCGCGGACGACCTCACCAGCGTCGCGTTCAGCGGCTATACGGGCAGCGGAACTGCCACCACGACACCAGCCTGAGTGGTCACGCTCGGGATTACGGTGCAGTACCCGGGGCAGCCGGCGGAACAGGAGCAGCTCACGCTCACCGGGACACCCGGACACGTCTACACGTGGGCCCATCCGTTCGTGATCCCACCGGCTCCACCGCCACCAGCGACCTGTGCCTCGTGCTCCAAGTGAGCGTGAAGCATCTACCACAACTGGACCCAGTGACGCGAGGGCCCGCAGGGGTCGGAACACGCGCTCGAGGGGTTGCAGGAGCCGGAAGAGAAAGACCTTCTTGGCGCCAGCGAGCCTCCCGATTCTCCCAATAAGGATACCGGACCAGGCGGGAAGAACGTCGACCCGGGTAGCAACCCCTAAAACGGATGCTTAGAGTTACCTGTCCATTCCATCATGCCGCTCAGCCTCTCGCTGGGCACGAGCCGCTGCATACACAGCGGCTCGTTTCATTTCGAGGTGTACCCACCGTGCCGCAGGGTATCTTGATGAGGAGGCTTGGAGACGCTACAGTAAAACTATGTTGATGGCTTGCTCGCAGGAGGTGCGGGGATGCGTGGTCTTGTGACCACCGTGGTCATAGCTGTCGTTGTAGCCGCAAGTCTAGTGGGCCCAATCGCCTTCTCGGCCCCTTTGGATCAACTGACGCAAATATGCAGCAACGAAGGGGGCGTTCTCCCAGGGATCGGCATCGGATCGGTTAGGCTGGGGAACTCATTCGTGGATACCGTGAATCGGCTGGGGCCTCCGGCCAACATGGGCGCCAATCCGAATCGGGATGCGGGGTCAAGCGATCCTGGATGGCGCACCATCGTGCGATCCGAAGATGGCCTACACGGTCGCGCCCGAGCACTGTTTGGCGTTCGTGACCGGTTTCTTTGGGTTCAGGCCATAGACAACGCGATTGAAGCCATTCAAATACTTGCTGTCGATTGCCGCGACAACAGCGGCCTAGGTCTCGGCACGTCCTGGGCCACCGTCGTTGCCCAGTACGGGGAGCAGTACTCTACGTGGCGCGCCGCTTCCGGCACCGCAGTAGTCTACAATTCGTGGGGACTACAGGTGCTCGTCGCTCCAACGGCTTCCGCCGCCGGGTCCGTGGTCGGATTTGAAGTGTTCGCACCCGGGCGGTACTGCGAGGCGTTCGGACGCACTGCGTGCGCCAAGTACTCGCCGCCACTGAGGTAACAACGAACTGCAGTAACCAACTCATCCGAGCCGGCAGGATCACGACACCTGCCAAGAGAAATGCCTGAACATGCCCTCAGACGACAACCGAGTGTTGGCATTCAGCGTCATTAGCCACGCCCGCCCAGTCGTTTCGCGCGACGATGTACCCGATGTTCAGAAAATCGAGATTCCCAAGAACGAGCCATATTTCGCTTCCGCTCCTATGTCGCAGCAGCCTCCCCATACTCCCAAGCCGCTTAGCCGCGATTCTGTACTCACCGCAGTCTCTAGTGCCCGCCAGAAACGTGTGAGCATGTTGGAGTACGAAGGGTGGACAATCATTGCAGCTAACGGTGCCTGGGAAGATACGGAACTCGTAGATCGGCTAGTTACTTTGTTGGTGAACGGCCCGAGCCTTCCTAGCACTCAACAGTAATCCGCGGGAATGAGGTAGCGATGACCTAGGCAGATCCTCGCCGCCCCAGTGGGAAAGTTGCTCGTGGAGTCAGGCACCCAGAGCCCTGCCCGTCGGCGTTGCCATTGCGCTTCTGTTAGAGAAATCTGATCTTCGTCCCCGCAGGATACGTGTAGGTCCTCCTGGGTTTGGTTCCCCCGCCATAGGCGCGAATCTCAGGTGGCTTCGCACGTTCCATCGGGGCGAGTGTTCGCTCTTTCAAGTGCTTCACTTCGGAGTACGGCGTCTCGAACAGCACAAAGTCTTCGACGTCCTCGATCGACACCAAGTGATCGCCGCGGAACTGACGCTGCAGCGCCGCCTTGAGCGCAGCCAGGTCAGGCGACGGCTCGAACAGCACGGTCTGGTCGCCGCCCAGCGTGCGGTCGGAGAACGCCTGTCCTCCCACAAGGTCGGCGCTCCACATGGCGATCTTCATCGCGCTGAGGCCCTTGCGGTCGTGGGTCCCGAAGTACAGGAAGTAGGCGGTCCGGTTGCCCTCGTTGATCATCTCGAAGGTCCGCACGTGGTCGAAGCCGGCGACGTGCTGGAGTTGTTGCCGGTACAGGTTGATGATGAACTCGCGCTGCTGTTCGGGATCCGGCAACGTGAGCGCGCGTTGCCACTCCTCCGTCCCGAAGAGTGCATCGGGATGCGCGAGGATCTCGGGGTTCGGGTGCTCCTTGAAGCGCCAGACGGCGTCGTACGCGAAGTTGATGAGACACTCGCACCGCGGGTTCTTCGCGATCCGCTGGATCAGTGCGAGCGGCACCCCGGCCGGGCCGAACGGGTCGATGAAGCAGAACGTAGGCGCCAGGCGTCTGCCCGCTTGCTCAAGATCGTCCAGTACGGCGGTCATGGTCGGCGCGAACTCACCGTGCACGACGTTGACCGCGACCCAGCCGGGGATTGGGCGCAGCTCGCGGAATCGGGCCAGTTCCTCGCGCAGTGCCTCCGCGCGGTCCGCTTCCCGTTCAATGAACAGGCACGTCACGTGGCGGCCGTGCGTCGTCCCTTGAAATCGCGGGTGGTCCAGGAGTGTTGCGAGCGCGATCAAGGGCGAGCCAGGTTCGCCGCCAGTGTAGCGGCCGGGGCCGGCGAACCCGTCCACGTAGATGATCCGACCGTGCTGGCTCGCCAGGATCGGGAGCCACGCCTCGAGGTAGCGCTGCAAAATCAGGTGCTTGGCGCGGGTATGCGGCGTGATCTCCCAGCGAGTCCCGCGCCGATCGGCCATGGGCCGAGGCTAGGCGATGCGGTTAGGCGGGCAAAGCGGTCTCGGCGGACATCGGCCGCTGCGGAAACTGGTCCCACGTCCGTCCGTCAAGAAGGCGACCGCCCGCCTTCGGGGTTAGTCCGCCCAGCTGCTTGAAGAAGAACGGCACGGCGCCGTCCAGGCACTGATCGCGGATCTCGCGCACCCACGCGAGGTCAAGCGGGCGATGGCCCGGCCCGCTCTCGCCTCCGACGATGACCCAATGAATCCCCTCGAGCGGGAGGTCCGGGATTGGCCCGAGGAGCGGTTCCACCGATAGGAATCGCACCGCCGCGGGTACGTGCTGGAGATCTCTGATCCTCGAGGTGTATCGTGCGTTTTCGACTGAGACTCCTTGCCACACGTTCGGAGGCCAGGGAAGGCCAGGAGCGAGTTTGACTAGCCGATCGGGTCGCTTGGTGAGAATCTGAAAGATGTGCTGGTCGGCTTTGACCATCACCTCAAACGCTCGTTGAATGAACTCCTTCGGCACCCGTTCGTGGTAGAGATCGCTCATGCTGTTGACGAAGATCCGGCGCGGCGTCTTCCACCGGAGCGGCAGGTCTAGTTGATCTGGATGCAGAGTGACCGCAAAGCCGTTGCGATACCGAGGATTCCCCATTGCCTTGAGGCGCTTCGCGAGGCGTTCCGCGTAGCAGTGCTTACATCCCGGGCTAACCTTGCTGCATCCCGTGACGGGATTCCATGTGGCGTCGGTCCACTCAATCGCCGATTTCTCTGCCATCGGCCGTTCACCCCCTGGCGTGTCAGCTGCTGCATCTCTGCTGCGACTAATGCTGCGAATAGTGTGCCGTACGAGTCGCCCGTTAGGGGTGGTACCCGGCATGCAATTACGCGCACTCGTGCGAACTCCTGCCTGGCAACGGAATCGCGTTCGGCCTTCAGTCTGGCGGGGCGGCGAGCGACGCTGGCGCACGTCGCTTCACGATTGTTTCCACACGATCCTAGCCAGCGGAGCCAGGAATGCGGTACGATCTACGCGGGCCGAGTCGCAAGTGTGATTCCCGGGTCATTATTCCAGGGCTCCGCCGTGGCATCAAGGCACTCGTGCCTACACTGCTGATTCTCGCCATTGCTCGTGCCTACCATGGCATCGTGGGGCCTGCTCTGTAGAGGGAACTGCACATGAGAGCATCAGTCGCACACACCGTTGCGGGGATCGACGCATGCTCAGGCGGTTGGTTGGTCGTCGTGGCATCGGGCACTTCTCCTCGCATGGCTTGGGCTCCTTATGTAGCCGGCACTATCAGCGGTGCGATGCTTCTTGCTGCGAACGCGAGTGTTACGGCTGTCGACTTACCAATTGGTTTGAGCGATCAAGGGCAGCGACTGTGCGACGTTGAGGCGAGACGGCTTCTGGGGGAAAGGGCGTCCTGGGTTTGTGCCGCTCCTGCTCGGGCGGTTCTTTCCGTGACACCTTTCACCTACGCCACCGCGAACCAATTGTCTTTGACTCACTCCGGGAAGCGTATCGCGAAGCAGACGTGGCCGCTCCTGGCGAAAATCCGAGAGGTGGATCGCTGGATGACCCCGTCGGCGCAAAATCGGGTCGTCGAGGTCCACCCAGAGCTGAGCTTTTGGGCCTTGAACGGAAGGGTCACGATAGCAGATTCCAAATATTCAATAGCGGGGCGACTACGGCGACAAGCGCTTCTGCAGGCCGTCTTCGCTGGCTTTACCACGCCCGCCGTTCTGCGGCATCCTAACCTTGCAATTCGATCAGGCGTTATGGTGGAGCCGGACGACATTAACGATGCGTTTGTGGCGACCTGGACAGCCTACCAGTGTTCAAGAAATCTCTCGGTTCAAATTCCCTCCCAGACACAAGTGGATAGCCGCGGATTGCGAATGGAGATGCACTACTAGGGGCCCGATCGTTGCAACCCTCGTCCTTTTCATCGGAATAACTGTTTGACGGCGGCGACAAGCGCGGGTGGAACACGATATAGGTCGAAGATGACGGCGTCGACGCGGTCATCTGTGTGCCACAACTCTCGAACGATACCTCTCACGCGGTCTTCCTCTGCCTGCATTTGATCCTGCCACGCTTGCACGGCGCCGGCACTGCGCGGAATACGGACGCGTGCCAGGGCGTCGGCGATCGGCAAAACCCCGCGCGGGGTCCGGCCACGTTCCTCGTCGATCGCCCGTGCGACGACGTTGGCCGTCACGCTGTCGCGCGCCACGAGAGCGGTTTGCGGGCGGTCCGGAGTGCCGCGGAGGAGCACGCACCACGCTCCGTCGCGTTGGAAGACATCCGCGCGTCGCAGCGGTCCGTCGAGGCGCCCGATGAGCTGCACCCGTCCGTTCGTCACCGCATCCGACACGCTCTCCTGCGGGCCCGGCGGCATCACCGCAGAGGGGGCGACCACGACGGTCACCTCACCCATCTCGCGCACGCCGTCGAGTAGCTCAATGTGATGGCCGCGTGTCCGAAGGCCGGCGAGTGCGGCGTGCAGCTCCTGCGCATGCGCCACGAGCTCCCCGATGGCCGTGACGGACGCCGCGTCTGGAATCACAACGGGCAGCCGGCGGAGGTCCTCAAGGGTCAGCTGAGGATAGTCGTCCTTCTGGGCAATGGTTGAGGCTCCGACGAGCCAGATTGCGCCAAGCTGACTGTTAATCAGGCCGGCGAGATACTCGGGCGTCACCTCGGGGGCGGTGGGGTGGAGCATGTACAGGTCTTTCGTGTTCACGAAGGGCTCGCGAGCCACCGCGGCCATGGCGCGGTACTGACGACTGATGAGGCGGCGCACGAGCGCTCTCGGCCCTTTGAACAGCCGCAGGGTCGCGGGCCGCTCGGGCAACTGTCGGTCGTAGCGCACGACCTCGGTCCGGATATCGATCGCGTTGCGCCGCACATCACCGACGAAGAACGGCAGGTCCCGCCACGTACGACGCGCAGCCGCCGGCTGGACAGGACCGAGGAGCACCCCGCGCGCTGAATCGGCGACTCGTTCCAGTGGGACCGCGTGAAGCCCGCGGACGTGATCGCGAAGTTCCAACGCTACGGGATTCAAGATGATCTCGAGGTTGGGCTGCCGGTGCCACGCCTTGAGTGCTCGCCGCACGTACGCCAAGGTCGCGTGATCGAGCGCGGCGAGTCCTCCCCTCGCCGGGAACTCGAACGTACGCGCCGTGCCTGCCACGAACGGCCCCGCGGGATCGAATTCGGTGGTCTTGGTCAACGTGAACACGGCCGTGTCGACGTAGGCGTCCTGGAACACGTCGTAGGGCAGCTTGACCACGACATCGAGCGCCCCGACTCGAAAGACATAGCCGCGCGTGCTGGCGTACTCACCGCCACCGAGCCAGGAGCTCTGCACGATCATGCCGACCCGGCCGCCGACGCGAGCAAGCCGGCCCGCCAGCTCCATGAACGCTGCCAACAGGTTGCCGTTGCCGTCCGCTGCGGTGAATCCGCCGAGTCCGTCGGCCAGACCGTACGGCGGGTTCCCGACCACCACGTCGAAGCCGTCGCGAAAGTCGAGCGTCTCATCCAGGGCATGGCGGGCCTTGATCGCCTCGATGACACGCTGTTCACGCGCCATCTCCTCCGCGTCCAACCCAAGTGGCAGCTGGCCGCCGTTGGCCGGCAGCGCGAGCGAGTCCGTGTTGTAGATGTGAAAGCGCTCGATCGGCCGGTAGCTCTGATCGGCGATCGCGTCCCGGACCAGGTCGAGGACCTGGATGAGGAGGTTCGTCTCCGCAAGGTAGCACGCGAATGGGTTGATGTCGAAGCCGTAGACGGCGTTGGTAACCCGCTCGAGGATCTCGCCGGCGCGCATCGGCACCGGCGACCGCCGGTACACCTCGATCAGGCGCTGGACCGCCTGGACCAGGAAGGTCCCGCTCCCGCACGCCGGGTCGAGGAGCCGGGTCCCGGCGATCGGCGCCTCGGGTGTGTACTCCACGGTGTCGAGGATGTACGAGACGACCGCCGGCGGGGTAAAGTACCGCCCCTTCTCTTTGCGCTCATGGGCGTCCGCGTACTTCTCGTAGACCGTCCCGATGATATCGCGGTCCACCGTGCTGAAGTTGTAGAGGTTGAGATCGTAGAGCACTCTCACGAACCGGGCCTCGTCCATCTCGTACCAGTCGAAGAGGCGCCGGCCTCCGTAGAAATGCGCGTAGAGATCCTCGGCGTTGCGGTAGACGATGTTGAGCATCTCGTGGTAGCGGAATCGCTGGGTGAACCGGGTGAACCGTTCGAGCGTGCTCCGCAACTGGCCGAACCCGTCATCCGACAATCCTCGGCTGAACAGGCGCTTGTCTTCGCAGATCCGGACCAGGAGCGCCCGGATGATGTAGACGTAGGCAGTCTGCAGACTAAACTCGCGAAGCGCGGAGTCCTCGTCTTCGAACAGGAAGGTCCCGTGCAAGATTTGCTGCCACCCGCGCAGCTTCTCCACGGCGTCGATCGCGCGATCGTAGTGGAGGGTCAGCTCCGCCCGCCGCCGCGTCGCGCCCAGCACGATCGCGTAGTAGCGGCGCACCAGCTCCGCGATCGCCGGCGGCCGGCGCATCCCCGGCAGAAGGCCCATGATCGCGTCGAGGAGCCGAGTCGCCGACGGGACGCCGCTTGGCTCCTGCTCGAATCGGACCAGGAGCTCGTGCACGCCGGCGATATTGGGCGCTGCCCGGCGGGCCGCCGCGTCGCGGATCCGGTCCGTAATGGCGCCGCGAACGCGGGTGAGCTCCTCGGGCACATTGCGAATCTGTTCGGGGACCGCGCCTGGTCGCGGGATCAGCTGCAGGGTAACTCGCTCGAGGAGATAGTCGGCGTACGCGGCGTGTAGGAGGCGCAGTTGGTGCTCGGCGTCCGCCTCAACGTCCATGATCAATTGGGTGAGCCGGTCAATGAATTCCCGCTCGTGGTGAGCGTCCGACACGTTGCGGGCGACGTTGGTCCACTGGTCCTCCGGGAGGCTGATCCGCGCAAGATGTGCCTCGAGGTCCGCGAAGTTCTCCAGCGCCAGGCGAATATAGAGGCTCTTGAGGGCGAGTTCATCCTCGCGGGTCAACTCCTCGAGAGGCAGCTCCTGCTGCCCAGTTCCACGGATCGCCGCGGCAAGCCGCTCGACGTTGATGCTCACGATCAGCGAGGGGATGTCGAAGCTCTCGCCATACCAATAGACGAGAATTCGTCGGCCATTGCACAGCACGCCAAGCCGCACACGGCTTTCTCTGGCGTAGCGCGTCAACTGCGGAAGGTGATCGACCAAACGGTCGATCGTGCTGTTCTTGTCCTCCACGACAAAGCAGTCCACCACCGGACCGCCATTGGCCGCGACGACTTTGAAATCGCGGTGGGCGTGGTCGTAGATGAGTTCGTGGTCGCGGTACCCGAGTAGGCCCAGCAGCTCGCGGGTAAACCGCTGATCAACAACGGGACGTTCGTCGCCTTCCCGTGCAGTTGAAGGCAGTGACAGGTAGTCCACAAACCGGACTTGGCGGCCGCCGGCGACGATCTGAAGGCCGCTCAGCCATCGCAGAAACTCGTGAACGAACGTGTCGGCTGCGGATCGTGTGTCGGTCGCGATGCACCGGTGGCCGTGAGGCGTGACGTGCCGTCGGGCGGATACGTTCAAGGGGACGGCCGCATCCCCTGCCTCATGAGGCGGGCGCTGAGCCGCGCCAACGGGCGACCTATTTCGGCATGACGACGCCGGCCAGCACCTGCTGAAAGACGAGCGCGCGCGCGCGCAACTCCGGATCCGACGTGGCATCGATCGCAACGATCGTCGCGATCCAGCCGCCGCCCTGGGCGATCCCGGCCATCACGTATTCCTCCGTGGGGCCGTTCCCGCGCACGTAGTAGCGGGCCCATCGTGAGGTAGCGAGGTGGCGTTCGCCAAGTAGACGTACCTGCGCGCCGCGGCCGATGCCGCGCGCCATACTGTCCATCAGGTCCCGCATCTCGCCGCTCCCGTGTGCCAGGAGAATCGTTATGGCCGGCCGCCGCCCGCCGGTCGCGGGGGCGGCGATCCCGATCACGGTCCCGTCGTGCATGACGGCGGCCCGCCACGACCGGGGATACGAGACAACGACGCCGCCGGCGGCCTGTACAGACGCTGGCGAGTCACTGGGTGTGGATCCGGCGTCGACGTCAGGGCCCACCGCCACGAGGAGGAGGCTCAGTGCCGCGGAGACGAGGATGAGCGTCCGCACTCGCGCTAGCGACGTCCTGCGAGGACGGCGGCGTCCCACCACGCGCGCGGCACGTCGCTTGCGCCGCCGCCCCGCCTGGTGATAATGGGGATGGCATATCCCTCCGGTACGGTCCGAACCTGCACGTCGGCGCACGCCACGGGCGCGGCGCCAAAGAGCACAAACACCCATTTCCAGCGAATGAACATGAACGTCGCGTACCCGTAGTCTTCATAGTTCGACAGCGAGTTGATCTGGCCGACGGCCGCCTTCAGCGCCTCATAGGCCGGATCTCCCGGGGTCGTCAAGCCGGCGGCAATCCGCTCGAGGTTCGCGCGTCCCTGCGACTCGTCTGCGGAGAGTTGCGCGGCGCTCGCCGCCACGTGGCTGCCGAGCGCCTGGCCGACCCGAGCCAGGTATTGCGTCGTGTACGCCTCGGCGCTCGTGAGCCCCGGCGGCGGGTAGCCGACCGGGCTCGTCACGAGAAACATGAGCGCCCCGTTCTGGAACGGGAGGCAGCCGTCCCAGAAGTACGGCGTCTGCGGGAAGACCTGCGTGTCCTCCCCCGTGCCGGGACCGTGCCAATGACGCACCACGCTCACGTGCCCCCCGGCCGCATCCACGTACGAGAGCACGGCGTTCGTGGTCCCAGCCGGCGTTTGCCCGCTCGTAGTGGGGGCCGCGAGGCCAATAGCGACCAGCAAGGTCACCGCGATCACGGGCAGCAGCCTCGGACGCATCACCACTGGTCGACTACCTCTTTGCAACCTTTGGGTAGTCGACTACCTAAAGGGTTGCCAACAGGTAGTCGACCCCGCCGTGCCGACATCCGTCACGGCGACGGGGCCGGCAGGGTGTCCGTGAGCACATAGGTCCAGCCGCTGCCGATCTCGGTCACGGACCACGTGATCCCCACGCTACCCACCGGCGCGGTCGGGATTTTGATGATGCCGGATTCCACGCCCCCTGGGGCGACCCGGCCCGCGAGCCCGCTCGTGTCCTGGCGGCTCAGGAGCTGCCCTGCCACTACCGCGCCCGTGGTATCAGCCATCTTGAGCCGTGCCGGATCCACCACGACCACCGTGGTACCGGTGTTGGTGAGCGTGTACGCGACAAGCAGGCCTTGGTCCGAGCGCACCGCGTGCGCCTGCCACGAGAGCCACGCCGGCCACGGCTGCGTCGGCGGCCCTGGCTGGATCGGCGCGGCACCGGCGGGAGGCGTGAGATGCGCCTCGGGGGCAAGCCCGCCCCACGTGGCCGTCTGGTCCGGGTCGAGTGAGCCCGTGAACGCCGAATAGGTCTCGGCGCTCGGCGTGACGATCAACGCCTGCAGGAGCTCCCATTGCCGCGCGGACAAGCGCGAGACGAACGTGTCCCACGTCCCGCTTTGTACGCCGGCGGACGGTGCACGCGTCTGAGACGGTGAGGACCGGCCGACCGCACTCGGGGCAGCGGCCCCCTGCGGCGCAGCCGACGGAGCTGAGCCGGCCATCGGGCGAGGCAGCTCGTTCTGGGCGGCCGGCTGTGACTGCCGTGCGCACGACACGAAGTACACATGGTTCGCAAGCGTCGTGCCGGACGCGCGGATCACGAGTTGCAGCGGGGCGCCTTCGCCCTCGACCCAGACCGCCATCGATGCGTCGCCCGACCCCGCCGAGGCGTCCAGGAGGAGCACGCGGCGGTCCTGCTGACTGATCTGGGCCTTCAGCCACGGGGCCTTGAACGCAAGCCAGCCGATCGTGTCGCAGAACTGTACCGCGGTGGTGTTCTGCGCGTCCACGATCACAACACCCGGCGTGGTCAACAGGGACTGAGCCTGCAGCGTGATTGGCGCCGCCCATGCGGCACTGGTCATGGCGAGGATGAAGGAGCAAGTGGCGGCAACGATTGTACGCACGGTATCACCTCGTGCGCACGAGTGTACCGGTCTCATGTCCTAGTGGTGCGCAACCTACGCGGCGAGGTACGAGGTCAACTGGTCGATCCGACCAGGCAGGGAGTTCATCTCTGCTTGACAAACGCGCTCCACGCTGATACTTTGCCTACACAATACAAAACGCCTTCGTCCGAGGCACACCCAGAGAGATCTGGGGTCGCAAAGCTGCGCGGCAGGCCAGCACACCGCTGGCAAGTCAGCCGGGCCGCCGAAGGAAGCCCGGGCCCTCCCAGCGGCACACGAGGAGGGCGTTTTAATCGGAGGGGGGAGGGAAACCCATGTTGCGTTGGTTCGCCGCACTCGTCATGGGCCTGTTCCTGCTCAGCCACGGCGTGGCCGCGTTTGCGGATCTCGAGGGCGGAGATCCGCCGGGGCACGGACATCATGGCGGAGATCATGGGAGGGATCACGGCGGGGACCGGTGATCGCAGCCGACCATACCGTACGATAGGCCGTTCACCGTTGCCCTTGCGGGAACATGAGCGTGAGGCCTCTGCACAAGGAGCTCTTTACAGGCGCGAGCGTCTATAGTCGCGCCTTCGAGGGGCTCGTCATGCTCGTGGCGGTTGTCCTGGGGAGCTTGGCATTCGCCATGCTCCCCAGCACCGCCTGGCCCGCACACGGAGCCGTGGTCCTCGGCTTGACGATGGTCGCAGGGAGCGCGGCGATCGTGATCGGTGGTCTCACCGTTCGCCCGGCCGGACAGAAGATGTTCTTGAACTTCGGCGGGAGCGCGGCGCTCGCGCTGGTCCTGGCGCTCCCACCGACGTTCGCGTTGCCGGTTGCTGTCTCCGCGACCCTCGCGTCACAACTCGTCCGCCGACGCCGCGGCGACCGCTTGACGGTCCCGACGATCGCGTTCAACCAGGGCCAACGGTTGGCCGCCTGGGCGCTCGCCGCGATCGCCTACGCGCACGTACGCGCGTATCCCGCCGGGCATTCCGTCCTGAATGCCTGGCTCGCCATCCTCGCGGCGGAAACGGTCTTTACGCTTGTGAATACCTGGCTCGTCGCTACGTGGACTGCCGTGAGGCGCCGCGGCTCTCCGTGGGATGTGTGGCTGCGCGTGCTCCGTGAAACCGGGCCGGGGTATTCGATCGAACTCGGGGCCGCGGCGATGGCCGCCCGCGTGGCCGGCGTGTACCCCGTCCTTGCCATGGCGCTCCTCTGCGGCGCCGGCGCGGCGTACCAGGCGGTCGCGCGTGGCTCGGCGGCGATGCGCCGCGAGCAGGTCGCCTTTCTTGGCCGCCTGATCGACGCCGCCGAGGAGCGGTCGCCCGACACCGTCGAGCACTCCGAGCGGGTCTCGTGGTGGGCGGAACGGGTGGCCCGTCACCTCGGCGTGACCGAAGCCGACGCGGATGCGATCGCGGTCGCCGCGAAGCTCCACGATATTGGCAGGATCGTGCTGGGTCTCCCGATCCACCAGGAGGAGGATACCGGCCCGGCGCTCCTCCATCTCCATCCGGTCATTGCCAGCGATCTCCTCGTCCAGGCACGTCTCGATGGTGCAGCGCAGTGTATCCGATCGCAGGCAGAGCGGTACGACGGCGACGGGTACCCGGATGGATTGACGCGGGACGCTATCCCGCTCGCCTCACGGGTCATTGCCGTGGCCGACGCGTACGAGGTGGCGCGACACGCCGGCACGCCCGAGATCGACGACACAGGCGGGTACGCCCTCGCCCGTCTCCGCCGTGAGGCCGGCACCCGGTTTGATCCACACGTCGTGGCCGCGCTGGAGGCCCTCGTGGAGGCCGATGCCTCCGACGCGTCGCTGGCCGCGCCCCTCGGGGTGCCGTTCGGTGATGCGGGGTCGCCCGCGCTTGCGAGTGCTGTCGCGGGCGGTGGTGCGATGGGCACTCCCTCTGGCCGCGGCTGGACCGACCGTGCGGTTCGCGTCCAAGCGCACGCGTGGCAGAATCCGGCGACCCCGCCGCGACTGTCCGGCGCGCCGATCGGGCCACGCGTCTCATTGCACCTGGTCGAGCGGCAGGAGGACGAGCGGCGCCGGATCGCCCGGGAACTGCATGACGAGGTCGGCGGCACGTTGACGTGGCTTCGGTGCGCGCTTGAGGCCCTCCCCGACTGGCCCGGTGTAGGTGAGGCCCGAGCGAGCGTCGATTCCCTCGCCAGCCGCGTGCACGCCCTCTCACTCGATTTGCGGCCGGCCGCGCTCGACGATCTCGGGCTCGAGGCGGCGCTCGCGCGCCACGTCCAGCGCTACACATCCTTGACCGGGATCCGCGCGGACGTACAATGCGTGGGCCTCACGCGGCGCCTTCGCAGCGCGATCGACACGGCGGTGTTCCGGATTGTGCAAGAGGCGCTGACCAACGTGGCCAAGCATGCGGGCGTCACCGAGGTGGCCGTGCGGGTGGAGGGGCACACCCGGTGGCTGCGCGTGACGGTCGAGGACGCCGGCGCCGGCTTCGACCCGCACGACGTCCGCCTGCCGGGGACCGGCAGCGGGCTCATCGGCATGCGCGAGCGGGCGGCACTGCTCGGCGGGAGCCTCACGATCACGTCGGCTCCTGGGGTAGGCACGCGCGTCGAGGCACGTCTTCCGGTTGCGGTTGACGCGACGTGATGCTCACCATCCGCCATGCTGCACCGGCAGTGGAGACGCAACCTCGGGAACCGATGCCGGAGGGGCGGCGCGACGGCACACACGCTGTCACGATCGTCCTGGCCGACGACCACGAGCTGGTGCGGCGCGGCGTGCGCTCGCTCCTACAGCCCGCCCGGGAGTTCGCGGTGGTGGCGGAAGCCCGGGATGGGGTCGAGGCCGTGCAACTCGCCGAGCGGTGGTCGCCCGACATCCTGGTGGCGGACATCGAGATGCCCGGGCTCGACGGCATCGAAGTCACCAGGCGCGTCGCGCAGCGGCACCCGGCCACAAAAACGGTCATTCTCTCGATGCACGACGACGAGGCCCGCGTCATCGAAGCGCTTCGCGCCGGGGCCATGGCGTACGTCCTCAAGCAGGCCGTTGCGGCGGACTTGGTCGTGGCGGTCCGGGCGGTCCTCACCGGCCACCGCTTCCTGAGCCCCCCGCTGTCCCAGCGTGCGATGGACGACTATGCTGTACGCCTCGCCGGCCGGCCATCGGCGCCGTACGACATGCTGACCATTCGCGAACGCGAAGTCCTGGGTCTCATCGCCAAGGGTCTGACGTATGCCGAGGTCGCGCAGCGCCTCCACATCAGCACGCACACCGTGAATGTCCACATGACGCACTTGATGCGCAAGCTCGGCGTGCACACGTCGAAGGAGATCATCCGCTACGTCCTCGAGCGGGGGTTGCCGGCCTAACTCTTCGCCGTCACCCCGCTTCCTCGTACGGCTTTTCCACAACAGTGATCGGCGTGTCGGCGGATTGGGACGATGATGCTCCCACCCGCCCGTTCCGCGGCCGACAGGCCTCGTATAACTACGATTACCTATGTGTATAACCCCGGCTACTGATAGACACCACCACTCAGGGCATCCATAGTGGGAGGTCAAGTGGGGGGCGCATCGCGATGCGTTTATCCAGCACAATTGAACCACACGCGTTCCATCTCACTCCAATGCACCCTGTCCGCCTCCAGACACTCCCTCCGGCCGTCCTCTCCACTACACCCCATGCGTCGGTCTCAACCCCGGTTCTCTTGGGTTCTTCCCGTCTTTGCCTATACTGCTATCCGAACATGCGTCCGAGAGCGGGCGGCGGCTCGAACCGCCTACCCGCGTCCGGTCATCCAGGAGGGTCCTTATGGGTGCGGTGAACACGGCTCCGGCGCTTGAAACCGCGCACTTTACCGCGTATCGGCTCGTCACCCTCAAGGGGCACGATGGTCCCATCATGTTGGCATGCAAGGGCCTGCGGGTCGGCATGTCGCTGCAGCGGTACCTCGAGCCCAAGAACGCCGACCAGGACATCGAGGGCCGGCGCGACGTCGGCGAGGTCGCCCTCGGCCTGCGCCGCGACCTCGGCGCGGTCGGCGACGCCATCGACGCGCTCGTACAGTTCTACAAGGCCGGGGGTGCCGTCGAGCCGATCAAAGTGCTCGCCCGGCGCGAGCCGAACGGTCATTGGAGCTCAACCGGGTGGGTCGTGGACGGGGCGATCCGGGTCCAAGCGGCGCTCGAAGCCGGGCTCGCCGAGATGCCGGTGTGGCTCGTCACCCCGCACTTCGAGGACACCCCGCTCGAGGGCATGTACCTGCACTACAATGCCGCGCACGGCGCGCGGCTCACGCTCAGGGAACGCGACGCCATCCTCCATGTCCTGGCGCGGCGGTACATGCGTGACCACACGGGCGACGCCCGGAGAGCCATCGTCTTCGCGATCCGGCTCTCCGAACGGACCGGGTTGGCCACCTCGCTCATCGAGAAAGTAACGCACAACGACTTTCAGGTCCGGGACCCGGACCAGTACGCGGAGGCGACGCGTCTCCTGAAAGAGGGCAAGACGCCCGCGGAGATCGCGAAACTGCCGGGCATGCCGAGCCGCGCCGCGATTGAGAAGCAGGCGCGCAAGCTCGGCATTGACTACCGGCGCAAGGCCCCCGCAGGCGGCACACACAACGGGCACACCGGCGCCGGTGCGTCCTCGGCGGGCGACACGCGCGGCGGACACGCCGCCGGCGCGCGGCCCGGCGCTAAGGCGGGGCAGAACGGGAATGCGCCGGACGCCACGCCGGATCTCGTCCTGGCTTCGAGGCTGATGCGCACGGATGCTCGGGCCACGGCGCGGGATCTCGAGGCGGCGCTCAATCTTCCGCAAGTCCAGAAAGACGCGATCGATCGCGCGTTCCTGCAGATCAAAGACTGGATCCTGAACGAGGCCGAAGAGTACAAAACCGAGCAGGCCAAGATCCTCTGGGACGTCATCGAGCGCCATTCCCACTGGGCTGAGCTCCTCCACGTCAATCTCGCCTTGCGGATCTACCGGGATCGATACCTCAGGGAGCGCGACCTGCCGGTCCTGCGGCAGATGGTCGCCTCCGCCGAGAGCGAGGCGGTGGGGCGGCCCCGGCGCGGACGGCGCGCGAGCCGGCGCGCCGGGCGATCTCACTAAACCAGGCTACCCCACGACCCACTGGGAGGACCCATGACGCGCCGAAAGGGCACTCTCTCCGTCATCGCCGGCCGTTCCGAGGCCCGGCCGAACCTGACCGCATCTGAGCGGCGGCGCATCACGGCGCTCGCGACGGCCGCGATCGCGGCCGACCAGGCGGCCGTCACGGCGAACGAACGCCGGATGGGATCGTGGGGGGAGTGCCAGCGGCTGAACCGGTTGGCCGTGGATGCGCGCGGCCTCCATTTCGGGCTCGCGAACGAGGCGCGCCGCGTCCGCGCCGGGGCCGACAACGCGAAAGCCGCGCTGCGCGATGCGGCCGCAGACCTCTATCGGACCTGGCGACGCGAGCACCCGCAGGCCGCCGCCGCCGACCACGAGCGCTTCCTGGTCGAGCTGGCCGGTCTCTGCGGCGTCGCGCCGCGGGATCTCCTGCGGCTGTGCCGCTACAGAATGGACCGGCGGACGGCCGAGGAACGCGATCAGGATTTCGAACTGTACAGTGCCGGGCGCTCCATGTACTCGATCGCGAAAACGCGTGGGATCCGCATCAGGGCGGTCCAAAAGGACATCCATGCGCGGCTTGGCCGCCAGGTCAAGGCACGGTTGTCGCGGCAACTCGACACGTCCGCGGCCGCGATCGAGATGCTCGGCGCCAATGACGCCGTGGCGGACGGGCCCCTCCCCGATCGTCCGCGGACCGATGGAGCACACCATCCGGATGCCCGCCGCCACTGACGTGGCAAGTGCCACCGGCGCCCTGGTTGCCCTCGCCCGGGACCCCGCGGTCAGCTACGTCCACGCGCGCACTCGACACGACCTAGTGACCGCTCGGGACATCGTCACCGTCGAGATCGTCCGCAACGGGCGCCTCTCTTCGGACGGATTGCTCGAGGATCCCGCCGACCTCCAGGCCCTCGTCGTCGGTCTGCTCGGATCCGGCCGCGCGTGCGGTGCCGTCGCCGTGCGCGGCCTTCACGGGATCGCCGCCGTGCCGCCGGCGGCGGAGGCGCCGCTCCTGGTGCTCGAACGGTGGCGGCCGGCGCGCGCGGAACCCGACACCGCCGCGATTCTCCCGCCGACGGTTGCGACCGCTGCGGCCGCCGTCCTCCGCGCCGGCGCCGGTGTCGTGGTTGCCGGTCCCCGGGGGCCGTACGTCGAGTCCGTCCTGCGAGCCATCACGGCGCGCCTGGAACCGTCGATCAGGCTCGTGGTCCTGCATGACGGCCCTCACGCTGTCGCGCGACGCGACGCCATCCGGCTCCGCGAGGCCCCCTACGAAGTTCTGACGGCACTCCGCCACTCGGTGGCGATCGTGGACCGGACCGTGCCGCCCTGCCTTCCGCTGTTTTCCGGGCCCGCGCTGATTGTCGCTTCCGGGCGGACACCCGAGGCGGCGCTCGCGCGGCTGACGTCCGGGAGTACCGCCTCCCCCGCCCTCCTCGCCACCATGTGCGCGGACGCGGCCCCGCTCATGCTCTGGTTTGCGCCGCACGCGCGAGGAGCGACACTGCACGCGGTCTATGAGATCCTGCCGGAGCCGGCCCTGCGGCCCAGGGGACTGCCGGCGCTGCAAATGCTGGGCGGCACCGATCCCACGACCCGAGCGCTCGTCCCCACCGGGGCCGTGCCCACTGACCGCGTGCTCCGCGCCGCGTTCGCGCCATGACGTCCGACCTCGCCCGACTGCTGAAGTATGTTCCGCCGCGTGTCGCCGCGAGAATCGACGGGATGGTGGGCGACCTCGTGGAGATTGCGCTCGATGTCGGCCGCCCGCCGGTGGCCCGCCTGGCCAACGGCTACCGGCTGCTCGACAGCGTAGCGCTCACCAGTGACGAACTCGACGCCACGGTGGGCCTCGTGGGGCAGTTCAAGCGCAACAATCGCGCCGGCGTGGACCGTACGCTCCACCGGTTGAGTCTGATCCGGAACCGCGACGGCGATCCCATCGGGCTCACGATCCGGATCGGCCGCCACCTTACCGGGGTCGGCGCGCCGCTCCGTGCGCTCCTGCACGAGACCCGCGACTCGGTCCTGCTCATCGGGCCTCCCGGCGCCGGCAAGACCACGCTGCTGCGCGACTGTGCGCGCCTTCTGAGCGAGCATCTCGGTCCGGCGGTTCTGGTCGTGGACTCGCACAACGAGATCGGCGGCGACGGCGATCTGCCGCATCCGGCGATCGGGAACGCGCGGCGCCTGCAGGTGCCGCACACCACGGGGCCGTTTCCGGCCACGCAGTACGAGGTCATGCTCGAGGCCGTCCGCAATCATTTTCCCGATGTCGTGATTGTGGACGAGATCACGACCCGCCACGAGGCGGACGCCGCGCGAACGATCGCCCGCCGCGGCGTGCGGCTGATTGCGACCGCGCACGGCGAGCTCCTCGCCGATGTCGTGCACAACCCGGAATTGTGCGGCCTCGTCGGCGGCGTCACCGCCGCTGGGGTCTCCGCGCTCGAGGACCGGCCGCGCCGCGCTGAGCCGCCGATCATGCGCCAGGCCGTCGAGGTGCGCCGGGACCGCATGCTCGCCGTGCATCACGATGTCGCGCAGGCGGTCGACACCATCCTCACCGGCGGGTCGGCCGAGCCCGACGAGGTCGTGGCCGTCGGGATCGCGGACGAGCAATTACCACCACCCTTGCCGATCACGGTCCGGACGCACGACCTCATCCCCGAGGACGACCCCTGGGGGACGGTGGATCTCCCCCCTGACGAGGCGGCCGCGTCGTGAGACACGCCTTCGTCCGGACCCTGCACCGGATCTGCGGCCGCGTGGATGGCACCTTCCGTGTCTGTGCCGGCGACAGCGAGATCGCGATCGAGCGCCACGAACGGCTCCCGCTCCTCCTGCTGGCACGCGCGGCGCAGGCGGACGGTCCGTTCGGCCTGGATCCGCACGTCTCGCTCGGGGACCGCACTGCGTATCTCGCCCTGTGGAGCTATGCGAGATCGTTGCCACACACGCTCGATCGCCTGCCGGCCGAATTACATCCGCAACTCGCCGTCGCCACCCCTGCCGGCACGGCGCTCATCTGGGTGCCGCAGCCCCCGTATCCGATCGAGGGGGACGCGGGCGGCCCCGACGTCCAAGCACTGCTCGTCGCCATCGCCGACGCGCTCGACGCGGTGCCCCCGGGGGCCACGGACTTGATTCCGCTGCCGCGCGCCAACGAGGACCTGGGGCCCGCCTCCGACACGACGCATGCCGACCCCGCGGCCCTGTGGTCATGGAGCCAGCGCGTGCTTGAGGACCGGCGCCGCGCGGACGCGGTGCGTGCGGAGGCGATGACGACCGCCGACCGGGCGCGCCGCGTGACACGCGAGGTGAACGGCCACCGGCCTGACGTCCTCACCGATGCCGAGACCGATCGGGGGCTCGGGACCGACGAGTGGGCAGATGAGTATGACGACGCCGACGGCCCTGCCGGTGGACTGCCACCGCTGGTGGCGGTATCCCCGTTGGAGGCCGCTCCGGCAAGACAGGAGAGCGCCTTACACCCGTTGCCGGGGACTCCCCAGGCCGTGCGGACGGCGGAGGCGCCGGTATCCGCTACGCACGTGGGCCGCGGCGCCCTCAGACGCGTCACCCACGCGCTCGCCGACCGCATGGGGTGCTCTCATGAAGCTGCGATGTCGCGCGCGCTGCTGCTGCACGCGATGGCCACCCTCGGCACCGAGCGCGTGTACACGCTCCTCGGCGTCGAGTTGACATGGATGAAACCTGACGGGCTCTACGGGCTGGCGAACGGCGCCTGGAGCAAGATCGCGTAGCGGGCGTGGCGTTCCACGGCGCGGTCGATGGCACCGCGCCGACACCGTGCGATTGGGGGGATGGGTACGGCTACGCAGCGGACCATACGTGGCTCCGATCAGCTGTCGTTGACGATCGCCGACCGGATCCCGGCGCGCACCGCGGGTACCGACCCCGCGCCGGCCACCGCCGGGTCAGCGCCGCCCGTACGGAAGGGTGTGGGCACGCCGTTTGTCGGCAAGGTCGCCAATGGCGACTCGCTGCTCCTCTCGGAACTGCAGCAGCTCGTGCTGGACCCCGACAGCACGACTCCTGAGGAATACGCGCAACGCCTCGGGGCCCTCGAGGCGCTCGGCGTCAACCCGTTCAGTCCGCGCACCTCGCTGCTCGGCGCGCCGCGGCGGTCCGCGGCGCCGCGCCGCGACCGGCCATTGGACGGTGAGGAGTCCACGGAGCCGCTGAACGGATTGCAGAGCTACCTCAGGGATATTGCGCGCGTGCCGCTGCTCACCGCGGCGCAGGAGATCGAGCTCGCCAAGCGCATCGAAGCCGGGCGGCTGGACGCCCGCAACGACATGGTCCGGGCCAACCTCCGCCTTGTCGTCAGCATCGCGCGGCGCTATGCGCGGCCCGGGCGTGTGCCGATTATGGACCTGATCCAGGAGGGGAACCTCGGCCTGCTGCACGCGGCGGAAAAGTTCGACTGGCACACCGGGTACCGGTTCAGCACGTACGCCACCTGGTGGATCTGGCAGGCCATCTTGAGAGCGCTAGCGGAGCAGGGCCGGACGATCCGGATTCCCGTCCACGCGACAGAGCGTCTCGGCCGGATCCGTAAGACCGTCGCGGCGCTCAGCCACACCCTGCATCGCGATCCGACGGACGCGGAACTCGCCCAGGAGCTGGGGCTTCCCCAGAACGTCGTCACCGATCTTATGGCGGTCGCGACCGACCCGCTGTCGCTCTACGCGACGTTCGAGCACGATCCGAACGGCGATGACCGCTCACTGGTCGACGTCTGCGAGGACCCGGACGCCCCCCAGCCCCACCAGAGTCCCCTCGCGGTGGACACGAATCGCGACTTGTGGGACGAGCTTCAGAAGATCCTAGAGAGCCATCTCCCGACTCAAGAGCGGCTTGTGCTCGTTAAACATTTCGGGCTGTTCGGCACGAGGGCGGAGAACGAGGAACAGATCGCCAAAGCGGTCCACCTTCCGGTCCAGCATGTGCCGGTCGTGAGAAACCGCGCGATCTGGCGCCTGCGGCGCCTGCTCAAGCAGAAACCCCACCTGCCCACGGCCTTGCTGCCGCACCGCTCCTGGGTGAAGAAACCCGACAAGACCACCCCGCAGGCGGTGTGAGATGTGGCGTTTTGTCGGGTTCAACGACGAACGCGAGGAAACCGTTGTGCTTGCCAAGGCGTGCGGCGAGACTTTCAAGCGTATTGGCGAGTACTACGGGGTGAGTCCACAGCGGGCCAATCAGATCTACCAGAAGACCTACCGGCGGATCGCGACAACACGACGGCTCATGCACGTCCGGGTGATCGAGCTGGGAGGCGGGGGCTGGGCGAACCCGGAAGTGGCCGATTCAGCGTCGTCCGCCTGAAGCGATACTCCGCGGTAAGGTAGTAGCCACGACCCGACAGTCGCGTGCCTAGGACGCTGCCGACGATCGGCGCGATCCAAAGAAAAGAATGAGAGAGAGTTACGCTCTCGTCCGCAATTGCTCGTAGATCCACAAGACCGCGCGCGTGTACCACTGTGTTTCCGCATACGGGGGGATGCCGTCGTACCGCCGGACCGCGTCGCCCCCGGCATTGTACGCGGCGAGTGCGAGCGGCCACGTTCTGAACTCGAGATAATTCCAGCGCAGCACCTCGGCCGCCCCAAGAATGTTCTGCCAGGGGTCGCGCGGATCGACGCCGGCGGCTGCGGCGGTCTGGGGCATCAACTGGCCGATCCCCATCGCCCCCGCGCCGCTCACCGACTGGTGGTTGAACCGGGATTCGATGTACAGGACGCTCGCGAGCAGCCACGGGTCCAGCCCTTCGCGCTGCGCGGCCGCGACCACCGCCGCGCCGATCCACCGCGCCTGCCCGACCGTCAGCCGTGGATTCGCGGCGTGGGCGAGGGCGGCGATCTGCTCGGGCGCACCGCCGGCGACGGGCACGCGTGTCCCGAGTCCACGGATCCGCTCGCGCCAGATCGTCGCGATGCGCGCCTCCGCGACCGAATGCGGACGGGCGAGCGCCGCCGCGAACCATCCGTCGGCCTCGGCGATCCGCCCCGCCGCCACGGCCGCGACCCCGGCCCACAACGCCGGGAGGGCCGCCGCTGGCGCACGATGCGCGGCGTCGGCAAACGCCGCGAGCGCGTGGACGGGGGCACCGGCCTGGTACGCGATGATCCCTTGCTGAATGAGCGCGTCAGGCGTTCCTGGGGGAAGCGCGTCCGCGTGGAGAGGAGCGCTCGCCGCGATCACACCGCTTGCAATGAGGAGGAGGACGGACCGCATGTTCCGATACTGTACAGCGCGCCGGTGGCCGGGGCGCCGAACCGTTGAAATACGACGCCGACGTCGGTATGGTAACGACGATGAAGAGTTTCGGTGAGGCCCATCCACGACCCCCGGCCGCCGCGCTCTTCCGCGTGTGCGGGATGGTCCTCGCGTGCTGGGCCCCGACGGTCTTTCTTCTCACCACCTCGGTGTGGGCGACGTCCATCGAGGGATTGTGGCCGTCCTGGATGTTCGATGCGCGAACGCCACTCGGCGCCGCCGCGGCCGCCGGTCTCGCGGGGGCTGCGCTTACAGTGGGAAGTCTATCGTTACGCGGGCTCATTCGTATCGTCGCCTGGATCGTGGTCGTCCCGGGACTCTTGATGGCTCCGGCCTTTATCATCACGGGCGGCGAGGCCCATGCTCCACTTTCACCGGCGGTGGTATCCGTCGCGGTGGCGGTCTGGGCGAGTGCGGTGGTCGCCACGCTGCTGGCCGCGCTCATCATGACGGCAGGCTGGCGCGTGGGCATCGGACGGCTCCGCTACACGCGCCGCCAAGCCCGGCAGGCCGGCGCGGCGCTCCTCCTGGGTGCAGGGGTGTGGATCGCGGCGCTCCGTGCCGGGGTGGGCACACGAGTTTACCCAACCGCCGACCTCGTGGTGTTCGGACCACCGGCGCTCGCGTGCCTGGGTCTCGTGGGACTCGCCTGGCATGGGTTGTGGCGCGCGGTCTGGACGCTGCCGTCCTTTACCGACGACGTACCGTTCTACACATCCCCGGTCGCCAAGGCACCACCGCCGCCAAAGCCCGATCCGCCGGCGACGCCTGCCCCGGTCCCGCCCCATATGCGGCCGTCGGCCGATCCGGTGGCCCGACGGTTTGCCATGGTGGATCTCAGCGGTCTACCGGCGGCCGAGCCGGCTGATCCTCCCGCGTCGCCCGTCGAGACATAACCGATGGCGTACATGGTCGGCACGCCTGGGCAGACCGCCGAGCACGTCGAGATTGACAAGCTGCTGCTCGTCGATCGGGCGCGCGTCGTCGGCCTCTGCGCGCTCGGCGCCGGGTCCGCTGCCTTCGCGTGGGCCGCCGGGTGGGGCGCGGTCCCTGCCCTGCTGTCCGCGTCGCTCGTGGCGGTCGCTGCGGGCACGGCGTGGTTGTTCGTGACCGCGACACCGCTCGGGCCGGTTCTCGGCAAGGCGATCGACCGGCACATGCCGATCCAGGCCGTGGCGGCAAGCGCGGACATCGTCCTCGGCGCCGGCGGTGGGACCGTCGCCGGCGCATTCCTGACGGTGTCCGCCGACACGGCGCACCGGCTCGCGTGGGGCGCCGCGGGCCTGCTCGCCGCCGCCGCCGCCGGGTGGTGGCGGTTTCATCGCGATCAGGCGAGCCTTGGGCGGCTCCTGGCCGGGTGGGCCGGAGAAACGCGCGTGGCCCACGAACTCAGCCGCCTCCCGGACGATTACATCATCATGACCGACCTCACGCTTGCGGACCCGCAGGGCGGCGTCTGCGAAGCGGACCATCTCGTGCTCGGGCCGACCGGCGTCTACGTGATTGAGGTCAAGCGCTGGAGCGGGCGCATTACACCCGGGGCGCACACGGCGGACCCGTGGATCCAGGAGAACCGGCGCGGGCGGTTTCCGCGACCGAGCCCGCTGGCACAGTTTGAGCGCACGCAGCGCGCGGTCGCGGGGCGGCTCGAGATCCCCACGAGCGCGGTGGTCCCTGTGTTGGTCCTCGTCGGGGGACGCCTATCCGGACCGGTGTCCGTCACCACCGTCTCCCCCGGAGCGCTCCGCGAGCGCCTCGTGACCAGGCCGCCGCAGTGGCCGCTCGCCCGCTCGCCCGTGGAAGCGGCGCAGCTGTTCCTTCCCGCCCCTTAGCCGAGCCACCGCTCGGGCGGCACGACCAGGACCTCGCCCGCGCCGAGGCTGCGAAGGCGCGCGGCCCGCCGTTCCGTGGGCGCGCCCCACACCGTGCCCACGATCCGTTTGCCATCGAGGCGTGTGGCGGAGCGAAATGCGCCGAGCTTCGCGAGGATCCGGCGCGACGTGTAGCGCCCGTGATCGTACTCGCACAACACGACCCCGTCCGGCATCTCGTAGACCCCATCCGCGACCGCCGGCCCGAGCCCCACGCCGCCCCGCGCGATCGCGCGGCGATGGTCGCGTCCAAGGACGTCCTGAGCGCGATAGCGCTCCGCGGGGATCCCGTACTGCCAGCGCAGCTCCGCGAGGCCCACACCGTGCTCCAGTTCCTCCGGGCGGATCTGCTGCGCGCGCACGCCCATCCCGCGCAGGCGGTGGTCTCCCCCCTCACTCGGCCGCACCACGGTGACCCGGACGCGCCGGTGCGACCATCCAGTCGGCCGCAGCAGCACCACCGTCTGTGTGAGATATCGCGCCGGCGCCTCAAGGGCCCAGCGGGCCAGACGCGCCGCCAGTTGACGCTGCGTCCACACCCCGTCCGCGGCCAATTCCCGGAGGAGGTGATCGGCGGGTTCGTCTACCATTAGCGGAACAGCGGCCACACCATCATCGCCTTCCACACGCCCCCGAGGAACGTCCCGCATCGATGCACCGACCAGCATACGACGACGGTATTCGAGAGCACCGTCTGCGCGAGCAGCACCGCCGCATACACGAGCACGACGAGCATGCCGGCCGAGACCACGGTCCCTTCCCGGTGCGGTTGCGCGGCAATGGTCGCCCCCGCCGCGGCGAGGCCCGCGAAGATCACCGCGGCCGCGAGTTTCATCGCCGTTGTCCCGCCGAGCACGCCGAGCTCGCGGATCAGGTACGCGGTCGCCTGCCCCTGCTCCGGCATCCCGAACACCCCGACACCAAGGACCGTGGTGCCCCAGTCGAGCGCATTCAAACACTGCACCACGACGAGGATGCGCCACGTCCATCGCTGGATCCCGCGGGCGTGCGCGTCGAGCGGGTTCCGCGGACAGGGCGGCATCGACGCGTATCATAGGCCCACTTCGCCGACAAGGGAGCCGCACCAGTGTCGTGGGACCAGCTCGCGCCCGAGATCGCGCAGGCGCTCGGACAACGCCCGGAGGACGTGCCACGTCCGGGCACGCAGGAGTTTCACCAAATGCTGGGGCTGCTGCTCGAGGCGCAGCCGCAGCTCGCCGCGCGCGTGCAGGCGTGGCTTGTGCAGTCCACCGAGCCGGTCTCGAGTCAGGCGGAGATCGCCTCGGAGGCGCGCAAGGCCGACGCGCGGCAGCGGCTCTTGAGCCTCTTCACGAGACCCGACCACACACAGCCGACCCGGCGACGCATCAATAAGGCCGCCATCCTCGCAACCGCGCTCGCGGTCATGGGCGTGCTGTGGTTGGTGGGCCGCCTGCATCAGACGCCCACACCCTTGCCCCACGCGACCCACCCGCCGACACACGTCGCGGCGAGCGCGCCGCAGCAACCGTCGTCACTCCCCCCGCAGCAACCGCCGGTACCGACGCCCGCCCGCACGACACCGCCCGCCACCGGCGCACCGGCCCCTACGTCGGGGGCCGCGGCGCCCCTGCCTACTCCACCCCTGCCACTCCCCCTTCCGGGGATTGCGTCCGTACCGGGCGGCTCGGCGGTCGTTGCCCAACAAGCGGCGGCGGATGCCCCTCAGGTGGTGGTCGGTGCTGCCGACCAGTCTCAGAAGACCTCGACCACGGTGGTTACCAGCGTCGCCGCGTCGTCGGGCCAATCGGGCGCGGCGGGCGGCACGATTGTCGTGAGCCGGTCCGCCCAGGCCACCGGGCCGGCGGCGCCAGCGCAAGGAACTCCACCCCAAGGCGCGTCGACGCCACCAGCCCCGCACTTTCAGGTTGGCGACCAATTCACGGTCAGGCTGCTGACCCCGATTGCCGTGAGCCCGGCGTGGCAGGCGCTGCCGGCGGTTGCCCAGGCCGAGGGTGGCCCGATCAGCGGGTGGCAGGTGGTCGGCGCCGCCTCCCAGGGCCAGGACGGGTCGCTGCAAATCGCGTGGACCCAGGCGATGAGTCCTGACCGGCAGACGACGATCGCGATCGACGGCGTGGCCTACGATCCCAAGATCGGGAAACCCGGGGTGCCACAGGCGGGGCCGACCGTCATGGCGCCCCAAGCGGCCCGGACGACCCTGAGCGGTGTCCTCGGGTCCGTCTCGCAGTACGTGCAGGATCAGATTCAAGCGCAGCAGACGCAAATCAGCGGGCTGAGCGCAACCATCACGAGCCAGGTCCCGCCGATCTGGCAGGTGCTCGCGGGGCAACTCGCCACCGGGTTTGCGCCGGCTCCGGTGCAGACAGGCGGGACCATCATGGTGACGCGGGTCGCGGCCGGGACGCCCGTGATCGTGTTCATCACCAAGGCGAGCCATTAGGTCCTGCGGGCCGGTTGCGGGCCGCCGCCTCGCACGCGGCACTACGATGCCCTCCACGTCCGGCGGCCATCCCCTGACGACAGGCCGGGCGAGGAGGCGGTGGTCATGAACGCGTTGCTCCGGCCGGCGGTGCGGCTGGCACCGGCGATCATCATGGTGGTGGTCCTGCTGGCACCCAGCGTTAGTGCCCAGTCGGTCATTCCGTCACAGATCCCTGGGTACATCTGCCAGAACTACAGCACGCTGAAAACACTCTCCGGCCCGGTCGCCCTCGTGGTCGCGACCGTCACGTTGATCTTCGGGATTATCCGTCATCACCCGAACCTGGTCATGGACCTCGTCCGCGCGGGACTGCTCGGCATCGTGATCTACAGCCTGCCGACGATCCTCTCCGGCCTCGGGCTGACCACTGGTTGCAGCTAACGATCGGATGCTGCTCTCGGTGGCGCAGGTGGGCAACCCCGCCGTCGAGCTGCAACAGCTCATTTGCGTCACCTACACGCACCTGCAGTCCCTCGCCGCGCCGATCGCCCTCATCGTGCTCGCGGTCGGCCTGCTGGTGGCGATGGTCGCACGCGGATCGGTGCGGATCGTGAGCTTCGCGCTGGTGGTCGTGCTCGCGCTCGCCATCCTCTCGTTCAACGACATCCTGGGCGCACTCGGAGCCGGCGGCGGGTGCCCGAACCAACTCTCGATCTGACGGAGGGGCTGACCGATGCTGCAAGCGCCGGTGTACCCCGAGATCGACCGCGCGTTCAGTTTCTACGGCTTCGAAGTGGACGACTTCGCGGTCCTGGTCATGCTCTTCTGGTTCGTCGAGGCGGTCACGCGCCAAGCCCACGCGCATATCGGCCGCGTGGACCTGACGTTCTACCTGACTCTCGTCGGCACCGGGTTTCTCTTTGCGCTCTGGCGCGCGGTCAAGATCGGTCGGCCCCGGCATCTCCTCGAGGACTCGCTTAACTGGCTCGCCGAGCCTGAATGCTGGGAGATCACGCCCGACTGGAACATCCGGCCGGCCTACATCATCGAGCGCCGCGGCGGATCCGTCATCGAGCCTCCCCAGACCGCGCCCCTGCCTGCTCCCGAGGCCCTGTCGTGGCTGTAAGAACGCGGCAAGATCCCGAAACGCGCGGGCTTGAGAGCCGGTCGCTCACGACCGAACTCGCGCCCTGGCAGGTGGAACGCGACGCCCTGCTGCTCGCCGACGGCAGCTACGTCCTTGGGTTCGCCTGCGAGCCGCTCGCGACGGATTCGATGTCGCCGGATGAGATCGAGGCCGTCGCGAGACGCTTCCACGCCTTTCTCCAGGCTGTGCCGGAGGGCGAGGACCTCCGAGTGGTCTACGAGGTCGCCTCCGACCCGGGCGGCGCCGTCCACAACCACGCCGAGCGCACCGATAGCCTTGCGGGTCCACTGCGAGCGTGGCGCGACCAGCGGCTGCGGGCCCGGGTGCGCGAGCAGCGTCTCGGGACCACGCTGCGGCCCCGACTGTCGATGTTTCTCACCTACCACCCGCCGAGGCTGCATCCGCCGAATCGGGCGGCCATCTCGACGATTGCCGCGGGTCTCATCGGCATCCTCGCGAGCGCGCTCGTGGGCTGGCGGATCGGCGTGCCCATCGCGGTCCTCCTCTGGGCGTCCATCTACTTTCTCATGCCCCGCCGGCCGAACACGTTCGCCCCGCGTCTGCGACCGGATTTTGAGCGCGATCACCGCACGCTGCGCGGGCTGCGCGCGGTCGCCATGGCGCACCTCGAGGCCCTCGGGCTGCAGCCCCGGCCGCTCGCACCGCAGGAGTACCTCGAGGCAGTGTGGCGTCATCTCAACCCCCGTCAGGCGGGCGCCGGCGTCACGCCGCCTGACGTGCCGGGGCACCTCTACGAACTCAGCCGCGCTGAAGCCGAGGCGGCTCCCTGGGCGCTCCCGGTGAGCTTTCGCCAACTCGCCGCGAGAAGCGGCCTGGACCGCGATTGGAGTCACCTGCGGATCGACGACCGGTACGTGAAAGTGCTCGCGATGGACTCGCTCCCGGTCGAGCGCACCGTCATGCTCCACCTGCTCAAGCTCCTCGGCATGCACGAGCCCCTCACGTGCGTGCTCGACATCCACAAGCCCCACTCCCACTCCATGATCAACCGCCTGACGGCGAGGAGCTCCCTCGCCGCGAACGTGGCGGAGGGCAACGCAAGCGAGGCGGCCACCGTCGGCGCGGCGCGGCAGCACGAGGGCCTGCTCCAGATCCTGTCCCGTGTGTACGGTGGCGAGATCCAGATAATGAGCGTTGGGGTCGGCGTCGTGATCGCGCGCCGCGCGCTCGAGCAGCTCGACCGCGCCACGATTGAGCTGTTCCGGCTCGCGGGAGAGATGTACGGGCTGACGCTCGTGGACGAAACCCTTGGCCTCGCGCCGCAGTTCCGGCGCCTCATGCCGGCGAGCGGGCAGCCGAACCGCCGGATGCGGATCGCGACCTCCGAAAACGCCGTCCACCTGCTGCCGATCAGTGGTCCGTGGCGCGGCTCGCCGCGCGCGGAATCGATCTTCCCGAACCGCTGGGGCGGGCTCACGGCGATCGACCTGTTCGACAGCCGCGTGGCCGGCTGGAACGGGGTCGTCTCCGGGAAGACCGGGACCGGGAAGTCGGCGTTTGTCATTCAGCTCCTCATGCAGCTGCTCCGGCCTACGGTACGAGCGGTGATCATCGACAAGGGGCAGAACGTGCCCCCGGGTAGTTACCTCACACTCACCCGCGCGCTCGGCGGCGCCGAGATCCGCTTCGATGTCGGCGGCGGCACCTCGATCAACCCGTTCGACGGCACGCCCGGACAGGTGGACTACTTCCTCGGCAAGGACGTCTCGGCCGACGACGCGCAGCACGCCGCGCAGAAGCACACGTTCCTGGTCACGCTGGTCGACCGGCTGGTGCGGCAACCGGGCAGCGCCGGGCTCGGCCTCGAGGAACAGGCGCTCGTCGGCGAGGCTATCGTGCAGACGTACCGCCGGCAGCAGCTGCGCGGCGAGCCGGTGTTTCTCCACGATCTCGTGGCCACGCTGCGGAACCCCGGCGGCATCGGCGGCCACGCGCTCAGCGCCGAGCAGCAGCGGATCCTGGAATCGATCGCGACGCGGCTCTGGCAGTGGTGCGAAAAAGGCCGCTACGCGCAACTGCTCGACCGGCCCACGAACGTGTCGCTCGAGTCGTCGGTCACCTACATCGATCTCGCCCCCATCACCGGACAACCCGACCTCATGCCGGTCGTCATCCTGCTGCTCCAGGACTTCATCTACCGGCAGGCGCTCCGCAATGTCGGACGCGAGCGGCTCGTCGTGATCCAAGACGAGCTGTGGAGCGTCCTGAGCGACCCGACGGCCGCGAAGTTCCTCGACGACATGTACCGCCGGTTCCGGCACGTCGGCGCCGCGGTCCTGTCGGTCAGCCAGGACATGCGGGACTTCCAGAGCCCCGAAGCGCGCGCGATCCTCGGGAACGCGACGTGGTGGTTCCTGCTCCCCGTCGTGGACCCGGACAGCACGGCCGCAATCGCGGGCCTGAACGACAACCAAGCCCGCCTGCTGCGGAAGCTCACGAACCGCCCGGGCCAGCACGCGGAGATCCTCGCGATCGCGCGCCTCGGCGACCGATCCGAGTGCGGCGTGCTGGTGGCGAGACCGACGAGCGCCGAATTCTGGGTCGCCGCGAGCAATCCCGACGAGCGTCTGCTGCGCGAGCAGTACATCCGTAACGCCGGCGGCGACGTGCTCGCCGGCCTTGAGCGCCTGGCCCGCGAGCACCCGCGCGGGTGCGAGGCGCTGGACGCACTGAATGGGGGTGATGCCGCATGAGCCGCCGCGTCGTGGTGGTGTTCATTCTTGCCGCGAGCCTGTTGTGCTCGCCCTATCCCGTGTTCGCGGAGGACAGCGGAGGCGGTCAATACTACCAGGCAAGCGATCCGATCACGCAGCTGACCCAGACCGTCCAACAGCTGGCGCAACAGGTCCAGCAAATCGTCCAAGCCGTCCAGCAGGTCACGAACTTCGCCGGCTCGATCTTCAGCGGAGCGGCCGGGTCAATATTCGGACCGGGAGGTACGCCGCCGTTCCTCGGCGGTTCTCCTGGCACTGGTTCCCGCCTCCCCTGGTCGGGCTGGCTTGCACAACTTCAGCAGTGGATGGCGGCACTATCCCAGGCCGGTAATGCCGTGTGGACCGAGTTCGGCAGCGAGTGGGGCCAGGCGCCGGACTACACGTACAGCACCACCCAGATCGCCGGCGAGCTCCAGCAGATCGCGGCCCAGTTCCCCGGCCAGGTCGGTCAGTGGGTCGCCGCGCTCGCGCAGCGGCTCGCGAACGCGCCGGCACCGCGTGAGCGGACGCCCCAGTGGGACGCCGGCCAGGTGGGACAAGTCAATCCTGCCTTTGCGAACCGTGCGCACGCGGTCCAGCAGGCCCAGGTCGCCTCGACCGCGCTCCAGGCAGAGGCGCAGGCGGCCGCGCAGCAGTCGCAACAGATCGCCCAACAGGTGACGCAGGACACGACAGCCCAGGACGCGGCGGCGGCGGCGCAGCAAATCGCGCAGCAAACCGCGGCGGCCGTGCAGACAGCGCCGAGCACCAGGGCGGCCATCGAGGTCATGGCGGCTTCGCTCACCCAACAGCAGGCTCAGGCGATCGCTGCGCAAGCCGCGATCGCATCCAAGCTGGACGCCCTCATCACCCAGCAGGCGCAACTCGCCGCCGAACTCTCAGACGCCGTCGCGGGGATCGGGACCGCGTCCGGCCTCCTCAGTCAGCAGCTGACGCAGGCGCTGGAGGACCAAGCACAGTCCGCTGTCACCTCCAACGATTCGATCGCGGGCACCGCCGGCGGGATCGCGAGCGAGCTCAAGTTCATCGCGAACGGCGGCGACACGCAGTCGTTCAACAATTTCTTCACCACCTCGATCAGCGGGCCGTAGTCCACGGCCCTCGCATAAGAGAGACCCGACGTGGACAGCAATCTTCTGCAGACCCTCTTGACCGGGATCGCCAATCCCGACACGGCGGCCACGAAGATCGAGCAGCTCATGGCCTCGCTCGGCCTGTACCAGAGCTTCCACACGGTCGGGATGGCGGCGATCGCGCTCTTTGCGCTCACGGAACTCTACCGGATCATGTTCCAGGGCGGCGAGCGCGAACTCGCCATGCTCGCGGGGAAAATCGCGGTCGTCGCCTACCTAATCACCGGATCACCGTCACCGCTGGAGCAACTGGTCAAGGCGGCCTACCATCCATTCGCCGAGTTCGGCAATCTGATCGCGACCGCCGGCGCCGGCACGGCATTCAACGATCTCGTGACGGCCCTCAACAGCATCCTGAACGCCCCGGTCTCCGGCCCGGGCGTCCCGTTGTGGGAGGTCTTCGCGTCCCTCGGCAGCAGCATCCTGAACATCGCGCTCGCGCTTGGCTTGTGGTTCTTCTTCGTTATCGTGTTCATGATCGTCCTCGCCATCTATGTCTTCACCGTCCTCGGCTCCCGGGTGTTCGTCGTCATCGCGATTATGGTCGCCCCGCTCATCCTACCGTTCATGCTCTGGCGCCCGGTCGCGAACTTCATGAGCAAGTGGGTGGGGGTGGTGCTGCACGCGTTCTTCATGCCAGTCGTTGGGGCGATCACGCTGACCGCCGCGCTCGACCTCGGCATTGCCGCGCCGATTCAAGAGTGGGCAAAATGCGTGACCAGCGCACCACCCGGCACCGGGGCCGTGCACTGTATTGGCACACAGACCGCGTCGTTGGTGGTCGCGATCATCGGCGGCCTGGTCGCGGTCTTCCTCATGCTGAGCGTTGACCGCGTGGTCACCGGTTTCATCGGCGCCGCCGAAGTCAGCGCGTCTGGGCTTTTGGCCGCGAGGTGGACCGCCCGCATGGCCGCGGCGCCGCTCCGCGCGATGAAGGCCGCGCAGGTCGCGCAGGCGCGACAGGAGAACGCCATGCGCCCACGCGCCGAGGTCGTCATGACCGACGACTTGCAAACGGGCAAGTCGAGTGTCATGCGGCGTATCACCGCGCCCGTCGAAACGCCGCAGATGTAGGCCGGTCCCATGGCCGATCCGTCCGGTAACGAAGATATCCAGCGCTCCCGGGGCATCGGGTGGTGGTTCTGGTTGTGGTGTCCGCTCGGTCTCCTGGCGCTCGCCTGGCTCAACATGGCTCGCGCCGCGGCCGCCTTCTGGCCGTGGTGGGGCGGCGACGGTCTCCTTGGCACGATCGCGACGGCCGTGCTGCGCCCCCACAAGGTGGCCGTGTGGTTTGACACCGTCGTCTGGCAGGGCGTCGCCCACGGCCAGCTCGTCGCCTGGCCGGTCTGGTACGTCGCGGGCCGGCTGTTCCACCGTCCGCCGTCGCAAGCGTTGTGGACGTGGATCTACTACACCTCGTACGCGTTCCGCCACGCGATCGGGGCGCCGGCCGCCGGGGCCGGCGTACCGGCGGCGTTGCTGGTCCTCGCCTGGAATACCGGACTCGCCGCGCTTGGCGTGTGGCTCGTCCCTCTCTTGGTGACGCGGCGGATCGTCGCTGCGCGAGGCTTTGACCTTCGGCTCGGCACCTCCCACTGGCCAGCCCCGACGGTGTTGCGGCCGTACCGGCGCGCCGTGGGCACGGTCGGCTCCCTGCCACTCGGCTGGATCGCCTCGAGCCGGCCAGGAGCCGGCCAGGCGCTGGCGCTTCCCCTGCGTGACCCTGGCGTGAACGTCGGCCGCTTCTCCCACGCCGCCGTCTGGGGCGTGAGCGAAGCCGGCAAGACATCGGCCGTGTTCAAACCGTGGCTTTGGAGCGATCTCTTCATGAACGACCCGCGCCAGGTGGACCGGGACGGGTGGCCGGTCGCGGCGATGTCGAGCGTGGTCATCGACATGAAACACTCCCTCAAGCACCCCGACATCTATGCCGACATCGCGCCGTACGCGGCGAAGCTGCCACGGCGGTTGCTGCTCCTCGCTCCGGGAGACACGAACCGGTCGCTGCACTACAATCCGCTCGACTTTGTCCGAGTCACGTCGGACCAAGCGGGTGCCGTCGACGACATCGGGGCGCTCGCCCACGCGGTCATCCTGAACACCCCCGGCGGCGAGAAGGACGACCAGTGGCACCAAGGCATCGAGCGCAACCTGCTCAAGCTGCTGATCCGCTACGTCTGCGACGTCCAGGAGGCCGTCGAGCGCGGGGTCCCCAATGTCGCGGGCTTGCACGATGAGCTCGCGCGCATGGTGCGGCCCGTGCTGCCGAGCGGGACGCACATGCCGGCGCTCCGCTCCTTCCCGATGATCGCGGCCATGACGATGCTCGACGGCCGCAAGCTGATCGACTTCATGCAGGCGACCGTGACCAATCCCGCCTCGCCCGAGGATTGGCCGGTGCGGTGCGAGCACTTCTCACACGAGGCGACCCGTCGGCAGGAACTCACCGGATGGTTCGAGGGGATGCAGCGCCGTCTCGAGGCATTCACGTCACAGGGGGTCGCGGCCATCAGTAATCGCAGCGACTTCTCCCTCGATCTCATCGGACGGCAGCCATCCACGCTGATCATCGGGATGCCGCGTGAGCTGACCAAAGGCCTTGAGCCCTACTCCGCGCTCATCGTCACCCAGCTGCTCCAGCAACTCAAGCGGGTCGCGGCGACGTCCCAGACCGGCCGCCTGCCCATCGGCGTGACGCTCTACCTCGACGAGCTCCCCGCCCAAGGACGGATCCCCCACCTGGAACACGAGATCGCGACGCTGCGCGATATGGCCGTGAGCTTCGTCTGCGGCATGCAGAGCAGCGCCGCCCTCGAGGGCAAGTACGGTGACGTGGCCGCGGAGGCGATCAAAAGTACGACCAACACGAAAATCGTGATCGGACGCAATCTGGGACTCGAAGACGCGGAGTACTTCTCCCGGCGCGCCGGCGAGACGACAATCCTGACCTCAGGGACGAGCGAGAGCACGCGGGGCGGCGCGCGGTCCACCCATACGGCGCGCCGGGCACTCATCACGCCCGACCAGATCATCCGGATGCCCCAGTTCGAAGCGCTCGTGTTCCTCCAGACCGGGCACCACACGCAGACGCGCCTTCGGCCGTTCCACGACATGAAGGCCGAGCGCGCGCCGCTCCCGTCTGACCACCGGTTCGTCGACGGCGATACCACGCGCGACGGAGTGTATGTGTCGCCGGCGACCTTCCTGAGGGTCAGGCAGACTGAGCTTGACGCGGTCTTCGGCCCCTGGGACACGAGACCACCACGCCCCGCGGTCGCAGCCTCTCACCCGCACGCGGTAGGCAGCACACCACCGCCCGGCATGCCTCCCCACATCGAGCCGCCTCAGGGAGACGCGGACCCCGGTGCCCCGCCGGAGGAGCGGGACGACCACGGCGGGGACAAAGAGACCGCCGGGGACCGTAACGCTCCCGATGTCGTGCGTGAGAAAGGCGCTCCGCAGCCTCCGTCTGATGAGAGCGCAGCCGCCGGCGGTCGCAGTCCCGAGGGTGCGGCCCACTCGGAGGAACCCACGCGCACCGAGGAGGCCGATCCAGCCCCGCGATCGCCCGATCCCGGTGCGCTCAGCGATCTTGCGGGTCTGTTCAACACACTCGTCCGTGGACGGCTTACGAAGAACGGCGAGACCGACCCGGCCGCCACGGCCGGGTGGTGGGTGCGTCTCCCAGGAGGCGATCACCTGCTGCTGCGCTGGTCGATCGCGCGGTCGTTCGGAGAGCTGCGGCGCACCAAGGCGCGCGACCTCGCGGAGCGCTGGCAGCACGCCGGGTTCGTGGTGCCTCGCCGGCTCAGCGTGGCGAGCAACGGCGACACCGTTCCCGTGCTCGCGTTCACCCCGGACGCGGTCCGCCGGCTCACGCCGGCCGTCACCGACACGGTCGGCGCCTGGCCGCGCGTTGCCCCCCGCGAAATCCGAGGGTTCGAGCTGGTGCCGGCGTCCAGCGATGGAACATCGCCTAGCGGGCCGGCGGCCCCCGCCGGATCGAAGGACAACGTCGACGAAGCCCTGCAGGTGCTGCTCGCTTGGCTCCATGCGAACAAGCAGTCCTTTCAGTCACCGACGAATCACGAGCACGGCGAGTGGGACGCGACCGCGCAGGGGGAAGCCGTCCTGCTAATCCGCCAGCCGTCGTTGAACCGCATCCTGATGAGCCGCAAGTTCGATCTGCATGCGATCATGACTGCGTGGCGAGACACCGGGGTCATCGTGGCGCAGGACAAACGTTTTACCGTGTACACCCGCGTATCAGAGGCGGGGCAAACAGGGGCCCGATTTGTAGCCTTCCGCTGGGCCCGGCTACACGCGGTCGGTCTCCTCAAGACCTAGACGCGCATCGCACCGCTCGAACCCGAGGGCGTGGACGGTGCGGTGGGGACCGAGGCCGGCGAGACCCGACGATCGATCATCGCTCGGATGTCGCTCATCGCATACCCACCACGTACCGGCACGCGTTCCAGCGGAAGATTGGCTGCCCGAAGGGCCGCATCGACAAACTCGTCCCGGGCCCGACGATCCGGCCGTTCGTGGCTACGATCGTCGAGTTCGATCGCGAGGACGGGGCTGAGCGTGGTCCGGCTGCACACCACGAAGTCGAGATGTTTCTGCGAGAGACCGAACCAATGTCGGATCGGTCTCACTCGGAGTGCCTGGCCGGGTCGAACAGCCCAGGCGTTTCGGAATCGCGGGTAGCTGATAGCCCGCGGTATCCGTAGTAGGCTGGTGGTGTGCTCTGCTCTTGCCCGTCTGGGCAGGGGCGTCTATTTTCGCATTCGAACAGGTGCTTGCATTTCTCGGAAGACTAGATGTATTATTACAACTAGATGCCACAAGCGCGGTTGCGGCTTGACTACGAGGCCCCGCGGGGGCCAGCGGCGGCACGTCTGCGCCAGCGGCGGGCTACCCTGCGTCGGCGACACGCATTGTCCGACGCGGTGGAGGCGATGCTGCCGGGGTCGCTGGCGCTCAGCCACTTTCGGTGCGGGAAGCCGACGTGTCATTGCGCGACCGGCGAGGGCCATCCGACGTGGTCGTTAACGTACATGCTCGCGGGGCGTAAGCAGGTCCTCCACATTCCGGTGGCCTGGGTCACTGACATCCGGCGGCGGGTGACGGCGGGCCGGGCGTTTCAAGATGCGGTGCGCGAGGTGCTGGCGGCCAACGCGGAATTGTGGAAGTTGGCGCGGCAGCAGCGGCGGCGGTGAGCGGGCCGAGTCCGCAGCGCCTGTGGAAGTACGCCACCCAGCGCTTACGCTTGGCCGCCTACTTTCGGGCGCCGGGGGATGGGCGGCCGGCGCCGCAGATTCCGGCGCGGGCGGTGGTCTGGGGCTTGGTGATCGGGCACGTGCTGCGGGAGGACGCGTTCGCGGGCGTGGACGCGCTGGTGCGCGGAGGGGCGCGGGCCCTGGCGGTGGGGCGGCGGTTCAGTCACGACACGCTGGCGTATGTCACCGCACGGCTGGACCCGGCCCCGACGCGGCAGGCGCTCGGGACGGTGGCGCGGCAGGCGAAGCGGAACAAGGCGTTGGCGGGGCAGCCGTGGATCGGGCTGGCGTTGGATGGGACGATGACGACGTGCGTGCAGAAATCGAAAGCGGACTGTGCGTACTGCCGGCCGCTGTCCAATGCGGCGAGCGAGGTGCTGGGCTACCGGCATCACGTCACGGTGCTGAGCGTGGCGGGGGTGGGCGTGACGCTGCCGGTGGACGCGGAGCCGTACGGGCCGGGGGACAGCGAATACGCGGCGGGCCAGCGGCTCGTGCAGCGGGCGGTGGCGGAGTTAGGGCCGCGGTTTGCCGACTACGTCGTCGCCGATGGCGAGTTTGCGACGGCGCCGTTTCTGCACACCGCCGGGGAGGTGGGGCTGCACGCGGTGGTGCGGCTCAAGGAGAATCTCCCGGAGCTGTACCAGGCCGCGCAGCAGCGCTTTGCCGCGCAGCCGCCGACGGAGGACTTCGACGAGGGGCGGGATCACGTCGAGGTGTGGGACGCGGAGGACTTCGATCCGTGGGAGGCCCTGCGCTGGCAGACGGTGCGAGTGATCAAGTACCGGCAGACCAAACCGGACGGGCGGGTCATCGAGGCGCTGTGGCTGAGCGATTGGCGGACGAGTGAGGTCCCGAGTCGCGCCCTGTACCGGATGGCCAAAAGTCGGTGGGAGATTGAGAACGAGACCTTCAACGTGGCCAAGACCCACCACGGGATGGAGCACATCTGCCATCATCAAGGCAACAGCCTGCTGGTGACCTGGCTCATCCTGCTGCTGGCGCTGGCGATCGAGCGGCTGTATCGGCTGCGCTATCTGCATCGGGGCACGCATCCCGTCCGCGCGGCGATCGATCTGGTCCGGGCGTTGCGGCTCAGCCTGGGACGCCCGCTCAGCACCGACACGAGCTAAACGTCACCCACCATGATTGCGCACGACTCGCTGACGTGCGCTCCTCCGCACGCCTCCGGCTCTGCCTCACTCTCCTCAAAAACAGGCCCTGATAAATAGCCGGCCTTTCACCAGAGGCGCTCGAGGGCTTCCAAACCGCGCGAAACTTGGCTCCGAGGGCGTCCATCCTGGTCAGGTTCCGAAGCCGCTGCGAACAGCCTTAGTACTACAGCCGCACTTCATTTTTTAAGCCCCGCTTGAGTCGCGCCACGCGCCGTCGGTAGTGACAGCGTTGCGCGCGCGCTTGATGACGACGCCGCCACGTCGACCACCGCAGGGTGTGCGTGAGAT